>Ga0256845_1000287_pt1 | contig 48297 bp, 52 predicted proteins | sample RiftiametaG_FD_189101 | JGI IMG/M metagenome (GOLD analysis project Ga0256845, IMG submission 189101) | Tube worm associated microbial communities from hydrothermal vent at the East Pacific Rise, Pacific Ocean - Riftia | ecosystem: Host-associated > Annelida > Integument > Unclassified ...
GGAACTTAAAGAAAATGATGAAACAACTCAAAGAAGAATTTGAAAAATCATTTTCTTGCCTTATTAATTTTGTAATTCAACTTTTATCTTGTAAGCAAAAATGGAGTTGGTAAGGTTCGACTAATTATTTCTATTTCTTTATGAGTTAGTTCGGATTTCCAAAGATTAATTTTTGATTTTGTGATTGGCTTTGTTATGTTCTTGTGATGAGGAAGGGATAGATATTTATTGTTTTTATAATTCTTTTTAATAGTGCTGTTAGCATTTAATAAGCATGGGTAAAAAGAGATTTTTACAAAGTCAAATATTTTTTTAAATTCAAGGAGAGGAGAGGAGACTAAATTTTCATATTTTATGGTGAAAAATGACAAAGTTTTAAGCGATTTAATTGATTCTATTTTTTCATTATATATTCTCCAATCATATGCAGCTATTAATATGTTTTTTTGCATATTGGCTTTAATGTGAGAATAACTAGATGCTCTAGGATCTCTTATTAGGTGGATAAATTTAGCGTTTGGAAAAACATTGAGAATTTCTGGGATATAAAGAGCGTGTAGTGGATTTTTGTCAATAATTAACTTAATCTCTTCTTTCTCAAACATCGAGTGATAGGAAAGGTAAATAACTTTACATGCATCAGAAAAGGACTCAATTTGGTGTTTTTTAAATAATAGATCAAGTTCAGTTGGGGTGACTTTCCAAAATAATCGAAATTTCCTATTGGTGAATATATCCTTTATAAACTGCTTTATAGTAGTCTTATCCCACTCTTTTTTGTTTTTATATTTTGTACTTAGATGTAAAACAAACTTAGATTCTAGTGGTGCGCATATGTTAGGATGAGCATCTAAAATGGATTGAAGTAAAGTTGATCCAGATCTACCTCTCGATACAATAAAGATTATTGGGATCTCTTTTATGTTCATAAAAATTATGTTGACCTAATTTAATTACTAAGTAAAGTTCATAAATGTAATTATCTGCAGTAAATTTATATATTTGTTTTCAATTATTTTATAAACTTTATGAAAATTAACCTATCTAAAATTAAGCAATCAAGGTATTATTTGCTAATAGTTGTATTTACTTTTTTTTTATATGGTAACAGTATTAATAATGAGTATGCTTTAGATGATAACCTGGTAACAGTTGGGCTTGCTAAGGTAGAAAAGGGGGTGGTTGGAATACCCGAAATATTTACTACTCCTATGACTTCGGGGAGACAAGCCTATGGTTATCGGCCAATAGTACAAACTACTTTTGCTATTGAAAAACAACTGTTTAAAAAACTGCCCGTATCGCAAACTTTAAAAGAAAAAAAACGAAAAGATAAACTAACCCAAGCTAATGTTAGCCATTTCATAAATGTGTTACTATATGCATTGCTTTGTATTGTTTTACTTTCTTTTTTACAAAAGATATTGAAAGACTATAACGTAATTGTTCCGCTTATTACGGTGTTATTATTTTTAGTTCATCCTTTACATACCGAGGTTGTTGATAGTTTAAAGGGTAGGGATGAACTGTTAATGTTGATTTTTGTATTGCTTTCTTTAAAATCATATTTAAAATATGTAACAACAAATCAGTTGAAAAACATTTTTTTTGGTGTGTTATTCTTTTTGTTGGCATTGCTATCAAAAAAAAATGCATTAGCGATGTTAGGCTTAGTGCCTGTGATATTGTATTTTAGTAAAGCGACTTTAAAAAAAATATCAATATCATTTTTAAGTCTTTTTACTGTACTTATCTTTTTTGTTTTAATGAAAAAAGGATTGGTTTCTGAAGTGTCATCAAGGGAAATTAAATTTTTTGAAAATCCATTATTGTACTCAGATTCATATATGGATAGAATAACAGTGGGATTATATAGTTCTTGGTTTTATTTAAGAATGCTGATCTATCCTAAAGACTTATCTTTTTATTATGGGTATAATCAAATACCAATGGCAAACTGGTCTTATTGGCAAGTTTGGGCTGCTTTGTTTTTTTATGTTCCGTTAGGGATTTATGGCGTATTACAATTGATAAAGCGAAATGTTTTAGGTTTGGGAGTTGCTATCTGGATAGGCTTAATGATGGGGGTTAATAATGTGATATTCCCAATTGTTGGGATTGTTGCTGATCGTTTTACGTTTACCTTTTCTATTGGGTTTTTTTTGGTGGTAGGGTTTCTGTTGTTGAAACTCTTTAAATTTGATGCTCTTAAGGATAATCTAAGAGTTAATTTTTCTAATGGATTTATAGTTGTTTTAATCTTAATCGTTGCAGTGTACTCTGTAAGAACTATTGTTAGAAATCCCAATTGGCATGATGAAATGACATTGTATAATCATGATATCGAACATTTAACAGAGTCAGCTAAAGCAAATGCACTGTTATCAAATGTGTTTTATCCTATAGTAGGATATCGCTTACAGAAAAATCCTACTGATTCTCAAAATAAAAAAGATATTGAGACGATTATTTATCATTATAAAGAGGCTATAAGGATTGATTCTACTTATCTTACAAGTATAAATAATTTGGGTTCTGTTTATTTGAATTTTCAAAAGGATTATGACAACGCAATTCTGTTTTGTAGTAAGGCCGTATTAATGGATCGTAATTATTTAGAAGCGGAATTTAATTTAGCTTTTGCATACACTGGAAAAGGAGATGTTGATATGGCTATGTTGCATTATGTTAGAGTTATGGAGATTAATCCTGATTATATGAAGGTTTATCAGCATTACAATAAGATGGTTCTTGAATCTGGAAAATTGAAGGAGGGAATAATTTTGCTAAAGCAAGTAGCTAGTAAAGTGTCAAACCCTAAGCATATATATTTAAACATAGGCAACTTGTATAGTGTCGATAATTATAATGTAGAACAGTCTTTAGTTTATTTTGTGAAAGCTTTTGAAGAGGATAAAACAGATAAGCAACTATGCAGTCATATCTCTACACTGTATAATTCTATAGGTAATATTGATAAAGCTAATTTTTATTTTTTGCTATGTAATGGGTAGTTGATCTTTCCATTTTTTATATTATATATGCTCTTTATTTAGTTTTATCTATTGAATATTTGCTTTTATCTAAAATTTTTATTGATTTTTTATTAAGTTTGTGCAACCTTTAGTTAAAAAAAAATCATCTATAGGGTTAATCGTTTATAAAAAAACTTAGTTATGAAACTACATTATTACTTAATTACAGCTATTTTGTTATTGTCAATTAATTCATTTTCCCAGACAATAGAAAAAGAAAATTCAACAAATGAAGTTGCTGGAATGAAAAAATCAACAAAGATTTCTCAGAAACCTCATTCGGTTTCTTATCCTTCACCTAAAAATGATGATGGTTATATGGGGAAAAAATCTGATATTCTAGAAAAGCTTATCTCCAATGAAATACCTAAGAGTTTACCGAAATATAAAGAGGGAACTCCTGCTGAAGAATATATTCTTCTTGTAAAGTCTTGGGCAAAAAATAACCAAGAATTATTAAAAGAAAAATATAGAAAGAATAATTTTTCTTCAAAAAAATAAATAATTTATCCTGTCTTAAATTAATAGTTATTATGAAATATATTTACTCATTATTAGTAGCATTTTTATTTTTATCAAATTTAAATCTAAAAGCTCAGAGTGATGCTTGTGCATCTGCTCCACCTATAGCTCAAACATGTACATGGTATTCTGGATCTAATGTTGGTTTTGGAACAGGTAGTGATGATTCGTATGTTCCAGGTGATATTTGTGCAGTTTCATTAGAAAATACAGCATGGTATTCTTTTACGCCAACAGTTTCTGCTAACTACGATGTTTTTATTCTAATTTAGTTTGTTCAGGAGGTGCTTCTGGTGTGCAATCAGGTATTTTATCTGGACCTTGTGGAGGTCCATATACATCTTTGGGGTGTGCGGCTACGCCTTCAGGGAATAACTGTTTCGAAATTGCGAGTATACCTCTTGTTGCTGGTACAACATATTATATTGTTAATGATGGAGATGCTGGTGCTGATTGTACTTGGGATATCAATGTTTGTTTTTCTGCTTGTGTTGTAACTCCTGATGTGGGAACATTTACGATAACCCAAAATGGTAATCCAGTAACTTCTCCTATTTATTTGTGTGAAGAAGGAAATGATTGTTTGAGTTTTGTGAGTAATGATGATTATGTTTTGCCTCCACCATTCGGGTGTGAAATCTCTGAAGTAATGTGGTTAATATATACTGCAGCTCCTACAACTTCGGATCCTGCAACTGATCCTGGTTATTCGGGAAGTATGTGGACTGGAGAAGATTTTGCAGACTGTAATGTTTCTACTTATGGGTTTGAAGGAACAAATGGAGGTCATTTATGGTTTGTTCCTATTACTGCAGATGATGGTGATAATGGCGGGGATCCTAATTCAGCAATTCATTGGGATCAAGATGGGGATGGTTGTTTTGATCTGGGAACAGCTATTGAGGTCTATTATTTAAAACCAATAACTTTTACTACAACATCAAGTTCGTGTGCAGGAACTGTTTCTGTAACTGTATCTGGTGGTCAGCCCGAGGCAAATGCAAGTAACTATACAATAACAAATACTGGACTAGGAACTTTAACGGGAACACCAATTACTCATGCGGGAACTGTTACAATTACAGGTTTAACTGATAGTCAAGCTTGGAGTCTCTCTATTGCCGATGGAAATGGCTGTTCTGCGTCAGTTAATGGTACCTTTTCTGGAGATGTAATTTTACCTCAGATTGTATGCCCAGGAAACATTACAGTAAATAATACTGTTGGGAGTTGTGGAGCGATAGTTAATTATTCAACACCAGTTGGTACCGATAATTGTCCTGGAGTAGTAACAACATTGACAGCCGGAATGGCTTCAGGGTCTACCTTTCCTATAGGGACTACAACGGTAACTTATGCTGTAGATGATGTTATAGGTAATGGCCCTGTATCTTGTTCATTTACAGTAACAGTTGTAGATAGTGAGGCACCTCAGATTACGTGTCCAGGAAATATTACAGTAAATAATACGGCAGGAAGTTGTGGAGCAATAGTTAATTATTCAACACCCGTAGGGACTGATAATTGTGCTGGAGCAACAACAACGTTAACAGCAGGAATGGCTTCGGGGTCAACTTTTCCTGTAGGAACTACAACGGTAACATATGCGGTGAATGATGCTGCAGGTAACGGACCTGTAACTTGTTCGTTTACAGTAACGGTTGTGGATAGCGAAGCGCCTCAGATTACGTGTCCAGGAAATATTACAGTAAATAATACTGTTGGTAGTTGTGGGGCACTAGTTAATTATTCAGCGCCCGTAGGGACTGATAATTGTGCGGGAGCAGTAACAACATTAACAGCAGGAATGGCCTCAGGGTCAACTTTTCCTGTGGGAACTACAACGGTAACATATGCAGTGAATGATGCTGCAGGTAACGGACCTGTATCTTGTTCATTTACAGTAACAGTTGTAGATAATGAAGCCCCTCAGATTATATGTCCAGGAAATATTGCACAGTGTAACCCTGTTGCTACATGGGTAGCACCCGTAGGGACTGATAATTGTGGAGGCCCTATAACGACACAAACTCAAGGGGGAGCTTCAGGAAGTTCATTCTCTGTAGGAGTAACTACTGTTGAATATACAGTGACAGATGCCGTGAATAATACAACTACTTGTTCATTTACTGTTGAGATATATCCCCAAGATGATCCTTCATTTGCTTTTTCTTTAGGGACGTATTGTTTAACAGGGTCTGACCCTATACCTGTTGTAACAGGTGTTACGGGTGGTACATTTACAATAAGTGCACCAGGAGTCTTTGCAAATGCAACAACTGGCGAAATTGATTTGAGTGCTTCTGGTTTGGGAACATTTGGTGTAACATATACTACAAATGGTGTTTGCCCTGCTTTTGAGGTAGATTCTGTTACAATAACTTCTGCACCATCTGCTAATTTTAACTATGATGCGGCACAGTATTGTCAAGACTCTTTAAATCCTATGCCAATCTATGGTGTAGGAGCTAGTGGAGGCGGTTATTCTTTTACCGCTAACGACCCTCTAGATATACTTGTTTTAGATGCGACATCAGGAGAAATTGATTTGGTAGCGAGCGAGCCAGGAGTTTATACAGTGTATAATGTAATTCCTGCTTCTGGAGGTTGTGCTTCAGCTGTAGATTCTGCAATAATCGAAATATTACAAGTAGATTCTGCTCTGTTTAGTTATAGTCGTACTACATACTGTTTAACAGAAAATGATACATTTCCAATGTTTGGAGCAAATGCCACACAGGCTGGTGTATTTACAATATTACCTTCAGGAACAATTAATTCGGCTACTGGTGAAATAGATTTTAGTGCAACTGGTATAGGTCAATATACTGTTGTTTATAGTACGCCAATATCTAATAGTTGTCCAGCAGTTGATTCTGTTATTGTAAATATAACACCTGCACCAACTGCTGCATTTAGTTATGATGCAGCACAATACTGTCAAGATTCAATTAATCCTGTATTAACAGTAAATACAGGTGCAAGCACAGGAGTGTTTAGTGCATCACCTACAGGTTTAATCATTGATGCTGCTGGAAATATTACTTTATCAACAAGTGCAGCAGGAATTTACACAGTATATAATAATGTAGCTGCAGGAGGTGGATGTGCAGCAGTAATAGATTCTACAACAATAGAAGTGTTGCAAGTAGATTCGGCTCTATTCATATATAGTAATACTAGATATTGTTTGACAGCTAATGATACTTTTCCAACATTTGGAATCAATGCTACATTAGGAGGAGTATTCACTATTTTACCATCTGGAGTAATTAATTCAGCTACCGGTGAAATTGATTTTAGTGCTACAGGCGTAGGGAATTATACTATTTACTATAATACGGATATTGTAGGGAATGCATGTTTTGCATTAGATTCTTTCAATGTAGAAATTGTTGGAGCACCAACTGCTGCGTTTAGTTATGATGCTGTGCAATACTGTCAGGATTCGATTGATCCAATATTAACAGTAAATATAGGTGCTAGCACAGGAGTGTTTAGCGCATCTTCAGCAGGTTTAATTGTTGATGCTGCAGGAAATATTACTTTGTCTACAAGTACTGCTGGAGTTTATACAGTCTATAACAGTGTAGCTGCAGGAGGTGGATGTGCAGCAGTAATTGATTCTACAACAATAGAGGTGTTACAAGTTGATGATGCAAGTTTTGCTTATGCAAATGGTAATACTTATTGTGAGGGAGATGTGAATCCGGTAGCTTCAAATGGAGGGACTACTGGAGGGGTTTTTACTATCTCACCATTAGCTACAATAAACAGTTCTACAGGAGAGATTGATTTACTAGCTTCTGGAGTAGGAGTGTATACTGTTATCTATAGTACGCCAGTAACAAATAATTGTGCAGCTGTCGATTCTTTAACGATAATAATTAATCCTCAAAATACTGTTGTTGCAGGGTTGTCAAATCCAATTTGTTTTGGAGATGATGTTACTCTAACTGCAGTAGGGAGTGGTAATGGATCTGTTACTTGGTATAGCGACTTTTTAGGTGTTAACTCAATAGGTTCAGGAAGTCCATTAGTGGTGAGTCCTTCAAGTATAGGAACAATAACTTATTATGTTAATGAAGCTGGGACGTGTTCAAGTGGAATGGATTCTGTAGTTGTAATTGTTGGTGGAGTTGTAGCGAATATAAACGCAAATCCTTTATCGGGTGCGATTCCTTTAAATGTAACTCTTGATGGTTCGGGATCTACCGGTGCGATAACAGGTTATTCTTGGACTTATGGCGATGGAGGTTCTGGAAATCAATCAATAGAAAGTAATATATATAGTGGATTAGGAACGTATGTAGTAGAGCTAATCGTAACGGATGGAATATGTTCTGATACTACATCTATAACTATTGATGCTTTTGGAGAATCTACAGTGCTTATTCCGAATGTATTTACTCCAAATGATGATGGTTCAAATGATATATTTACTATAGATGGAGTTAACTTAGAATCTGTGGAATGTCAGATATATAACCGTTGGGGACAATTAATGTACAGTTGGAGTAATGTAAAAGGGTATTGGGATGGAAGAACTCTCTCTGGAGGGAAAGCGCCTGATGGCTCATATTTTTATGTGATTGATGCAAAAGGATTTGATGGAACGGAATATTCAAGAAAAGGAAGTTTTAGTTTGATTAGATAAACTCAATAAAATAAGAAGTTAAAGAGGGGCATTTTGTCCCTCTTTTTTTATGTTTTCAACATACTCAAATACAATTAAATCAATACGTTAAACTATTTTTGTTAAAAAGTTTGAATAGGTATTGTTTTTGTGAAAATTTATTGTATTTTTGCACTCCCTTTTTTTTAGGGGAAGAATGTATTTATAATATATAATTATGCCAACTATTCAACAATTAGTAAGAAAAGGAAGAACTAGCTTAGTGCAGAAAAGTAAGTCTGCTGCTTTAGATTCTTGTCCGCAAAGAAGAGGAGTATGTGTAAGAGTTTACACCACTACACCAAAAAAACCTAACTCGGCAATGAGAAAAGTTGCAAGAGTAAGATTAACTAACGGTAATGAAGTGAATGCTTATATCGGTGGTGAAGGTCACAATTTACAAGAACACTCTATTGTGTTAGTAAGAGGTGGTAGAGTTAAGGATTTACCAGGGGTAAGATATCACGTTGTTCGTGGAGCTTTAGATACTGCTGGTGTTGATGGTAGAACTCAAAGAAGATCAAAATACGGTACTAAGAGACCGAAAAAATAGTACTTATATAACTGAATTGATTAAAAAGAAATGAGAAAGTCAAGAGCAAAAAAGAGAGTATTACTTCCGGATCCAAAGTTTGGTGATAAATTGGTTACACAATTTGTAAACAACTTGATGTTGGATGGTAAGAAGAGCGTTGCATTTAAATTATTTTATGACGCACTAGAAATTGTTAACGAAAAAGTTGAAGAAGAAGAGCCATTGGATGTGTTCAAGAAATCTTTAATTAACATTACTCCTGGTGTAGAAGTGAGAAGTAGAAGAATTGGAGGGGCAACTTTTCAAATTCCTCAACCAATTAGAGATGAGAGAAAAACTTCTATGGGGATGAAATGGATGATTTTATTTGCAAGAAAAAGAAACGAGAAATCTATGGCTCAGAAATTAGCTGGAGAAATCGTTGCTGGATTTAAAGAAGAAGGTGCTGCATTTAAAAAGAAAGAAGATACTCATAGAATGGCAGATGCTAATAAAGCATTTTCGCATTTTAGATTTTAATTAAGTTAAAGATGGCAAGAGATTTAAAATACACAAGAAATATTGGTATTGCTGCACATATTGATGCAGGAAAAACCACTACAACCGAAAGGATTCTATATTATGGTGGTGTAAGTCATAAAATTGGAGAAGTACATGATGGTGCTGCTACAATGGATTGGATGGAGCAAGAGCAAGAGAGAGGTATTACAATTACTTCTGCTGCTACTACCTTAAATTGGGATTATAGAGGTGATAAATATCACGTAAACATTATTGATACTCCAGGTCACGTTGATTTTACTGTAGAGGTAAATAGATCGTTAAGAGTATTGGATGGTTTGGTTTTCTTATTTAGTGCTGTTGATGGTGTTGAACCTCAATCAGAAACTAACTGGAGATTAGCAAACAATTATAACGTACCAAGAATTGGTTTCGTTAATAAAATGGATAGACAAGGTGCTGACTTTTTAAAAGTTTGTAAGCAAGTTAAAGAAATGTTAGGTTCTCATGCTTTGCCATTACAAATTAATATTGGGGATGAGGATGATTTTAGAGGTGTTGTTGATTTAATTAATTTCAAAGGAATAGTTTGGAATGAAGAAGATCAAGGAATGACTTTTGAAGAAATTGAAATTCCTGAAGATATTATAGATGAGGCAAGAAGATTAAGAGAAGAGTTGTTGGAAGCTGTTGCTGAATTTGACGATAAATTAATGGAGAAATTTTTCGAAGATGAAAATTCATTAACGGAAAGAGAAATTTTAGATGCATTAAGAGAAGCAACAATTTCTGGAAAAGTTGTTCCAATGATGTGTGGGTCAGCATTTAAAAATAAAGGTGTTCAAGCTATGTTGGATATGGTTATGGAAATTTTACCATCACCATTGGATACAGAAGCTGTTGAAGGAATCAATCCTGATACTGAAGAACCAGCTTCAAGAAAACCATCTTATGATGAGCCTTTTGCAGCTTTAGCATTTAAAATTGCAACAGATCCTTTTGTAGGACGTTTATGTTTTACTAGAGCTTACTCTGGAAACTTAGAAGCAGGTTCTTATGTGTTAAACACAAGAACAGGTAAAAAAGAAAGAATTTCAAGAATATTCCAAATGCATGCAAATAAGCAAAATCAAGTACCTGAATTAGGGTGTGGAGATATTGCTGCATTAATTGGATTTAAAGATATTAAAACAGGTGATACATTGTGTGATTTAAAACATCCTATTGTATTGGAATCAATGGATTTCCCAGACCCAGTTATTAGTATCGCTATTGAGCCTAAAACTCAAGCCGATATTGATAAGTTAGGAATAGCTTTAGGTAAATTAACTGAAGAAGATCCTACATTAAAAATTCACACTGACGAAGATTCTGGTCAAACAGTATTGAGTGGAATGGGTGAATTACACTTAGAAATTATCTTGGATAGAATGAAGAGAGAATTCGGTGTAGAGTGTAGTCAAGGAGCTCCTCAGGTTGCTTATAAAGAAGCAATTTCTGGAACTGTTGATCATAGAGAGACTTACAAGAAACAATCTGGTGGTCGTGGTAAATTTGCTGATATTTCTTTCATTCTTGAGCCTGTAGAGGATTTAGAGAAAGAAGGATTAGAATTTATTGATAAGGTTAAAGGTGGACATATTCCTAAAGAATTTATCCCTTCTATCGAAAAAGGATTTAAAGAAGCGATGAAAGCTGGTGTTTTAGCTGGTTTTCCTGTAGATAGTTTAAAAATTACTTTATTAGATGGATCTTTCCACGCAGTGGATTCAGATCAATTATCTTTTGAGATAGTGGCAAAAATGGCATACAGAAATGCAATGCCACTAGCAAACCCAGTTTTACTAGAGCCAATCATGAAATTAGAAGTGGTTACTCCAGAAGAAAATATGGGAGATATCGTAGGAGATTTAAATAGAAGAAGAGGTCAAGTAGAAGGAATGGATGATAAGCATGGTTCTAAAGTTGTTAAAGCTAAAGTGCCATTATCAGAAATGTTTGGATACGTTACTGATTTAAGAACTATGTCTTCAGGTAGAGCTGCATCGTCAATGGAATTTTCACATTTCGCAGCAGCACCAAAAAACATTGCGGATGAAGTAATTAAGAAAGCAAAAGGAACAGTTGAAGCTTAATATATATAAAGATGAGTCAAAAAATTAGAATCAAATTAAAATCTTACGACTTCAACTTAGTTGATAGATCTGCAGAGAAAATTGTTAAAACTGTAAAAAGTACAGGTGCTATTGTTAGTGGACCAATTCCATTACCAACACACAAAAGAATTTATACAGTGTTAAAATCACCACACGTTAACAAAAAAGCAAGAGAGCAATTTCAATTATGTGCTTATAAAAGACTAATTGATATTTATAGTTCTTCTTCAAAAACTGTTGATGCTTTAATGAAATTAGAGTTGCCAAGTGGTGTTGATGTAGAGATTAAAGTGTAATGATATTCTGTTTCTTTTAACAGGAACATTAATCAAATACAATTCGAACTTAGTTCGAAATCTTTAAAAAATAAAGAAGTTAAAATAAATTAAAAATAAGCAAAATGCCAGGATTGATTGGGAAAAAAGTAGGTATGACTAGCGTCTACAGTGCCGATGGAAAAAATATTCCATGCACAGTGATAGAAGCTGGTCCTTGTGTAGTAACACAAGTCAAAAAGGTAGATACCGATGGTTATGAAGCTGTTCAGTTAGCATTTGGAGATAAGAAAGAGAAAGCTACTCCAAAAGCGATGCAAGGACACTTCGCTAAATCTAAAAGTACACCTAAAAGAAAATTAGTTGAATTTCAAGATTTTGAAGAAGAAAAAAACTTAGGTGATGTTATCACTGTTGATATGTTTACAGAGGGAGAATTTGTAGATGTTGTTGGAACTTCAAAAGGTAAAGGTTTTCAAGGTGTTGTAAAAAGACATGGTTTTGCCGGTGTTGGTGATGCAACTCACGGTCAACACAATAGACTAAGAGCTCCAGGTTCTTTAGGTGCAGGTTCTACTCCTTCTAAAGTTATGAAGGGAATGAAAATGGCTGGAAGAATGGGTGGCGATAGAGTTAAACAACAAAACCTAAAGATTGTTAAAGTTTATGCTGATAAGAATTTAATCGTAGTAACAGGATCTATTCCTGGAGCTAAAGGTTCTTTTGTATTAATTGAGAAATAAATAGGGAGGAAGAGATATTATGGAATTAGTAGTAAAAAATATTAGCGGAAAAGACACAAAGAAAAAAGTTTCTTTGAATAAAGAGATTTTCGCTATCGAACCAAATGATCACGCTATTTATTTAGATGTTAAACAATATTTAGCTAATCAAAGACAAGGTACACACAAAGCGAAAGAGAGAGGAGAGGTAAAAGGTAGTACTAGAAAGATTAAAAAGCAAAAAGGTACCGGAACAGCAAGAGCTGGGGATATTAAAAATCCATTATTTAAGGGTGGTGGTCGTGTTTTTGGACCAAGACCAAGAGATTATCGCTTTAAATTGAATATTAAACAAAAAAGATTAGCAAGAAAATCTGCGTTATCTTATAAGGCTAAAGATGGTGCTATCATTGTGTTAGAAGACTTTTCTTTTGATGCGCCACAAACCAAAAAGTACACTGAATTATTAGCTAATTTAGATGCGTTGAATAAAAAATCACTTTTAGTGCTTTCTGAAGCAAATAAAAACGTATATTTGTCGTCCCGAAATTTGGGGGGAGCGAAGGTTGTAACTGCTGCACAAATTAACACATATGATGTGATGAATGCAGGAAGTATAATTATAGCAGAAAGCTCAATTGAGACTATAGAAAATATTTTAAGTAAATAAGATGGATATTTTAATAAAACCTATTGTTACTGAAAAGATGACTGAACAAAGCGAGAAATTAAATCGCTATGGATTTAAAGTTGATCACAGAGCTAACAAAATTGAAATTAAAAAAGCTGTAGAAAAGATGTACGGTGTATCGGTAGAGAATGTTAACACAATGAACTACGCAGGTAAATCTAAATCTAAATTCACAAAAGCTGGATTGATTGAAGGAAAAACAAATAAGTTTAAAAAAGCAATAGTAACAGTAACTGAAGGAGACGTTATAGATTTTTATAGCAATATTTAATTTTACTGGAACTATACGGGGGACCAACCCTCTTAAGATATAAACAAAAATGGCATTAAGAAAACTAAAACCCACAACACCTGGGCAAAGACATAAGATTGTTAGCGATTTTGCGGATGTAACAACTGCAAAACCAGAAAAAAGCTTAATCAAAGGTCGATCTAAATCAGGTGGTAGAAACAACACAGGTAAAATGACTATGCGCTACATTGGTGGTGGTCATAAACAAAAAAACCGTGATGTTGATTTCAAAAGAGATAAAGACGGAATTCCGGGAGTTGTTAAATCTATCGAGTATGATCCAGGAAGGACAGCTAGAATCGCTCTAGTCTTTTATAAAGATGGTGAGAAAAGATATATTGTTGCTCCAAATGGACTTCAAGTTGGTCAAGAAATTCTTTCAGGAAAAGATGCTCTTCCAGAAGTAGGAAACACCATGTTTTTATCTGATATTCCTTTAGGAACAGTAATTCATAATGTGGAATTAAGACCACAACAAGGTGCTAAAATGGCAAGAAGTGCTGGTGCTTATGCTCAGTTAACTGCTAAAGACGGTAAATTTGTTGTTGTTAAATTACCATCAGGAGAAACTAGATTAATCTTAGCTACATGTAAAGCGACTATAGGTACTGTTTCTAATTCTGAACATATGCTAGAAAGATCAGGTAAAGCTGGTAAGAGTAGATGGTTAGGTAGAAGGCCTAGAGTTAGAGGGGTTGTTATGAATCCTGTTGATCACCCAATGGGTGGTGGTGAAGGAAAGAATTCTGGAGGACACCCAAGATCAAGAAATGGAATACCTGCTAAAGGTTACAAGACAAGAGCTAAGAAAAAGAGCTCAAGTAAGTATATAATCGAAGGAAGAAAGAAATAATATAGATATGAGTCGTTCATTAAAAAAACCACCATTTATACATTACAAATTACAAACTAGAGTTGACACTGCTCAACAATCTACTAAGAAATCTGTAATTAAAACATGGTCTAGAGCATCAATGATTTCACCTGATTTTGTAGGGTTAACAATTGCTGTTCACAATGGAAATAAATTTATACCGGTTTATGTTACTGAGAATATGGTAGGACATAAATTAGGTGAATTTGCACCAACAAGAACTTATAGAGGTCATGGTGCTGATAAAAAAGGTAAAGGTAAAAGATAAAGATTTTAATTATGGGTGCTAGAAAAAGAAATAGAGCCGAGCAATCTAAAGAAGCGAACAAAACTATCAGTTTTGCAAAGCTTAACAATTGCCCTACATCTCCAAGAAAAATGAGAAAAGTATCTGACATGATCAGAGGCGTAGAAGTATTTAAAGCTTTAAGTATTTTACAATTTAGTCCGCAAGATGCTGCTCCAAGATTAGAGAAATTACTTAAATCTGCGATAGCAAATTGGGAAGCTAAAAATGAAGGTCAAAGGCCTGAAGAAAATAATTTAGTTGTAAAATCGATTATGGTTGATAGTGCTAGAATGTTGAAGAGAATTCAACCTGCACCTCAAGGTAGAGCTCATAGAGTTCGCAAGAGATCTAATCATGTTACATTAATAGTAGATAGTTTAAATTAAGAAAGAATGGGACAAAAAGTAAATCCAATTTCACTTCGTTTAGGGTACATCAAAGGATGGGATTCAAACTGGTATGGAGGAAGAGATTATTCTGAAAAAATAGTTGAAGATTTTAAAATTAGAAAATATTTAATGGCTCGTTTACATAAAGCCAGCGTTTCTAAAATTATTATCGAAAGAACTTTGAAATTAATTACTATCACTGTAAATAGCTCAAGACCTGGTATTATTATCGGTAAAGGAGGACAAGAAGTTGATAAGTTAAGAGAAGAGCTTAAGAAAATTACTAAGAAAGATGTTCAAATTAACATCTTCGAAATAAAAAGACCAGAGTTAGATGCAAAATTAGTTGCAGATAGCGTTGCTAAACAAATTGAAGGAAGAATTTCTTTTAGACGTGCAGCAAAAATGGCAGTATCATCATCTATTAGAATGGGAGCTGAAGGAATTAAAGTTCAGGTTGCAGGAAGATTAGGTGGAGCTGAAATGGCAAGAACTGAATTTTACAAAGAAGGAAGAATTCCATTGCATACATTTAGAGCAGATATTGATTACGCTTTAACTGAAGCACATACACAATACGGAAGAATCGGTGTTAAAGTATGGATTTGTAAAGGTGAAGTTTACGGAAAAAGAGATTTATCTCCAAATGTTGGTCAAAACAACAAAGGTGGCGGAAGAAAAGGTGGCGGTAGAAGAGATAATAGAAAAAGAAAATAATTAGAAGCTAAGATTAAAATTTAGATAAAATGTTACAACCAAAAAGAACGAAGTTTAGAAAGATGCAGAAAGGGCGTATGAAAGGTAACGCTCAAAGAGGAAATCAAATTGCATTTGGATCGTTTGCTATAAAAGCTTTAGAGGAATGTTGGATGACAGCAAGACAAATTGAAGCAGCAAGGATTGCAGTAACAAGATATATGAAAAGGGAAGGTCAAATTTGGATAAGAGTATTTCCAGACAAGCCTGTAACTAAAAAGCCTGCAGAGGTGAGAATGGGTAAAGGTAAAGGAGCTCCAGAATTATGGGTAGCAACTGTTAAGCCTGGTAAAATCATTTTCGAATGTGATGGTGTACCTTTAGAAATTGCAAAAGAAGCTATGAGATTAGCTGCACAAAAGCTTCCTATAACAACTAAATTTGTTGTAAGAAGAGATTACGTTGAAATGTAACAAATTAGAAAAATGAAACAGATAGATATTAAAGATCTTTCAGTTGAAGATTTAACTGAAAAATTTGCAGAACAAAAAGAAGTGTTATCTAAGTTGAAATTGAGTCACTCAGTTTCTCCATTAGAAAACCCAATGCAAATTAAGCAGGTTAGAAGAACTGTTGCTAGATTGAATACTGAAATTAGAAAAAGAGCGCTTCAAGCGTAATAAATATTCTTCAGATGGAAAATAGAAATTTAAGAAAAGAAAGAATAGGTTTAGTAGTAAGTAACAAAATGGAAAAATCCATTGTTATTACTGTAGAAAGAAGGGAAAAGCACCCTATCTATGGGAAATTCGTAAAGAAGACTTCTAAATTTACCGCTCATGATGAAAAAAATGACTGTAACGAAGGTGATACAGTGAGAATCATGGAGACAAAACCAATGAGTAAGAACAAGCGTTGGAGATTAGTTGAAATTATTGAAAGAGCTAAATAAGTTATGATACAAACGGAATCAAGATTAAAAGTAGCAGACAATAGCGGAGCCAAAGAAGTACTTTGTATTAAAGTATTAGGTGGTTCTAGAAAAAGATATGCTTCTATTGGTGATACAATTGTAGTATCTGTAAAACAAGCTTCGCCTAACAGTGGAGTAAAAAAAGGATCAGTTACTAAAGCGGTTGTAGTAAGAACCAAAAAAGAAATTAGAAGACCAGATGGTTCATACATCAGATTTGATGATAACGCAGCAGTTATCTTAAACGAAGGTGGTGAAATGAAAGGTACTCGTATTTTTGGACCTGTAGCAAGAGAATTGCGTGAGAAAGAGTTTATGAAAATTGTTTCATTGGCTCCAGAAGTACTTTAAAAAAAGAATAAATTTTAGTTATGGCTAAGTTACACATAAAAAAAGGAGATACTGTAAAGGTTATTGCTGGTGAGTCGAAAGGCGCAGAAGGAGTAATCAGAAAAGTATTTACTGAAAAAAACAGAGCAATTGTAGAAGGTAGTGATATTAAACAATTATCACGTCATACAAAACCTAATGCAGCAAATCCTGACGGAGGAATCATTAAGGAAGAAGCTCCAATTCATATTTCAAATCTAATGTTGATTGATCCTAAATCAGGAAAACCAACAAGAATTAAAAGAAGTGTGAATGCCGAAGGAAAAAAAGTAAGAATTGCTAAATCAGGGGAGGTTATATCATGAGTTATACACCTAGATTAAAAACACAATATAAAGAAGAAATAGTTTCTTCTTTAAAAGAGAAATTTGGTTACACATCTGTAATGCAAGTTCCTAAGTTAGAAAAGATTTGTTTAAACCAAGGAGTTGGAGCAGCTGTTACCGACAAAAGAATGGTTGATGATGCTGTTACTGAAATGACTATGATTACTGGTCAAAAAGCTAACACTACTTTTTCTAAAAAGGATATCTCGAACTTTAAGTTAAGAAAAGGAATGCCAATTGGTGCTAGAGTTACTTTACGTGGAGATAATATGTATGAGTTTTTAGATAGATTAGTTGCTGTTGCTTTACCAAGAACTAGAGATTTTAAAGGTATTGAAACAAAAGGATTTGATGGTAGTGGAAACTATACTTTAGGAATTAAAGAACAAATTATTTTCCCTGAAATCGATATCGATAAAATTAAAAACGTAAGTGGAATGGATATTACTTTTGTAACATCTGCTAAAACTAACGATGAAGGACAAGCATTATTAACAGAATTTGGTTTACCATTTAAGAAAAAATAAAAGACATGGCTAAAGAATCAATGAAAGCGAGAGAACGCAAGAGAGAAAGATTAGTTGCTCAGTATGCAGATAAAAGAGCTGCATTAAAAGCTGCTGGAGATTGGGATGCGTTACAAAAATTACCTAAAGATTCATCTAAAGTGAGATTACACAATAGATGTAAATTAACAGGAAGACCAAGAGGTTATATGAGACAATTTGGAATTTCAAGGGTAACATTTAGAGAAATGGCTTCTGCTGGTTTAATACCAGGGATTAAAAAAGCAAGTTGGTAAACAATATTATTTAAAAAGGATTCAAAGATGACAGATCCAGTAGCAGATTATTTAACAAGAATTAGAAACGCAGTAAGTGCAAAGCACAGAGTAGTAGATATTCCTGCATCTAATTTAAAGAAAGAAATTACAAAAATCTTATTTGATAAAGGTTATATCTTAAACTATAAGTTTGAAGATGAAACAGTACAAGGTAACATAAAAATTGCTTTAAAGTACCACCCGGAATCAAAAGTACCAGCAATAACAAAATTAACTAGAGCTAGTACACCAGGTTTAAGACAATATTCTGGCGTAGCTGATATGCCAAGAGTAATAAATGGCTTAGGTGTAGCTATCGTTTCAACTTCTAAAGGTGTAATGACTGATAAAGAAGCAAGAAGAGAAAACGTTGGTGGTGAGGTTTTATGTTACGTATATTAATTAAGAAAGTATTTAAGTTATGTCAAGAATTGGAAATGCACCGATAGACGTTCCTCAGGGAGTTGAAGTGAAAGTTGATAAGGGATTAGTTACTGTAAAAGGTGCTAAAGGAGAACTTACACAACAAATAGATGCAGCAATTACGGTTGAAGTTGAAGGAAATACGGTTAACGTAAAAAGATCAACTGAACAAAAAGATCACAAAGCAAAACATGGTTTATATAGATCATTAATTGCTAATATGATAGAAGGTGTATCTAAAGGATATAAAACTCAACAAGAATTAGTAGGGGTTGGATTTAGAGCTAGTAATCAAGGTCAAAAATTAGAATTATTATTGGGATATTCTCATAATATTATTTTTGAATTACCAGCTGAAATCAAAATTACTTGCGAATCTGAAAGAGGAAAAAATCCTATTATCACTTTAGAGTCTCATGATAAACAATTAATTGGTCATGTTGCAGCTAAAATCAGATCTCTAAGAAAACCAGAGCCGTATAAAGGTAAAGGTATTAAATTTGTTGGAGAGCAATTAAGAAGAAAAGCAGGTAAAACAGCTGCTAAATAATAAATCATAATAAAAACGTATTATGGCACTAAGTAGAAGTAAAAGAAGATTACGAATTAAAAGAAGAATCAGAAAATCAATTTCTGGTACTGCAGTACAACCAAGGTTGTCTGTCTTTAGAAGTAATAAAGAAATTTATGCTCAATTGATTAATGATGAAACAGGAACAACAATTGTTGCTGTAGGATCTACTCAAAAGGACGTAAAAGCAAAAGGAAATAAAATTGAGGTTGCTGCATTAGTTGGAAAAGCTATTGCTGAAAAAGCTACAAAAGCTGGTGTAACCAATATTACTTTTGATAGAAATGGTTACCTATACCACGGTAGAGTGAAAGCATTAGCTGAAGCAGCACGTGAAGCAGGTCTTAAATTTTAATTTGATATAGTATTAGATATGGCAAATACAAAAAAAGTTAGAGCTTCAGAAGCTGAATTAAAAGATAAGCTAGTAGCAATTAACAGAGTAACTAAAGTTACTAAAGGTGGTAGAAATTTCAGTTTTTCAGCAATTGTTGTTGTTGGAGATGAAAATGGAATTGTTGGACACGGTTTAGGTAAAGCAAATGAAGTTACTGAAGCAATTACTAAAGGTATCGATGTAGCAAAGAAAAACTGCATTAAAGTTCCAATTATTAATGGAACAGTACCTCACGAACAAAATGGTAAGTTTGGTGGAGCAAGAGTATTTATGAGACCAGCAGCACATGGAACTGGAGTTATTGCCGGTGGTGCAATGCGCGCAGTATTCGAAAGTGTTGGTATTACAGATGTATTAGCAAAATCAAAAGGATCATCTAACCCTCACAATGTGGTTAAAGCAACATTAGATGCTTTAGCACAATTAAGAGATGCATATACAGTTGCAGATCATAGAGGAGTTGATTTAGATACAGTTTTTAACGGATAGAGAAATTCTTAGAATAATGGGAAAAGTTAAAATTAAACAAACACGAAGCAAGATTAATCGTCCTGCTCGTCAAAAGAAAACCTTAATAGCATTAGGTATTCGTAAAATGCAACAGGAAGTAATTCACGAAGCAACTCCTCAAATTATGGGAATGATTGCTAAAGTGCAACACTTACTAGTAGTAGAAGAAATTAAGTAATTAATAGTTAACAAAAAATAAAATGGACTTATCAAATTTAACACCTGCAGAAGGGTCAACAAAACAGCGAAAGCGAGTAGGACGTGGTCAAGGATCAGGAAGAGGTGGAACTTCAACAAGAGGTCATAAAGGAGCTAAATCAAGATCAGGATACTCACGTAAAATCGGATTTGAAGGTGGTCAAATGCCATTACAAAAACGAGTTCCTAAATTTGGATTTACTAACCCTAACAGAAAAGTATATAAAGGTGTAAACTTGGATATTTTACAAGGTTTAGTAGAAAATAAAGAAGTTAAAGAAATTACTCAAGAAATATTAATCGCAAATGGACTAGTTTCTAAAAACGATTTAATTAAAATCTTAGGTAGAGGAGAATTAAAAGCTAAGTTAGAAGTTACAGTTCATGCTTATTCAAAAACTGCTAAAGCAGCTATTGAAGCAGCAGGAGGAACTTGTAACGCACTTTAATCAATACAAAGAATGAAAAAGTTTATTACAACCATAAAAAACATCTGGAGTATTGAAGATTTAAGAGCTAGAATCATCACTACTTTAAGTTTGTTGTTAGTGTACCGTTTAGGTTCTTTTGTTGTACTTCCAGGAGTTGATTCTGCTGTTTTAGAAGTTGCTAATGCTTCCAAAGCTGGTGGAGGAATTATGGATTTAATTAACATTTTTGCAGGTGGAGCCTTTTCAAGAGCATCCATTTTTGCATTGGGTATTATGCCTTATATTTCTGCATCCATTGTTATTCAATTATTAGGAATGGCAATTCCTTTCTTTCAACGTTTACAGAAAGAAGGTGAAAGTGGTAGAAGAAAAATTAATCAAATTACAAGAGTTTTAACAATTGTTATTACTGCTTTTCAAGCACCAGGATACATTGCTACGCAAGTAACAAATATTCCAGGAGTAGTACCTGACCAAGGTCCGCTTTGGTGGTTCTCAACAGTGTTATTGTTGATTACAGGTACTGTATTTGTAATGTGGATAGGTGAACGTATTACTGAAAAAGGAATTGGTAATGGAATATCATTATTAATTATGATTGGTATTGTTGCTAACCTTCCTTCAGCATTTGTTTTTGAAATTGGATCTAGATTTGGTGTTGGTGGTGTTGGTGGTCCAATTATCTTATTAGTTGAAGTAGCTATATTGTTAATGGTAATTGTTTTATCTATCTTATTAGTTCAAGGAACTAGAAGAATACCTGTTCAATATGCTAAGCGTATTGTTGGTAACAAACAATATGGTGGTGTAAGACAGTATATCCCTTTAAAAGTTAATGCTGCTGGTGTAATGCCTATTATATTTGCACAAGCAATTATGTTTGTACCGATGACATTAGCTGGTTTTGGAGATTCTGGAGCTTCATCTTGGATAATTACTACATTTAGTAACCCAAGTAGTTTTGCTTACAATATGACATTTTTTTTAATGATTATTGCATTCACTTATTTTTATACTGCAGTTACGGTTAATCCTAACCAAATGGCAGATGATATGAAAAGAAATGGTGGTTTTGTTCCTGGTATTAAACCTGGAAAGAAAACAGCAGAATTTATTGATGATGTAATGTCAAAAATTACTTTACCAGGTTCTGTATTTTTAGGATTGGTTGCAATTTTACCTGCTTTCGCAATGATTGCTGGAGTTAATCAAGCATTTGCTTATTTCTTTGGTGGTACTTCATTGTTAATTATGGTAGGAGTTATATTAGATACATTACAACAAATAGAAAGTCACTTATTAATGCGTCATTATGATGGATTAATGAAAACTGGCAAGATCAAAGGAAGATCAAGTGCTGGTATGGGTATGGCTGGATAAGTTGCTATAGAGAGATGGGAAAGGTCATTTATAAAACGAATGAAGAGATTGAACTGATTAAAGAAAGTTCTTTGCTTGTTGGAAAAACTTTAGCTGAAGTTGCTAAATTAATTAAACCTGGGGTTACTACTTTACAATTAGATAAAGTTGCCGAAGAGTTTATTAGAGATAATGGTGCTATTCCTGGGTTTTTAGGAATGTATGATTTTCCAAATACTCTTTGCACATCTTTAAATGATGAAGTAGTACATGGGATACCAAATGATAAACCTTTACAAGATGGAGATATTATATCTGTAGATTGTGGAACGATTATGAATGGTTTCTTTGGAGATGCTGCTTATACTTTTGAAGTAGGAGAAGTAAAACCAGAGATTAAAAGATTATTAGAAGTAACTAAAGAATGTTTAGCTAAAGCCATAGAAGTTGCTATTGTAGGAAAACGAATCGGAGATATCGGATTTGCTGTTCAACAACATGCAGAAAAAAATGGTTTTGGAGTTGTAAGAGAGTTAGTAGGTCACGGATTAGGAAGAGATTTACATGAAGAACCTCAAGTGCCAAATTATGGTAAAAGAGGAACTGGTTTACAATTGAAAGAGGGGATGGTAATTGCAATTGAGCCTATGATTAATTTAGGTAAACGCAATGTTAAATCTTATGAAGATGGAACAGTTGTTACAGTAGACGGATTAGTTTCCGCTCATTTTGAACATGATGTAGCAATTAGAAAAGGAAAGGCAGAAGTTTTATCAACACATGAATTAGTTGAAGAAGTATTAAGAAATAAAAATAAATAGTATTGAATGGCAAAACAAGCTTCTATAGAACAAGACGGAACAATAACTGAAGCATTGTCTAACGCAATGTTTAGAGTTGAATTAGAAAATGGACATGTAATTACTGCACATATCTCAGGAAAAATGAGAATGCACTACATTAGAATCCTACCAGGAGACAAAGTAAAGCTTGAAATGTCACCTTATGATTTAACAAAAGGAAGAATAACGTTCAGATATAAATAATTTTATTAATTTTGCCAACCGCATTAGATAAATATATAACAAGATGAAAGTAAGAGCATCAATTAAAAAAAGAAGTGCAGACTGTAAGATAGTTCGAAGAAAAGGACGTTTGTACGTAATTAACAAAAAGAACCCTAGGTTTAAACAAAGACAAGGATAATTTTATAATAGGACTTATATTATGGCAAGAATTGCAGGTATAGATTTACCAAAACAAAAGAGAGGAGTTATAGGGTTAACCTATATTTACGGAATTGGACGTTCTTCGTCACAGCAAATTTTGAAATCGGCTAAAATAGACGAGAGTAAAAAAGTGCAAGACTGGGATGATGATGATTTGTCAAAAATCAGAACCATTCTTAACGAAGAGTATAAAATTGAAGGTGCTTTAAGATCTGAAACTCAATTAAACATTAAGAGATTAATGGATATTGGATGTTATAGAGGTATTAGACATAGAGCTGGTTTACCTTTAAGAGGTCAGCATACTAAAAATAACTCTAGAACTAGAAAAGGTAGAAGAAAAACTGTTGCAAACAAAAAAGTTGCAACTAGATAGTAGCATTTAAGTTTTAAGAGATCAATCTCTTAAACCTAAACCAATTAAACATGGCAAAAGCAAACGCAAAAAAGAAAAAGAAAGTTAAAGTTGAGGCTTATGGACAAGCTCATATTCACGCTTCTTTTAACAACATTATTATTAGTTTAACTAATAATTCTGGTCAAGTAATTTCATGGTCATCTGCTGGTAAGATGGGATTTAGAGGTTCTAAAAAGAACACTCCTTACGCTGCTCAATTGGCTGCAGAGGATTGTGCTAAAGAAGCTTATGAATTTGGATTACGTAAAGTGAAAGTTTACGTAAAAGGGCCAGGAAACGGAAGAGAGTCTGCAATGAGATCATTACATAATGCAGGAATCACTGTTACAGAGATTATAGATGTTACTCCATTACCACATAATGGATGTCGTCCTCCAAAAAGAAGAAGAGTATAATTTTATTTAATAATTAAAGCGGAATCAGGTTTTCGAAGGATAGTTAGACCTTAATTCACTACCCCGTTTATAAAACAATTTACAATGGCAAGATATAGAGGTCCCAAATCAAAAATTGCAAGAAAATTCAGAGAGCCAATTTTCGGCCCTGATAAAGTATTGGAAAAGAAAAATTACGGTCCAGGACAACACGGACCTAATAAAAGAAGAGGTAAGCAATCTGAATATTCTATTCAGTTAGCAGAAAAACAAAAAGCTAAATACACTTACGGTATTTTAGAAAAACAATTTTCTAACTTATTTAAAAAAGCATCTCGTCAGAGAGGAATTACAGGAGAAGTTTTATTACAACTTTGTGAAGCTCGTTTAGATAATGTTGTTTATAGATTAGGTATTGCTCCTACAAGAGATGGTGCTAGACAATTAGTCGGTCATAAACACATTACAGTAAATGGTAAAATATTAAACATCCCTTCTTACGAAGTTAAAGAAAGTGATGTTATTGCAGTAAGAGAAAAATCAAAATCGTTAGAAGCAATTACAGCTTCATTAGCAGCTAACCCTTGTGGGTTTGATTGGTTACAATGGAATGGAGAGCAAATGTCAGGATCTGTTATTAACACTCCTGAGAGAACTCAAATTCCTGAGAACATCAAAGAACAGTTAATAGTTGAACTTTACTCTAAATAATTTTTAAAAAATTAAGATATGGCAATATTAGATTTCCAAAAACCAGATAAAGTAATCATGATTAATTCTGATGAATTTACTGGTACTTTCGAATTTCGTCCATTGGAACCTGGATATGGTATTACTGTTGGGAATGCTTTAAGAAGAGTATTATTAAACTCTTTAGAAGGATTTGCAATTACTTCCGTAAAAATTGAAGGAGTAGATCATGAGTTTTCTTCTATTAAAGGTATAGTAGAAGATGTTTCTCAGATTATATTAAATTTAAAACAAGTACGTTTTAAACAACAAATAGAAGACACAAACAGCGAAAAATTAGTTGTTAATGTTAGCGGACAAGAAACTTTTACTGCTGGAGACATAGGTAAATTTACTTCTGCTTTTCAAACATTAAATACAGATTTCGTTATTTGTAACATGGAGAAAAATGTTAACCTACAAATTGAATTAACTATTGGTAAAGGAAGAGGGTATGTACCTTCTGAAGAAAATACTGTAGCTGATGCTAATGTTGGTGTAATAGCAATTGACTCTATCCACACTCCGATTAAAAATGTTAAATACAGCATCGAAAATCATAGAGTTGGACAAAAAACAGATTACGAAAAATTAGTATTTGATATTGTTACTGATGGTTCTATTCATCCTAAAGAAGCATTAACTGAAGCGGCTAAGATTTTAATCCACCACTTTATGTTATTTTCTGATGAGAGAATTACTTTAGATACAGAAGAAAAATCTGCTGTTGAAGAATTTGATGAAGATTCTTTACACATGAGACAATTACTAAAAACTAAATTAGTTGATATGGACTTATCAGTTAGAGCATTAAATTGTTTGAAAGCTGCTGATGTTGATACATTAGGTGATTTAGTATCGTTTAACAAAAACGATTTATTAAAATTCAGAAACTTTGGTAAAAAGTCATTAACTGAATTAGATGAATTAGTTGAAAATAAAGGGTTAACATTCGGAATGAATGTAGCAATTTATAAATTAGAAAAGGAGTAAAAGATGAGACACGGAAAGAAATTTAACCATTTAGGTAGAAAAAAACCTCATAGAGAGGCAATGTTAGCTAACATGGCATGTTCTCTTATCGAACATAAAAGAGTAAGTACTACAGTTGCAAAAGCTAAAGCTTTAAGATTGTATGTAGAGCCATTAATCACTAAGTCTAAAACTGATACTACACATTCTCGTAGAGTTGTATTTAGTTATTTAAAAGATAAACACGCTGTAACAGAATTGTTCAGAGAGATATCTACTAAAATAGCTGATAGACCAGGTGGTTATACTAGAATTTTAAAAACAGGTTTTAGATTAGGAGATAATGCACAAATGTGTTTTATTGAATTAGTTGACTACAACGAAAACATGTTGAAAGATTCTAGCGCTAAAAAGACTACTAGAAGACGTAGAGGTGGTGCTAAAAAAACTGAAACTGTTGCTACAGATGCTAAAGCTACAACTGATGAAGTAGTAGAAGAAGTTAAAGAAGCAAAAGCTAAGAAAGAAGCAGCTCCAAAAGCTGAAGCTAAAAAAGCTGAAAAGAAAGATGATTCTAAAGACGATAAAAAAGCGGAATAAGAATTGAATTTTTTAGATAAATAGAAAAGGATGAAGTAATTTTACTTTATCCTTTTTTTATGAAAAAAAATTAAAAAGCTTTTTGGGATTGGAAATTAATTTGATGTAAAAATTATATTATGAGCACAGAAAACAAGGCAATTTTATTATTGGCAGATGGTACCGTTTTTTACGGAAATGCTGCAGGTTTAGTTGGTACAACAACAGGAGAGATTTGTTTTAATACAGGTATGACTGGTTATCAAGAAATTTTTACAGACCCTTCATATTTCGGGCAAATTTTAGTTGCTACAACTTCTCATATAGGAAATTATGGTGTTTCAGATAGTGAAGTTGAATCTGATAATGTGAATATTTCTGGTTTAGTTTGTAAGAAATTCTCTGATGTTTATTCTAGAGATTTTGCAGATGGATCATTACAAGAATATTTTGAAAATAAAAAAGTAGTTGCTATTTCAGATATTGATACACGCTCTTTAGTTCGTCATATCAGAGATAAAGGAGCAATGAATGCCATAATTTCTTCTGCTGAATTTGATCTTGAAAAATTAAAAAAACAACTAGAAGAAGTTCCATCTATGGATGGATTAGAATTGTCTTCTAAAGTTTGTACAAAAGAAGCTTTTTATGTTGGTAATGAAAACGCTAAACATAAAGTAGCTGTTTTAGATTTAGGTGTTAAAAAGAATATTTTAATTTGTTTAACTGATAGAGACTGCTATTTAAAGGTTTTTCCAATGGATGCTTCTTTTGAAGAAATTAATGCTTGGAACCCTGACGGATTTATGTTGTCTAATGGTCCTGGAGATCCTTCGGTTATGAATGATCAAATTGATACTGTTAAACAAATTACTGAAGCTGGTAAACCTGTTTTTGGGATTTGTTTAGGACATCAAGTATTAGCCTTATCATGTGGATTAACTACTACCAAAATGTTTAATGGACATAGAGGTTGTAATCACCCTGTTTTAAATTTAGAAACAGGTAAAGGTGAAGTTACATCACAAAATCATGGTTTTGTTGTTAATATGGAATCTGCAGAATCTAATAAAAGCATTACAGTAACGCATAAACATCTTAATGATGAAACGTTAGCTGGTTTTAGATTTAATGATAAAGCAATATTCTCTGTACAATATCATCCTGAAGCATCTCCTGGTCCTCATGACTCTAGATACTTGTTTGATAATTTTATCGAAAACATTGAAAAATATAAAAGCTAATAAATAGCTCAATTTTAATCCCGCTTTTAGCGGGATTTTTTTATGCATGTTATTTAAAATACTCCCGCTACCATATTGCATACTTTTCTTACTTTTGCGCTATGGAAAATGAACAAGTAAAGTGCTCTTTTTGTGGGCGATCAAAAAATGAAGTTGATGTAATGATTGCTGGTGTTACTGGTCATATTTGTAATCACTGTATTTCTCAAGCACAAAACATCGTTTCAGAAGAAGCTACTGATCAAACCACTAAAGATATTACTGATCAAATAGAATTGTTAAAACCTAAAGAGATTAAAGCTCATTTAGATGAATATGTAATTGGGCAAGATGATGCAAAAAAAGTATTGTCTGTTGCTGTTTATAACCATTATAAACGTTTAACTCAAAAAGCTACTGAGGATGATGTTGAGATTGAAAAATCGAATATTTTATTAGTAGGTGAAACTGGTACTGGTAAAACATTATTGGCAAAAACCATTGCTAAAGTATTGCACGTTCCATTTTGTATTGCTGATGCTACCATTTTAACTGAAGCTGGTTATGTTGGTGAAGATGTGGAAAGTATTTTATCTCGTTTATTACAAGCTGCAGATTATAATGTTGAAGCCGCAGAAAGAGGAATTGTTTTTATTGATGAAATTGATAAGATAGCACGTAAAAGTGATAACGCCTCTATTACTAGAGATGTTAGTGGTGAAGGAGTGCAGCAAGCGTTATTAAAATTGTTAGAAGGTTCTGTTGTTAATGTACCACCTCAAGGAGGTAGAAAACATCCAGAGCAAAAATTAATTGCTATTGAAACAAAAAATATTTTATTTGTTTGTGGTGGAGCTTTTGATGGTATTGGTAGAAAAATATCTAACCGTTTACAAACTCAAGCAATTGGCTTTAAATCAGCTGAGAAAGGTGTTTATGACGAAGAGAATTTATTACAATACATCACACCGCAAGATGTAAAAGCTTTTGGTTTAATACCTGAGTTGATAGGAAGATTACCTGTTTTATCTTATTTAAACCCTTTAGATGAAGGAGCTTTAAGAAGAATTTTAACAGAACCTAAAAATTCAATTATCAAACAATACGTTAAATTGTTTGAAATGGATGATATCCAACTTTCATTTGATAAAGGAGTATTAGATTTTATTGTAGGGAAAGCAATCGATTATAAATTAGGTGCTCGTGGATTGCGTTCTATTTGTGAAGCAATTATGTTAGATGCCATGTATGAAATTCCTTCAGAAAAAGATAAGAAAGATTATAAAGTAACTTTAGCTTATGCTAAAAAGAAGTTTAAAGGAGCTAAACTGAGCAACTTAAAAGTAGCGTAGGTTTAAGCTGTTGTTTTCATAACGAAAGCTTTTTCTGTGAATAGTTTTGGAAAGAGGATGTTCAAATTTAATTAAAGAAGAGAATCATAAATTGAAAAAAAGCACAAATTTAAACGTTTGTGCTTTTTTATTTGCCCAAGTAATTTAAAAGGGCTTAGTATAATTGTTAGGAATAACGAAGATGTTTTTTAATGTTGTAAGATTTTTTTTTGAGGAAGTTCGCTTAACGCCATATCTATGTTTTTGTAGGGCGATTTAAAAGTACTTATTTTCGTTTACCTAATTAGCCAAAGCTTTGGCTTTGTGTTTTAACTTAATACCTATTAAAACGTCAAAACAAAGTTTTGGCGGAGTTTATTAATTGCGTTACTATTTCAATTTACTGCGAACTGCCCTATAAAATATAGATGATGTTGGCAAATCGTTTATATATTCTCCCTTAATTATCAGTTAAAATAAATTCTATCCTACGGTTTTGCTATCTCTTCATCTTTTTTTAACATCTAATTGGCGAGTGATTCCAATTCCTTCAAAATGATTGTCTAATTCCTCCCACGAATTAAAGTTTTTATTAAAACCTTTTATTCTGTTCTTAGCTCCATCTAAATATCGAAAAAAGCAGTTATAATTACCACATACTGGTGTTAAAACGAAATCATTACTGGTTAGTATGGCTGAAGAGGATGGACTATTTTTGTTGTCACAAACAAATAGTCCAGAAGTACCGTTAGTTAATTCAAAAGGGGCGTCATTGGACTCATGAGTATTTTTATCTTTCATTAATCCCCATTCTTCAGAAAGAGTCCAGGTGTATGGGGCATCATAAATTAATTCAATTGTTCCTTTTTTAAGTTTGTTTTCACCTTTATAAATGGTTTCAACTTTAATAATATAAGACGCGTAAAGTTTTTTATCGTTTTCCTTTCTAAATGCTTTATATGATATAACAGTGCCCTTAAAGACGTAGGCTGCATCTTTTAATATTTGTTCGGGTTTCTTATTTTCAGGGCAAACTATACTACCTGTTTTTGAAGATGTTGTCGGAAGACGTTCAGAAGATGAAACACACTCAGTAGTCCCGTAGCTATGACTCATATTCCAGCTTATTATCTCATATTCTTGTATAGTTATTCCAATTCCAGCAAGGTAATTATCTAATTGCCCAAACGCGCTCCTTCCTTTATCCCAAAGAAATCTTCCATTAATCTCTCTGCGATACCGTTCAAAAGTCTTACTAAACCCCTTTATAACTTCATAGGCTCTAAAGTTACCGTTATAAGGATGTATCTGGTAATAAAAATAACAATCCGGTGTTCCACAAACAGGTTTCAGAACAATGTCATTGCACAATTCTTTTTTTGATTTTGGAATTTCTGACAGAGAATTATTGTATTTATCACATATAAAGATAGCTACTCCTCCAGTTCTAAATTTATCTGTAATATCAGTTTTAGTAACTACAGTAATATTCCCTAAAATTACCCCCTCTCCTTTATAGATAGTCCTAACTTTAACCACATAAGAGACTAAAGAATCTTTTTCACCTTCCCCCTTAAAACGGGTTGTTTCAACAACAGTTCCTTTAAATATAAAGGAGGCTTCATTTAATATTTGTTCTGTTTTCTTATTTTCTTGTGCAAACATTGTAATTGAGCATATTAAGAATGCTACACAAAAAAGGTATGTCTTAAAGTAGTTCATTTTCTATGTTTGCCAACGTTCTTGTTGGTCACGTTTTAATACTTCGTAGCTTTTGCTCTCGCAAAACGTGCTCAGCACAAGTGTGATTTACATTATGTTAATCGAAATTACTGTTTTTTTTGAGAAAATCAATCCAGAATAGCTGTTAAAATAGCTATTAAATTGTAAATTCTTAATTTAGCAATCCTAAAAAAAGAGTAGTAATGATTCGTAAGTTTTTATTTTTAATTTCAGCAACACTGTTGTTTAGTTTTTCTTTTCATAAATACTATGTAAGTATTACTGAGGTTGAATTAAATGAACAAACCGAAACATTAGAAATTTCTATTAAATTTATTGGTCATGATTTAGAATTGGTGATGGAAAATGCCGGAATGCCTAATTTATTTTTAGGAACATCAAAAGAAAATCCAGAAGCAAACGCGTATATTTTAAAGTATATTCAAAAACATTTTGAAATTAGGATAGACGAAAAAGTTGTTCCATTTCACTTTATTGGTAAAGAAATTAATAATGATGATTTTATTTATTGCTATTTAGAATCGGAAAAAGTAAATTCGCCTAGCAAAATTGCATTTACCAACACTTTGCTTACCGAAAAATTTAGCCAACAAGCTAATATTTTGTACTTAAAAGTTGGTGATAAAAAAATGAATTATACGTTTAACAAAGGAAAAAGAAAAACCTACTACAACATAAAATAAATATGAGAAAATTATTAATAATCACCTTATTGTTAGGAGCAACACAATTGTTTGCTCAAGATAATTACAACCATAATAAGTTTAAGCAGTTAAAGCAAGAGTTGGCTACACCTAATGTTTACCGTACAGCATCAGGAGCACCAGGGCATAAATATTACCAACAAAAAGCTAGTTATGTAATTGATATTACATTGGACGATGCTAAACAAACGGTTACAGGAAAAGAAACTATTACTTACAAAAATAATTCGCCAGATGCTTTGCCATATTTATGGATTCAATTGGATCAAAATGTAAGAGCGCAAGATTCTGAAACTAAATTAATTAAAACCAACGCTATCGGTAGTAAAATGAGCTTTGATGCATTAGCTAGTTTACATAATAATTTTGATGGTGGGTTTAAATTAGATGCTGTAACAGATGCTTCAGGAAAAGAATTAAAGTACACTATAAACAAAACAATGATGCGTATTGATTTGCCGAAAGCGTTAATGCCTGGAGCTACAACATCAATTAAAATAGGATGGTGGTACAATGTTAATAATAGAGATGAGATAGGAGGTCGTTCTGGTTACGAATATTTTAAAGAAGATGATAACTACTTATATACTATCGCTCAATTTTATCCAAGAATGGCGGTTTATAATGAAGTAGAAGGATGGCAAAATAAACAGTTTTTGGGTAATGGAGAGTTTACCTTAACTTTTGGTGATTATAAAGTAAACATTACTGTTCCTGCAGATCATATTGTTGGCGCAACAGGAACATTAACCAATGCTTCATCTGTATTAACATCAGAGCAAAGAAAAAGATTTAAGAAAGCACAATCAGAATATGTTACTCCTGTAATTATTGTAACGCAAGAAGAAGCAGAACAAAAGGAAAAAACAAAGGATACTAAAACAAAAACATGGTCATTTAGTGCTACCAATGTTAGAGATTTTGCTTTTGCAAGTTCTAGAAGATTTATTTGGGATGCAATGGCTGTTAAAGTTGGAGATAATACACCTTTAGCAATGAGTTATTATCCTAAAGAAGGAAACCCATTGTGGGAGCAATACAGTACAAAGGTTGTGGCGCATACGATTACTTCATATTCAAATCATACGATAGATTATCCTTATCCGGTTGCAATTTCTGTTCATTCTAAAAGTATTGGGATGGAATATCCAATGATTTGTTTTAATGGAGGAAGACCAAATGAGGATGGAACTTATTCTGAGCGTACTAAATATGCTATGATAGGTGTGATTATTCACGAGGTAGGACACAACTTTTTTCCAATGATAATTAATTCTGATGAACGCCAATGGACATGGATGGATGAAGGTTTAAATACATTTACCCAATATTTATGTGAGCAAGAGTGGGAAAGAGGTTATCCTTCTAAAAGAGGTCCTGCATATAAAATTGTGGATTACATGAAAGGAGACAAAAAGTATATTTCTCCAATTATGATTAACTCCGAATCTATTATGCAATTTGGAAACAATGCTTACGGTAAGCCAGCTACTGCGCTTAATATTTTAAGAGAAACAGTAATGGGGAGAGAATTGTTTGATTTTGCTTATAAAACGTATGCTGAAAGATGGAAGTTTAAGCACCCTACACCAGCAGATTTCTTTAGAACAATGGAAGATGCTTCAGGAGTTGATTTGGATTGGTTTTGGAGAGGTTGGTTTTTTACAACAGACCATGTAGATATCGCAATTACCAATGCCAAGTGGTTTAAAATTGACACAAAAAATCCTGATGTAGAAAAAGCTATTACTAAAGAGATGAAGGAAAGTAAGCCAGAATTTATTGGTGATACACGTAACAAAACTGCTATTAAAGAAACTTACGATGAAAGAGACCCATCAATAAATGATTTTTATGATACTTACGATCCTTACCAAGTAATAGCGTTAGATAAACACGAGTATCAAAAATATATAAGCAAATTAACCGAGGCTGATGTGAAGTTGTTGGAAGGAGATTATAATTATTACACAGTTGATTTTAAAAATTTAGGAGGATTGGTAATGCCTGTTATTGTAAACTTTACGTTTAAAGATGGAACAACAGAAGTAGTTAGAATTCCGGCAGAAATTTGGAAGAAAAATGATAAAGAAGTATCTAAAGTATTTTTCTTTAAAAAAGAAGTAATCAGTATTGGATTAGATCCATTTTTAGAAACTGCAGATGTTGATTTTAGCAACAACAACTGGCCACCACAAATGGAGTTATCTAAATTTAAATTGTATAAGAACAAAAAATATGGATGGGGTGCAGGAGAAAAAGAAAATCCAATGCAACGTGCTAAACATAGTGAAGAGTTAGAAAAAGAAGAAAAGTAAACTCCTGAATTCAGGAACTTAACAATATATAACTGAAGCAACCTTATTTAATAAGGTTGCTTCTTTATTTTATAGAATAGATTATGAAAACGATTTTATTAGTAGCATTATCATCAACTTTATTTTTTGCTTGTGGAAATAGAAAACAAAAGGACGTAAAAGAAAATGTAGTTGTAGTAGAAGTGAACCCCGCTTCCGAAGGGTTTAATATAGAAGCTTCTGATGCTAAAGCAATAGAGATTGCTGATAAAGTGATGTTAAATATGGGAGGGCGAAAAGCTTGGGATGAAACCAAAATTATTAAATGGAATTTTTTTGGAGCAAGAAGCCTAACATGGAATAAACATTCTGGAGATGTTAAAATTCAATTTGGAGAAAGTGATAGTAATATTTTTATAACCAATATTTTTACACATCAAGGAAAAATTAAATTGGATGGAGTACTGCAAACAGAACCAGATTCTATTCAAAAATATACCGAAATGGCAGAAAGCGTTTGGATAAATGATGCATATTGGTTGTTTATGCCTTTTAAATTAAAAGATTCTAAAGCCACCTTAAAATATTTAGCTATAGATACAATTGTGGGCGGAACGTATAGCCATAAATTACAATTAACCTTTAGTGGTATAGGCGATACACCAGAAAATAAATATTGGGTATATGTTGATACAACTACTCTATTGGTTAATCAATGGGCTTATTTTGCTAGTAATTCAGATTCATTACCACGTTTTACAACCCCTTGGGCAGATTACAATAAATATGGAGCTATTTTGTTATCTGGCGACAGAGGTAAAAGAAAAATAACAGCAATAGAAGTATTAGATTCTCTTCCTTCAAATTGTTTTGAGCTGTAGTGCTGATAGTTGAAAGGGTGAATTGAAAAAGGCCTGTGTGATGGCTCCCTCTTGGAGAAGAGGGATAAAGGGAGATTGATAAAAGACCTTTTGCTCTCGATATCTCTCGATAAAAAATAGAAATAGTAGAACTTAAATAAAGTGTGTATTTTTATTAATGCACGTAATACGGAGAAATCATCACGTAAACTACAACCCCTGAAATAGCAACATACAACCACAATAAGAAAGTGATTTTTGCTATTTTTTTATGTTGATCAAATTGAGCAGTTAAAGCCCTAACCGTAGTAATTAAGATTAATGGTATTATTGATATCGAAAGGATAATGTGGCTAATTAAAGTAAAGAAATAAATTCCTTTTATCATGCCTTCTCCACCAAAAGGGGTAGAATCTGAAGTCATGTGATAAGTTAAATACATGCTTAAAAAAAGCAAAGACAAAAACAAACAGGTTTTCATTAAATACTCGTGAAGTTTAAGCTTCTTGTTTTTGATAGCAATAACAGCCGCAATTAGTAAAACAGCTGTTAATCCATTAATACTTGCGTAAATGGGCGGTAGAAATCCTAATGGGCCTACGTTGGGTATTTTAATCCCAAATAAAGAAGCAACAATTAAAGGTAAAATGATTGAAACAGCAAGTATTAACTTGTTGTACTTTTTAGGGTCAGTCATTAAAAGAAAATCAATTTATCTACTAAAAGAATTAATAGCGAGCCTATTAAATAAAGGTAAGACATTAACATTACTCTTAATGCAAATTTATCATCATTGGTTTTTATCAGTTTTATCGCTGGATACACCATCAAAAAAGAAAAAACAATTAAACCTATAGTTGTAAAGATGGTAGCAACACCAAATAGTTGAGGCACAAAACTAGTTAGCAATAAAGCCACAGCACTAGCAAAAATGATGTAAGCACTTACTTTATTTTTTTTGTTAAAAGGCAGCATTTTAAAACCTGCTTTTTGATAATCATCATTTACTCGCCAAGCAATAGCCCAAAAATGAGGGAATTGCCAAACAAATTGAATGAAAAACAAAATTCCTGCGCCTAAACTAAAACTTCCTGTTGCAGCAACCCATCCTAACATAGGAGGTATAGCTCCTGGAAAAGCACCAATAAAAACTCCGTAAGTTGAAGTCCTTTTTAAAGGGGTGTAAATTACAGCATACATAAAAATGGCTAATCCTCCTAAAACACCACTTAACGGGTTTAGTGCAAAATACAGAATAGAAATTCCTGCAATGCCAATAATTGAAGTTACCCAAGCAGTTTCAATAATGCTTAATTTGTTAGTTGGTAACGGACGGTTTTTTGTCCTATCCATCAATTTATCGTAATTTTTTTCTATAATTTGATTAAAAGCATTGGCAGAAGCTGTAATAAAAAAACCTCCAATAATTAAGAATATTACTTCTACAATAGAATAAGTAGTAGCGCCAATGAAATAACCAAAAACAGCTGATATCACTACAAAAGAGGTTAGTCTCAATTTAAATAATTGAGCATAAGCTTTTAGTTTTTCAGAAAAACTTATAACTACCATTTCTTCAGCTTTAGCTATTTGCATATACTTTTTTGATTAAAAATTTTTTGCAAATATAATTAAACGATAGAACATTTTAAAATTTGTTAAAAACTGATGATAATTACCTAATAACACTGCTGCTAAAAGTTTAGATAATTATTAATTCCTTTTAAAAGGTGAGCAGATTATTTCGGGGTAAATATTAAGCTGTAATTTGTTTTTATAACTGTTGCAAGGTTTGGGTTAAATAGCTAAATTTGGCGCTTGTTAAGTCAATATGACAGATAAATGAAGTTGGAAGAGTTTTTGACTAACTCGTATCAAATAAAAATAAAAGAACATGTCAATAGAAGGATTATTAGGGAAGGTATTAAAAACCTTTTTAGGAAGTAAAACAGATAGAGATTATAAAGAGTTATCACCTATAGTTGATGAGGTTGCTAAGTTTTATACTACTTACTCATCATTAACCAATGATGAGTTAAGAGCGAAAACAATTGAGTTTAAAGATAGAATTGCTGCTAAAACTAAAGCAAGTGATGATGAAATTATTGCTTTAAAAGAGCAAATTGAAAAAGAACTTACTCTTACAATAGCTCAAAAAGAAGAAATTTATAGCAAAATGGATGCATTAGAAAAAACAGTTTTAGAGCAAGTTGAAGAAATTTTAAAAGAGATTCAACCAGAAGCTTTTGCTGTAATGAAAGAAACTTCGAGAAGATTTGCTGAGAATACAGCTGTTGAAGTTACTGCTTCTCAAATGGATAAAGATATTTCTGCACAACGTGAAAGTGTTCAAATTGATGGAGAGAAAGCCATTTATAGCAATAATTGGCTAGCTGCAGGGCAAGAGGTAACATGGGCAATGGTACATTATGATGTGCAATTGATTGGTGGTACAGTTTTGCATCAAGGTAAAATTGCAGAGATGATGACTGGTGAGGGTAAAACTTTAGTAGGAACATTACCAATGTACTTAAATGCATTAGCAGGTAGAGGTGTTCACTTGGTTACTGTAAATGATTACTTAGCAAAAAGAGATAGTGAGTGGATGGCTCCAATTTTCGAATTTCACGGAATGAGAGTGGATTGTATTGATAAACATCAACCCAATTCTCCAGAAAGAAAACTAGCTTATTTAGCAGACATCACTTATGGAACAAACAATGAGTTTGGTTTTGATTATTTGAGAGATAATATGGCACGTTCACCAGAAGATTTGGTGCAACGTAAACATCATTATGCTATTGTGGATGAGGTAGATTCTGTTTTGATTGATGACGCAAGAACTCCATTAATTATTTCTGGACCAACACCTAAAGGTGATATCCATGAGTTTCATGAATTAAAACCTAGAGTAGAGAAATTATTTGCTGCTCAAAAAAAGTATGTTACAGCTACATTAACAGATGCTAAAAAATTATTAAAGCCATTAATTGATGGTAATAAAGTTGATAAAGAAGCTCAAGAAAAAGGTGGTTTAGCATTGTTAAGATCACACAGAGGGTTACCAAAAAATAAAGCACACATTAAATTTTTAAGTGAGCAAGGGATAAAAGCTGTTCTTCAAAAAACAGAAAATTATCACATGCAAGATCAAAATAAAGAAATGCCTAAGGCAGATGAAGAACTTTATTTTGTGATTGATGAAAAATCAAATGCTGTGGAATTAACAGAAAAAGGTGTTGATTTAATTACAGGTTCAGGTGATGATAAAGACTTTTTTGTGATGCCAGACATTGGTGCTGAAGTTGCAGAAATTGAAAAATCAGCTTTACCAGAAAACGAAAAACTGGCTCAGAAAGATAAAATGATTCAGAACTATTCTGTAAAAGCAGAACGTATTCATACCATTAATCAATTGTTAAAAGCATATACTATGTTTGAGATTGATGTGGAATATGTAGTGATGGACAATAAAGTGAAAATTGTTGATGAGCAAACTGGTCGTATTATGGATGGAAGACGTTATTCTGACGGATTACACCAAGCGATTGAAGCGAAAGAAAATGTAACTGTTGAAGCAGCTACGCAAACTTATGCTACTGTTACACTTCAAAATTACTTTAGAATGTACCACAAGTTGTCAGGAATGACAGGTACAGCAGAAACAGAATCACAAGAACTTTGGGATATTTATAAATTGGATGTAGTTATTATTCCAACCAATAGACCTTTGCAAAGAGATGATAGAGAAGATTTAGTTTACAAAACTAAAAGAGAAAAATATACAGCTGTAATTGAAGAGATTGTAACATTGGTAGGCCAAAAACGACCAGTATTGGTAGGTACTACTTCTGTAGAGATTTCAGAATTATTGAGTAGAATGTTGAAAATGAAAGGCATTAAACACAATGTGTTAAATGCAAAATTACATCAACGTGAAGCAGAAGTTGTTGCTACTGCAGGACATGCAGCGGCTGTAACTATTGCAACCAACATGGCAGGAAGGGGAACCGATATTAAGTTAACTGATGAGGTGAAGAAGAATGGAGGTTTAGCAATTGTTGGTACAGAGCGTCATGATTCTAGACGTGTGGATAGACAGTTGAGAGGTAGAGCTGGTCGTCAGGGAGATCCGGGATCTTCTCAATTCTTTGTTTCTTTAGAGGATGATTTAATGCGTTTATTTAATTCTGAACGAATCATTAAATTGATGGATAGAATGGGACTAGAAGAAGGTGAAGTAATTCAACATTCTATGGTTACAAAATCTATCGAAAGAGCTCAGAAAAAAGTAGAAGAGAATAACTTTGGTGTTCGTAAGCGTTTGTTAGAGTATGATGATATCATGAACTCACAAAGAGAAGTGGTTTATGCTAAACGTAGAAATGCGTTGCACGGAGAAAGAATGGGTGTTGAGGTTTCTAATATGATTTATGATATTTGTGAATCTTTAGTAGAAACAAACCAAGAATTTGCAGATTACGAAGGATTTAAATTAGAGTTGATTCGTTTATTGTCTATCGAATCTCCTTTTGATGAAAAAGGATTTTTACAAGGAAAACAAATTGATTTAGTTGAAGAGTTACACGAAAAAGCAGTAGCGCATTATCAACGTAAGTCAGATATGATTGCGCAAATGGCATTGCCAGTAATTAAGGAAGTGTTAGATAACCAAGGAGCACAATACACGAATATTGTAGTGCCAATTACTGATGGAATAAAAACCATTAACATTACTACACCATTAGAAAAAACTGTTGAATCAGAAGGACGAGAATTAATTACTTCTGTAGAGAAAAATGTAATCTTAGCCATGATTGATGATGATTGGAAAGAGCATTTACGTGAAATGGATGAGTTAAAGCAATCGGTTCAAAATGCAGTACACGAGCAAAAAGATCCATTATTAATTTACAAGTTTGAAGCGTTTAAATTATTTAACCAAGTATTACTTAAAATTAATAAAGAAGCTGGTGGTTTCTTAATGAAGTGTGGATTGCCTCAACAACAAAACGGAGCGATAGAAACACAACAAGAAAGAGCTCCAAAGCCTTCAGAAATGAATCAATTGGAAATGAGTAGACCAGAAACTGCTCCACAGCAACAGCAAGGAAATCCTGAGCAACAACAAGCTCCATTACCTCCTAAAAAAACTGCACCAGTTCGTGTAGAGAAAAAAGTAGGAAGAAATGAACCTTGTCCTTGTGGTAGTGGTAAAAAGTTTAAGCAATGTCACGGTAAACTTGTTTAAGTGAACTGGAATAAAATTATAATAATAGTATTAGCCATTTTTCTAACGAAAAATGGCTTTTCTCAATCAGAGAAAAACACTTTCATCACACCTGAATATGCTTTCGGAAAAATTATGCCCAATTATGCAGATACTTTTCCAAAAACATCAGCACAGCAAGGTCTTTATGTGTCATTTGGAGCTATAAATGCAGATACCAATAGTTGGGCAAAATATTTTAATTATCCCGAAGCAGGATTAATGGTGATTTATACCAATTTTGGTAACAATGCTGTTTTTGGTCATCAATTTGGGTTAGATCCTTATATCTCGTTTCCAGTTTTTAATAAATCTAGAGGTAATTATAGATTAAGATTAGGACTAGGTGTCGCTTATTTTACAACTACTTATGATAATGTTACCAACCCATCTAATATTATTATTGGAGCACCATTTACATGGGATTTAAAGATGTCATTAAATAGAAAAATTTACGAGTCAAAAAATCTAAAATTACTTTTAGGTGTTGGAGTTTCTCACGAATCTAATGGGCATACACAAGAACCTAATAAAGGAATTAATTCTGTTCTTTTTAGTTTGTCAGGACAATTTAGAACAAATAAAGAAGCTTTTATAACACCTAACAGAGTAAAAGGAAAAAACCATTCTCCTAAAAAACTATTTTTAAACGTCCGACAGGGGTTGGGTTTTCATGAGCAATTTGAAGACGAAGAGCCTGTGTCAGGGGTGAAGAAGCCCGTTTATGCTTCGTCTATTGCTATAGGATATACGTATAATAAGCACATAAAATTAAGAACAGGATTTACCTACAAGTATTACCAACATTATTATGATTATGCTAAACATAACCCAACATCTACATTTGGAGATGAACCTCAAGTGGCCGCATCAAACTTGGTGTTTTATGTGGGTAATGAATTGTTAATGAGCCATTTTAGTATTGATATGGAATTTGGGATAAACCTTTACAAACCTTTTTATTGGGAGTATAATAGCTCAACAGAGATAGGTGCTGTTTTGATGAAATATGTTGCTACTCGCTTAGGTATCAATGCTTATCTTTTTAATACAAATAATCTCCCTCCACATAATTTCTTTATCGGAGCAAATATCAATGCTAATTTAGGTAGAGCAGATTTTAGTGAGCTAAACATTGGCTATACGCACAACTTTAAATAGGGTGTAAAATATTATTCCGTTTCGGCAGCAATATCTCTTCAATTCAAAATAAAAGTTATTTTTATTTGATTTAACAAAATAATATTTATATTTGCATCGAATTTCAGTTGTATATCACATTTCGTGATTTGTAATTGTTTATACAGAAGAAGTGAGAGATTAGGCTCTATGACCTTCTGGCAACCAACTAAAAGTGGAGGCAGTAATGTCAACATTGGAAAACCGGTGCCAATTCCTATTCCGAATGTTCGGAGACATATAAAGGATTGCAAAATGAAACAAGCTCACATTAAAAATACCAAGCAAAATAGCCCTCTAGGCTATAATTTGAATACTGTATCTCTTACAGTTTTTATGATGCATAGATACTGCTGTTGTTGCAGCTGCTAAGCATCATTCTTTTACTTCAATTTTCTCGAATAAAAGCGTGACTCGAATCCATTTGAGAAGGATTCTCTTTGCTTTTTTTTACCTGGTTTTTATAAAATCGGAGACAGGAAAGCACATTTCAAAAATTAAAAATCAAACAATTATTATAACATTTAAAATACTAAAAACGATGAGTACAATTAACGAAAATTCAAAATTTGAAACATTACAACTTCATGCAGGGCAAGAGGTTGATGCAGTAACAAACTCAAGAGCTGTTCCTCTTTATCAAACAACATCTTTTACATTTAACAGTGCAGAACATGCAGCAAACTTGTTTGCTTTAAAAGAGTTTGGAAACATCTACACCCGATTAGGGAACCCTACAACAGATGTTTTTGAAAAAAGAGTTGCGGCATTAGAAGGTGGTGTTGCTGCATTAGCAACAGCATCAGGTTTGTCTGCACAATTTATTGCTTTAAACAATATCTTACAAGAAGGAGATAATTTTATTACAACACCATTTTTATATGGAGGGACTTATAATCAATTTAAAGTAGCTTTTAAACGTTTAGGAATTCATGTGAAATTTGCGAAATCTGATGAGGCGAATGATTTTGAAAGTCTTATTGATGAAAATACAAAAGCAATTTATTTAGAAACAATTGGGAATCCAGGATTTAATATTCCTGATTTTGAAGCAATAGCTGCATTAGCAAAAAAACACGATTTACCTGTAATTGTAGACAATACATTTGGTGCAGGCGGCTATTTATTTAAACCTTTAGCACATGGTGCAAATGTAGTGGTAGAGTCGGCTACAAAATGGATTGGAGGACATGGAACTTCTATAGGTGGAGTAATAATAGATGGAGGTAATTTTAATTGGGGAAATGGAAAATACCCTCAATTTTCAGCACCAAGTGAAGGGTATCATGGCTTAAATTTTTGGGACACTTTTGGTGCTGAAAGTCAGTTTGGAAATATTGCTTTTATCATTAGAGCAAGGGTAGAAGGGTTAAGAGATTTTGGACCTGTACTTTCTCCATTTAACGCTTTTCAATTAATTCAAGGTTTGGAAACTTTATCTCTTAGGGTTGAAAGACATGTTGAAAATACCTTGGCATTGGCACATTGGTTAGAAAATCATGAGCAAGTAAAAACGGTTAATTATCCCGGTTTAGCGTCTTCTCCATATCACGCTTTAGCAAAAAAGTATTTAAAAAAGGGTTTTGGAGGTGTGTTAAGTTTTGAATTAAAAGGAACTAAAGATAATGCTAGTCGCTTTATTGATTCTTTAGAGTTGGTTAGTCATTTAGCAAATGTTGGAGATGCTAAAACATTAATTATTCAGCCTGCAGCAACAACACATCAACAACTTTCTGAAGAAGAGCAATTGTCAACAGGAGTTACCCCTACGCTTTTAAGAGTTTCTGTAGGGATTGAAAATATAATAGACATAAAAGCAGATTTTGAACAAGCTTTTTTAAAAGTGAGCTTGGCAGAACAAGCGTTTGAAAATGCAGTTTTAAACTAAAAAAAATGAGCACAAAAATATATACTTATACAAAACCATTTCAATTAACTTCTGGAAGAGCTTTGCAAGGATTTCAATTGGGTTATACCACTTTAGGAAAGTTAAACGCTGATAAAAGTAATGTGATTTGGATAACGCATGCCTTAACAGCCAATGCAAACCCTGAGGAATGGTGGGCAGGATTAGTTGGTAAAGGGAAGTTTTACAATCCTGAAAACCATTTTATAGTTTGTGCTAATGTATTAGGTTCTTGTTATGGTTCTACAGGCCCGTTATCCAATAATACAGCTAACGAACAACCATATTACCATGGTTTTCCTGAGCTAACAATTAGAGATATTGTAAATAGTTTGGAGTTGTTACGAAACCATTTGGGCTTAACAAAAATCAACACCCTTTTAGGAGGTTCTTTAGGTGGACAGCAAGCTGCAGAGTGGGCAATACAACAACCTGAAGTGTTTGATAATTTGTTTTTATTGGCGACTAATGCACAGCATTCTCCTTGGGGAAAAGCTTTTAATGAAAGTCAGCGATTGGCAATTAAAGCTGATGCAACTTGGTTGTTGGATAATGCTGCTGCAGGACTGAATGGATTAAAGGCAGCCCGATCTATTGCGTTGTTGAGCTATCGAAACTATAAAACCTATCAGATAACTCAAGAAGATGATAATGAGAAACAGACGGGTTTTAATGCTGTGAGTTATCAAAATTATCAAGGAGAAAAATTATTAAAACGTTTTAATGCATTTTCTTATTGGCATTTGTCTAAAGTAATGGATAGTCATAATGTGGGAAGAGGGAGAGGTAGTATTACAAATGCGCTATCAAAAATAAAAGCAAAAACGTTGGTAATAGCAATCAGTTCAGATGTATTGTTTCCTGTTTCTGAATCAGAAATTTTAGCCAGTGGAATTAATAATGCGGAATTAAAAATTCTAGACTCTTTGTACGGGCATGATGGGTTTTTGATAGAAACAGAACAATTAAAAATAGCTTTTGATAATTTTTATCAAGCAAAAGAAATATATAAAATAGAATCTTTAAAAATAGCATAATGAGTAAAAAAAACGAAATAAAAACATATGGATTTGGAGTTGTAGCACAAGGATTTTATAATTACTTGGTGGCGAATAATGAAGAGGAGCGTTTAAATACGGTTATCATAAAAAATCCTACAAAAAATAGAAAAGAGATTAATGCGATTATCGAAATTACTAATGAGAACACTGTTAAGGATAAAGATGTTGAGGTAATTGTTGAGCTGATTAGTTCTTCTGATGAGGCTTATGGTATTGTGGTAGAAAATTTAGAAATTGGTAAGAAGGTGATTTCTGCCAATAAAAAGTTAATTGCCGAAAATTTAGCAACTATTATCAAAACGGAAAAGGATAATAATGCTACTTTTTTATATGAGGCGGCAGTTTGTGGAAGTATTCCAATTATAAAAGTGTTGAATGATTTGTATGCAAATGAACCAATAATAGCTATTCAAGGAATTTTTAACGGTTCTTCAAATTATATTTTAACGCAGCTATTTAATAAAGAAGTGAGCTATGCCGAAGCATTATTGGATGCTCAGAAATTAGGTTTTGCTGAAGCTAATCCTGTTTCGGATGTTGGTGGGTTTGATGCCAAGTATAAATTAGTTATTGTAACAGCTCATGCTTTTGGTTTAGTGGTTAAGCCTGAGGAAATCTTGAATATAGGAATAGAGAACATTTCTAAAAGCGATATTGATTTTGCTAAGAAAAACGGACTTAAAATTAAATTAATTGCCAAAGCTGCTCTATTAAACGGGAAGTTAAGTTTAACTGTTTTGCCAACTTTTATTGCTGCAGGTAACGATTTATATCAAGTAGAAAATGAATACAATGCTGTACAAATTAGTTCTGAAAACATTGGCGAACAGTTTTATAAAGGTAAAGGAGCAGGGAGTTTACCAACAGGTTCTGTTGTTTATGCAGATTTAAAAGCTATTGATAATGGGGTTCAATATTCATATAAGAAACTTGCAGATAAAGCTAAAAAGATAGCGCTGTCAGATGCGGAGGTTGTTGTTTATTCATCAAAAATTGATGACTTGAATTTAGCTTCTGATACCATTAACTATTTAGATCAAAAAGCAGGATATGCTAAAGTAAAACTTTCTGTATTAAAGAAAATTCAAGCAGAAAAAAATGTTAAGGGTATTTCTGTTATTGAAATTCCAGCACAAGTACTTGCCATTTTTGAAAGTTTTAAAACGGGTTTTAAATCGAAGCAACATCATAAAAATGAAGTAAGTAAAAACGCAGTTTTACAGCACATTAATTTGAATTAAAAAATGATTGAATTTGATAAAAGAACATTGCCTGAAACGGATATAATAACCCGAAAACAGAAAGCGGTTTGCATTTATAATAAAAATAGCTGTCCACATAAAGTCTTGAAAAACACGTTTTGCGAGAGAAAAAGCTACGAAGGAGGTACGTTTTTCCCTGAGCGGAGCCGAAGGGTGAAAAGGTACGCAATCTGAATTCGCTGCGATGACTATCGGGAACAGCGAAGAGAATTTTCAATACTGTGGAAGTTTTTTTTTTGAGGTAGTTCGCTTAACGACAACTCTATGTTTTCGTTTTGTTGAAACCAAAGATATAATAATCAGACAACATAATGAAATATAGAAATTGTTGGCAAATCGTTATTTTTTTAAAACTTTTATAATTTGAGATTCTCCATCAGCAGACTCAACTTTTAAAAAGTAAATGCCTGAGGGAGCATCTATATCAATATAAAATAAGTCTGTTGATTCAAATTGTTGAGTAAAGATCACCTGCCCTAAACTATTAGTTAATGTTGTTTTAATTTCCGTTAAGTTCATTCCTAAATCAATAGTGAATTTTCCTGGAGTTGGGTTGGGGTAAAATAATAGTTTTGATAAATCACTTTCTTTAATTCCAACAGCACAAGGGGTAAGACAGTTGGTACTGAAAGAAGAACCTATGGGTTTGCTTGTCATGTTAGTGGTTGACCATATAGGGTCATCTACTTCAATACAGGCTAAGTTTGGATTGTTATCAGCCCAGAAAAATGAGAAATTTATATTATTACCATTTTTAACATTCAAACAAGTTAACTGATTGTCAGTACATTTCAACACACTAAGGTTGGGACAATGAGAAAAGTTAAGGCTTGTTATTTGGTTCAAAGAACAATCTACACCTGCAAGAACACTTGTGTTGGAAATATCTAGTGCCGTTAGTAGGTTGTTTTCACACCTTAGGCTAATTAAATTAGTGTTTTGATTAAGGTCAATATTGGATATTTGATTATTACGAAAGCTTAAACCTTCCAATAAAATATTTTGAGTGAGATCTAGATTAGTTAAATTATTGTTTGAGCATATTAGAGAAATTAAAGCAGTATTTAAAGTGACATCTAAATTAGAAAGATTAGTGTTAAAACAATCTAGATAAGTTAAAGCTGTGTTTTGAGAAATATTTAATACCGAAACTTGGTTATGCATAAGGTTTAGATATGTTAAGCCAATGTTTTGGGAAACATCTAAACTTGTTATGTGATTATCATTGCAGTGTAATTCAGTTAAGTTTATATTTTGTGTAACATTTAAACTTGATAAGTTATTACTGGAGCAGTCTAAATATATTAGTGAAGTAAAATCTTCTATTCCTGTTAAATCAATTATTGGACCATTAGCAGCACCAGCTGTTAAATATTTGATAGTATCTATATTTGCGGTAAGTACTATTCCATCAGGAGTACCAGAGTCAAATCCATTCCAAATAAGTCTTTGCTCAAAATTAATATCGGGTATAGCCGTTGTTTGTGCAACAGTTAAGTAAGATGCTGATATAATTAATAACAGTGATAATAGTGTTTTCATAAATATTTAATTTATCAATATTTTATGTTTTCCAACGTCATTATTGGAAACGTTTTAATGTTTCTTATAATTTGTTAAGCGAAGGTATCACTTTTTATTGATAAAGTCAAGTGACTTTTTACTCTAAGCATACTTAAAGTCTGTACCCGTGAAAACGGGTATCCAGAAGTGTGAAAATATGCGTTGCAGTTATAAGTTTTAGAAAACTATTCTTTAATAAATTTAGTGTGATGGCTTTCGTTATTGGAGTTAGTTATCTTTATCAGGTAGATCCCTGTTTCAAAGTCTTTTACATCAATAGTTAAGTGTTGTTGGTTAAGGTTGTTTAAAGTCATTTTTAATTCTCCTAAAATGTTGTAGATATGGAGTTGGTAAGTATTAGTAGAATTAATTTGTAGCGTTAATTTATGTTGAGCTGGATTTGGGAACAACCTAAGTTGAGGTTTGTTTGGGGCGTTAGTTTTTATAGCCGTTGCATTAGCCGAAATTCCAAGCATATATTTCCATACGGGTTCAAATATTGGGTTTCCATTATTGTCTGTTGGTGTTTTACTATCTAAAATCATCACACTATGGTCACCACCAATACCTGTAGTATCGTATTTTGTAAATAATTGGTGCGAGTTGTTGTAAGGGTATTGATTCATATCAACATCTGTCGTATCACCAAAAGCGGGCATTCCTAAATTGTTCCAAATGGCATATTGTTCCGAAAAATTGACTACATCATCAATGGTATTGTTAAACCCATAAAAAGAAGAGTCAGCGGTTGCGTTGGTTTGACTAGTCCATGTTGCAGGTGAAGTGAAAAAAGTACTATAATCATTTGGTGATGCAAACATTAATACGCGTTTTACATTGTTGTCTTGAGCAATAATAGCAGCATGTCCGCCTCCTTGCGAATGCCCCGAAACAATTATTTTGTTCCATAAAATGCTATTTCCACTGTAATAATTCCCCCAATTTTGAGAGGGGTTATTGCTATCTAAATATTGCAATAATTTAATAAGCCTATTGTAAACAGAGTTGGTAGCATCAACAGTAACCTCAGAACTGTAATCAACGCCTTCTAAAATTTCTCTTCTAAATTTAGCATAACAAGTCGGATCTGCATTGTTGTCGCAAGCACTTTTTGCAGCGGTGCTGTTTGGATATTTTAAGCTTACTACATCAAAACCATTATTAGCAGCAACAGAAGGAAATAAAATAGTACTCGAAGGATTATCATAAGAACCAACTAAATGTACCACCAAGGTGTTTTTACTAGTACAAGTTGGATTGTAAAAAGAATGATGCCTGTTGGCTTCCCAAGAAATGGCTGCATCGGTAGTTTTAGCCCTTGTTTGCAAAATAATTAACGAATCGGTGTTGCAAGTTTGTGCAGCAAACGAAAGCGAAAAAAGGGTACTAGTTAGAGCTAAAATAAATTTCATGGGGTTTTATTTAGTCGAACCTTAAGAATTATTTAACTAATTATTTTTCAGACAGATAACTTGATAAAATGGCGATTTTATGTGTTTAGAATTGCAAGGTAATGTGTATTTTGTGTAGAAAACCTTGCAATAA
>Ga0256845_1000288_pt1 | contig 48201 bp, 39 predicted proteins | sample RiftiametaG_FD_189101 | JGI IMG/M metagenome (GOLD analysis project Ga0256845, IMG submission 189101) | Tube worm associated microbial communities from hydrothermal vent at the East Pacific Rise, Pacific Ocean - Riftia | ecosystem: Host-associated > Annelida > Integument > Unclassified ...
CAAATTTGAAAGAGAAGAAAAATTTATTAAATTTGGGATGTGACTCAGGTGGCGGAGCTGTGAAAAACCCGCACTACGCATAGCCTGACCGTTGTGTTTTATGCCTGCAGTGAGGTGTTTTAGGCAAGTAAACAAATAAGCCTAAAAGTTTTATACTAAGAAGAATTCAAATCAGATGGAGAAATTACCAACTTAAATTAAATCTGAATAATTCAAGAATTACACGCTTACGGAGAAATTGCTTATGGTTACATGCAATAATTTTCCAACTATTATAAGATATAAAAATAATTTTAAGTTTGTTATATTCAAATATTTGTTAGTTAATAAGAATAAAAATATCTATAAAATAAACAAATCTAATTATGATATCAAGCAAGAATAATTTATTAATATACATTGTATTGATACTAGCTTGTTCAGTAGTATCTTACAGTCAAGAGATCCCAAAATTGTCATCGAAGCAAATGCTTGAGGATTATTTGTATCTTAAAGACTTTGTCGTAAATAATAATCCGCAAATATATGTAAGGAAAGCTATTCAAGGAATTGATATTGTAAATATATTTAATACTTATGAAGATTCTGTCACAAGTTGTAAAAACACGAAAGAGTTTATTTTTTTAATTGATAAATTAATCAACCTGTGTAATGATGGACATTTGTCATTTGCACCCTATTTGGCTTATAATATTTCTCATAAGGTAGGTAAGATTAATTCAAAATATGATAATAAGTTTATTTGGAGAAATATAAATGAAAGTTCCCTTTATGGTGAAAAAATATTTATAGATAGTAGTTGTTTTTTTCTTGCTGGATATGGACGAATGAAAAAAGGAAGATTAGATACAGTAATTGCTCCGGGTTCTGAAATTTATTCAATAAATGGAATTACACCGCTTGAATATTTTAACAAAAACAGGTTTATGCGGAATGATTATAAATGGGATTATTACAATAAGTATTTTTATCATAACATTCCTAGACTTAACCCGAATGATATAAAACGAGGGCTTCTTTATGAAATAATAAATAATAAAAATGGACAAATTAGCACTCATTTTTATAAGAAGAAACTTATTCCCACAGGAACTATTTTTGGGGGATGGCCAAAAGGTTTCTATTCAAAAAGTGTACAGTATATAGCATCTAACAAAGTGCTTTATATAAGAATTCCAAAAATGAAAAATAAATCCTACTATATACGTGAAATACCACAAATTGCTTCAAAAAAACAAGTTGACAAGGTAATAATAGATATACGCAGTAATAGCGGAGGAAGTGATTCTGTATGGATTGAAGTATTGCGACACATTATTAAAGAACCTATTAAAACCAACATAAGCTACGCTATTCGAAATTCAGCGGATATTATTGAAAGTTTGGGGTATATAAAAGATTCATTAGTAGAATATAGCGGGAATTTATTTCCACACAATGAATACAGAATCATTGAAGATGTTGAAATTATATCTCCTGATACTAATTCTATTAATTATTCAGGAAATATTTATATTCTTCAAGACGATAAATGTTATTCTGCTGCAGGTAGCTTAATTGCAATGGCACAATATCACAATTTTATTATAAATATTGGTCAACAAACCGGAACGATATTAGGTAGAGGTATCGACCCCGTTATACGTGTTCTTCCAAATTCTAGATATTGCTTTATAATGGAACCGGTTATTGATATAACTAATAGCAAAGACCTCATTGATTTATTTCATGATTCGGTAAAAATACCTTTAAGAATGAATTTAGATAAATGGTTAGATATTTTTTATAATTATGATGAATTTGATAGAAATTTTTTAATTAAATACGACCCATGGATGAAAAAAGCTTTAAATCATTAGCGAACTAAAGTTCTAATCCGGTATTATAGCATAACACAAAAAACGCAACTTTTTTTCACATTTTTAAACTATAAAAACTTATTTATCATGCAATTTGAAAAATTATTAAAAACAATTATTATAATTGTTTTTAGTCTTACAGTGGGGTGTAACAACAAAAATTTAGAAAAAGAAGTACATCTTTATTATGACAAAATACATTTGGCAGAGATATTTATTGTACACGAGAAATATGATTCTGCACTTGTTGCATATGAAACAGCTTTTTTATGTTACGACTCTCCTTGGGGGTTAGATTATTATAATGCATTATTGTGTTCGGCAAAAATAGGAAAATATAATAGAGCCGTTCAACTTGTAGATTCTTGTATAAAAAGAGGAATTAGTATTGATTATCTGAAAAATGATTATTTAAATCTATTGAACGATTATTTTTCAACAACAAGTTTTTTATCACATTATGATTCTTTGCACAATGCATATTTGACGTCTTTTGATACAACAGTAATTAATACTTTTGAATTGAGTATTAAAAATGACCAAAAATTGGTATCTAATGTGAATAATCCAGCAGATTATTACGACTTAATACTGGCTAATGTTGATACATTGGAAATGATAATAAAAAATAAAAAGATACCACATTATCCGTATAAATATCAACAGTATCCTCGGATGGATAATTTACCTTGGATAACATTAAGACATTATTTTGGATTGAGAAATTCAATAAGAAATCAATTAATTGATAAAGACAGATTTGAAAGATATTATAATATGAAACGCTTTTATGATAATAAATTTGAGGAATTAATAAAAAAGCAGATTCAATTGGGAATTGTAAATCCGGTGATGTTGTCATCAACCATTATTTATAATCATAAACATAACAATATGTATGGCGAACGAGGCTATGTTCGAATACGAGATGATTTATTTGTAAAGAATGTAAGTCAAAAATCAATCGAAAAAATATCAAAAAATAGAAATGATATTTTACTTGAAGATTTTAATGATTATAGAACAAAATATAAATATTTACAGGATATTTCAGACAGTATTGGAGCTATACCAAGGGGGATGTTTAGGTTTCGCGTAAATCACCATTGTGTAACACACCTTGCAAAGAAGGATAGTACAAGAGAATTTTTAGTTGAAGAATTTAAACAGAAAGGTTATGTTAAATTATGATACTTATACTTGGAGATAAATCTGATTATTGTCTTAATATGGTATTTGATTGGTTGAATTATTTTAATTGTAATTACTTTTTATTGAGTAACTCATTTACTATTTCAATAAAAAAACATAGTTGAAGATAATGAATTAGAATTTTATGCTAATGGCAAGGTTGGATTTGGATGTGGTCGTGCTTATTTCAAAAAGATTATTTTGTAAACCCCTTATTATCAATAAGTTTTAAGCAAGAGATGCAGAAAATCACAAACCAAAAGAAAAAAAGCACTACCCGAATAAGGCATCTAAACAGGCTTCTAAACCAGATATATCAAGACATTCGGATAGTTGCGTAACGGAAAAAAACGCGAATTTTTTTCACGTTTTTAAACTATAAAAACTTAATATAATTCTCAATATGCTACTCTTCCTACATCGAAAATATCAGTTTGAAAGTTAACAATAATTTGTTATTTTTATTGTTAGAACTAATTGCCCCGATATTCATGATTTTTTTTAAAACAAATCCTTTTATAAGGCTGTTGTTACCTTTTATTGCAGGTATTATTATTCAGTATAACTTGCATTTCAACTATCTCTTTTTTCTTTACGGAATAATTATACTTACCTCATTACTTATTATTTTTACTCTTACAGCAGTTTCTTACAATTTGCAATTTGTAAAAGGTCTGCTTATAACATTAATTTTCATCAATATAGGTATTGTTACAGTTGGCATTAAACACAATATTGTACTGTGTAACGATAATGTTGAAATGAAATTTTCGGGAACGGTTGTAAAGAATCCTGTTGATAAGGATAAATATTTTAAAACCGAGATAAACATTACCGAATATGCAGATAAAAACAATATTTACAACAATAATTTTAATGTTGTTGCTTATTTTGAAAAATGCAATAATATTTCAGCAATACAGGCAGGTTCAGAAATAAAATTTAAAACAAAACTGCAAAAAATAACAAACCGGCAAAACCCTTTCGGGTTCGATTTTTCAAAATATCTTTTGCATAAAAATATAGCCTATTCAGTTTATTTAAAAAAAGATGAATGGCATCTAAAACCACTTTATAATACCGGTAATATTAGATATTATGCTTTAAATCTGCGAAAAAAAACAATAGACCTATTTGAGAAAAACAATATTGAAGGAAATAATTTGGCTGTATTATCAGCTCTTACACTTGGATACAAAAGCAGTTTAAATTACGAAACAAAGCAAGAATACGGCAAAGCCGGAGCTATGCACGTGTTAGCTGTGTCGGGATTACATGTAGGTATAATTTTTTTAATTGTTTCATTTTTATTTAAATGGACAACCCGTTTCAAATCATTAAAACATCTGAAAACAATAATTACTGTTCTTGCAATATGGGGATATGCTTTAATAACAGGATTATCTCCATCGGTAGTGCGGGCATCGGTAATGTTTACTTTTATCCTTGCGGGGATGCTATTAAATCGCCGAATTAATATTTATAACTCAATAGCCGCATCGGCATTTTTTATCCTTCTTTTTAATCCGCTGTTACTGTTCGATGTGGGATTCCAACTGTCGTATGTTGCAGTAAGCGGGATAGTACTTTTTTATCGAAAAATTTATGGATTACTATATTTTAAATATAAAATTTTCGATTGGCTTTGGGCTTTAACATCGGTTTCGATAGCTGCTCAATTATCAACTTTCCCGATAACGATATATCATTTTCATCAATTCCCCGTTTTGTTTTGGTTGTCAAACATTGTTGTGTCAATATCGGCTATACTGCTGATTATTTTAGTAATATTGTTGGTTATATTTTCGTCATTATCAATAGCTGCAACTGCTTTAAGTTATATTATCAACGGTATTCTAAATTTTAATACCATTTTTATTCATAAAATAAGCTGTTTGCCTTTTTCTATTATCAATAATTTAAACCTGACTCCCGAAAAAGTAATATTTTTTTATTTAACAATTTTTTGCATCTACTTATGGATAGAGAGTAGAAAATCAGCACCTCTGTTTATTGCTTTACTAAGTATTTTTGCCATAGGAATAACAGGTGCTTTTAATATGTATAAAACAATAAACAGAAAGGCAATTTGTGTTTATCAAATAAAAAATGAGACAGCAATTCAGTTTATTGACGGTGAAAAGTCGATATGGTTTACATCTGATTCTGATAATAAATTTTTAAAAAAACTGATAAAAGATGCCGATATTTTTTGGAATACAAAAACCGATTGCAAATATATTTTACAAAACACAAACGATACTTTAATTCTCAACGGTAATTTATATTACAATTCGGGGTTTTGGCAATTTAACGGTTACACCGGATTCATATTAAATTTATATTCCCGATTGCCTGTTTATAAACCTAAAAAAGTGAACTTAAATTATTTAATAATAACAAGCAATCCGCCTTATGAATTATCGGATATACCCGAAAATATTATTTATAAAAACATTATTATCGATGGTTCGGTATCCGCTTGGAAAGTTAAACAGTATCTTAAAAATAAAACCTTACCTGTTTTATACACAAAAACAGACGGAGCATTTATAAAATTTATATCTAATTAGGCACTTTAAAAATAAGCAAGAGTTATTGAAACACACGCAAAACAAACAGACTTATAATAATAAGTTGGATTTAATTTTCCTAAAAATCGGTGCAAAGCGACAGGTAAAATACCCGCGGTAAAACTCTGCCGCCGTCAATGCCCCAAGCCCAATCGGTGCGGATATAATATCCGAGCAAGCGACTGCGTAAGCCAAATCCTACACCTGCAACTATCGGTGAGCGTTTACGGTCAACAACAACCCTTACAGGCTCTTGATAAATTTCGCGATAATCGTAAGCATTTACAGCATTTACAGGATTAAATCCTTCCCAAGCCGAACCAAAATCAGAAAATCCGACAATCATAAAGTTATTCAAAAAATCGTTGTTAATGGGGCGATTAAAAATATAACGAACAATAGGCCAACGAAGTTCAAAATTAGCAACGGCAAAACTGTTACCGTTTCTTACGTTTTGCACAAATCCTCGCATATTGGTTGCCACTGCTTGAAATACCCAATTTTTGTCGTTATCAATACGTGTAAAATAATCAAACGTAGGTGTTTTGTTGCTGAAATTCATCCAGTTATCAACTCCGCCGAGATAATAAATAAGCAACGATTTTCCGAACGAAGTGCTGTAGGCAAAACGGCTTGCAAATACCAAATCGCGATGAATATGAATATAATTTCGCACATCGGTACCTACAACAAACAAGTGCGAACTTTCACCTGTTCCCATATTATTATAGTATTCGCCAAATACTTTTAATCGTGTACCATCATATAAGTTAAGAGCTAACTTTCGAGTATTATCAAGAATATATTCGGCTTTAAGTCCACCCCAAAATTTAAAATCGTTGGGTTTGTTAAGCGAGTTTTGGTCAAGAGCTTTATAAACTTGTTCATCGAACCTTGCCGATACTGTTGCTCGCAAAGCCTGTATTTGGCTAAACGGATATTTGAATACCGTCATAAATTCATTGGTGAAAATTTTTGAATAGTAGTATTGCGATGCACTTTCAAATACTTGACGGTGATAGATATACTGCTTATCGAGTCTGTTTTTTAAATCTTCAATACTCAACAAATATTCGTTAGATTCAAAATCGATACTGAAACGTATTCCGCCGGTAATTTTATAATCTTCAAACAGGTCAATGGCTCCCACTTTTGTAAGAATATTAAACCCCGGATTAAAATAAAATGCACTTCCCGTAAATGCTTGATACGATTGATTCATAAAGCCGAAATCAACTTGTGTTACAAGTAAATTGGAGTAAAAATTGGTAAAATAAACAAGTTGTTTAGGAAGCATAAAAACATTATTATTCTTATCTTTCTTTGTGTCATTTTCAAAATACTGTTTCTTCTCAATTTCAAAAACATAATTATTAATATCAACAAGTGTATCATTAAGCCATTCGGGAACAATAACAACTTCGTTGCTTTGAGATTTATATTCGTCTATTTCAGCTTGCAATATGCTGTCCAATTCACGTTTCTCAATATAGTGAGTTTTAAACCATGTATCCTGAAATTCATCAGGTTTGGGACGCAACGAAGGGTTAACCTTATTGGTAAATAATGAATATCGTTTTATATGCTTTTCTGCATCGGTAAACTCACGGGTAAATTTATTGTAATCGTAATCAAGAATACTGAAAGCCCTGTTACTTATGGGATATGTTTTGGTGAATTTTCGATAGTGAATAGCAGTATCAATAAAACTTATTGTGCTGTCGTAAGCAACAAAGCCCCTGTTATTTATCCCGTTAAGGTTAGTCAGAAAAAAATATTTATTTTGCTTATATTCAGTTGGTTTGGTTTCGTCAATATAATCGGTTTTGGTTAGCCGTGTAAGTTTGCCGTTTCCTTTGTAGTTATACACAAAAATATCGTAATTCGGCTGCACGGGACACACTTCTTTTTTATCTATCTTTACTGTGTTGGTATCTCTGTTCGACGAAAATATTATTTTTTCTGAATTATCAATAAATTTCGGATTAATATCGTCAGCAATATCATTTGTTATTCGCTTAAATGAACTTGCGGGAACCGAATAAACAAAAATATCGGTATATCCGTCTTGCACTGCCGACAATACTATCTCTTGCCCATCTTTCGAGAAACTGTAATCAAGCACCTTTCTTAAATAAAAAATCTCTTTATGAGTAATTTCCTTAGTTTCAATGTTGTAAAAATCGAGCCAAATATGCCCTTTACGTTCGTAAATATAAGTAAGGTAAGTTCCCGATGGATGCCAAGCCAATACCGGAAATGAGTAGTCGGTAATTTGCTCTAACTTATTTTCGCGTTTTATTATTCGTTTTGTTTTGCCTGTTGCAACATTATACAGCCATATTTTATATTGTCCCTCTTGGTTTGTTGTGTAAGCAATATATTTGCCGTCGGGCGACATTTCCAATTGACCGTAAACATATTTTTTCTTTGGCTTTTTTACAAAATACTCACTACCATCGGGTTCTTTATTGCGTTCTGCAACTTCATCTTGATATCGTCCTTGATAGTAGTAAAACCAATCGTTTAGCACATCTTTGAGCGGCATTCCCAACACATACAAAAATCCCGACTCAACACTTTTTGAAACACGTGTCATATAAACTATTTGCGATACTATCTGCTCGCCGTAAGTTTCAGAAAGATACCTCCATAACGAATGCCCTGCAATTTTTGCATCTTCGCCATGCAAGCGATGTATTTTTTTTGTTTTACTCTTCAACATCAACGATTTAATTTTCACCTCAGTATCAAAATCGGCATCGTATGCAATGTAAGATATAAGTCCGGGTACAAACCATTCGGGCAAGTTAAGCATTGCCGACGACGATACTCTGTTGCGAAAACTTCCGCCGTAAAGCATTTCGTTAATCAAAACTTGAGCTATTGAAGCACGTATCTGTTTTTTTAGTTTGTTGTGGTCACCTTCGTAATAAACAAAAACTTTATTGTCAACTATTTTGGTTACTCCGCCAATATTATAATCTTCGTTTCCGGTAACAAGTCCTATATTACTTTGGCGAAATTCACTCTGTTTATTATAAACAATAAATATTATCCGCCGTTGCATAATCTCTTCAAGCGAATATTCTATCCTCTCAATTTCGTCTTTTGCCACAAGCGACACATATTCGGCAAGTTTATCGCCACCTACGTAAAAATAAGTGTCGAATTTTTGGAATCGATAATATTGCCAATAAAAATCGTTGTATTGAACACGGCTTTTACCAAATGTCATTTGATGTCCGTTGTAAAATTGAGCCAACAGTGAAAACGGTATTTGCAAAAGCAACAATAAAAAAATTATATGTAAAATTCTTTTTCTCAATAGTCAACAATTTTATAACAAAGATAATATTTATAATATTTTGTTTTTTGTCTTATTCATTATTAAACCTTAATTCTGCAACTAAAATAACTAAACAACCGACAGTCACAGCGTAAGTCTCATTTTTTAATCATTCTTAAATTATTATTAAACATTGTTTAATTAACAACTCACGCCGTGACTTGCGGATTTGAAATTAAATAAAATCAGAGTATTTTATTTAACAATGTTATATTCTCAAAAATAAATATAATTTTAAATTTTAAGAACAAATTATTTTGCCCGCTGTCTTACCACATCATAAATCAATACCGATGCGGCAACCGATACATTAAGTGATTGTATTTCACCTAAAATAGGAATTTTTATCAGATAATCGCACAGTCTGATAACATCGTTACTCAAACCCGTATCTTCGGCTCCCATAACTATGCAAACGGGTTTGTTAAAATCGTGACTGTAATAATTTTCGCTTGTCTTTTCTGTTGCTCCAAACAATGTAACTCCGCTTTGTTGAATATATTCAAGACCTTGTTTAAGATTAGCTACTTTACAAACAGGTAGTTTGTGCAATGCTCCGGCAGAAGTTTTTACGGCATCGGCACCAATTCGTACCGAACCTTTTTCGGGAATAACTATGGCATGCACTCCCGCACATTCAGCTGTTCGAACTATTGCCCCGAAGTTACGCACATCGGTAACTCCATCAAGAGCCAAAATAAACGGTATTTCACCTTTTTCAAAAACATTTGCAATAACATCTTCAATTTTATGAAAAGTGACAGGCGATATAAAAGCTATTACTCCCTGATGATTTTTATGTGATACACGATTTAGCTTTTCTTCGGGAACATACTGAAACGAAATACTGTTTTCTTTTATTTCCGTAATTAATTCTCTGAAAAGTTCACCTTTCAACCCGCGTTTTATCAATACTCTGTCAATATCTTTACCAAAACGTATTGCTTCTATTACTGCTCTTATCCCGAATATTAAATCGTTTTTATCTTTCATTTTTATATGTTAAAAATATTTATTTAAAAAGGTATTCCTATATTAACTGACCAAAAAAAATGTTTTTTGTAAAAATTCTTTGACATTATTATACGTATAGGACCAAATTTGCTTTGCATTCCGGCTCCAATACTCCAACTTGTAACGTAATTATTTTCAAATTCATTTTCATAATCGTATTCAAAATCCGAATAATCAACAAAATACATATGATAAATACCTCCGCTCAGATACAATTTTTTCATAAATTTATATTGCCCTTGCAACCCCATTGTTACATAACTATCACATGATATATAGTTAGTATTGATACCCGGAAAATTATAATTATTAGGTCGTAAACTGTAATTTATCCCGCCAAGGAAAAATTTTTCGGTAATAAAAGCCTGTGTCGACACTGTTCCCAACGACAGGCTTGGAATAAGCGAAAAATGCTTAAAAAACAGTATGTAATGTTTCCACTGAAGATTAAAAATAATATTTTCATGCATTACATTTTTCAAGATATCAGAAGTATCAGGGCGATTCCATTTTGTATTAAGTGTATATTTCAAAAAGGTATTAAAATAAATACCTTTTGTGGGGAAATAATTATCGTTGAGTCTGTTAAGCGATATTGAAAAATTTATGTAATTATAATTAAATCTTACAGAATTTACATCGTAAAGCAACTCAACACCGTCGCGTAACATAATATTGTTAAACAAAATTCCATATTTGGCACTAACAACAAAATTCCGAAAAGGTGCAATAGCTATTTGTCCGTTAATATCAGCCAATGTATGAACAAAATGTCCTAATTGATAAGATACATCTTGGTCTTTAATTATATCGGGGATTTTACTCATTTGTAAATATCCGTTAGCCGAAAATTCAAAAATACGATTGTTAATAGGATAATATTTGTATCGAAACAGTGCTCTGGGATGTTGTGAAATTGAAAATTTTGCTTCGCCTATTGTTGATTTTATAAACAAATTATTGTAATAAATTTTTAATAAAATATCGGGACCGTAAGAGTTATCGTAATGTAATCCCACTTGCATTTCACCTCTCGGTTTTTCCTGAACATGAATTACAAGAGTATTTACAGAATCTTTATTTGTAAAATAATATGTAATTTTGGTAAATAACCACGATGAATAGAGTTTTTTAATTGCCTTATCTATCTCATCAGCAGTATAAGATTTACTGTTTTGCAACTTACTCATACGTATAACTCTAATACTGTCAATACGTTTGCAATTTTCAGCTACAATTTTATCAACAAATATTTTGGTAGTATCAATATACGGTTTTATAGTATCGGGGAAATTTATTAAAGTTGATATCTGTTTTAATTTATTTATAACATCAGGTTTAGAAGCAGCTGTTTCTCCTGCTTTTATTATCTCTTTTGTTTTAACAAAGTCACTTGCCGAATAATTTTTCAAATCGGGAAATATGGTTAAATTGGCTTTTTTCACTTGTTCTTTTGAATCTTTTATTCCTTCGATAACCGAACTTCTGGTAAGAATACTCACCATTGATTTTAATTCGGCTTTTTTTGGTTTTGTTTTAAATCCCGTATATGAACCGATAATAATATCTGCACCCAAATCAATACACTGTTGCACGGGATAATTTATGGTTACACCTCCGTCAACAAGCAACATTGAGTCTTTATCAACAGGCACAAAAATAGTAGGAATAGCCATGCTTGCACGCATAGCTTCCGCCAGATTTCCTTTACTGAAAATATATGGTTTGCCCGAAATAATATCTGTGGCAACACACCGATAAGGAACAGGAAAATCATCAAATGTTTTATAAGTATTACTTTGCCAAACTAATTTTGAAAACAAAGCCTGAACTTTTTGCCCTTCGATAATTCCCGAAGGCAATGTGGGTTTGTCATTTTTATTAAAAGGGATTTTAAGAGGATAACCGGGATAATCATTTTTTTCAAGAATTGATATTTCACGTAATTTAATATCATCTGACAATAAGTCGTCCCAATCGGCAGAAATTACAATATCCTCTATTTGTTTAGCAGTATATCCCATAGAGTACAAAGCTGCAACTATTGCTCCCATGCTTGTCCCTGTAATATAATCGGGGTGAATATTATATTTTTCAATAACTTTTAGCACCCCTATATGAGCAAAACCTTTGGCTCCGCCACCACTCAAAACAATCCCTATTTTAGGTTTACTGTCGGTAGAATCTTTTTTTTGAGCATCAACAAAAGAAAATGTTACCAACAATAATAATGTCGGTATATATTTTTTATAATAAAAAATACTGTTAATCATTTTTTACGGATTTAATGAAAAAACTCTGCCGTCACGCCAAGTTGATATTGCCGAATACCACATTCTTGCATATAAATCGGAGCGTTCAAGAATAAACACATCACCGAAAACGGGATGCTTTTCGCGATAAAAAAAGAAGCTGGTAATTTCATTTGCATGTTGTCCGTAAACCCATTTTTCGCCGGTGTCGGTTTTTTGAATATACGACGGAGCTCCACATATAACATAAATCATTCCTCTGTCGGTTTGCCAACCTTGCCGATAATCAGCAAAATAGTAATTGGCAAGTTGAACGCGATTATAATAAACTCGAATTAACTCACGAGCTTTATCAACATTGTTTGCTATTCCCAGCCAAAAAGAATCAACGGCTACCTTTGGTGTTGTGCATTTTTTTATTTTTTTCAGTTCCCTGTATGATGCAATATATGCGATAGGCTTTAAAAGTTCTATGGGAGTTTTTACATACGGATAAGATTTGTTGTAACAAGAAAATACTTTCCCTTTTAATGAACCCGGCTCCGAAAAATAGTAAGTTCCTTTATTTTTAAAACTAAAAACAGCCGTATCAATACCTTTTACTATCCACGATGAATCAACAGGTACAAGTGTAAGTGAAATATCTTTTTGAATATCAGGTGGTAAAGGCAAAATGGTATCAGGTTTGTAGTAAGTTACTCTTACATCTTGTAAATTGTTTAATTCATGTTTAATTCTAAATGTATCAACAGGTGAAAACCAATTGTAAAAATATGGATTACCGAATTTTGAAATAAACATAAAATTGCTTGTTCCATTTGTATGTGAATAGTCGTAATCCAATACGGTAGAAACAAAATTTCTGCTAAGGTTATCGCTTAAAAATATTTCAATAATATATCTTCCTTGTTTGGGAAGACGCACAGGAACATATCCGAGAAATTGCTTATGTGGTGGTGATTTTAATCTGAAAGTGCTTGTAAGACTGTCGATAATTTCAACCGATGAATAGCTGTTGGTAACTCTAAAAAACAACGATACATTTGCTGTAGGCACAGTATCTATTCCCAAAACGGAATAAGCAAATTCCTTCGGGAAAAATCTGAAATATAATCTTACATCGTCTGCCGATTTTTGATAAATAAAATATTCGGGATGCATTGTTCGCTGTCCGGGATTATACAAATCGGCATAGTTTCTGTTATTAATGGTGTCGTAAACGGTTATGCATGAGTTTATTAATATTAAAAATAAAGATACTGCTATAAGTGAATAATACCTGTATTTAAAGTTTTTTTTATCCATTCAAATAAAATCAATGCAATTTTTTACAAAATATTCTATAAATATAAGTTGTAAATGCAGGATATTAAAATAATTATTGTTTTTTGTTTTAAAAAACAATAATTAAAGAATTTGTTTCTGTAAAAATAAAAAGGCTTTATTGCTTTGCACTAAGCATATCGGAATTATTGTCGGAATTTTTTATACATCTTACCGATATAGCATTTGTTTTTATTTCGTGATAACGAAAAGCTCTTGATAAACTTTTATGAAAATATATTTTCCAAGCATTGTTTGCCGATTGAGAAGAAGAAGACCAAAAACTTGCCGAAACATCAAAGCCGTTATAGTTTCCGTTATAAAATCCCGCATAAGATAAATCAAGCGATTTTTTAATATTGGGAATCTCTTTATCGGCAGTTGAAATATTATCAATTAACATCATCCACTCTTCTTCAGATGGAACATGCCATCCATTGGGGCAAATCCCCTGACTGCTTTCCGAATCTGAACCATTCATTACAGTATTCCAAGTGTAAAGTCTTCCGTATGTTTTTGCAAATTCTTCACTGTCGTTTGCGGGATAACTTTCTATTTCTTCGCCTTTTGCATTTTTTGTTACCCGTAAATTTTCAATCATCCATATTTGATTGGCTATTATTGATGTTTTGTAACTATTACCGTCAATGTCTAAGCAAACGGGATAAGCCGGTTGTTTTACGGTAACAGTATCAATAATCATATTATCTTTTGAATCGGTAATTGTTACATAATAGATTCCTGCTTCAATATTCGACAAAACAGTATCGCCGTCATAGCTTGACCATTGTATAACATACGGAGCTTTCCCGCCTGAAATATATAAACTTATATTTCCGTCATGACTTTCAAAATCCGATAAATCTTTTACAACAGTTTTCACTTGCATTGGTTCTTGTTTACACTGAACAAAAAGCAAAGTAAAAACTATAACAATTAAAAGTTGACTTTTATTAATCATAGGTAATACATTTATATTTATGCCATGTTTAATCAAAACAGTAAAAAATTAAGTGTCTAAAATAATTAAATTCTGATAATCAATGAACTTTTATTGATAAAAATTAATAAAAAGTGGATTTTTTGTATAAAAACTACCACTATTTTTTTATTAATCTAAAATTATTTTAAAGTTCTGCTACAATAAATATTAAAATTTAATTATATGAAAATAGTTAATTTTTGTTAAATACACAAAATTTTATTCCATATTGATAAATGCATAAATTATTATTTTTGAAGTTGCTCTTATTATAAACTACTGTATGTTTTTATAATTCCCATTGCAGTGCTTATTTTTTTATCATCGGGCAACTCACCGTCTATCCAGTATATTTTAAAACCTTGACGTTCCATTTTTCTGAACCATGTCATCTGTCTTTTTGAAAATTGATGAATGGCTACATTAAGTTTTTCAACCATTTGATTGTAGCTGAGTTCTTTTTTTAAAAACTTTGCGATAAATTTATATTCCAATCCGTAATATTCAAGAGTATCAGTATTAATACCTTGTTTTTGCAATGCTTCAACTTCGTCAATCATACCTTGTCGCAAACGTTCTTTCAGTCTGTAAGTAATACGTTCTTTAACTGTTTCTCTTTCAAATTTTATTCCGAATATAAGCGACTTTATTTCGGGAAACGAAAAATCAATATCAGGATGTGTTTTGTAATATTCGGCTATTTCAACAGCTCGTATTGCACGTTTTTTTGTGTCAACATCGGTTTTATTATGCAAATTTTTATATTGTTTGAGCTTTTGTTCCAACTCCGGCAACGAATATTTTTCAAGCGACATTCTTAATTCCTCATTTACAGGAACGTTTATCAATTTATATCCTTTTAGCACTGCCTCAATATACATTCCCGAACCACCACACAATACAGGTAATACATTTTTTGATTTTAATTTATTGTAAACTTCCAAAAAATCGGATTGATACCTGAAAACATTATATTTTTCACCTGCATCAACAATGTCGATAAGATGATAAGGTATTGATTTGCCGTTTACCGTATAATCGCTTAAATCTTTTCCTGTTCCAATATCCATACCTCTGTAAACCTGACGCGAATCGGCACTTATTATTTCGCCTCCCGTAATGTTTGCAAGTTGAACAGCAAATTGAGTTTTACCTGTAGCAGTAGGTCCTAATACAGTAATTAAATCCATAAAAATATTTTTTGTGAAAATACTTTTTTTGCAAAGATACAAATACAAGTTGAGATTTTTTTTTCTTATAATTTTAATATAAATTTAATCTTTACCTTAAATTCGCAAGTCACGGTGTGAATTGTGGATTTAAAGATATTTAATAAATAACTTAAAGAGAGATTTTAAAATAAGACTCACACCGTGACTGTCAGTTGTTTAGCTTTTATGGTTATGAATTTAAGGCTTTACATTGTTGAGTTTTTGAAAGGAATTAAACTTTGAATAAAAACAAAAAACGTAATCTATGCCGTTGATAAAAGGAATTGTAAGTTGGCTTACCATAAAAAGAATGAACGAAATAGAACTATTTCGTAAATATCCGTGGAATGTTCAATACGACCAACTGAACTATTTGCTGAAAACAGCTAAAGATACTGAATGGGGTTTAAAGTATAATTTTAAAGAAATTACTTCTCACAAAGAGTTTGCCGATGCAGTTCCTTTGCAGGAATATAACGATATAAAACCTTATGTTGATCACTTACGCGAAGGCGAAAAAGATTTGCTGTGGCCCGGCGAAGTTAAATGGTTTGCCAAATCAAGCGGAACAACAAACGATAAAAGCAAATTTATTCCTGTTACCCAAGAGGCTTTAGACGATTGCCATTTCAGAGGCGGAAAAGATGTAATGTTTTATTATGAGTATCAATATCCCGAAAATCGTATTTTTAAAGGTAAAGGACTTATTATCGGCGGAAGCCATAAAATAAATAACTTTAATAACGATAGTTATTTTGGTGACCTTTCGGCAATACTTATTGAAAATATGCCGTTTTATGCCGATTTTCTTCGTACACCCAAAACAAGCATTGCTCTTATGGATAATTGGGAAGAAAAACTTGAACAGATGGCTCATGCTACCATAAATGAAAATGTTACCAGTATATCGGGTGTGCCGTCGTGGACAATGGTGCTGATAAAACGGATACTTGAAATTACAGGGAAAAGTAATTTGCTTGAAGTATGGCCTAATCTTGAGCTTTTTATTCACGGCGGAGTAAACTTTGCTCCTTATGCCGCCCAATACAAAAGACTTATTCCAAGTGATAATATGCATTATCTGGAAACTTATAATGCTTCGGAAGGATTTTTCGGTATTCAGGATAATCCGCACGATAAATCAATGTTATTGATGCTTGATTACGGAATATTTTACGAATTTATCCCAATGAGTGAGTTTGGCAAGCCTAACGCAAAGGCTCTTACAATAAAAGAAGTTGAAACAGGTGTAAATTATGCTCTTGTTATATCTACTAATGGAGGGCTGTGGCGTTATATAATAGGCGATACCGTAAAGTTTACGCAAACTTATCCGCACTGTTTTATTATTACAGGCAGAACACGCCATTTTATAAATGCTTTCGGTGAAGAACTGATAGTTGAAAATGCTGAAAAAGCATTGAAAATTGCTTGCGAAAAAACAGGTGCTCTTATTAATGAATATACCGCTGCTCCTATTTATATGAATTTAAACAACCAAGGTGCTCATGAATGGCTTATTGAGTTTGAAAAGCAACCCGAAGATTTAAAATATTTTACTTATATTCTTGATGATGCTTTAAAATCGGTAAACTCCGATTATGAAGCCAAACGTTTTAACAATTATACTCTTAATATGCCTATAGTTCGTAGTGTTGAAAAGGGGACTTTTTACAACTGGCTCGATAAAAAAAATAAACTCGGAGGACAACACAAAATACCGCGTCTTTCTAATGACAGAATATATATTGACGAAATAAAAGAGATGTTAGAGGTTAGAAGTTAGAAGCTAGATTGTTGGAAATTAAGATGTTAGATATTTGAGGTGATTTGTTAATATCTGATATGAAGAATATTGAAATTAAAAAGTTTAAATAAGATATTTAATAACTGTTAATAATTCAAATTATGAAAAATATTTTTCTTATCATCTTAATTTCAGTATTTATAGCACATCCACAAATATTATTTTCACAGGAGTATGCTTCATTAGAGGATATTAATAAAATAATAAAAGAAGAAGTCGATAACGGGAGAAGCAGCAGTATTGTTGTTGGCATTATTGATAATGGAACTGAAAGTTATGCATGTTATGGTTATCCTTTCGAAGGGAAAAATAAATTAGCAGATGAAAATACCATTTATGAACTGGCATCTATTACAAAAGTTTATGTTTCGACAATCCTATCAGATTTAGTATTAAAAGGAAAGATTAATCTTGATGATTTGTTAGTTAAATATTTGCCTGACACATTAAAATTTGCTGACAGCAATTATTATAAAATCACAATTGAACAACTTGCAACGCATACGTCGGGAATACCAACACTACTCGGCGAGTTAGATGCTGATAATCCTGATCAATATTTATTAGAGATGACATATTCGGAATTGTTTGCAAAAATAGAACAGAATAAATTGATAAATAAACCGGGAGCAACATTTCAATATTCAAATATAAACTACGCCCTGCTATCATATGTAATATGTAAAGTAACAAATAAAAATTTAGAGCAATTATTTAGAGAATATTATTTTTTACCTTTTAACATGAACAGTTCAGGTTTTAATTTAGATAAAAACCTTGAAAAAAATCTTGCCGGTAGCTATATAAGACCCGGTGTATTAGCTCCAAGCTGGAATTTTTCTTCACAAACATTTGAAGGAGCAGGAGCTTTAAAATCAAGTGCAAAAGATCAATTGAAATTTCTGCGAAAGCTATTTTACGAAAAATCAGATATGACTCAAGCAGCTAAATATGCTACAAAAGTATTTTTCGATTCAACAAAAATTAAAAATACAAGTATGGGGCTTGGTTGGTTTATTATATCATCAAATGATAATAAAATATTTGCACATGCAGGTTCATCTACAGGGTGTCGGACAATTTTAGCATACGATGAGCATAATAACAGAGGTGTTGTTGTTTTGTCAAATTCGAGTAATGATATTACAGATATTTTTTATTACCTGTTGGATAAAAAAAATGGAATAAACAAGTTTAGAAAATTTGAAAATCATGACTTGAAAGCTGAAACATTTAATCAGATGAAACAAGCATGATAAAAATAATTATTAACACACACGACAATGATTATTTTTCATCAGGCGGTTCCATCTGACAACTAAAAAATAAATTATAAACAGATGAAAGGAAAATTTATGTTAAAATTTGGGGATAAAGAAAGTCCTGTTGAAGTTAGCTCTAGAAATAATAATTATTTTATAAATACTTTTGAAATAATATATCAAGGTAACAATTCATTTTTTGTTCCTAAGTTGAATGCAATAATTGAATTTACTAATATAAAAAATGATAAATTTCAAGACATAATTATTCAAGAAAGTAAAAGTAAAATTGGAAGAAGAATAGAATGAAAAAAGATTAAAATAAAACTTATTACATGAAAAAGTTATTCATATTAATTTTTCTATTTGGCTTATTATTAAATCTTTATCCGCAAAATAGAGAAAAAATTGACAGTATCGAAAAAAGATTAGATACAGTTAAGAATGATTCTGTTAAAGGTTATTTGAATTTTATTTTGTGGAAAGAATTTTATTCTTTTAACAGTGATTCTGCTAATTATTATATTAATAAAATAATAGAATTAAGCAAAAAACAAGATGAAATTCATAAAGGAAAAATTTATCAATTTATGGGAGATGAATTTTTTCGTATGGGACTTCGATTTAAGAGTTTAAAGTATTATCAAAAGAGTTTAAATATATATATTGAAATACAGGATTCCAATGGAATAGCAAGATGTTATAGTAATATAGGGCAGCTTTATTATTCTTTATCTCGTTATCCTGAATCCATATCCAACTATATGAAAGCTCTACAGATATATAAAACACAAAATGATATAAAGGGATTGTTATTTTTAAAAAAATATATATCGGATATTTATATTATTACCGAAGAATTTAATAAGGTCATTCAATTAAGAAGAGAAGTATATGATTTAGTTATAAATAATCAAAACTATTTTAATGATTTTGATAGAGCAATGGTTTCTTTTTTCTTAGGAGAGGCATATTTATTAAATAATAATGATAGTCTTGCATTAAAATACTTTAATGAATCATTGATTTACGGTAATAAACCTATTTCAAAACATTTATCAAATTACCCCAAACAAGCTCTTTTAGGGAATGTTTATAGAAATATGGCTGATATTGAGAAGAAAAAGAACAATTATTCGAAAGCGATAAAACTATACAAAACATCTGTTAAATTACTTAGTGAAGTAAACTATACTTCAGATATCGCATCTTCATATATAGGCATTGGAAATAGCTATTCAAGTCTTAATAATTTTAAACAAGCTATAATTTTTTATAATAAAGGATATAATATTGCTAAAAAAACAAATGATATAGAGCAACTAAGAAATGTAACAGAACTTTTAAATTTAGTTTACGAAAAATCGAACAATATTAATAAGGCTTATGAATTTTATAAACTTTATCATATATATGACGATAGTTTAAAACAGTTAAATTCAATAAATGAAATACAAAAAACAATACTCCAATTTAATTTTGATATGGAAAAAAAACAAAGTGAATTGGAATATCAGAATAAATATTTACGACAGCATAATGAAATAGTTAAACAAAAACTCATTAAAAACAGTGCTATTGTTATAATATTTATAATAATATTAGGATTGTTTTTTGCCATTAAAGGGTTTATTAACAAAAAAAGAGCAAATATTTTAATTACCACACAAAAAAATGAAATAGAAGAAAAAAACAGCAAATTAAATAAGTTGGTTGAAGAAATCTCGACACAAAGAGATGATATTTTCAAGCAAAAAGAAATTATTGAAGAAATACATCACGAAATATCACAAAGTATAGATTATGCTACTCGTTTACAAGGAGCAATTTTACCGGAGTCAGAAATATTAGAAAAATATTTATCAGAGCATTTTGTATTATTCAAACCAAAGAATAAAGTTTCGGGCGATTTTTATTGGTGGGCACATATTGAAAACCATACAATAATTACAGCAGCAGATTGCACAGGACATGGCGTGCCCGGTGCTTTTATGAGCATGCTGGGAACATCTTTTTTACGTGAAATTGTGCAAAAAGAATATATAACGCATACAGGAGTAATTCTTCGCAAATTACGAAAAGAGATAATAAAAGCACTTAAACAAAAAGGAGAACAGGGCGAACAAAAAGACGGAATGGATATGGCTATTGTTTCAATTGACCACAAAACAAATATAGTTCAATTTTCAGGTGCTAATAATCCTCTATATATAGTTAAAAATGGTGAGCTAAAAGTAGAAAGTGGGGGAGGTGATGCTATAAAACTTTATAAACCTGACGAACTTTTTAACTTTAAACTATATGAAATAAAACCTGATAAAATGCCAATAGCCATTTATGAAAAAATGGACGATTTTACTACTTACGAAATTCAATTAGAAAAAGGTGATTTGTTATATATGTTCTCCGACGGTTTTGCTGACCAATTTGGAGGAATAAAAGGTAAGAAATTTAAATATAAACCGTTTAAACACTTGCTTTTAAAAAATGCCAATAAACCAATGGAAGAACAAAAAAAGTTATTAAACACAACTTTTGAAGATTGGAAAGGTAATTTGGAACAAATTGATGATGTTGTTGTAATCGGAATAAAAATTTAATGCAGAAAACCAGTCCGCCTTTGGATGATGCGATAATGAGTTGAAAGATGAAAAATGAAATAGTAATATATCAGGCAGAAGATTTATCTGAAAAATTAGAAGTAAAAATTGAAGAAGAAACAATTTGGCTTACTCAGTCTCAAATAGTAACTCTTTTTGATAGTAGTAAAGCAAATATAAGTGAACATATAAAACATATTTTTCAAACAAAAGAACTTGATAAAAAAGCAACTGTTCGGATTTTCCGAACAGTTCAAAAAGAGGGGAAACGAATTGTTAATAGAAATTTGATTCATTATAATCTTGACATGATAATCTCCATAGGCTACCGTGTAAATTCCGTTAGAGGAACACAATTTCGCATATGGGCTAATAAAATTTTAAAAGATTATTTGTTAAAAGGTTATGCTATTAACAATAGACAATCAACAAACTTATCCTTATCATATAGGAGCAAGTATTAAAGATTTGGGTAAAAAAATATTTGCAGTCAGTAAATTAAATATTAACATTTTAGAACAAAAAAATGAACTTTAATTTTAAGCTATGTATAAACTGCCGTTAATAATATTTAGCATTATAATATCATCTGTTTTTAGTAAAAATATTACTGCACAAACTGTTAGCATAAATACCACAGCCGATTTTATTGAGGTTGATAATCAAGGAAATATTTATGCGGTAAATGATTACAACTTGAAAAAATACAATGCCAACGGTAAATTACTGTTTAAATATTCCGACAGAATAAACGGAAATATTTCATCAATAGATGTTACCAATCCGTTGCGTATTTTGGTGTTTTTTAAAGAGAGTAATGTTATTGTTTTTCTTGATTGGCAACTGTTGCCTATTGCCGACCCTGTAAATATTTTTGAAAATACCAACTCCGAAGCCGAAGCGGTAGCTGTATCATCGGCAGGTAACTTTTGGATGTATTCCGAAGATTGCGGATGTGCTACTCTTTACAATGACAAGTGGGAGAAAATTCAGCAAACCGAAAATTTAAGTGACAGAGTTACAGGCAATAAAATAATTTTTATAAGAGAAAATAATCAAAAATTGTATATCGGTTTGTCCGACAGAGTATTAACTTTTGACATCTTCGGATATTATCTTACAACCGTTCATTTTAAAAATGCAAGTAACATTAAATTTACAGGCGACTATATAAGTTATGTAAAAAACAATAATTTGAGTATTTTCAACTTGCAAACAAAGCAAGAAACAACAGTAAAACTGTTAACCGAACCATACCGGAAAATATTTTTTAAAGACAATAAAATATATTATCTGTCAGATGAGAAAATTATTATCGAAAAAATTAAAAATTAACCAACTAAATGAATGTTAATAACTTATCTATTGAAAATATTATTGCCGTAGCTGTAATATTTATACTTTTGTTGGTAATTTTAAAATATAAACTGCACGAATATTACCGTAAACAAAAGCAAAAAAAACGATTTGAACGCGGAAAAAGTCTTGAAAACAAAGCACAAAAATTTTTACAAAAAAAAGGATACACAATTTTAAAATCGCAACAGCCGTATTATCACAAATATTCGGTAAGCGGCAAAATACACACATCTGAAATTATTCCCGACTATATAGTTAAAAAAAACGGCAAAACTTATATTGTTGAGGTAAAGTCGGGAAAATCAGCAATATCAATAAGCAACAGCAATACTCGCCGCCAACTGCTTGAATACGACTTTGCAATTAACAACGACGGTATTTTTTTGCTTGATATGGAAAACGAAAAAATGGAGCTTGTAAAGTTTTATTCAAAACATCAAAAACAAAATATTAACCTGCTGATTTTTGCAGTATTGCTGGCATTAAGTGCCGTTTTTACAGGTTCACTCTATTTAAAAATTGCATTGTCGGTTTGTGCATTAACCATATTATCGGTGAAATTAAAGCACAGGTAAGTATTTTTAAAAACAATAAATTTAAAATAATACACATTTTTAATTTATTAGGTTTATTTTTGTGAAAAATTTAGCAATTATTAAAGATGACAGATAAAAACAAACAGGAAGAGGCAAAAAGTTCGATGAACTTTATAGAGCAAATAATAGCGGAAGATTTAAAACAAGGTAAAAACAACAACAGAGTTCATACGCGATTTCCGCCCGAACCAAACGGATATTTACATATCGGGCACGCTAAATCCATTTGTTTAAATTTCGGATTGGCTGAAACATTCGGTGGAGTATGCAACTTACGTTTTGACGACACCAATCCCGTAAAGGAAGACGTGGAATATGTTGACTCGATAATGGAAGACGTAAAATGGCTGGGATTTGAATGGCACGGTGATATTCATTATGCATCCGACTATTTCGACCAACTTTACGAATGGGCTGAAAAACTTATAAAAGAGGGCAAAGCTTATGTTGACGACCAAACATCGGAGCAGATAGCCGAACAAAAAGGAACACCCACTATTCCGGGAAAAGAGAGTCCTTACCGGAATCGCACTCCCGAAGAAAACCTTGACCTGTTCAGAAGAATGAAAGCAGGAGAATTTAAAGACGGAGAGAAAATTCTTCGTGCAAAAATAGATATGGCATCGCCTAATATGCACATGCGCGACCCGATAATGTATCGTATAATTCATAAAGAACATCACCGCACAGGCAACAAATGGTGCATTTACCCGATGTATGATTTTACTCACGGACAATCCGATTATATCGAAGGAATAACACACTCGATATGCACACTGGAATTTGAAAATCACCGTCCGTTATATAATTGGTATCTCGACCAAATAACTGACACCGAATATCGTCCGCGTCAGATAGAGTTTGCAAGGCTTAACCTTAGCTATACGGTAATGAGCAAGCGCAAGCTGTTGCAACTTGTTGAAGGAAAGTATGTTGACGGCTGGGACGACCCGCGGATGCCTACCGTTTCGGGAATGCGACGCAGAGGTTATACTCCCGAATCAATTCGCGTATTTGCCGACAGAATAGGTGTTGCCAAGCGTGACAATGTTATTGATGTGTCGTTGCTTGAATTCTGCGTAAGAGAAGACCTTAACAAAAAAGCCGACAGATTGATGACTGTTCTCGACCCTGTAAAACTGATTATTGATAATTATCCCGAAGGTAAAGAAGAGACAGTTTTTGCTGAAAACAACCCCGAAGACGAGAGTCGCGGTAAACGCGAAATACCATTCTCAAAAGAGATATACATAGAGCGTAACGATTTTATGGAAGATGCTCCGCGTAAATTCTTCAGATTGTCGATAGATAAAGAAGTTCGATTAAAAGGAGCATACATAATAAAAGGTGAAAGTGTGGTAAAAGACAGTAACGGAAATATTACCGAAATACATTGCACTTACGACCCCGACTCAAAAAGCGGTAGCGGAACAGAGGCAAGTAAACGCAAGGTAAAAGGCACACTGCATTGGGTATCGGCAAAGCATGCCGTAAAAGTTCAAGTGAGACTTTACGACCGTTTGTTTAATCACGAAGACCCTGCGGGACAAGAGGATTTTATTGCTCATCTGAACCCTGATTCGTTAAAAATTCTTAATAATTGTATGGCTGAACCTGCCATAAAAAATTTGAAAGTTTTGGATACTGTCCAGTTTCAGCGTCAAGGATATTTTTGTGTTGATAAAAATTCAACCGATGATAAAATTATTTTTAACAGAACAGTTACTTTAAAAGATAGTTGGGCAAAAAAAGCAGGAAAATAAAATTATTTACTTTTTTTTAGTAATAATAATTATCTTTGTTATTAAACAATGTTAACTTTTTTGTTCTTTCAAATGGGTATTTTCAATAAAATATTAAAAAAAGCTGAAGAAATAGCAGTAAAAAAGCATAAGCCACCAAAAAATTATAATAAAAAAAATCTTAAATCTTTATCGGAAATTAAAGATAAAATAACTTGCGGTTCGGTTTTATTATGCAGTGGTACTGCCGGTGAAAGTAGATTAATAGAAGAAATTGACGGAACCGACTTTAGTCATGCTGCAATAATTGTCAAGCTCCATAATACTAAGGCATTATATGTTTGGACTGCTGATACTGTAACAATTTTAGACGATAAAATACATAAAGAAAAAAATATTAAACACTCGGGTTCTCATTTATTACTTTTAGAAGATTATATAGCTGATTTAGATAAAATATATCCGTCTCCGGATGGTTCAAAATATCGATTTGCAGTAGCTTTGCTAAAAGGTATTGATGTTGATGAAAAGAAATTATGGTCGTTAATGTATAAATATGACGGCACACCTTTTCCTTCAACAAAAGATGAATTTTTAAATTGGTTAAAAGGACAAGTTGATATTAATACAGGAATGGATAATTCATTTTGTGCTCAGATGGTAGCAAATACATACCAAAAAATGGGTTGGATGAAAACAAATCATCCTCCAAACTATTATAATCCGGGGTCGTTTGCAAAAACAAAAGAAATAAATAAAGAACTAATAAACGGATTTTTAGAGAAACCTTTTTATTTTAAAATATAATTATCACCTAAAATAAATCAACTGCATTATATGCAAGAAAAAATAAAAAAAGAATTTATTAAACATTTGGGAGAAACTACAAATAATATTCTTGTATATCCTATCAGTTTCGGATTAATCATTTTAATATATTTTATGATTTCCGATTTATATATAAGACACAATATTTATGCTTTTTATACAAGATTATTGCCTTTTATAACTGTTACTTTTTTACTAATATTTCATCTGTTTAATAAAGAAAAATATAAACGCCAAAAATTTATCCTTTATAATTTTATTATGGTGTGTTTAATGATAATGATGTATATGAAATACATTGTTTATATAGATTACACAGGACCGGCATACTCTTCAACAGGAATAATTTTAATACTTTTTTTAGTTTCTTTAGAAATAAAATTAAATACTCTGAATACCATTTTAGTATATTTATTGCCTGTTACCGGTTTTATTTTAGCCATAGTATTTTTTTATGATTTACCCAAACAAAAAATTGTTGATATATCCAATATATTCCCCATGATGATACTTGGTTTTGCAATAAACAGATTGCAATATAGGTTACGATATAAATTATTTAAATCAAACTATTTTTTGAATATTGAAAAACAAAAAACCAAAGAACTTTACGAAGATAGTATTATTACAAATAAGATTCTCTCACAACAGAATGAAGAGATACGTGCTCAGAATGAGTTGATAAATGAGAAAAACAAAGAGCTTTATGAAAGTAATGTAACTAAAAATAAATTATTTTCAATAATATCGCATGATTTACGAAGTCCGTTTTATGCCCTGTTGGGATTTTCAAAAATGTTGATTAACAGATATGATTCATTAAATATCTCAAAACAGAAATTATATATAAGTTATATTTATCAAAATATAAATTCCACTTATAAATTGCTTGAAAATTTACTTTTGTGGTCACAAACTCAAAATGATACCATAGAATACAATCCTCAAATAGAAAATGTATATGATTTGGTTAACGAAACCGAAAATATGTTATCTCAAATTCTTAATGCTAAAAATATCTCTTTTAAACAAAATATTTCTAGAGATATTTTTATAAAAGCAGATAAGGATATGATACTTACTATTTTACGGAATCTTGTTTCAAATGCTGTAAAGTTTACCGATAAAAACGGGCAGATAACAGTTACTGCTTTTCCAAGCACTCAGAAACATAATTTTATTGATATTTCTGTTATTGATACAGGTGTAGGTATTCCCAAAGAGATACAACCCAAGTTATTTGATATAACAAACAATATATCAACAAAAGGAACCGAAGAAGAAAAAGGTTCCGGTCTCGGACTTACTTTGTGTAAAGAATTTGTAGAAAAACATAATGGCACAATAACTGTTGAAAGTAATCCCGGACAAGGAAGCAAATTCACTTTTACCATACCTGCCGCTTAATCACTTTTCATTATTATTCAATCGAATTCTCAATATATACGGTTTTATTCACATTGTATTAATATACAATAATTTTAAATTGTAATTTAGGTTACGCAAAAAAATAGTGTTCTTAAAATGAACAAATTACAAACGAATGAAGCATATTATTACAGTATTATCAATAATTATCATCCTATTAGCCTTATCATCGTGTTCAACAAAAAATGATTACGATTATTTGCCCGCTTACAAATTGATATACCTCAAGATTTAAGAAATAATCCCGATGTCGTAAGTTTTATAAATGATAACACTCTTATGTTGAATAAATGGGCGAAAAAATTTGAAAATCTTGTTGTTGAATGTAAACCTTATGTTACTAAAAAGGATGATGAATTAACATTTGATGAACGAGAAAAATTGGGAAAGACAATGATGGAACTTGTTGACGGAATGGGGAAATTCTCGGTTGACGTAACTAAAATGCAACAAGATGCAAGTTTATTAAAATGTGAATTATCTGATAATGAAGTAGTATCGCTTAATCAAGTAATGGAAATTCTTAATCAGAGAGCAAAGATAATTAACAAAAAGTATTTTAATCCAGGGAAAGAATTATGATTATTTTTATTTACTCCAAAACGAAGGTGCAAAAATTATTAAAACAGTAAACAGCTCAAGTCTTCCGAGTAGCATCAAAAAACTTAATACCCATTTGCCGGCATCGGGGATATGACTAAAATTTTCAACAGGACCTACAGAACCTAATCCCGGACCAATATTGCCGAGAGTAGCTGCAACCGACCCCATTGACGATTCCATATCTAAACCTAATCCTGCCATTATTACCGAACCGGTAAGAAATATTAAAAGATAAAAAACAACAAAAGCAATTACATTGTTTACAAGAGGTTGGGGGATAGCCTTCCCGTTTACTCGCATAGGAATAATAGCCTTGGGGTGAATTAACCGTTTAAGCTCAAAGTAACTATTTTTCAATATTATTAAAACTCTGATAACTTTAATTCCTCCACCTGTAGAACCCGACGAACCGCCAATAAACATTAAAACAAAAATTAATGCTGTAAGCAATGGTGCCCACAATAAATAATCAGCCGTAACATAACCTGTTGTCGTTAAAATAGAAACCACTTGAAAAACAGAGTCTCTGAATGATTGTTCAGCCGGTAAATTTGTTGTAAAAAATAATACTATTGAAATAAATAATGTGAATAATATTGTTATTGTCAAATAAGTTTTAAACTCTTCGTTTTTAAGAACTTTATTAAAATCGCGTTTAAAAGCAAAATACGGTAAAGTAAAATTTACTCCTGCAATAAACATAAACAGAGTTATTACATATTGAATATACGGACTTGTAAAATAAGCTATACTGGCTTGTTTTGTAGAATAACCTCCCGTTGCCATAGTGGTAAAAGAATGATTTATTGCATCAAAAAATGTCATTCCTCCAATCCACAGCAGTAAAATTTCAATAGCAGTAAAACCCACATAAATAATCCAAAGACGTTGTGCTGTTTCTCTTACACGAGGGTGCATCTTATCGGGAGACAATCCCGGAACTTCTGCCGAAAATAACTGAACGCCGCCAACACCCAAAAACGGTAATATGGCAAGCGACAATACTATAATTCCCATTCCTCCCATCCACTGAGTGATACTACGCCAAAACAGTATTCCGTGAGGTAAACTCTCTATATTGTTTAAAATTGATGCTCCTGTGGTAGTAAATCCTGACATGGTTTCAAAAAATGCATCGGTAAATGAACTCATGGATCCGCTTAATACAAACGGTATTGCACCAAACAATGAAAACACAACCCATACCAAACTTACAATAATGTATCCTTCGCGTTTGCCGAAATCTTTTTTTGCTTTTCGAGTAAAAAATACTGCACTACCACCTACTACAAAAGTTATCAGAAAAGTAATTAAAAAATCTTTATAACACTCTTCGTTATAAATTGCCGAAACAATAAGCGATAAAAATAAAAAGAATGACTCAAGAACTAACAATAGTCCGAGTAATCTGAAAATAATCTTTTTATTTATTATCGAATAAATATTCATTGTTGTTAATTAAAAAATCGATCAACTTTTTGAAGTGCCGAAGGTAATGCAAAAACAACTACTCTATCATGAGGATTAATTATGGTATCTCCGGTTGCTATAAAACTCGACCTATCCCTTATTACTCCGCCTACAATTGCATCTTTCGGAAAATCTATTTGCGACAATGGTGCTTTTGTAATTTTAGAATCTGCTTTCACCACAAATTCTAATACTTCGGCATCGGAACCTGTAAGACACAAAAACGAAGGAACATCAGCAGTCATGGTAAAACGTAAAATATAACTTGCTGCAATAAGTTTTTTATTTATAATAGCATCTATTCCCATTGTTTCGGCTAAATGAAGATAATCAATATTTTCTACCGAAGCAATGGTTTTTTTAACTCCGAGTTTTTTTGCCTGAATACACGACAAAATATTTAATTCATCGTTTCCGGTAGCACTAATAAACACATCCATAAGGTTAAGTCCTTCTTCTTTTAGTGTGTCGATATCTCGTCCGTCGGCATTTATTACAAGCGAGTTTGTTAAATAATCAGCCAACTCTTCCGATTTGACTTTATCCAGTTCTATAAGTTTAATGTTTGAATTTTTTTCAACGGCGTGTGCAGTTCTTACTCCTATCTGGCTTCCGCCGAGAATCATAATATTATTGCTTGTAAGGCGGTGAGTTCCGGCATATTTCATCATTTGAGTAATGCCTTTTTGGTTTGTTATTACATAAACCAAATCACCTTCTTTAAAAATTTCTTCGGGACGAGCAATATGTGTTTTGCCGTCGCGAGAAAGAGCTACGGCTCTAAATACAATATCTTTGCTGTTGACTGCTACATCTTGCAATCGCTTGTCTATAATAGGGGCATCGCTTTCGAGCTTAATAACAAACAACGATAATTTATCGCCGTGAAAGTTATATACTTCGCTTGTTCCTGTTTCGTTTAATAAGTTAATTATTTCGCGTGCTGCCAGTTTTTGAGGAAAAATCAGAGAGTCGATTCCCATATTGTAAAAATGAGATTTATTCAATGGCAGCAGATATTCCTGATTATTTATTCGGGCAATAGTTTTTTTTGCTCCGAGTTGTTTTGCCAATATACAGGCTGTTATATTAATTTCTACCGTATGAGTTAATGCTACAAACAGGTCGGTTCTTTTTATGCCTGCTTCTTTCAAATCGGCAAATGATGTAGCCGAACCATGCACTGTCATTACATCGTAATGAGCACTCACCTCTTGCAATACTTCTTCTTTTCGGTCGATTACAACAATTTCATGTGTTCCGTCGGAAAGCATCTTTGTCATATGCATTCCTATTGCACCCATCCCTGCAATTATTATTCTCATGTTAAATATATTTATTCAACAAAGTAAATTATAATACATCAAACCAACAAACTTAAAAGTTATAATTTTTTGAAGTTTATTTTTACAAATACTCTGTTAGTTTTTGTGTATAAAACAGGCTTCTCTTTGTTTTTCAGATACTGCTTTACTTTCCATGCTGATACCAAACCGTCGATAATAATATTTTCGGGTATATCCGAGAATTTATAAGGATGTTTGTTATTATTCTGTTCTCTATTGCAAATCAGACTTCGACAAGTTTATCCTTCGAAGTAGCTTTCATCTTTCAATTTATTATCGCACTACACCATTATATCATTAAGTAACTTTCAACTTTATAAACATTCAACTTTCAACTAATTGTATCATTAATCTAAAACTCCTTTTCCTTCTCGCAGTATCTCAAATTCTTCACTTGTGCAATCAACAACAGTTGACGGAATATTATCGCCATATCCTCCATCGATAACAGCATCGGTAAGGTGGGCATATTTTTCATGAATAAGTTCGGGGTCGGTGGTATATTCAATAATATCATCTTCGTCGTGTATTGATGATGATAATATGGGATTGCCCAATTCTTTTACAATTTCACGAATAATATTATTGTCGGGGATTCTTATTCCTATTGTCTTTTTTTTGGTTTTAAATATTTTTGGAATATTGTTGTTTGCTTCTAAAATAAAAGTAAACGGACCCGGCAAGTTTCGTTTCAACAGTCTGAAAACATCGTTTGAAAGATGCTTTGTGTAATCGGCAATATGACTTAAATCGTAAAAAATAAACGAAAAATTGGCTTTATTGAGATTTATCCCGCGAATTTGAGCTATTCGTTGTACAGCTTTAGGTTTATTAATACTGCATCCTATTCCGTAAATGGTATCGGTAGGATAAATAATTATACCTCCTGCTTTTAATATCTCAACTACTTTTTGTATCTCCTTTTGGTTGGGATTATCAGGATAAATTTTTATAAGCATCACTAATCATATTAAAAATACTGCTGTAATATAGTCATTTTTAGATAACACCAAAAGGATAAATAATTATACCTCTAAGTTTGTAAACTCATCGGTAATTTTAAAATCATAATCGGGATAAGTATAAATTGACATTCTTTGTTCTGTTTCACCTATTGAATATCCGTAAACCATTTCATATTCTTCGGGATTTTCGCCGTAATGTTCCAGTTGACGCAAATATTGGCGGATAGTTTTGGATTCAACGACAGTAAATTTAGCCATTTTCTTAATTATCGGACTGTGACTCCTTGTTGCATCGTGGTCGAACTCCAAAATACGATGTCCGAATCGTGTAATTCCTATAACTCTGAAAGTAAGACTTTTTCCTACTCCGGGAATATTCATCACATTACGGTCGGTAGCAAGAAACGGAATGTTAAGTTTTTTTCGTAATTTATCAATTAACAATGTTAATTTTTCGGCATTTTCAGGAAATTCTTTAATAGCATCCAATTCCGATTCGGGGATTGCACCTATAACTTTTTCTTCTACCGATTCTTGAACTGCTCTAGCGTTGGTGGCAAAATTGTGACTATTTTCTTTAAATCCTTTTACCGAAAAAGTGTAGTAAGAAACAACACCTATGTCATTAAGAACTTTACGTAATTTTGCTGAATATCCACGCACCGATGCAGCAGTGGTAAACACCATTTGATTGGCAACCATCCAACCTGCCGCTGAAAGCATTTCTATTGATTTTTTTGCTTCGGGAGTTACTTCCATTGATGTTATAAAGTGAGTTTGAATAACAAACTGCTTAAATCCTATTTTCGATGCTTTTTCTTTAAAATCAGCTAATATTTTGCATAATTCGGGAGTAATGCGTTGCGGCAAATAAACAGGCAATCGAGTGCCTAATCTTACACGCACCATTTCGGCATATTTTTTACCTTCGGGACGTTTTTTGTTTGCTTTACGCTTACGAACAGCCATGTCGTAAACAGCATCAAGAATCTGCTTTAACGATTTATCGGAATTCATTAATGCATCGCCGCCGGTAATTAATATATCGCGTAATTTTGAATCGTTTTCGTAATAATCCATCAACCTGCGAAGACGTTGTGCCCATGTTTCATTAGGTTTTAGTCGATTTAAATCAAAGTTAAGGTGTCCGCTTTGAAAATCATACATTCGTTGACACGATACACATAAACCTCCGCAAGCTCGCCCTACTGTGTCGGGAATTAAAATGGCAACTTCGGGATAACGACGATGTATATTATGTTGAGAAGGTAAAAGCCAACCTGCTACATTTGGTTTGCCCGGCTCTACAAGGTCTTCCATTTCCCATGCAACAATTTTCCCAAACTCTTGTATCAACTGTTTACTGTAAAATACATAATCGCGTAAAGCTAAGTCAGACCCCGGTCCAAATTCATATTCTTTAACATTTATCAATGAAAGATAATAAGGATTTACAAAAAAAGGAATACCTGCGGCTCTGGCGTCGTTAAGTATTGATATTAATTCGGGTGTAATTGAGTAATCAAGCATCTCATTCATTGTTTCGGGGTCGCGAACCGCAAATTTGAGATGAAAATTCCAATCATTCCACCATTCGTTTATTTTTTCAATTTTTTCTTTTTCTGATAAATTGGGGGCAAAAGAGTAACGCGATGATGTTTCTGTATTATCTTTAATCTTTTTTGCCAGAACTTTTATTATTCTTTGCTTATTAATCTCTCTGACTTTTTTTACTTCATCGTCGGTTCCGGCAGGGTGGCGGCTCATCCATTGCAACACTTCTTTTTTTGAAGGGAGCTTATGTTGTTGTGTGCCGTTAAATTGTCTGAATAGAGAAAGCATATCGGTGAAAAAATCGTATTTTGCACCGCCGTTGCCATAATTGGCAGCCATCCACAATATACGAAAAGGCTGAATTATTGTAACCGATTTTTTTAAATTGGCATCTTCAACTTTTCTGCCTGCATTGTCAATATAATCAAGTATGCGTATTCCTGCAACTTCTTTCCACGAAAGTTGTTTTAGTGCTTCTCTGCCTTTTGTTTTTCGTTTGTAATATGCTATTCCTGCTGAATTTTCACCTAACTCATTATAAACCCATTCTCTTAATTTCCGGTGAATTATTGTAATATCTTTATTTTCTGTCAGAATCTTTTTTAAATGTGGATTTTCCGTTAATAAAACATGAAGTATTTTATATGAACGAACACTTATTTTATTTTGATCCATCTCTTTAAAATATAAATCTAACATAACTCAAAAAACTTTAAATATTATATAACAAAAAAACGAGCAAAACTGTTTATTGTCAAGGTCATGAAATATTACTTAAAATTTATGCTGAATAAAGCAGAATACCTAATAAAAACCTGTAACGGATTGTAAAAAAGGTAATGGACGTTTTTGATAAACTTTAAGTAAAAGACTCGACAAGGATTTGTCGGAATACTTTTTTCAGATATGTTAAACAGCCTACCCCATAACCGGCTGCAAAAGTATAAAAATTTAATTAAAAATCAAACAGTTTATATGCTTTCAAAATAGACTCAATTATTGATACTATTTACATATTCTAATTTAGATAACTTTTATTTGTGTGATTAATAATTATCATGTAAGTTTGCAAAAACCATATTCATTGTTAATATGATATACCTTACTAGAAGAGAGCGGTTTAATAGTGCACACAGATTGTATAATCCTGATTACAGCATTGAAAAAAACTACGAAATTTATGGTAAATGTGCCAATCCTAATTGGCATGGACATAATTATGAGTTGTTTGTTACCGTAAAAGGAGAAATTGACAAAGAAACAGGTGTTGTTATTAATTTAAAGAATTTAAGTAGAATAATCAGAACTAAAATTATTGAAAAACTTGACCATAAAAATTTAAATATTGAGGTTGATTTTTTAAAAGATAAAATATTATCAACCGAAAATATTATTATTGCAATTTGGAATGAGTTGGAAAAAGAGTTATTGAAAACTAATGCTAAATTACATAAGATTAAATTAGTAGAGACTGAAAACAATTTTGTAGAATATTACGGAGAAAGATAATGGATTTTTTTAACAATGGGTTAAATCCTGATAATAACAATGGTTATTTAAGGATTGATAGATTTAACGATGAAAAAACAAAAAAATTAACTGAACTGTATAAACAAGTATTAGATGCTCTCGGTGAAGATATTGATAGAGAGGGGTTAACCAAAACACCTTTACGTGTTGCCAAAGCTATGCAATTTTTAACGCAAGGATATTCTGCCAATCCCGAAGAAATTCTAAGATCGGCAATGTTTAAAGAGGATTACAGTCAGATGGTTTTAGTTAAAGATATTGAAATTTATAGTATGTGCGAACACCATATGCTACCATTTTTAGGCAAAGCTCATGTAGCATATATTCCTGATGGAACAATTACCGGATTAAGTAAAATAGCAAGAGTTGTTGAAGTGTTTTCCCGTAGATTGCAAGTGCAAGAACGACTTACAAATCAAATAAAAGATTGTATTCAAAATACATTAAACCCTCAAGGTGTAGCTGTGGTTATTGAAGCTCAGCATATGTGTATGCAAATGCGAGGAATTGAAAAACAAGGTTCGGTAACTACCACTTCTGCTTTTACGGGAGTATTCTTGTCAAATCAAGCCACTCGCGAAGAATTTATTCATTTGATAGGGTCTAAATTACATTAATTACAAATTAAATATCTGATAATACATTATATACAACTCAACTGTTGAATGTTTTTGAGTTGTTGATATTTGTCATGTTATATTTATTTTTATATAATAATATTTGTGTAAATTTTTGATAACTAAATTTATTAATATGAAAGCATTTGTATTTCCCGGACAGGGAGCACAATTTGTAGGAATGGGTAAAGACCTTTACGATAATTTTGAGTCGGCAAAAGAGTTATTTGAAAAAGCTAATGATATTTTAGGATTCAGAATTACCGATTTGATGTTTGAAGGAACCGACGAAGATTTAAAACAAACAAAAGTTACACAGCCTGCCGTATTTTTACATTCGGTAATACTTGCAAAAGTTATGGGTGATAATTTTAAGCCCGATATGGTTGCCGGACATTCGTTGGGAGAATTTTCGGCTTTGGTGGCAGCCGGAGCTTTATCGTTTGAAGACGGGCTTAAATTAGTATCGAAACGAGCAATGGCAATGCAAAAAGCATGCGAAGTTGAACCATCTACTATGGCTGCAATTATTGGTTTAGATGATGAAACAGTTGAAAAAGTTTGTGAGGAAATTCCTGAAGTGGTTGTTCCTGCAAATTACAACACAATAGGACAATTGGTTATTTCGGGTTCTGTTGCCGGAATTGACAAAGCATGTGAAAAATTAACCGAATTGGGAGCAAAAAGAGCATTAAAACTACCTGTTGGCGGAGCTTTCCATTCTCCACTTATGGAACCGGCAAGAGTTGAGCTTGAAGCTGCCATAAATGAAGCTGAAATTTCTCAACCTGTTTGTCCTGTTTATCAGAATGTAACAGCTAAGCCCGAAACTAATACTGATATTATTAAAGAAAATTTAAAAAAACAACTTACAGCTCCGGTAAAATGGACGCAAACAGTTCAAAATATGATTACAGCAGGAGCAGAGTCGTTTGTTGAAGTAGGACCGGGAAAGTCTTTGCAGGGAATGGTAAAAAAAGTTGATAGGAAGATGCCTTGTGAAAGTGCAAGTGTATAAAATAATTTTAAATAATAATAAAAAAGCCGCTTTAAGCGGCTTTTTTATTATTTGAGAGTTATAACTTATTTCTTTAAGTTATGTTTTGCAACAAAATCTTCTAAAACACCTGATAAATCAGGGCTTCCTATCTCTTGTAAATCGTAATAAACACGAGTAGTAGGTTTATTAATATTAATAATACGATTCAAATCAATAGGAGTTCCTATAATTACAGAATCACAATCGCTATTATTAATTGTTGTTTCAAGGTCTTTAAGTTGCTCTTCGCCGTATCCCATAGCCGGAAGTAAAGTTCCTATGTTAGGATAAGTTTTAAATGTTTCAGTTAATTTCCCAACTGTAAACGGGCGAGGGTCAACAAGCTCTGAAGCACCAAATTTTTGAGCGGCAACAATACCTGCACCAAGTTTCATTTCTCCGTGAGTTAAAGTAGGTCCGTCTTCAACAACCAATACTTTTTTATTTTTAATTAACTCGGGATTGTCAACTTTAATTGGTGAAGCACCATCAATAACAATAGCATTAGGATTAACTTTTGCTATACTTTCGCGAACTGTTTGTATTCCTTCGGGTGATGCCGAATCCATTTTATTGATAACAATTGCATCGGCAATACGTAAGTTTACTTCTCCAGGATAGTAAGACAATTCATGTCCCGGACGATGAGGGTCGGCAACAGTAATAGTTAAATCAGATACATAAAACGGGAAGTCGTTGTTTCCGCCGTCCCACAAAATAACATCACATCCGTCGGGGTCTTTTTCTGCTTCGCGAACAATAGCTTCGTAATCAACACCTGCGTAAATAACATTACCGCGAACAACATGAGGTTCATATTCTTCCATCTCTTCAACAGTACATTTGTGTTTTTTCAAGTCGGAAACATCAGCAAAACGCTGAACTTTTTGAGCATTCAAATCGCCGTAAGGCATCGGGTGGCGAATAGCTACAACCTTTAAGCCTTTTGCCATTAAATGTTCTATCACTTTACGTGATGTCTGACTTTTACCACATCCTGTGCGTGTTGCCACAACAGCAATAACAGGCTTAGTACTTTTTATTTGAGTTTGTTTTGGTCCTAATAAACCAAAGTTTGCTCCTGCTGCATTAACAACAGCACTCAAATTCATCACTCTATTGTAAGGAACATCACTGTATGAAAAAATACAAGTATCAGCATTCAAATCTTTGATAAGTTTAGGTAAATCTTGCTCAGCATAAATAGGAATACCGTTGGGGTATAGTTTTCCTGCAAGTTCTGCCGGATACTTTCTTCCGTCAATATCGGGTATTTGAGCTGCCGTAAATGCTACTACGTTATAATCTTCGTTGTCGCGATAGTAAGTATTAAAATTGTGAAAATCACGACCGGCTGCTCCGATAATAATGACATTTTTTTTAGACATAAGTCCTCCGTTTTTTTAAGTTGTTATTAATAAATTTAAATAGATTGTTTCCCACAAATATAATTTTTTTAAGTATCGCTTTTTTTACATAAAATATGTTTAGAAAAATATTTTTGGTGATGCATATCATATTTTTTGCTATGTTTGAGTTTATAAATCGCTAATTTTTTAAACAAATGAAGATAATAGCAATAGGCAGAAACTATATTGACCACGCCAAAGAGTTGAATAATCCGGTGCCCGATGAGCCTGTAATTTTTATGATGCCCGAAACAGCTTTATTAAAAAAAAATATGCCGTTTTATTATCCCGATTTTTCAAATGATATTCATTACGAAGTTGAATTAGTAATAAAAATAAACAGATTAGGTAAAAATATTGCCGAAAAATTTGCACATCGTTATTACGATGAAATAGGAGTAGGCATTGACTTTACCGCTCGCGATTTGCAGGCAAAACTAAAAAGCAAAGGATTGCCTTGGGAAAAAGCAAAAGCATTTGACGGAGCTGCTCCTTTGGGTGAATTTCTGTCAAAAACAGATTTTAACAATGTTAACAATATAAATTTCTCACTAATTAAAAACGGAGAATCGGTTCAGCAAGGTAATTCGGCGGATATGATTTTTTCGTTTGATGCAATTATTGCTCATATATCAAAATATTTTACTTTGAAAATAGGAGACCTTATATTTACAGGAACACCGGCAGGAGTAGGAGCGGTAAATATAGGCGATGAATTAATTGCAAAAATTGAAAACAAAGAATTGCTGAAAGTGCAAGTGAAATAATGTTTTTATTTTACTTTGGAGTTTTAAAACTCCGAAGTAAAATAAAAATCTATACTTTTAAATTTTGATTGTGCCATTTGTAAATCATACGGTGATTCTGCCAAATAAACATCTCTTCCGTGCTTGTCTTTTGCCAAAGATTTAAACTTACGTTTTTTAAAATCTTCCCATTCGGTTTTGTCATTTGGTTTTATCCAACATGCTTTATAAAGAGTGGCAGGCTCATATCTACATTTTGCATTGTATTCATGTAAAAGTCTGTATTCGATAACTTCAAATTGTAATTGTCCCACACATCCTATTATTTTTCGATTGTTCATGGTAAGAGTAAATAGCTGAGCTACACCTTCATCCATAAGCTGATCGACGCCTTTTGCCAACTGTTTTGCTTTCATTGGGTCGGCATTTTCAATATAACGAAACATCTCGGGTGAGAAACTTGGTAATCCTTTAAAATTAATTATTTCACCTTCGGTAAGTGTATCACCGATTTTAAAATTTCCGGTATCGTGAAGCCCGATAATATCACCGGGAAAAGCCTGTTCAACAATACTCTTTTTTTCAGCCATAAAAGCCGTAGGAGTGGCAAACTTTAAATTTCGCCCTAATCTTACATGATGATAATTTGTATTTCGCTTGAAAACACCCGAACATATTTTAACAAAGGCAATACGGTCGCGGTGTTTCGGGTCCATATTGGCATGAATTTTAAATACAAACCCCGTAAATTTATTTTCAAAAGGGTCAACTTCTCTCTCTTCGGTTGTTGATGGTTGCGGATGTGGTGCAATATGAATAAATGACTCTAAAAGTTCTTTTACACCAAAATTATACAGTGCACTGCCAAAAAACACGGGAGCTGTTTCTGCATTTAAGTATTCATTTAAATCAAAATCGGGATAAACACCGTTTATCAATTCAAGGTCATCACGTAGTTGTTGAGCTTGTTCTTTTAAAGTATTATCCAGTTCACTATCGTTTAAATCTTTAAACTCTTTAGGTTCTTCGGCGGTAGTTTTATCTTCGCCCGAAAAATAATAAAACTTACTGTTGAAAATATTGTAAATACCTTTAAGTTTTTTCCCCATTCCCACAGGCCAACTTAAAGGTCGCACCTTAATTTTAAGTTGTTCTTCAACTTCATCAAGCAAATCGAAAGGGTCTTTACCTTCGCGGTCAACCTTATTAACAAAAACAATAACAGGAGTTTTTCGCATTCGACATACTTCCATTAATCGTTTTGTTTGCGGCTCTACTCCTTTGGCAGCATCAATAACCACTATTACACTGTCAACGGCAGTAAGAGTTCTGAAAGTATCTTCGGCAAAATCCTGGTGACCCGGAGTATCAAGAATGTTTATTTTTGTTCCGTTATATTCAAATCCCATAACCGATGTAGCTACGGAAATTCCCCGCTGACGTTCTATTTCCATAAAATCGGATGTAGCGGTTTTTTTAATTTTATTCGATTTTACTGCTCCTGCAACATGAATAGCACCTCCGAATAATAATAACTTCTCTGTAAGTGTTGTTTTTCCTGCATCAGGGTGACTGACAATGGCAAATGTTCTCCTTCTTTTTATCTCTTCGTTGAATGACATACCTAAATATTAATTTGAGCCTGCAAAAGTAATCTTTTTTTTGAGATTAAAATATTAGTTTATTTTTGTATTTCTACTAATGTTGAAAAACTTTATTTTATGGATAAAAATAAAAAGGCAGGCAGATACGGCAGAATATATAAACAACTTTATGCTTTAATGCAAAAATCAAACGATACTACAGCTCGAATGTGCTCTATAGCAGCAGTATTACATCATAAAATAAGTGGTTTTTTTTGGACGGGATTTTATTTGCTTTCCGACGATGGCAGGTTGGTTGTGCGAACATACCAAGGACCCGTTGCTTGTATGGAATTGGCTAAAGATACCGGAGTTTGTTGGGCTGCTGTTAATTTACAAAAGAGTATTATTGTGCCTGATGTTGAAAAATTTCCCGGACATATAGCTTGTGATTCTCGCTCAAAGTCGGAAATTGTTATTCCCGTAAGGGATAAACAAAATAAAATTTACGGAGTATTTGATATTGATAGTGATAAACTGAATAATTTTGATGAAACAGATACTGAGTGGCTCGAAAAAATCGTTAAACTTATCAATAATTAATGTTGTTAAATGGAAATTTATAAAACAACTGTAATTTAACATATTGACAAGTCAACTAATATTTATATCTTTATCGTTTAAAAAATTAATAATAATATATTTATCGACTATGATTAAAACTACTTTGGTTTTATTTATACTATTTATTGCAATAAGCAATTTATCGGCTCAAAATGATGTAGGACTTGTGCTTACAAAAAAGTATGCCGAAAACAGTTTCAGAGATAAAGATTATGAATTTGCTCTTGAAAATTTTCTTATTCTTTATGAAAAAGATAAAAAAAATATAGACCTAAATTATAAAATAGGTATTTGTTATACCGAAACAACTATTGACAAAAGTAAAGCTATTCCGTTTCTTGAATTTGTGGTAAGCTATAATAATTATCCCATAAAATCATTTTATTATTTAGGACGAGCTTATATGTATAACTATCGTTTTACCGAAGCAGTAGAGGCTTTTTACGAATATAAGATGATGGGAGTGAGCGAAGAAACGCTTAACGAAGCCGACAGGCTTATTCAAATGTGTTATGATGCCTTGGAGCGTATAAATGTGCCTCGTAACGTAACTTTTGAATTACTTGATTCTACGATAAACACACCATTTAACGAATATTATCCTTTTGTTGATGCTACCGGAACTCATATGTTATTTTCGTCAGACAGAACATATGTTCAAGAGTATGAAGAGTATATTGCAAATGTATTTTATACCGATAAAAAGAAGACAAAATGGAGTTCGTCACGGCTTTTACCCGTAAGCACTTTCGATAATGAAGAAATTGTAAGTATGACTCCTTCGGGTGAAAAAATATTGATATATGCTAATGGTGATTACTCTACACACGATATTAAAATTGTTAATAGAAAAGGCTCTAAATTTACCAATGCACCATCTTCTGAATTGCCGCTTGATATGAATACCGAAGGAGTAGAGATGGGTGCTTGTTTGTCGCCCGATGGTAATACTATTTATTTTGCCAGTGACAGAGCAGGTGGAAGAGGCGGACTTGATATTTACTATGCAAAAAAAGATGCTTCGGGACAATGGACTGCTGCCGAAAATTTAGGAAGTATGATTAATACTGAATTTGATGAAAATTTCCCGAGTTTAAGCCCCGACGGTAAAAAACTTTATTTTGCATCGAAAGGACATCCCGGAATAGGAGAATATGATATTTACGAATCGTCGTATATTGACTCTGTGCAATCGTGGACGCCTCCGCGTAACCTTGGATTTCCTATTAACACACCTCTTGATAATACAACAATATCTTTTGTTGACGATAAAACAGCTTATATTGCGGCAAACAGAAAAGAAGGATACGGTAAACAAGATATTTATAAAATTACTTTTGGTGATGAAAATCAATCGGTAATTGTTATGGTTACGGTAATGGTTGGCACCGAAGGAAATGCTGTGCCTTACACCGAAGATTTCTTAAAAGCATATGGAACTTTTTACGATAAATACGGAAATATTATTGCTCAACTTCCGGTAGAAACCGATGGGGGTAATTTTTTCGGAACTCTTTACCCCGGAACTTATAAATTAGAAGTAAAATTTGACGGATACAAGAAAGGATACTCTCAAACCATTGAAATCGGTGACGATAAACTTGGAGATATTGTTTCATATACCGTATATTTACAACAATAAAATTTATCATTTAAAAATATAAAAGATATTTATTACTGATTTTGAGTTGATTGTTTTTAATTGATTCAAAAAAAGAACGACTACTACCGTATAGACATTTGAATACAAAACATAGTTTATTCTAATTATATTTAATATTTTAAGGTTAAGTATTAGATTAAACTAATAAAATTAGTAAAAATGAAAACAGTATTATCCTTTTTTCTTTTAACATTTGCTTTTCAATTGATTTTTGCACAGCAAGATATCAAGCAAGCTAATTATCATTTTAAATCAGAGAATTACCCTGTTGCTTTTAAATTATATTCAAAATTGTATAAAAAAGATACTAATAATGCAGAGTATGCTTACAGGTTGGGTATATGTCAACTTAATACAAATAACAATCCTGCACAAGCATTGGAATATTTATTGAAAGTTGAAAAAGAAAGAAATGGTGATCCTGTTTATCAAATGGATTTAGGTAGGGCTTATATGTATAACTATAAATTTAATGATGCCGTTAAACATTTTGAAGAGTGTAAAAATAAAGCAGGTAAAAATATTGATATTAAAGAAGTTGCCGATTTATGGATAAGCATGGCAAACAATGCTAAGGTTATGGTTAAAAATCCTGTTGATGTGTCGTTTGTTAATATGGGTAAATATATAAATTCTGCCATGGATGAGTTAACTCCTTATATTACTCCCGATAATGAGATTTTACTTTATACTACAAATAGAAAGTTTGATGCACAAGTAAATTTATACACTTACGATGTGTATTATTCATATATGACATACGGTTATTTTAAAAAGGGGAAACAATTGTCAGCAGTAAATTCCATTGACGATGAATATATTGCCGGAGTATCACTGACCAACGAGCGTATTTTTATTCAATTGCAAGGATACGAAGGGTTTCAAGATTTTATATCTTCAAATAAAAAGGGAAAAAACTTTATGGGAAAAACTTTTCTCAATAAAAATGTAAACAGTAAAGCTGCAGAGATAGCATGTTACGAAACAGTGTCGGGAGATACACTTTTCTTTTCAAGTGACCGCGAAGGCGGATTTGGAGGAATGGATATTTATTACAGCTTAAAATTACCTACCGGTGAATGGAGTGTTCCTTTAAATTTGGGTGATAAAGTAAATACTATTTACGATGAAGATTATCCTGTTATTTCAGCCGATGGTTCTAAGTTGTATTTTTCATCTAATCGCCCGCAATCAATGGGAGGATATGATATTTTTGTGAGTAATATTACAAAAAACAGAGAGTTTACAACTCCTAAAAACATAGGATATCCGCTAAATGATGTTTTTGATAATCATACAATTGCTTTTTCAAATAACGACCGATATGCTTATGTGTCGGCAATTAAGCCCGATGGTTACGGTTATACTGATTTATACAGAGTTGTTTTTTTACAAAAAGACCCTGCCGTAAAAATATTTAAACTTAAGTTTGTTGTTCAAAACGGAGATAAGAAAAATCCGTTTGCAAAAGCTGATACTACACTTAAAATTACAGCATATCAAAAAGGTAAAGTTATATTTGGTGAATATGCTTATAATCCGAAATACAGCTCTTCAACAATAGCTCTTCCGCCCGGATATTATACCATTGTAGTTACAGGGAAATATATTGAAGAATATTCGTATAAAGTTACTGTTCCTGAAATACCGTCGGGCAGTAAATTTTCAAAAAAAGAGATTATTTTAAAGCTGAAAGAAAATTAACAAAGAATTTATAATTTCTTTGTTACCTTTGCCGCAAAAGCGAATAATATGGAGTTAAATTTAAAAAAGCCGATTGTTTTTTTTGATTTGGAAACAACCGGAGTTGATGTTGTAAAAGATAGAATTGTAGAAATATCATATCTGAAAGTTTATCCTAACGGAAAAGAAGAACAAAAAACACAGCGAATAAATCCTGAGATGCATATTCCCGAACAGTCAACAGCCATTCATGGAATTACCGATGATGATGTAAAAGATTGTCCGCTATTTAAAGATTATGCTAAAAATTTGGCAAAAATTCTTGAAGGTGCCGATTTGGGAGGTTTTAATTCCAACAAATTTGATATTCCGCTTTTGGCTGAGGAGTTTTTAAGAGTAGGTGTTGATTTTGATTTTCATAAAAGGCGATTTATTGATGTTCAAGTTATTTTTCATAAAATGGAACGCAGGACATTGTCGGCAGCATATAAATTTTATTGTGGCAAAGAGCTTGAAGGAGCACATGGAGCAGCTGCCGATACAAAGGCTACATATGAAGTGTTGAAAGCTCAACTTGATATGTATAAAGATGCTGATTATGAAGATGTTCATGGTACAATACAAAAACCTGTTGTTAATGATATTGAAAAATTGTCGGAATTTTCATCTCATAATAAAAATGTTGATTTTGCAGGAAGAATTGTTTTAAACGACAAGGGAGTTGAAGTATTTAACTTTGGAAAATATAAAGGTGTTCCGGTAACTGAGGTGTTTAAAAAAGACCCCGGATACTATGGATGGATGTTAAAAAGTGATTTTCCGCTTTATACAAAAAAAATATTAACGCAAATTAAATTGCGAGAAATAACAGATAAGTAAGTTATAAGAAAAAATAGTCTTTTACTTTTTATTTAGTTGTCCCGATTTTAGTTTCTGCCAGTAAATATTAAGGTCTTGTTTAATTTCGGGAGCCATAATAAATAATCCCAGTAAATTTGGAATAGCCATAGCAAGTATCATCATATCCGAAAAGTTCATTACCGTAATAATATCGGTAGATGAACCAATAATTACAAATAATAAAAATATCAATTGAAAAATAACATTTGTAACTTTTCGTGAGCCGAAATATTTCTCACCTAATCCGCCAAAAAGATAATCAAAACCTTTAAGTCCGTAGTAAGACCACGATATGATGGTTGAAAAAGCAAAAAGAGTAACAGCAATCAGTAAAACATACGGAAACCATGATATTACCGATTCAAAAGCTGCAGATGTTAATTGCACACCTTCAAGCCCTTGTGTATTTTCGGAAAATCCTGTAAAAATAAGCACAAGAGCAGTCATTGTGCAAATTACAACAGTGTCGATAAACGGTTCGATTGACGCAACAATACCTTCCGAAACAGGCTCATTGTTTTGAGATGCGGAATGAGCGATAGCAGCACTTCCCATGCCGGCTTCGTTGGAGAAAGCACCTCGTTGGATGCCAAAAATCATAACACCAATAATTCCACCTTTAATTGCCTCGGGAGCAAAAGCATTTTTAAATATCAATAAAAATGCATGTCCCGTATTGTGTATATTTATAAGAATAATAACCAATGCTGCCGCAATATAAAGAGCTGCCATAAAAGGAACTATTTTTTCGGTAACCTTACCGATGCTTTTTATTCCTCCGATAATTACAAATCCTACAACAACAGCCATTATTATTCCATATATGGCTCCATAACGTCCAAAAGAAGGGAAAAATACCACAAGTTGGTGAAATGCTTGATTTGCTTGTAACATATTTCCACCACCGACAGAACCTCCCATAACTGTTATTGCAAACAATACAGCAAGAAAAGCTCCCAATATGCCCATTGTTTTTCCTCGTTTTTTTAATCCGTAATGCAGATAATACATTGGTCCGCCCGATATACTTCCGTCTTTATCAAATTTTCGGTATTTTATACCAAGCGTGCATTCGGCAAATTTCATCGACATACCTAATAATCCCGCAATAATCATCCAAAAGGTAGCTCCCGGTCCGCCAATACCTATTGCAAGAGCAACGCCTGCTATGTTTCCCATTCCTACTGTAGCCGACAATGCTGTTGTAACTGATTGCAAAGATGTAACATCTCCTTTTGAATCGGAACTTGAATATTTACCGCGTATAATGTCAATAGCATGTTTTAATCCTCTGATTCCTATAAATTTAAGATAGACAGTAAAAAATACTCCTCCGACAATAAGCCACAAAACAATAAGTTTCAAAGGTGCTTTTACAGGATTATTTGTTTCATCATAAACGGGATTACCGTTTTTGTCATATACTTGTTGATTATAAATACCAATTTTAGAAAAAGGGTCGATAAATAAAATATTATCCATAAAATCAACTAATGGTGTAAAAGCCTTATCTATTTTTTGACTTATTGTAAGTTCACTTTTTATAGTATCTTGTTGTGTTTCGGCAATTATTTTATTATTTGTAAAAAACAATAAACAAAAAAACAAAAATCCTGTTAACAGTGCAGGGTTTCTTTTAATGATAGGTAAAGTCATAATTTGAGATTTAATTTCAACAATAGAACAACAGTAGTAGTATAAAGTTATAAAATAATTGAGTGGAAGCAAATTAATATTATATCTTATTTGTATTTTTACGAAAAAATAAAGAAATAATGTTTGATTAAAAAATAAGCGAAAGTGAATTTATTGGCACACGCATATTTATCGGGAGGTATTAATGATGTTTTGTTGGGTAACTTTATTGGTGATGCGGTAAAAGGTAATAATAGTAATAATTATCCCGAGAAGGTTAAGCAAGGAATAGTTTTACATCGAGAAATAGATACATTTACAGACAACCATATTGCACACAAACAGAGTAGAGACAGGTTTAGAAAAGAGTTTGGTTTGTATTCGGGTGTTGTTGTTGATATTATATATGATCATTTTTTGGCGGTTAATTGGAGCAATTATCACAGTGATAGTTTAGAGTTTTTTGCAAAAGAAGTTTATAAATATATTATTACAAATTATAATATTTTACCGTTAAAAATGAAAGTAACGGTTCCTTTTATGATAAAAAGTAATTGGTTTGTTATGTATAAAAGCATATCAGGAATAGAAAAAGTGTTGAAAGGAATGTCAAAACGAACATCGTTGCCGGCAAAAACAGAATATGCAATAAGTGTATTAATAAGTGAAAAACAGGAACTTTTTTATGAATTTGAGCAATTATTTGCAGATTTAATTTATCATTGTGAAAAAAAAGTTTATATTTAACTTAAATTTAAAAAAAAGGTTATTATTTGCTTAATATTTATACATTTTAGAAATTAAGTTTTTTTTTTTTTTAAAAACGTTTTATTTTTGTGAAATGGAGGAATTTTAAATTTATTAATAGATAATCATCAAATTAGTCAATTATGAAAAAAATAAAAGTAAGCGTTTTATCATCATTAGTATTGGCTGCCTTGTTATTTACAAGTTGCGGTGGAATAAATACAATGGTAAAAATGGCAAATCAAGTGCAGTATAGTGTAAATCCTTCTCCACTTGAAATGCATGGTGACAGTGTTTCTGCAACTTTAAAGGTGTCTTTCCCAACGAAGTTTTTTCAAAAGAAAGCTACTTTAACAATTACTCCGGTATTTAAATACGATGGAGGAGAAGTTGCTTTTGAAACATTAACTCTTCAAGGAGAAGATGTGCAGGCAAACAACAAAGTTATTTCATACACAAGCGGAGGTTCTGCCGAAATAACTTCAAAAGTAGCATTTGTTGAAGGTATGCGTCAAGGAACACTTGTTGCAAGAGTAAAAGCAAGTCAAGGCGACAAATCAGCAGAATTACCTGAGCAGAAATTAGCTGATGGAACTATGGCAACAGTTCTTTTATTAGCTAACGATGCAAAACCGATTGCTGCCAGTGATAAGTATGTTCGCGTGACAACAGAATCGAAAGGTGCAGCTATTCATTTTGTAATAAATAAAG
>Ga0256845_1000289_pt1 | contig 48104 bp, 46 predicted proteins | sample RiftiametaG_FD_189101 | JGI IMG/M metagenome (GOLD analysis project Ga0256845, IMG submission 189101) | Tube worm associated microbial communities from hydrothermal vent at the East Pacific Rise, Pacific Ocean - Riftia | ecosystem: Host-associated > Annelida > Integument > Unclassified ...
AATACGTTGGCTTATTTAGAGAAAGATTATCAGCGACAAAAAAAGCTGTACGAAGAAAAAGTTGGTTCAGGTAAAGAGTTTCAAAAAACAAGTACTGATTACCTTAACAAAAAATCTAACGTAAAAGCATTAAAAATTAAACTAACCATGTTGGGCTTAAATCCTAAACAAGTTGCTAATGGAACCATTTATGCTGTTGTTCCTGTTGTTTCACCATTAACTGGTACTGTTAGTTTGGTTGAAACAAATATTGGTGCTTATGTTGCTCCTTTAACGAAACTGTTTGAAGTAGTAAACAACGATAAGTTGCATGCCGATTTTAGAGTGTATGAAAAAGACATCAACAAAATAAGCGTTGGTCAGAAAATATACTTTACCACTACAAGTATTAGTGGAGAAGAGTTTGAAGGAGACGTTCATGCAATAAGCCCTGTTTTTGAAGAAAACCCTAAAGCATTACATGTACATGCTGATATTTCTAACAAACAAAAAAACTTGATTCCTGGTATGTACATACAAGGTCGAATTATTGCAGAGAATACACTAACCAATGTACTTCCTGAACATGCTATTGTTACACAAGAAGGTAAATCTTATATTTTTGTTAAAGTAAAAGGTGCTGAGCACGATCATGGACACGAAAAAACTACAAACAGTAAAGAACACGACCATCAAAGTCATGCTGAAAAAGACCAAAAAGGAAAGCATGAGCATACTGGACATGAAGAAGGTAAGTGGACTTTTAAAATGATTGAAATTATAACAGGCTACTCAAGTGCTGGATTTATTGAGGTTAAATTATTAAACCCTTTACCTAAAAATGCTAAAGTTGCAGGTAATGGGGCTTATTTCTTATTGGCAGAAATGGGTAAAGGAGAAACAGAACACGAGCATTAAAAGCGTTTAATGAACCTATAAATTCTTACAAAGACATACTTAATTGGACTCCAAAAGAAGTAATCTTATTCATAAGATTACTTCTTTTTTATTATATTTATCAAACTATGAAAAACACTGCTTACTTTTTTATTGCTGCAATAGGCATAATCACCACATTAATATATGGACAAAGTTTATTGGTTCCATTTATTTTTGCGTTACTCCTATGGTTTTTAGTAAGAAAAATAAGACAGGTTTTAGATAAGGTTGCTGTTATTAAAAAGTATTTTCCTTCATGGCTAAAGAACCTAATTCCTTCATTAATAATTTTAGGTGCTCTTAGTTTTGCTGCTAAAATATTACTCAGCAACATTAACAACTTAGCACAATCTTACCCTATTTATGCTGAAAATGTGGAAATGGTAATTACAAAATTAAATGAGGGACTTGGTATTAATATTATTGAAAATTTTAAAGATCAAACAGCAGACTTTAACTTTGGAGAAATTTTAAAAACTCTCTTCAAATCATTATCTGACCTATTAAGTAATACATTTCTAATTATCATTTTCGCGTTATTTATTTTCTTAGAGGAAGGTAAGTTTACCACTAAATTAAAAAATGTATTTACAGATAATGAAAAGTATGCTAATCTTGATAAAATCTTAGCCAACATTGAAAAATCTATAGCGAATTACATTGGAATTAAAACCTTAGTAAGCTTAACAACAGGTGTTATAAGCTACATTGCTTTATTATTTATTGGAATTGATTCACCCTTATTTTGGGCATTTTTAATATTCATCTTAAACTTTATACCAACTATTGGCTCGTTAGTAGCTACAATATTTCCAACGGTATTTTGCTTGCTTCAATTTGGAGAATTTACTCCTAGCTTGTTGGTGTTTTTCATTGTAGGAAGTATCCAAGTAATTATTGGGAACATTTTAGAACCAAAAATTATGGGGAACACTTTAAATATAAGCCCCTTGGTAGCAATTGCTTCTTTACTAATTTGGGGTACTATTTGGGGTGTTACAGGAATGTTACTCAGTATTCCGATTACTGTTTGTATGGTTATCGTATTTGCTCATTTTGAGAATACAAAACCTATTGCCATTATGTTATCTGAGAAAGGAGAGGTTTAAATTTCAGCTTTAATTCTATTTATCAAAATCTGTATATCCTTATTTTTAGGGCATAACTTTAGTGCAGTTTCGCAATATTTCATTGCTTTTTTATCTTTCCCTCTCAAAAAAAAAGAACCACTCAAATTATAAAAAGCTAAACATTCTTTTTTATTAAGTTTAATTGCTTTTCTAGAATCCTTTGCAGCTTTCTTATATTCTTTTAACACCATAAAAACAGTTCCTCTATTAACATAAGTTTCTGAATCTTTAGCGTTTTTAGTTAAAGCTTTGTTATACCACTTTATACTTTCTTTGTACATTTTCCTTTCTGAATAAAGCAATCCTAAATTTGTATATTGAATCGAATAATTTGGCTCTAGTTCAATTGCTTTTAAATAATCTTCTATTGCTATTCATAATTCTTTATTTCATGTTTCACAGCAGCTCTATTTCTATATGCCTTAGCATTTTTCGGATCAATCTCAATCGCTTTATTTAAATCAAGTAATGCTTCTTTATTCTCAGTTAATAAATGATTTGAAACACCTCTATAAATATATGCTTCAACAAATAAAGAATCACTGATTAATACTAAGTTACAATGTTCAATTGTTTTCTTATATTCTTGAGAATGAAAAGATTTTTTTGCTTTATCGAAATTAGCAGTTGTAGCTTTTTGGGCAAACCCAAAAGCAACCATCAATAAGAACAAAACACTAATTATCAATTTCATGAAATATCTCTAATCAATTCAATTCCTTTCTCAACACCTCAACAATACGTTTGGTAGCTTTTCCATCCCAATTTGGAGGTATAGCACCCGTTTTATAAGTACCGTTTTCTATTTGGTTAATTTTTGCTGATACTGCTTCAAAATTATATTCAACCAACTCGTTAGTTCCAATTATAACTGTACTTGGTCGTTCAGTATTTTCTCTTAATGTTAAACAAGGAACTTGTCTAAAGGTCGTTTCTTCTTGTATTCCTCCACTATCGGTTAACACATATTTACAAGTGCTTATCAATTTCTGGAAAGCCAAATAATTTAAGGCTTCAGTAATAATTACTTTAGGATTACTTTCTAATTGTTCAAACAACCCATGCTTAATTAAACTATTTTTTGTCCGGTGGTGTATCGGTAAAACCAAATGACTATTCTCTGAGACTTTCGCAATAATGTTTAACAAAATTTCTAAACGTTCTTTTGTATCCACATTACTTGGTCGGTGCATGGTCATCAATACAAAGCTCTTCTCTTCTATGCCTAACTCTTCTAAAATATTATTTTGTTGGATTACTTCATCAAAAGCTACCAAGGTATCAATCATGGTATTTCCTACAAAATGAATGTTCTTTTCGTCTTTACCTGCTTCAATTAAATTATCATAACCACTCTGTTCTGTAACAAAAAATCCATCACAAACTAAATCAGTAATTAAACGATTAATCTCTTCTGGCATTTCATTGTCATAACTTCTTAGTCCACTTTCTAAATGAAATAATTTAGTTCCTGTTTTATTTCCAACTATTGCTCCAGCCAATGTAGAGTTTACATCTCCAACAACAATCAACGCATCTGGTTGGTGTTTAATTACAGCTTTTTCTATTTCTATAATGGCTTGTCCTATTTGGTTAGCCGGACTAGCAGGGTTTACATTTAGGTATTCTGGTTCTTTAAGTTTTAGCTGCTTAAAAAATATGTCAGACATATTTGCATCATAATGTTGCTGCGTATGCACTAAAATGTATTCAAACTCATCTCCATAAGTTTCAAATTCTTTTTGAAATTGAGTTATTTTTATAAAGTTGGGGCGAGTCCCCACAACAATCATTACTTTTTTTGACATATCTTATTTTTCAAAAAGTGTCAGTTCGAGTGAAATTCTGTAAGAATTTTGTATCGAGAACAACCTTTTTTGAATAAAATCATTTGTTCTCGATACAATTTTTCTCCGTTTCACTTCTAAAAATCACTCGAACTGACAATGATTTTTAGAATTTACAAAGGATAAAGGTAATCTTAAAAAAGGAAATGAGATAAATTTAATCTTTCTATATGAATGACATCTTTCGACAAGTCCTGTAGGATACTCAGTCAATCTTTCTCTATTTCTTGAATTGATTTATTCATAAGCATAAAACACTAATCTACCTCTTCATAATCAACAAAATCACCCATGTCTTTGGTCTCTGATTCAGGGTGATTTCCTCTTGTTTTTATTTTAACTTCGCCTTCGTGCTCTTTGGCAAAATCTTGTGCTTTTTGTTGTTCGTTAAACTGGGTTTGTCCTTGTTGTTGGAATTGCCCCATCTTTTTGTTTACCCAACGTTTTAATAACCACGGGAATACAGTTCTCGCTAAAAATTTAAAGCCATAATAGAAAAGGCCAATAATTGCTATGGTTCTTAATATCTGCATAATTTATTCTTTGGTTCAAACTTTCGCAAGTTTCTTACCGTTTTCATTTTTCAGTCAATTTGGCACTTTTGTCATTCAGAGCGAGGATTTGTTATTCTTTGTCATCCTGAGCTTGTCGAAGGACAGATAAAGAATATTACAAATTGAAGTGAAGAATCTGAATTAATTCTCAGCTCAATAGATTCTTCGTTTCATTTTGTTTACCCTTCGATAAACTCAGGATGACAAAATTTCACTCAGAATGACACCCTTTTAACGACTCAAATACAAATTCCTTTCAGCATAAATATCTCTAAAGAATTTATCTTTTAAATCTTTAATAAAATAAATCGCTTCTCCAGTAGATTTCATTTCAGGACCTAACTCCTTATCTACATTAGGGAATTTACTGAATGAAAATACTGGAATTTTAATTGCATAACCTTCTTTGTGCGGTTTAAAATCAAAATCCTTCACCTTCTTATCGCCTAACATTACTTTAGTAGCATATTTCACATAAGGTTCTCTGTAAGCTTTTGCAATAAAAGGAACAGTACGAGATGCTCTTGGATTTGCTTCAATCACATAAACAATGTCATCCTTAATTGCAAATTGCATATTAATTAAACCTACCGTTTTTAATTCTACCGCAACTTTCCTAGTAATATCTTCTATTTGAGCCATTACCAAATCACCTAAATTGTATGGAGGTAATACTGCATACGAATCACCTGAATGTATTCCGGCAGGCTCAATGTGTTGCATCACTCCAATAATGTAAACATCTTCACCATCACAAATCGCATCTGCTTCAGCTTCAATTGCACCACCTAAAAAGTGATCTAATAAAATCTGATTACCTGGCATGGATCTTAGAATGTCAACTACATGATGTTCTAATTCATCTTCATTAATAACAATCTTCATTTTTTGTCCACCCAATACATAAGAAGGACGCACTAATAATGGAAAACCTAAATCTTTAGAAAGTTCAATTGCTTGTTCAGCACTTTCTACAATACCATATTTCGGAAAAGGGATTTGCAACTTTTCTAACGCTTCAGAAAAACGCCCTCTATCTTCAGCAATATCTAATGCTTCAAAAGAAGTCCCCATTACTTTAATTCCGTATTTCTCTAATTTTTCAGCCAGCTTTAAAGCTGTTTGACCACCTAACTGAACGATAACTCCTTCAGGTTTTTCATGCTTAATAATATCATAAATGTGTTCCCAAAAAACAGGTTCAAAATATAACTTATCTGCTGTATCAGAGTCTGTAGAAACTGTTTCTGGATTACAGTTAATCATAATGGTTTCGTACCCAGCTTCTTTTGCAGCCATAATTCCATGTACACAACTATAATCAAACTCAATTCCTTGTCCGATACGATTCGGTCCAGAACCTAAAACAACTATCGATTTTTTATCAGAAACAATAGACTCATTTTCTTCTTCAAAAGTTGAATAATAATAAGGTGTTTCTGCTGGGAATTCCGCAGCACAAGTATCAACCAACTTAAATACTCTATTAATTCCTTGCTCTTCTCGTTTTGCATAAACCTCACTCTCCAAACATTTTAATAAATGAGCCACTTGTCTATCCGCCAAACCTTTTTGTTTCGCCTCTTTCATCAATTCTTTTGGAATAGAGTCTACCGTATATTCCTCAATTCTTTTTTCAAGCTTTACAGAGTTTTCTATCTGACGCAAAAACCAATGATCAATTTTTGTTTTTTCGTAAATGGTATTAAAAGGAATCCCTAATTTAATCGCATCATAAACATGAAACAATCTATCCCAGCTTGGGTTTTCTAAACTGTGTAAAATCGCATCTTGATTGGTCAATTCTTTCCCATCAGCTCCTAAACCATTTCTATTTATTTCTAAACTCTGACATGCTTTTTGTAATGCCTCTTGGAAACATCTTCCAATTCCCATTGCTTCTCCAACCGATTTCATTGAGAAACCTAATCTTCTATCAGAACCTTTAAATTTATCAAAGTTAAAACGAGGAACTTTTACAATTACATAATCTAACGTTGGCTCAAATAAAGCTGATGTATTTCCTGTAATTGGATTTTTTAATTCATCCAACGTATAACCAATAGCTAATTTAGCTGATATTTTTGCGATAGGATAACCTGTTGCTTTAGATGCTAATGCAGATGAACGAGAAACTCTTGGGTTAATTTCAATTGCTATAATTTCTTCTCTTTCATCATTACTTACCGAGAATTGCACATTACAACCTCCTGAGAAATTTCCAATAGATCGAATCATCTTAATAGACAAGTCTCTCATTTTTTGGAAAGTTGTATCCGACAACGTCATTGCTGGAGCAACGGTAATTGAATCTCCAGTATGAATCCCCATAGGATCAAAATTCTCTATCGAACAAATAATAACAACGTTATCATTGGCATCTCTTAATAATTCTAACTCATATTCTTTCCAACCAATAACGGCTTTATCAATCATCACCTGATGAATTGGCGAAGCTTTCAATCCAACATGTAACGCATCTTCGTACTTATCTGCATCATAAATTACAGCTCCACCTGTACCACCCAACGTAAACGATGGACGAATAACTAAAGGGAAACCTATTTTTTGAGCAATTTCTTTTCCCTCTAAATATGATTTTGCTGTTTCTGAAGGTGCCATCCCTACTCCAATCTCTTCCATCTTCTGACGGAACAATTCTCTATCTTCTGTAATTTCAATAGCTTTGGTATCAACACCAATCATTCTAACATTATGGTCTTCCCAAACCCCCATTTCCTCACACTCAATAGAGAGGTTTAAAGCCGTTTGACCTCCCATAGAAGGCAACACTGCATCAATATCTGGATGATCTTCTAAAATCTTAATAATAGATGCACTTTCTAGCGGTAATAAATAAACATTATCAGCAGTTACTTCATCCGTCATAATTGTTGCCGGATTAGAGTTAATTAAGGAAACTATAACGCCTTCCTCTCTTAATGATCGTGATGCTTGTGAACCTGAATAATCAAATTCGCATGCTTGACCAATTACTATTGGTCCACTTCCTATAATTAATACGTGCTTAATGCTATTATCTCTTGGCATGAGTCGTGTTTTTTGTGTCTTAAATATTGTTACGAAAGTACTTCAAATCGAGTAAAAATTTCAAGTAACTTTTCAACATTCCTTAAAAAATTGTTCAAAAAAAAGGGAAGCAATAATTGCTTCCCTTTTAATAAATAATGCTAACATTATTTTTTATGTCTTGGTTCGTCAGAAACTGTTAGTTTCTTTCTTCCTTTAGCTCTTCTTTTAGAAATAACTTTTCTTCCGTTAGCAGATTCCATTCTACTTCTAAATCCGTGCTTGTTCTTTCTTTTTCTATTTGATGGTTGAAATGTTCTTTTCATCGTTCTTGATTTTTATCCTTTAAATTCGGATTACAAAAGTAGACCTTTTTTATTGATAGGCAAACTATTTTTCAATAAAAAATAATTTATTTTTTTACCCACTTACCACTTTTCACCAACGTATTTCTCTCATATATTTTATAGACATAAATGCCTTGTGGTAATTGAGAAGTATTAACTGAATTATTACTTATTTTCTGTGTTAACATCTGCTTACCATCAATAGAATAAACCTCAATTTTTCCGTCTTTTATATCTGATTTAATATTCAACTCATTAACACCTGGATTAGGATAAACATTCACATTAATTTTACCCAGATCTATTTCTTGTGTAAAAGTAATTAAGCCGTTCCCATCAATTTTAATAATATATAAGTCTAGTTCATTAGTTGGTGTATTATAATCATATTTAGTTCCATAAGCCAAACAACCTCCATCTTTTGTGGCAAAAATACCGTTCATTAAATAATAAAAATCACCACCAAAGGTTTTGCTCCACACCTTGGTTAAATCGGGATTAATTTTAGTTATGTGGAACCATGAAGGATTACCTGAGCCATAAGGACCCCCTGCAAAAGACATATCTTTAGTAATCCCAATAAAAGTGTTATTATTATACGTAGAAACACTTCTGCTCCTTGCGGGTAAATTAGACTCATCATTTGGAAAGCCAATTGTATCAGCAAAAAGCACCTGATTACTATCTGTTAAAACTGCCATTTGTATATTTTTTGTACTTGGAAATACTCCAAAAATTCTACCTGCTATAATAATATTATCGTTTACTCGAACAGGAGAAAAACTAGTAGATACTGGTGGTAATATAGTATCTCTTTGTAATAGGTTAAAATCCTTATCGTAATGTAAAAATGCAGCGTAAGGTTGAAAAATAACAACCTGCTGACCAATACCAATATACCCTGAACTGTCTTTTTTTTCAATTAAAAAAGGTATGGCAGGTGAGAGATTAACAGGATCATTCGGAAACATTTCAATTTTAGCGTTAATAGAATCACCTCCTAATGAAATTTTATACAACAATGGAGTATATGGTTGCACAGCTGAAAAGGAACTCAACGTACAACTCATTACAAAATTAGTATCGCTATCAATTACACCTGTAAGTAAGGTCATAGCATACCCCGTTGGCAAACCCAACCTTTTCACTACTAATGTATTCAAATTACTATCTGTTTTTAAATAGATAATGTGAGAACTATTCGTTAAAGGATCCCTTTCATCTCCAATAAAATAATATTCGTTATCTACAATGTGTACACTACTAAAATTAGTACTCAATGTATTATTGAATATTTTCGACTGGATAAGATTACCGTTGCCATCTAATTTTATCGCATAGCCTCTATTATGCATACTTGCTGCATCTTGTAAAAAACCAGCAAATATATAATTCCCATGATCATCTTCTGCTACACTAACAGCAAAATCACTATCCAAAGAGGATAGTGATTTTGTAAAAGTAGTTTGAGCGTATAAATTAACACCTAATAAACAACCTATTAAGATTGCTAATACTTTATTTAACCTCATGGCGCTAATACATATCCACTAGTAACTGTTGCATAAGTAATGTCAGCTAGATGTAAAGCGTCCCACTGTGTTTGACTTAAACTATTAGTAGACTCTAAATAATGAAGAATAGTAATATTACCAGTTGGTCTTAAGTCTTCTGCTAAAGCAATCACCCCACTCTCATAGTGTGCCAACATAGCTGGTGTTAAACAAATTGTAGGTACAACACCTGTCCCTGTTCCATGAGCTGCAAACAAAGGTCCATTATCATATCCAAAAGGATTAGCCAAAGGTTGTGCCTGCATATTAGTAAGAAATCCTGTACTAACAACACTCGTTACAATTTGGTTCATTGATATTGATATGGGCAATCTAGAAGTAATTATATCTGCAGCATCAATGTTCAACCATGGACCAGTATAACCACATTTGTATGCTCCAAACCCCCAATTCCAAGATTCTGAAAATTGTTGGTTAAAAATCCTATTACCTCCCAAATTACTGATAATATTAAATGTTACTTCACTTTCTGTTTCTTCTTCAATATTAACATCTAACACCACCAAAAATTTTCCTCCTTCAACTGAACCTAACATTTCATTAATTCTCAGGTACTCCGTTCTAATGTCAGCTATTTTTATTTCATTATCATTTTTTTCTAATGTTATGGTTTCAGTCTTTTTTTCAATCATATTATATTCTTGACCTGTTCTGTGCGCATAATTAGCTAATGCTTCTAAATTCCAAACAGCATCTTCAACACTCATAGTAGCATCACCACCCTCATCACTATCCATTAATTCTTCAAAATCTAATATATTATTTTCAATTTCTGACATCTCAGGATTTCGATTAGCTGTTTCTTCATTAGCCCCTACTTGATTTGACGTGGTTGGATTTGGTGTAATTTGATCTTTTTTACAACCATAGATTAATCCTATGACAAATAAACTTAATACAATTTTCTTCATTTTTTTATAAACTTAGTTAATAATTAAGTTCCAAACATCAAAAAAAAAAAAAAAAAAAAAAAATTTTTCAGTTAATCTAAATTATTTCAATATTAATCTTTATATCATCAATTATTCTTTAATGTTTTGAAGAAACCATCGTTTAAAAGTCAGTCGCAAAATAACCCAAATTCTATCTACTATTAATATTTTAGCTAAATGAATTTATCTAATAAAGTTGTTTGGATTACAGGTGCATCTTCAGGAATTGGTGAGGCAATTGTATATGCCTTAGCAAAAGAGAATTGTAAGCTGGTTATTTCTGCAAGAAGAATTGAAGAGCTCAACCGTGTAAAGGTTAACACTAAACTTTCTGACGAAAATATTTTAGTTCTTCCAATGGATTTGGAACAACATCAAAATGCAAAAGAGTGGACTAAAAAGGTAACAGATAAATTTAATAGAATTGATATTCTTATTAATAATGGAGGAATTAGTCAAGAAGGATTTGCATTAAACACAAGTACTGAAGTTGAACAAAAGATAATGAACATCAATTATTTTGGAAATGTAGCACTTTCAAAAGCTGTTGCACCAATTATGCAACAACAAAAAAGTGGTAAAATCACAATAATTACGAGTATTGCTGGTAAATTCGGACAAGCAGGATTAAGCTCCTACTCTGCTTCAAAACATGCATTGTATGGTTTTTACGATTCGTTTCGATTAGAATTAAAAGAAGACAACATCTCTGTTTTATTAGTTTCCCCAGGCTTTATTAACACCAATGTAACATTGAATGCAATTACCGTAGATGGAAGTACTTTTAACAAAAATAGTCCTGCTCAAGAAAATGGAATGAATGCAGATGTTTTTGCAACTAAATTTATCAAAACATTAAAATCAAACAAAAACCATAAATATATCGGAAGCAAAGAATTACTATCTATTCCTTTTAAGACTTTTCTTCCTAATACTTTTTACAACATCATGCTTAAAATGAGCAATAATAAAAAATAAAATAGGATTGAAGAACGGATTTTTATATAATAAAATCGTTACCAAAGATGCTACTCCTTCCCCACTCAGGTGGGGATCCAGACACTGGCAATTAATTAGAAGAAACTTTTTTATTTATTGTATATTTTCTCTGGACCCCAGATATCCGCTACGCTACTTCTGGGAAGGAGTAAGAGGCTCTTATTTTATTCATTATTCTAAATCTCCACTCCTTTTGAAAAAAAATCTTCAAACTTTAGTAGCTTTTTCTTTTCTAATTATTTTATTTTCATGTAAGAGCACCAAAGTAACTAAGCAACCTGTTGTTAATATCCCTGAAGAAATTGAAAAACTTAAAGTTGAACCAGCACCAGAAACAATTGCCAATTTTTTATCTGAATACTTAAATTTAAAATACAAGGAGATATCATTTAAAAAATACATATATGTTTCGGTAAAACACCAACGATTATACCTTATTGTTAACGATTCTACTATTAGAAAATATTCCATATCTACAGCTAAAAAAGGGATTGGGAATAAAATGGGCAGTAACAAAACACCACATGGATTGCACTCCATTAAAAGAAAAATAGGAAGCGATGTTCCTTTTGGCGGCATTTTAGAATCGAGAGTTTATACTGGTAAAAAAGCACAAATTTTAACCCAGAAAAAAAATGCTAAAAGAGATTATGTAACTACCAGAATTATGTGGTTACAAGGTGAAGAACCTGGCATTAATAAAGGTAGAAATATGGATTCTTACAACAGATACATTTATATACACGGAACTCCTGAGGAAGGCTTCATTGGCGAACCTGCTTCGCACGGTTGCATTAGAATGAAAAACAAAGATGTTATTGAACTTTACAGTTTGGTGGATGAAGGAACTCCTATTTTGATTTTGAAATACTGAGAGTCAGAAGTCTGGAGCTTGAAGTTTAAAGTTATTTTCTTCGGACTTCTATCTTCCTATTTTTCACAAATTAAAGTCAAAACAAAAACTATTTATCCTAACTTTATTGCTTTAGAATTGTAGCATGGATTTATCAGGTATTTTATTTTTAATTGTTGGGATTGGGATTGGTTTCTTTATTGGAAAGCTTCTTAAAAACCAAGCTACTACTGAAAATAAAGAAACAGATAATTCCAAAGAGCTAACTGAAGAACTTGGAACATTAAAAGGAAGATTAAATGCTGCTGTAGAAAATTATCAAGAACAAAAATTACAGATTGAAAGCTTATCAAATCAGAAAGAAGTCTTTATTTCTGAAAATTCTCAATTAAAGGAAGCCAACCAAAATTTAGTTTTAAAATTAAAAGAGCACAAAAAAGAGGTTGAACAACTCCAACAAAAATTTAGTTTAGAATTTGAAAACATTGCCAACAAGCTATTAAAACAAAACACCACCGATTTTGCTGAATCTAACCAAAAAAGATTGAGTGAAATTTTAAATCCTCTAAAAGAGAACATTAAAAACTTTGAAAAAAAGGTTGATGAAACTTACGAGAAAGAGCTTAGAGACAGAACTTCATTAATTGAACAGATTAAATCGTTAGAGAAATTAAATACACAAATGAGTGAAGATGCTCATAATTTAACGAAAGCATTAAAAGGTGATAATAAAGCTCAAGGTAATTGGGGCGAATTAATTTTAGAGAAAGTATTAGAGAGTTCTGGATTAATTGAGGGCGAAGAATATGAAACGCAACATAGTACAACAAATGATGAAGGAAATAGAATTCAACCAGATGTTATCATTCTACTTCCCGAAAACAAACACATTATTGTTGATGCAAAAGTTTCTTTGATTGCCTACCAAGAATATGTCAATTCGGAAGATAAAGAAATTCGTGAAAGCTCGCTAAAGAGCCATATCACTTCTGTAAAAAGTCATATTAAAGGATTGAGCGAGAAACATTATACTACTGGAAAAGGACTTGATTCTCCTGATTTTGTATTGTTATTTATGCCTATTGAATCTTCATTTGGTTTGGCAATGCAAACAGACAATCAACTTTACCAATATGCATGGGATAAAAAAGTAGTGATTGTAACGCCATCAACACTCTTAGCTACTTTAAAAACCATTAAGTCTGTTTGGAACAATGAAAAACAAACAAAAAATGCCATAGAAATTGCCAGGCAAGCTGGTGCACTACACGATAAGTTTGTTGGATTTGTAGAGGATATGGAAAAAATAAAAAAATCTTTAGACCAATCAAATGTGGCATACGATAAGGCATTTAATAAATTAAAAACTGGTAATGGTAATTTAATTGATGCAACAACACGTCTTCAAAAATTAGGTGCCAAAACAAAAAAGCAATTACCTAATGAGCTATTACCTGAAAACACCGATCAGCTTGAAAGTTAAACTATTTACCATATTATTTATTACATCCATTATTTTTAGCTGTTCTTCATCAAAAAATAATGGAGCCAATAAAAATGTAGCTGGAATTTATATGCCAGGTTTAAATTTAATTAGTCCTGAATACAAAGTTTTTCATAAAAACGACACCTTAACTCAAATTCATTTTAGGTTAAATTCAGATAACATTTTGTATACCAAAAAGCGAAACGACACTGCTTTTAGCGCTAATATTTTAATTCATTACGAATTAACCAACCAAGAAACGGAAGCCTTAATTGATAGTGCTTCTATCTTTTTTACCAACTACAGAACAAGTAAAAAACAACAGTATTTAGATGGTTTAATCCCTCTAAAAACATCTGCTAACAATAAGTATAATCTACTTATAACAGTTAACGATTTAACCCGTGATCATTACATCAGAAAAAAGATAATCATTAATCGTTCTGACATTTATAATGAACAAAATTATTTAATGTTAGACTCTAACAAAACCGTTGTTTTTAAAAATCATTTTAACAATAATGAAAAAATTTACCTCAAAAAAAATGAAAGCAATCCTGCAAAATCAATTACCCTAAAATATTACAGTACTAAATTACCCATTGCAAAGCCTCCTTTTAGTGTTGAAAACACCGAAGAGACTATTGTTTTTAAGCCACAACTTATTTCTCAGTTAGATTTTGACACTGCAAACACATTGGAATACACCATTACAAAAAGAGGGTTGTATCATTTTCAGACTTCGGAAAATATAAAGACAGGACCAACACTTTTTAATTTTCAAGAACATTTTCCTAAGGTTAAAAACCCTAAAAATATGATTGGACCAATGCGTTATATTTCTACTAAAAAAGAATATGCCTTATTAACCGAAAGTGAAGATAAAAAATTAGCTGTAGATGACCACTGGTTAGATGTTGCAGGAAGTAGCGAAAGAGCCCGAACATTAATCAGGGAATATTATACAAGAGTAGAAAGTGCTAACAATTATTTTACCTCTTACTTAGAAGGTTGGAAAACCGACAGAGGTATTATTTACATTATTTACGGATCACCTAATGTGGTTTACAAAAATAAAAACTACGAAAACTGGATTTACGGTGAAGAAAACAACATGATGTCGATAAGCTTTACCTTTCATAAAGTAAACAACCCTGCTAGTAATAATGATTACAGTTTAAGTAGATCTCCTATGTTTAAAAACAGTTGGTTTAGAGCTGTTGACAGTTGGAGGAATGGTAGGGTTTATTAACAGATATACATAATGCGAATATGTGTATTGGTACATATATTCGATTGTTGTGAGTCATTTGCAAATACGTTAAAATCAAAATATGAGTTTAGATTGTTTTTTCAATATAAATGGCTTTGGCTCTGGAATATTAGTTGAGTTAATTGGAGCCACAATTGAAATAGCCATAATTGTAAGGCTTTTGAGTTACTTTCAAAAAAAACGAGAAGATAAAAAATATTTGACTACTAGAGTTGCATTTCTTTCTCATCAAATGAGGTTATCAAAAACTTATGTGTTAATATATCTTGAACGTTTTCATATGCTTGAAAGAACTTCTCAAAAAATGTTATTAGACTATGAAGCTGAGATAAGTGAAGATCAATTTAATATATTATTTGCAGACCCATACCCAAATTACACATTCGAATTACAAAAAATCAGAGATAATTCTTTGTCAGAATTTGTTAACGCAACACCCGTAATGGACGATTTATCTATCAAATTGTGTTCGAAAATCATAGACATTTACAATAGAGAATCTCTTCCTATGAATCAGGTATTACATTTTGATCGTAAGCAATATATAGATGGTATGTCAAATAAAATGGCCTACAAAGACATATTCAAAGAAGTGTCTAAAACAGTGGATGATCTCGAAGAACATTTAGGAATGATACTTAATCATCAAAAAAAAATAAAAGAAGGTTCATAGTAAAATATTGGAATTTATATTTTAAAAGAGTTAGGAGAGATCAAAAGAGTAATAATACAAAAAGAATAAAACGACTCACAACAATGTGTAAACGTTAGTAGTAATTGTCAAATGAAAAAAAAGCAATACATTAAAGCCTATCTCGTAATTCTAATTCAAGTACTAATTGGATTAGCAATTCTTATAACTACTAAAAAATTGCCATTACCATTGTGGATTAATGCTTCTGTACTTGCTCTTATTTTATTTCTTGCGATTAATTTAATTGGTACATCCATTTTTAAACTGAAAAAAGAGTTACTGGAGTTTTGGTCCTTTAAGAAAATACCGTACCTATTCATTGGGATAATAAGTGGAGCTGCTATTGGCTTAATTCCAGAAGTCGTTACAATACTAATTGGAAATGCAGAATTTAATGGAGAAATAAATATCGATTTTTCAATTTCGATTATCCTAACAACTTTTGTAATTGTTGGTTGGGAGGAGTTATGGTTTAGGGGAATTTTTCTCAATTATTGTAATCGATTTTTATCTCCTATTAACCTTTCTCTGACAATTGGAGCTTTGTTTATGCTAGTACATGCTCTAAACCCTGATATTAATCTATTTATCTCGGGTCCGGGCTTATTCTTTGCTGGAGCACTTCTTACAATTTTATACTTTACTTTTCGAACCATTTGGTTACCATTGGGATTACACTTTGGGAATAATTTCTTTGGATCAGCAATTGAAGTTCAAAATAATGATGATATATTTTTAAGTAGTGATGGTTATTTGGGAACAATTATTTTAGCAGCACTATATCTACTCTTTGTAATTAAATTGAGAAAAACTAATGCTTGACACTATGTAAGCTACATTAAAACTCAGTTTAACTGAGTCTGATAGCCTCAAACGCGAAGAAGATGAATAAAGAAAAGCCTTTAGTTAATTCAGAATATTTGTTACAAAAATTTCCAGGTAAAGGAGGTTGGACTTACGCAGCAATACCTGAAATTCTTCAAAATAAAAATAATCCATTTGGCTGGGTAAAAATAAAAGGTTCTATTGACGGGTTTAAATTAAAACAATATAAACTAATGCCAATGGGTAATGGAAAGCTATTCTTACCTGTTAAATCTGAAATTAGAAAAAAAATCAATAAAAAAGATGGAGATTATGTAAATGTCATTCTCTATTCTGACAATTCTTTACTTGAAATTCCAGAAGAAATTTTAGATTGCTTTGAAAATGAGCCGAAGAAAATACATTCAACTTTTCTAAATTTTACGGAAGGTGAACAAAAAGCATATTTAGATTGGATTTATAATGCAAAATCTGATGAAACTAAAGCAAATAGAATATTAAAAATGATGAACAGACTTGAGAAAAAGTTAAAGTTCTATGATAAGGAATAAGAAGCCAGTTGCTAAAATATATTGCAAGTGATAAACCGTTATAACCCATTAAAAGAATGACCGAAGAAATTTTAAATAGAAAAGGTGTAAGAAAAGCCCAAGACATTCCAAATGAGGTTTTGGACTTATTAAATAACGGAAAAATTGAAACAGTAAACTTAACTGAATGGCTCGCTATTAATCAAGTTGAGTTACTTGATCATGTTTTTCCAAAAATTGGATTGACTGAATGTCTTGACAAAGTGAAAAATGGTATTAAACAATTAAAGAAACCTTCGACAATGAGCTCCATAAAAACTATTGGAGAAATTCTTTATAAACACTGTTCCGAAAATAAATCCCTTGTTTCAACTTTGAATAATTTATCTAATCATAAATCGGACACTTTAAGATGTTATGCTACATATTTAATTTCTTTAAATAATCAATTAAACATTGAAGAAAAACTAATGCAATCCCAAAAATTAATTGCTGACAAACATTTTGGTGTTAGAGAGGTTGTTTGGATAGCTTTACGACCTGAAATTGAAAAGGATTTAAAAAAATCTATAAACATATTAAGTACTTGGACAAAAAACCCTAATGAAAATATTAGGCGATTTACTACCGAGTCCATCCGCCCAAGAGGTGTTTGGTGTAAACATATAAACAGTTTAAAAGAAGAACCAGAACAAGCCTTGATTATTTTAGAAGAATTAAAATCTGACAAGTCAAAATATGTGCAAGATAGTGTAGGTAATTGGTTAAATGATGCAAGTAAGTCACAACCTAAATTTGTAGCGGATTTATGCAATGATTGGGAAACAAAATCATCATCAAAAGAAACCGAAAAAATTATAAAAAGAGCAAGAAGGACAATCGATAAAAAATAAAAAAAACACTTAACTAACAACTAAGCCCTAACAATCACAGGCTCTCTCTTTTTCCGTAAGGTTAATAATGCTTCGTAAAGTTGCATCAGCCTTATCTTCACAATCCAGACATACTTCGCAGTTTTCTATGTAAACCTCAAGCCTAAGCCCTCCTTTAGTCGTAGAAACAATACAATGTTCAGGGCAAGGCTTTCGTTGTTTGGCACTTTTTTCAAAATCTACTTTAGCATTCGCCCAAAAAGTACTGTCCAAAAAGTTTACTGGAATATCTGCACACGCTAATTCACATTTTAACTGATCGCTAATTTGAACTTCAGAATCTGCTAAAAACTCTAACACTCTACCTTCTGGCAGCCAAGAAGCTCTATCGCCATTTCTATAAAACATTGCCCAAACCAACACACAGCCCATCCCGAAACCTATCATGTAAATAAAAAAACGTCTTCCAAATCCTTTCATACTCTCACTAAAATTACATTGCCATTAACAGCAGATTAATATCTTTATATGGTAAGCCAAAAGTATCAGCTAAATATTTATTCGTTAGTATTCCTTTATAAATGTACACCCCATTTTGTATTCCTTGGTAAGATTTTATCATCACCTCTAAACCTCCATATTCACCAGTATCTAAAATAGTTGGTGTAATTACGTTACTCAACGCATAAGATGCTGTTCGCGCAACTCTAGATGCAATATTCGGAACACAATAATGTATTACACCATATTTAGAAAAAATTGGAGCATCATGACTCGTTACTTCCGAAGTCTCTATACAACCTCCTTTATCAATACTCACATCAACAATTACCGAAAAATCTTTCATCTGACTCACCATCTCTTCGGTAACAACAATTGGCGCTCTACCTACCATTGTACTAATTGCACCAATAACAACATCTGCTGTTTTTAATGCTTTTCCTAAAACTTTAGGTTGTATGATAGATGTTGCAACCCGTTGTCCAAGCAATGCTTGTAAACGTCTTAACTTATTAGTATTATCATCAAAAATTTTAACTGTAGCTCCTAATCCTAATGCAGAACGTGCTGCAAATTCTCCAACTGTTCCTGCTCCTAAAATAACCACTTCGGTTGGCGAAACTCCAGAAATACTTCCGAATAACTGCCCTTGTCCTTTACGAACATTACTTAAATATTCTGCTGCAATTAATATAGATGCATTCCCAGCAATTTCACTCATTGCACTTACTATAGGCAACAATCCCTCAGTATCTTTAATATAATCGAAAGCAATGGCTGTTATTTTTTTAGCCATTAATTTTTTAATGAAATTTTTTGGCTGTATCGGTAATTGCAATGCAGAAAGTAACAATTGTCCATGTTGCATTAAATCTATTTCGGCCAAAGTTGGTGGTTCAACTTTTAAAATCATATTTGCTTTATACACATCTTCAGTTGTAAAAACAACTGTTGCTCCTGCTTCAGAATAATCTTTATCGCTAAAACTAGCTCCATCACCCACTCCAGTTTCAACAATAACCTCATGCCCATTATTTACCAATACAGAAACTGCATCTGGCACTACAGGAACTCTTTTTTCTTGTATCGAATTTTCTTTAGGAATTCCTATTTGAAGATTACTTTTTTTACGAGCAACTTCAAGCATTTCTTCTTGTGGCATAAAGCCTTGTGCTAAGGACTTTAGTAAATCATCTGATGTATTCATAAATAACAGAAATTGATTAGGTTCTACAAAGTTAAAAATTACTACTTAGTCTGCAACAGAAATGATTCTATTGTTCTCATCATCTAGTATTATTTTAACTTTTACGGCATCATTTGGTAATAAGTTGGGAATTTTTTCTGGCCATTCTACAAAACAATAACTATCATTATAAAAATAGTCTTCATATCCCATATCAAAAACCTCTTCCTCCTTTTCTATTCGATAAAAATCGAAATGGAAAATTGTTTTATTAGTATTTGATAAATATTCATTTACAATAGAAAAAGTAGGACTATTGGTTGGTTCTTCTACGCCTAATTGTTCGCACAACACCTTTATTAGCGTAGTTTTTCCAACTCCCATTTCACCATAAAAGAGAATTACTCTTTTATCAGAAAAATCTAAAATTAATTTCTTAACTATCTCATTTAAATCCTCAACGGAATCAGATTTGTATTCTCTCATTTTTATTTACTTCTTTTCCTTTTTGTCTTAAAACAAAAAAAAAGAAAAAATTCAAGGCTTACAAGCATTTACTCATCAAATCTACCTCGCACTTAATTTAATAACAGGTATTAACATTTCTTCCATAGAAATCCCTCCATGTTGAAACGTATCTTTATAATACTTGACATAATGGTTATAATTATTTGGGTAGGCAAAAAACTTATCATCTTTAGCAAAAACAAACGATTGACTGACATTTACTTTTGGCAAATGAGCATCTGAAGGGTTTTTTATAGCTAAAACATCTTTAGCATTATAATCTAAACTTTTACCTTGCTTATACCTTAGGTTAGAATTTACATCTTTATCTCCCACAATTCTTGAAGGTTCTTTAACTCTAATAGAACCGTGATCTGTTGCAATAACAACCTTCCCTCCTCGAGCAGCAATTTCTTTAAAAACATCTAATAAAGTAGAGTGCTCAAACCAAGATTTTACCACAGAACGGTAAGCCGCTTCATCTCCCGCAAGTTCCTTAACAATCTCCGTGTCCGTTCTTGCATGCGAAAGCATATCCACAAAATTATATACAATTACGTTTAACGGATTATTAAACATATCAGGAACTTCTCTTAATACTTTATTACCATAACTTACGTTGAGCACTTTGTTATAAGAAAATTTAATATTCAACCCATTTCGTTTTAATTGCTCGGCAATAAAAAATTTCTCACTTAAATTTCTGCCTCCATCATCTTCATCATTCACCCATTTATCAGGATATTTCCGTTCAATATCAGCAGGCATCATTCCTGCAAAAATTGCATTTCTAGAATATTGTGTGGTAGTTGGTAAAATACTGTAAAAAGCATCTTCCTTATCAATCCAATAATCTTGCACTAAAATAGACCTAATTGTTTTCCATTGGTCATAACGTAAATTATCAATTACAACAAAAAATACAGGTGTATCATCATTCTTTATTTCAGGAATTACATGTCTATTAAAAACGTTGTGCGACATAGTTGGCGCATCTTCTGGGTGGTTTAACCAGTCCACATAATTCCGCTCTACAAACTTTCCGAACTGAGCATTTGCCTCCGTTTTTTGCATCTGAAAAACCTCATCCATTCCACTTTCCTCTGCTTTTGAAAGTTCTAATTCCCAATGAACCAACTTCTTATACAACTCTATCCATTCACTATTATCCAAGTTATCGTTAAGCATCATCCCTATTTCCCTAAACTCTCTCTGATAATTTGATGTCGATTTTTCACTCACCAACCGAGTAGTATCTAAATTCTTTTTTATAGACAATAAAATTTGTTTAGGATTTACAGGCTTAATCAAATAATCAGAAATTTTAGCTCCAATAGCTTCTTCCATTATATACTCTTCCTCACTCTTAGTAATCATAATTACTGGTAGGCTTGGATATTTTTCTTTTATTATTTCTAATGTTTCTAAACCAGATAAACCTGGCATATTTTCATCTAAAAAAACAATATCTACACGCTCTTCATCCAAAACATCTAACGCCTCATTTCCACTTTGTGTAGATAGAACATGATAACCTTTTTCCTCTAAAAATAAAATGTGTGGTTTTAATAAATCAATTTCATCATCAGCCCAAAGTATTGTAATTGCATCCATAGTGTTATATTAGTGTTTCAAAAATAGTGTTTTGTCTACAATGTAGACTGATAATTATTAAGGTTTTTCTTTTAATTTAACTAACCACATGCTAGTAAGAAAAAAAAATCTTCCCTTTTTCTTCGATAAACTCAGAATGACAGTCAAGATTTAATACTTTTGAACATCAAAAATAAGCTCAATAAATTTATGAGTAAGCTCAACAAAAAGAAAATATTTAACGACCCCATCTATGGTTTTATTACAATAAACCACACTATTATTTTTGATTTAATAGAACACCCTTATTTTCAACGCTTAAGAAGAATTAAACAGTTAGGATTAACACATTTAGTTTACCCTGGAGCATTGCATACAAGGTTTCATCATTGTATTGGAGCAATGCACATTATGCAAAAAGCTATAGAAGTACTTCGTTCTAAAGGACATACTATTACTGATGAAGAAGCTGAAGCTGTTTCTATTGCAATTTTATTACATGACATTGGTCACGGACCATTTTCTCATGCATTAGAACATAGTATAGTTGATGGGATTTCTCACGAAGAAATTTCTACCCTTTTTATGGATGAGCTAAATAAAGAATTTAAAGGAAAATTAGATTTAGCGCTGACTATTTTCAGAAATCAATATAAAAAGAAATTCCTATATCAACTTGTTTCTAGCCAATTAGATATGGATAGGATTGATTATCTTAAAAGAGATAGCTTTTATTCTGGTGTTTCTGAAGGTGTTGTAAATTCGGATAGAATTATTACCATGTTAACCATTAAAAATGATGAATTAGCAATTGAAGAAAAAGGTATTTACTCTATCGAAAATTTTATTATTGCTCGAAGATTAATGTATTGGCAAGTTTACTTGCATAAAACAGTACTTTCTGCCGAAAACTTATTAGTTAACATTTTAAAAAGAGCTAAAGAAATTGCATTAAATGGAGAAGATTTATTTTGTACTCCAGCATTAAAGGATTTTTTGTACAACCAATACAATCTACAGTCGTTTAAAGATAATCCTAAAGTTTTACATGCTTTTGCTGAATTAGATGATATCGACATTATGGCTTCGGTAAAGGTTTGGACTAATCATTCTGACAAAACACTTTCTACGCTTTGCAAAATGCTTATAAATAGAGATCTGTATAAAATCAAATTACAAAAAAAGAAATTTGATAAAAGTGAGATAAAGACTATATCAGAAAAAATTAAAACCAAACTAAAATTATCGGATAAAGAAATCTCTTATTTTGTTTTTCAAGAAAGTATTGTAAACAATGCTTACAATCCAAAAATGGATAATATTAACATTTTACTAAAAAATGGAAGAATGCTTGATATCAAAGAAGCAGCAGACACTTTTAACATCAGTGCTTTATCTACTCCAGTAAGAAAATGGTTTATGTGTTTTCCTCAACATTGAACAGTTAAAAACTATCAATAATAAAATTAGTTAAATTCTTTTCAAACAGTTATTTTTGAATTAATGGAATTTACAGCAGAACAAATAGCGGGCTTATTAAACGGAGACGTTGAAGGTAATCCTGAAACTATGGTTAACACTCTTTCTAAAATTGAAGAAGGAGCATTAAACTCTTTATCGTTTTTATCCAATTTAGCTTATGAGGAGCATTTATATACTACTGATGCAAGTGTAGTTATCGTAAATAAAGATTTAACACTTAAAAAAGCCATAAAGTCTAGCTGTACATTAGTTCGAGTTGACGATGCTTATCAAGCTTTCACTAAACTCTTAGAGGTTTACAACCAATTTAGAAACAATAAAACAGGCATAGAAAAACAAACTTTTATAGCTGAAAGTGCTACTGTTGGTGATGAAATTTATCTTGGTGCATTTGCCTATATTAGTGATAATGTTATTATTGGAAATAATGTAAAGATTTATCCTCAAACCTTTATTGGAGAGAATGTAAAAATTGGTAACAACACATTAATTTACGCTGGTGTTAAAATTTATCATGATTGTGTTATTGGAGATAATTGTATCATCCATGCTGGAGCTGTTATTGGTTCTGATGGATTCGGTTTTGCACCAAAAAAGGAAGGTGGTTTTGATAAAATTCCTCAAATAGGAAATGTAATTATTGAGGATGATGTAGAAATTGGTCCAAACAATTGTATCGATAGAGCTACAATGGGTTCTACAGTTATTAAAAAAGGAGTAAAGACAGATAACTTAGTTCACATTGCACACAATGTTGTTGTTGGAGAAAATACTGTACTTGCTGGACAAACAGGAATTTCAGGGTCTTCAAAAATTGGAAAGAATTGTATGACAGGTGGGCAAGTTGGAATAACTGGACACATTACTATTGGAGATAATGTTAAAATTGCAGGACAGTCTGGTGTTTCTAAAAACATTAAAGACGACCAAATTTTACAAGGTTCTCCAGCATTTAGTTATACAGATTATATGCGATCTTATGCAAGTTTTAAAAACTTACCAAGTATCGTTAATAGAATAAACGAATTAGAAAACAAATAAAAACATGTCTAAACAAAAGACCTTAAAAGCACCTTTCTCAGTAGTTGGAATTGGTTTACACACTGGAGAAAAAGCAACATTAACTGTTAATCCTGCAGCTGATAATCACGGTTTTAAATTTCAACGAGTTGATGTTGAAGGTGAACCTATAATTAATGCTGATGCAGATTTAGTTGTAGATACTTCTAGAAGTACAACCTTAGAAAAAAATGGTGTTCGTGTACATACAACAGAACACGTTCTAGCTGCACTATCAGGAATGGAAATCGATAATGCTTTAATACAAATTGATGGTCCTGAAATCCCTATAATGGACGGGAGTGCTTTTGCTTTTGTAGAAGCAATAAAACAAGTCGGAATCGTTGAACAAGATACTGACAAAGATTATTTTGTAGTTACCGAAAACATAACTTATGAAGATCTAGAAAGAAAGACAGAAATGTTATTGGTTCCTCAAGATGAGTTTCGTTTAACTGTTATGGTAGATTACAACTCTCCTACTTTAGGAACCCAACATGCTCACATGTATAAAGTTGAAGATTTTGAAAACGAAATTTCTAAATGTAGAACTTTTGTTTTCTTACGGGAATTAGAAGTCTTAGCAAAAAACGGATTAATTAAAGGTGGTGACTTAGACAATGCTATTGTTTTAGTTGACAAACCATTACCTCAAGAAAAATTAGATGAAATTGCCGACCTATTAGGGAAACCGCACATCAAAGTTGAAGAAACTGGAGTTTTAAACAACTTAACTCTACACTTTCAAAACGAACCTGCACGACATAAATTATTAGATATTATTGGTGATTTAGCATTAGTAGGAAAACCAATAAAAGGACATATTTTAGCTGCAAGACCAGGACACAAAGGAAATGTTGATTTTGCAAAAATGATTAAAACTGAAATTAAAAAATTAAAAAAATCTGGTCCAAAATTCGATTTAACAAAAGATCCTATTTACGATATCACTGATATTGAAAAATTATTACCTCACCGCTACCCTTTCCTATTAGTAGACAAGATTATTGAAATAGACGAGACTAGTATTGTTGGTGTCAAAAACGTAACACTTAATGAGCCTCAATTTACGGGGCATTTCCCAGGAAACCCTGTAATGCCAGGAGTATTAATGGTTGAAGCAATGGCTCAAATTGGAGGTATTTTAGCATTAAGTTCAGTTGATGATCCAGAAAATTACAGTACTTACTTTATGAAAATTGATAAGGTAAAGTTTAAACGTAAAGTAATTCCTGGAGATACTATCATCTTTAAACTAGAATTACTAATTCCTATTAGAAGAGGTATCGTTTTAATGGAAGGAAAAGGTTATGTTAATGGACAACTAGCAATTGAAGCTGAATTAATGGCTCAGATTGTTAAAGAGAAAAATGTAACAACTAAAGTTGCAGAATCAGCAGTTTAAAATTATCTTGCAAGAAATCAAATTAGTGTAATGGAAAAATATCCTCAAACAAATATTCATCCTGAAGCCAAAATTGGAAAAGATGTTATCATTGAATCTTTTACAACCATCCATAAAGATGTCGAAATTGGTGATGGTACATGGATTGGACCAAATGTTACTATTTTTAATGGTGCTCGAATTGGAAAAGATTGTAAAGTGTTTCCTGGAGCAGTTATTTCCGCCATTCCTCAAGATTTAAAATTTGATGATGAAGTTACTACCACTGTAATTGGTGATAATTGCATTATTAGAGAATGTGTAACCATAAACAGAGGTACTACTGATAGAGATAAAACTATTATAGGAAAAAACTGTTTATTAATGGCTTATGTACATGTTGCTCATGATTGTATTATTGGTGACAATTGTATTTTAGCTAATTGTGTAAACCTTGCAGGACATGTTATTTTAGGTGATTTTGTAATTATTGAAGGTGTTGTTGGTGTTCAACAATTTGTTGAAATAGGAGATCATACTTTTATTGCTGCAGGATCTAATGTAAGAAAAAATGTACCTCCTTATATTAAAGCAGCTAGAACCCCATTAACTTTTGCTGGAGTAAATTCTGTAGGGTTAAGAAGAAGAGGTTTTTCTACAGAAGCAGTAATACAAATTGAAGATATTTATAGATATATATACACAAGAGGTTTAAATGTTTCTAATGCTGTTAAAGTAATAGAACAAGAAGCACCTAAATCTAAAGAAAAAGACATCATATTAAAATTTATTGAGGACTCTACAAAAGGGATTATTAGAGGGCCTCTTAATTAAACTAAACAAATGGTAGGTACATCAGAGATAAAAAAAGGATTATGTATAAGATACAATCATGGTATTTATACTATTATTGATTTTCAGCATGTTAAACCAGGTAAAGGACCTGCATTTATTAGAACAACATTAAGAAATGTTGAAACAGGAAAAGTAATTGATAATACATTTACCTCTGGACATAAACTAGATGACGTAAGAGTTGAAAGAAGAACATATCAGTTCTTATATAAAGAAGACACTACGTACCATTTCATGCATAATGAAACGTACGAGCAAACCTTTATTGATGAAAAAATAATTAATGCACCTAAATTTTTAAAAGAAGGGAACAATGCTGAAATTGTTTTTGATGCTGACAATGAATCTGCGTTAATTTGTGAATTACCTGCATCTATTGTTTTAGAAATCACTTATACCGAACCAGGAGAAAAAGGAAATACAGCAACAAATGCTTTTAAACCTGCTACTGTTGAAACTGGTGCAGAAGTTCGAGTTCCTTTATTTATAAATGAAGGAGACCATATTAAAATTAGTACTGCTTCTGGAGATTATTCTGAAAGAGTGAAAATTTAATTTGTTTGTACCGTTTTTTTTTTATAGAATTGCATTAAATTACTAACTAAAACAAAAAACATGAAAAATATTATTAAAATTGTTGGAATAGCATTATTAATGACTGCTTTTACACAAAATTCAACAGCACAAACAAGTCTTGGTGGTGGTCTTACTTTTTTTAAACATACTGGAGGTTCTGATCTTGGTTTAAACTTAAAAGCTGGATTTGGCCTAAGTGAAACGATGGAAATTAGCCCTAGCTTCACTTATTATTTTGTAGATGGATTTACTGCTTTTGATATAAATGCAGATTTTCACTATTTATTTGGAGATGAAGGTAGTTTTAGATTCTACCCTTTAGGAGGTATTAATTTTTACAGAGCTTCAGCTAACGGATTCTCAAGTTCAGAAATACAAATCAATATCGGAGGCGGTGTAAAATACCCACTAAATGATAGTATGAATCTATTTGGCGAAGGAAAATATATGATTGGAGATGCTGATGGATTAGTTTTTAGTGCTGGAATATTATTTAACATTGGAGGTTAATAGAAACTTCTCAAACACAAACTTAAACCGTCTTATTAATAATAAGACGGTTTTTTTATTTCAAAAAATTAGTCTTTCATAAAATTCCTTTTACCTTAGAGGAAAGATTTTTTAGTTAATGAGCAAACAATCCAAAAATATAAAGAAGAGGTTAGAACTTGGAAAACTGAAGTTAGACACTTTACTACAAGTAACTAAAGGCATTAATCGAAACTTATCTAAAAACGAATTAACCCAAATCTATAAAACAGTTTTAATTGAAGAATTAAAAATTGGTAAACTCGTATTATTTAACAAATCTGGTAACACGTGGACACAGGAATTATGTATTGGAACTAAATGTGCTTCAATCAATGTTAATGAAGATTTGATTGACATCAAAGAAATTAAAGTTCTCTCATCAGATAAAAATAAAAACTTATCACCTTTCGATGTAATTGTTCCTGTTTTTCATAAATCAGAACCTTTGGCATATTTACTATTAGGAGATTTTGATGGAGAAAAAATTGAAGTTAGCCCAATCATAAAACACTTAACATTTATACAAACATTAACCAACATTATTATTGTTGCGGTTGAAAACAAACGATTGTACAAAGACAATTTAAAACAAATTGCCATTAAAAAAGAAATGGAATTGGCCTCTGAAATGCAAACTATGCTTTTCCCAAAAAACCTTCCTAATAATAATGAAATTGAAGTCGCTGCAAAATACAACCCTCACCAATTAGTTGGAGGAGATTATTATGATTTTATAGAATTAAACAGAGACGAAATTTCTTTTTGTATTGCTGATGTTTCTGGAAAAGGTGTTCCTGCTGCATTATTAATGTCAAACTTTCAAGCAAGTTTAAGAGCTTTAATCAAACGAACATCTTCACTATCTGAGCTTGTTATTGAACTGAATAAAAACATTTTAGCTAATGCTAATAGAGAAAAATTCATTACTGCTTTTATTGGAAAGTATAATTTACAAACCAGAAATTTACAGTACATCAACGCAGGGCACAACCCTCCCTTATTGCTAGTTGGACATAAATTTCAGACACTCTCAGATGGCTGTACTATTCTAGGGATGTTTGAAAACTTACCTTCTATAACAGAAAAAAATATTACTATTCCTCAAGGCTCTATTTTAACTTGCTTTACTGATGGTGTAGTTGAACAACCAAATGCTGAAAATGAAGAATTTGAAATTGACAAGCTAAAAAAAGCAATTCTTTCAAGTAAAAATGATTCAACTCAAGATATTGTTGAAACGATTATACAAAAACTAAACACTTATAAAGGAGACATAGAATACAAAGATGACATTGCTCTATTATGCCTCAGAATCAAGTGATTTAGGATCATCGCTATGATATATATCTATTGCAACTATTAAAGCTATAAACCCCCAAAAAGGTATTGATACTTTGTCTGTATCTAAATAATTATTTAAAAATCCGTGAACTACATATGTTAACAATGATATTAACGTAAACAGTACTACACTTTTAAATTCTCCTTTCGGTAGTCTATGATATAACAATGAACCTCTATAATAAACTACTATTAAAAGTAAAACAATACTTATCATCCCAACCAAACCTTGTTCTGCCAAAGGGCCTATATATTCACTGTGAGCATTACCGTTAGAACCTGCATTTGTAGTAATAATTGTTGCATCATAAGACATTTGAAAAGGAGCATACTGAAAAACATACGTTCCTGGTCCCCAACCAAAAACTGGTCGTTCTTTAAACATCTTCCATGCAGAATTCCATCTATTTAAACGTTCCATATTCGAAGCATCTGTTGACACATTAGAAATAGACTCTACATGCTCTGAAAGGTTTCCTGATGAATCTTGATTGTTTTTTTCTAACTTCATCATGATACTATTCCAACTCATCGCAAGTATTAAAACTCCACCAACACCAACTCCCAATAATAATTTAAATTTAATTCTATACTTATATATTAAAAATAATATTCCTGCCAAAATCACACTAACCCACGCAGCTCTTGTGTAAGAGAATAATAAACCTAACGCATAAACAACTATTAGCATGTAACTAAACATCCTAACATAAATAGAATATCTCTTATTAATGAACAAAAATAGCATAGGAAAATAGAACGCTACAACCGCACCATAAGAAGTATGATCTTTAAAGAAGGGCTCCATTACCCAATGTCCCGCTTTCTCATCAAAACTATAAGTCGATAAACGGATAACCGCGTACATTATAATTCCTGCAAGAGGAATTATATATGACCACAAATAAATTCTATAGTTCTTTTTTACTTTAAACAATTGTAATGCAACAAAGTAAAAACAAACTACAAACCACATTCTCGATAAAAAAAACTTAAACGAAACTATTGGCATTTCGCTCGTTAAGAAAGTGATAAAAATCCAGATTAGATTAAAGACTATTGCTAATGTTACAGGATGGTAAACAATTCGTCTATCAAATGTTGAAGTGAGTAATAATTTCAAAAAGAATAAAATCATTATCCCAAACATCAGAGGCTCTGTAGGCAAATACATTCCTACCCCACCTATGTCTAGTTCTTCCAAATTCAGAGAGAAAGGAACACAAAAGACAACAAACCACATCAACTTATCCAAGTTGAAGAGTGCCATAAAAATCAGCACTAAAATAAAAGGTAGTAAAGCCAAATAGAAAAATTCATTGGCAATTAAATAACTATTAGCCGCTATAAAAATAAAGCTTAATAAATATATCCAATATGATTTTAAAAGGCGAGCCAATTTATGTTGTACTTATCCTTAAATTATTGTTTAAAATCGATAGACTTAATACTTTCAACAAACAATAATAAAATTAAAGTTAATAAAAATGCCGAAAGTGTAGAAACCACAACAATTAACCATCTAATTGGATATGATTTTTTTTCTGCTGCAAAAGCACTATTTACAATAAACTTATGCTGTAAACTACTTTCTGCATCCATTTTAGCCTCTTCATATTTTGCGTGTACTAATGTTAATTTTTCAGTTTCAAACTCTAACTGATTAGTAAGAATTACAGCAGACCCTCCCTCACCTAAAATATTCAATCTTCTTTCTAATTCTTTAACTGCACTATTTTTACCTTGTACAATTGCTATTGCTAGTTGCTCGGTTAATCTTTCTGCTTGAGATTCATAATCAATTACTCCATTTCTTCTTAAAACACCTAAAGAATCATCTAAAAATTTAATCGTATTTTTTTGATCATTATACTTATCCTCAACAATTTTCAAGGCTTGAAGTGCAATCTCTTTACGCATTTCATTATTAATGGTATCAATTAAATTTGCAATATCATTTGCTATTAAAGCAGCAGTATCAGCATTATGGTCTAACACATTAATTTCAACAGACATAAATTCTGTTCTTGTAAAACTAATATTACCTTTATATTCCTTTTGTAGCTTTGTATAAGGATGTTTCCCACCTTCGTCAATATCGTAATGCTTCATCAAATTATATTTTTCAATAATCCTATTTCTAATTCTATCCGAATTTAAAACTTGTAGCATTTGCTCTGCTTCCTCTTCTTCTCCTAATTGCATTACATCTTCTTTCCCTGTATTATTTTCGGAAAGTAATGCTTTAGAAATTGAACTTGTAGTTGTAGGGAAAAGTACAACTGTAGATTCATACTTATCTTGAATAATTAGTGAAACAATAATGGAGCAAATTGCAGCAACTACACTAACCATTATTAATGGTTTTCTCCATCTATAAAAAAATACAATTAAATTACCAGAATTGATATCATCATTGTTTGTTGTATTGTTTTCCATCGCCTGTAAAATATTTTTTGAGAAACGTAAAAGTACCTAATTTTATTGTATTCTTTTAAAGCTCTTTATTTGTAAAAATTTGGACCATTTTCTTTAAATTGATAATTCGCATTACAAGCCCTAAAGCTCCTGATATTAATACAAATAACAGAAACTGAACTACAAACACTGAAACATAAATTTGAATCCCTTTAAGTAGACCTATAATTAAGATAACATATAAAATAATGATTCCTATAAATTTATAGTTCACATTAAAACGAAACACCTTTTTAACAATTATTATCTGAATAATTACTATTAACACTTGAGTAATTAAACTTGCCACAGCCGATCCCTCTGCTTTGTATGTTGGTATTAAAATTAAATTCAGCACCACATTTAACACCATCCCTCCTATTGCTAATTTATTTAACGTTCTTAAACTTCCATTGGCAGTTAATAATGTTCCGAAAATATAAGTTGTAGCAATAGCTACAAAGCAAAACATTAAAACACCTAATACCTGGGCCGCATCTGTACTACCTTTATAAAGCGAACTCATAATTTCATCAGAGAAAAAAAAGCATGCTACAGCTATAATTACTGAAGGAACAAATATTAAACTAAAAGATAATTTGACTAAATCAACTACTTTTTTATTGTTCTTAATCATATTAGCAAACATTGGCAACAATAGTGTTGCAAACAATACTCCTATTTGGGTTGCTGCATCCATTAAGCGGTAAGCTTGTGCATAAATAGCTGCCTGTACCTCTCCATCATCCAACATCCTATCTAGCATAACAGCATCTATTCTGTAATAAAAAGTCATAGCTAAAACCAAAATTGCATACGGATATGTTTGTTTTAAAATCAATAAAGAAAAAGACTTATCTAGCTGAAATTTAAATTGTTTTGTTTTGGATAACACTATTCCGAAAACAATTATTGATGCCATTACATAAGCTAAGGTTTGTGCATAAACAAAATGCATCAGCTCAAATTTCGCATCAAAAACATTACCCCAAAGCAATACCGCACAAAAAACAATAATCAATGTTCTATCTAAAACCGACAACAAACTATTTAATGCAAACAACTGTAAACCAGCTATATTTGATCTTAAATACTGAATAAATGAAATTAAAAACTGATTAATCGATAAAAATAACAACATATAAAATCGATTAGAATCATAACCTACAACATAGCCTACAACAAACGTTATCAGTAAATATATAATTGCTAATAAAAACTTAAAGACAACTATACCCGAAAAATATTTAGTAAGTAATTCTTTATTCTGAGAGATGTTTCTATTGTTGGAATTGGTAATTCCTAAATCCAATAAAATGTTAAATAGAATAGAGAAATTAAACAGTGTAAAATAAGCTCCATATTCCTCCGCAGAAACAACATTCTGAACCGTTCTATCAATTCCGAATAACCAAAATGGCTTAATCAGAAAATTAAGAAACAGTAAAAGTCCTAAATTGGTTATGAATTTTTTTTGCACTTGGAATCCGTTTCTACAAAAATAATATTATTCCACCTTTATAAACATATCTTTAGTAAGATTATTACCTTCGTTAAAAAATTAGTTGTTGAAAATTGCAGTAGATACACGATTACTATTAAAAGACCAAATGGATGGGCTTGGCCAATTTACATTTGAAGCCTTTAAACACATTGTTGCTAAAAATCCAACTGTAAATTTCATTTTTATTTTTGACAGAACACCTCACTCCGATTTTGTTTTTGAAAAAAATGTAATAACTGAAGTGATTTCACCCCAAGCTAAACACCCTTTTTTATACAGAATTTGGTATCAATTTTCTTTAAAAAAATTATTAAAGAAAATTAAACCCCATATTTTTATCGGAACTAATGGTATGATTCCATTAAACATAAACACAAAGACATTAAGTGTAATTCACGATTTAAATTTTGAACATCTCCCAGAACATTTGCCTTTTGCATTAAGAAACTATTATTGTAAAAACTTTCCGAAATTTGCTAAAAAAGCCAATCGTATTGCGACAGTTTCTGAATTTTCGAAAAGTGACATTGAAAAAACATACCAAATTGATGCTGATAAAATTGATGTCGTTTACAATGGTCCGAATGAAAATTTCAAACCTATTTCGGCAACTGAAATAACTACCATACAAAACAAATACACAGCAGGAAACCCTTTCTTTTTATTTGTCGGAACCTTACACCCTCGCAAAAACTTAGCAAATCTCTTTAAAGCTTTTGATCAATTTAAATCACAATCCAATTCCGATTTTAAATTAGTAATTGTTGGCAGAAAAATGTGGTGGACCAATGAAATTGAAAAAGCCTTTAATCAACTACAATTTAAAAATGATGTAATTTTTACTGGAAGAGTAAATAATAATGAGCTATATAAAATTACTGCTGCTGCTCACGCATTAACTTATGTCCCTATTTTTGAAGGATTCGGAATTCCGTTAGTAGAGGCTATGAGTTGTGGTGTTCCTGTAATTACATCAAATGTAACATCTATGCCAGAAGTTGTTGAGGGTGCTGGAATTTTAGTTGATCCTTTTTCGATAGACGAAATTTCAAATGCAATGGGTAGAATTACTTCGGATGATAAGTTAAGAAATGAATTATCAGAAAAAAGCATTATCCAAGCCAAAAAATTTAGTTGGGAAAAAACTGGAGATTTATTGTGGGAATCTATTTTGAAAACGATAAATGAGTGATAATCCCCGAATTTATTTCGGGGTCTGTTAATTAAAAGATGCCAGAATAAATCTGGCAATAACAATGCGATGTTAAAATCATACTTCAAAAAAAACACGATAGAAGCTGGTTGCGATGAAGCAGGAAGAGGCTGTTTAGCAGGACCTGTTTATGCTGCTTCAGTTATTTTACCTCCCGACTACAAAAACAAAATATTGAACGATTCTAAACAAATCTCTGAAAAGAACAGAGAAATTTTAAGAATTGAAATTGAAAAAGAAGCCATTGCTTTTGGGGTTGGAATAGTTGATAATGTTGAAATTGATGAGATTAACATTCTAAATGCTTCCTTTTTGGCAATGCACCGAGCTGTTGACCAATTAAAAACAACTCCTGAGCTATTATTAATTGATGGAAATCGATTTAACCCCTACCCTAACATTAACCACGAATGTATTATAAAAGGTGATGCAAAATTTTTATCGATTGCTGCTGCTTCTATTTTAGCAAAAACCTACCGTGATGATTTTATGTTTGCAGCACACAAAAAACACCCTGAATACACTTGGAACAAAAACAAAGGCTACCCAACCAAAGTACACCGAGAAGCGATAAGAAAAATAGGCACAACTGATATTCATAGAATGACTTTTAGGTTATTACCTGAAGAGTTAAACGCTAAATAGCTATATTTGATTGTTAGCTTTAATTTGTATAATTCACTTTTTTGTAATAACTTTGTAATAACATTAAATAGTACTTATGGAAGTTTCAGTAATACAAATAGGGAATTCTAAAGGAATTAGATTTAGTAAAACTCTTCTTGAAAAATATAACATAAAAGATAAAGTAGATTTAATTCTTGAAAAAGGGAGAATCATCATACAACCCTTGTCTAAACCTAGAAAAGGATGGGAAGAATCTTTTGAAAAAATGACTAAAAACGGAGATGACAGGCTATTATTTAATGATGTTTTTGAAGATGAAACACTTGAAGAATGGAACTAAATCAATACGAAATAGTCTTAGTCAATCTAAATCCAACAGTTGGTAGCGAAATACAAAAAACTCGTCCCTGTATCATTATTTCTCCAAACGAGATGAATAAATATTTACAGATAATAGTAATTGCACCTATGACTTCTAGTTCTAAAAACTACCCTACACGAATTGAAATTAAGCACAATGGAAAAATAGGTCAAATTGTGCTTGACCAAATTCGGACAATTGACAAACAAAGAATTATTAAAGTACTAGGACGAATGACTAAACCAGAGATTAAAGAAGTTAAAGCTGTTTTTAAAGAAACATATGTAGATTAAAAAAAGGCTATCCAACCAAAGCATACCGAGAAGCGATAAGAAAAATAGGTACAATCGATATTCATAGAATGACTTTTAGATTATTACCTGAAGGGTTAAACGCTAAATAGCTATATTTGGTAATTAAAATATAATCGATAAGGTGTGGCTTTATTTGGTTATGGTTCTCTAAAGCTATATGATAAAATACTTTCCCATAATATTAATCCTGATATTAATATCAAGCTGTGATTATTTTAACTCCACTAGAATTTGTAATTCAACCCCAAGAAATATCAAAATTAAAATAGAATTTGACTCAATAAATTTATCAAATAAACATCTCCCTAAAAATGAATTTTTAAAACGATTTCATGAATGGAGTAATGGTATGAATTTATTAGAAGTCGACACAATTAACAATTTCTGTATATATCAGCTTCCTCCAGACTCATGTTGTGAAATTGAAGGAGGTAATAATAGAAGACCTTTTTTCGATGACTTTAGTAAAATAACAATAATCTCAACAGATACTATAATATTGGATACCAAAGATAAAATGAGAGAAGCTTTTAATGCTGACAGAAAAAATACAGAGTATTACTTTGACCTTGTCATTAAATAATGCGTGAACACAACATCTTAATTTAATCTCTTTAGAATAGAATTCAATTTTAAAAACTTTTCAAGCTTCTATCCTTCCAACTTTCTCACTTAGTTATGTATTTTAACAAAATCCTCCAAGGTTTATTTGGATTAACAATATAAACCTTGGAGGATTACAACAAATAAAAAATATAATCTTTTGAGTTAGCGTTAGGAATGGTAGTGATATCCTTTTTTCTTTTATAAAATTCTGTCAGGTTTATATTAACTATCAGTATAAAACTGACAGGATTCAAAATAAAAAAGACACTTCCATTTTATCAACTTTATAACTTTTAACTTTCAGACTTTATAACTAAGTGATATATTTACATTCCATTTTAAAAGGAATTAAATGACTTACGAAAACAGTCTAGAATTTGCGCTAAAGTTAGATGAGCAAGACGAATTAAAGAAATACAGAAATAAATTTCACATTCCAGTAATTAATGGAAAAGAGACCATTTACTTTACAGGAAACTCTTTAGGTTTACAACCAAAATCAACAAAGGATTATATTGCTCAAGAATTAGATGATTGGGCCCAATGGGGTGTTGAAGGACATTTTCTAGGTAAAAACCCTTGGTTTGCTTACCACGAAATGTTTGCGAAACCAATTTCAAAAATTGTTGGTGCTACTGAGCAAGAAGTTGTTGTAATGAATAACTTAACAGTAAATTTAAACTTGTTATTGGTTTCATTTTATCGTCCAACAGCAACTCGTTATAAAATTTTGTGCGAAGCGAAAGCTTTTCCTTCAGATCAGTACGCATTAGAAATGCAAGTAAGAAATGCAGGGTTAAATCCTGATAATGCTATTATTGAGATTTCACCTAGAGAAGGCGAAAGAACAATACATAATGAAGATATTATTACTGTTATTGAGGCAGCTGGAGATACATTAGCTTGTGTAATGATTGGTGGAGTAAACTATTTTACTGGTCAGGTTTTCGATATGAAAGCAATTACCGCAGCAGCGCATAAAGTTGGAGCTAATTGTGGTTTTGATTTAGCACACGGAGCAGGAAACATCGAGTTAAAATTACACGAATGGGATGTAGATTTTGCGTGTTGGTGTTCTTATAAATATTTAAACTCAGGACCTGGAGGAGTTTCTGGGATTTTTATTCATGAAAAACATTGTAACAATACCGATTTACCACGTTTTGCAGGTTGGTGGGGACAAGAAAAAGAAACGCGTTTTTTAATGGAGAAGGGCTTTAATCCTATAAAATCTGCTGAAGGATGGCAAATGAGTAATGCCCCTATTTTAACCATGGCAGCACATAAAGCAGCTATTGATATTTTTGATGAAGTTGGAATGGAAAAGCTCTTAAAAAAACAACGGTTACTTTCTGGTTATTTAGAGTTTATTGTTGATGATGTTAATGAATCTTTAAACGGTTCTGATAAATCACTCGAAATTATTACACCAAGAAACTGGGATGAAAGAGGTTCTCAAGTTTCGGTAATTGCGAATGGCTATGGAAAAGATTTGTTTGATCAACTAACAAAAGAAGGTCTTATTTCTGACTGGAGAGAACCAAATGTTATACGTATGGCACCTATTCCATTGTATAATTCTTACGAAGATATTTACCGTTTTGGAGAAATTTTAAAAAAGGCTATTGATAATTGATAATTGATAATTGATAATTGATAATTGATAATTGATAATTGAAGTTCTAAAAATAAAAACGTGTAACGTTACAACTTTATAAACTTGCTAACTTTACAAACTTTAAACTAAATTAATGAAAACAGCAACAATTGTAGGTGCAGGATTAGTCGGCTCACTTTGGGCAGTATATTTAGAAAAAGCAGGCTATCAAGTTAAAATATTTGAGTTAAGAGATGACATTCGTAAAGCTGATATTTCTGCAGGAAAATCTATCAACTTAGCTTTATCTGATAGAGGTTGGAAAGCACTAGAAACGATAGGAGTTGATACCGAAATTAGAAAAATGGCTATTCCTATGCATGGCAGAATTATGCACGATACTAAAGGCAACCTATCTCACCAAGCTTACGGAAAAGAAGGGCAAGCAATTTACTCAGTTTCTCGAGGAGGAGTTAATGCCAAATTGATGGACATTGCCGAGCAAAACGGAAATGCTAAAATTTATTACAACGAAAAATGTGTTGGAGCAGATCTTAAAAATGGAATTGTTTATTTAGAGAACACCATCACTAAAGAAAAAACCGAAGTAAAATCGGATGTTGTTTTTGGTACAGATGGTGCATTTTCGGCTATTCGATACAATGCTTTTCAAAAAATAGATCGTTTTGATTACAGTCAAAAATACATTGAAGATGGTTATAGAGAAATTTTATTACCAGCCAATGAAGATGGTTCATATAAATTAGATAAAAATGCACTACACATTTGGCCAAGAGGACGGTTTATGTTAATTGCCTTAGCGAATGAAGATGGATCTTTTACATGTACCTTATTTATGCCATTTTCTGGAGAAAATTCTTTCGAGACGCTAACTTCTAAAGAAGCTGTAGATAATTTCTTTAAAACAACATTTGCTGATTTTTATGAAATGATGCCCAACATTGCTGATGCTTGGGAAGACCATCCGCTTTCGTCTTTAGCTATTGTACGTTGTTATCCTTGGACACATGGTAAAACAGCTTTAATGGGAGATGCTGCACATGCAACTGTTCCGTTTTACGGACAAGGAATGAACTGTGGTTTTGAAGATTGTACTGTGATGTGGGATTTAATGCAAAAACATAACGAAGACTGGGATAAAGTTTTTGAAGCATATCAAATACTTAGAAAACCTGACGGGGATGGTGTTCAAGATTTATCGTTACACAATTACCATGTAATGCGTGATTTTGTTGGAGATCCAACATTCTTATTGCAAAAGAAAATTGAAGCTCATTTTTCTGCTAAACACCCTGATAAATGGTTACCACTTTATAGTCAGGTTACTTTTAGCGATATTCGTTATTCTGTAGCTTGGAAAACAGGGCAAAAACAAGATACTATTATGAAAAATGTAATGGCACAATTTGAAAACATTGAAACCGTTTGGGATAGTATAGAAGTTGAAAATGCTATACTTGCTAAAATATAATATTCCCGCACTTGTTGCGGGATCTGTTAAATGAAAAGATACCGGAACAAGTCCGGCAAGAATTATGAAAAAACTACTCATCATACCCATTTTACTAATTACAATAACTGTAGTTGCACAATACAAACAACCGAAAGGAAATGGAATTTACAATTACGGTAAAGAAAAAGTAGATAAAGGGTGGTATTTTGGATTAGGCTTAACCTACATGGCTGCTTACAATAACGTAACTGCTGAATTTACTGATACGCTTAATCCTACTACAAGTTATAAATACATTGCTGATCCTAAAGGTAAATTTGGTGCTTTAGCCGAAATAGGAATGTTTAAAATGACCGAACGTAAAATTATTAATTATAGAGATTTTGGTTTAACCTGGAAATGGTTTAAAGGTGGAGAAGATTATTCTGGAGATACACTTACAATTGAAGGATCTTATGGCGACCATTTAATTTCTGCACACTTTAATTTAGGTTTTCGTTTTGATGCTTCAGAAAATTTATTCTATGTTAACGGTTTAGGGCTAAATGCTGATTATCATATTATTAAAGGTAGAACTGCAACTCCACAAATACCAGAGAATGAGGATTATGTTGCTGGACCCAATGCATTTTTAGGGGAATTGCATTACTTTTTTGGAATAGGTTTTAAAACGGGTAAACGCTTAATTATTATGCCAATAATAGAAACACCTATTTTAGCATTAATGCCTTTTAATCACATTGTTTCTACTCACCCTTACAATAACACAAGAGCAAGACCTTTTTTATTAAGAGTTCGATTTATGTTCTTAAAGAAAGGTTCTAAATCTTGCCCTGCAGTGTTTAACCCTATGGGTATAGACCCTAATAATAATCTAGGAAAGTAATTCAGATAAGAATTTAGCACGTAATATCAAGATTATCCCCCAACACTCTTTTTAATCTCATTGAGCTTCATTAATGCTTCAACAGGAGTTAACGTATTAATGTCAATATTAATGAGTTCTTCTTTTATTTGCTCTAAAACAGGGTCATCCAATTGAAAAAAGCTCAATTGGATATCATCAATATCTGTTTTTATTTTTTTTGACGTTCTATTTGTTGAGCTAGTTGATCTTTTACTTTCTAATTGTTTTAAAACTTCGTTTGCACGATTAATCATTTTATTAGGCATTCCAGCCATTTTTGCAACGTGTATTCCAAAACTGTGATTACTCCCTCCGGCAACTAACTTTCTTAAAAAGATAATCTTATTTTTAATTTCCTTAACCGAAACATTATAGTTTTTAATTCGCTTAAAGCTATTGGTCATATCATTTAACTCATGATAATGCGTAGCAAACAATGTTTTGGCTCTCAGTTTTGGTTGTTCGTGTAAATATTCTGCAATACTCCACGCAATAGAAATACCATCATAAGTACTTGTTCCTCTTCCAATTTCATCTAATAAAATTAAACTTCTATCTGATAAATTATTTAAGATACTAGCCGTTTCATTCATTTCTACCATAAAGGTAGATTCTCCTTGCGAAATATTATCTGAAGCTCCTACTCTAGTAAATATTTTATCTACAACACCAATTTTAGCACTTTTAGCAGGAACAAAACATCCTATTTGAGCCATTAATGTAATTAAAGCCGTTTGTCGTAATAAAGCTGATTTACCACTCATATTCGGACCAGTAATCATTATTATTTGCTGTGTACTATCATCCAAATAAACATCATTAGCAACATATTCATCTCCAATTGCTAACTGTTGTTCAATAACCGGGTGTCTTCCATCCTTAATATCAATAACTTTAGTATCGTTTATTTCCGGACGAGTATAATGATGTCTGTTTGCTAAAGTTGCGAAAGATAACAAACAATCTAATTGAGCTATTAAAGCTGCGTTTAACTGTATCGGGACAATGTAATCTGCTAATTCCAACACCAAATCGTTAAACAACTGCGTTTCTAATTGTAAGATTTTCTCATCCGCTCCTAAAATTTTAGACTCGTATTCTTTTAACTCTTCGGTGATGTATCGTTCTGCTTGAGTTAAAGTTTGTTTTCTATGCCAAGCCTCTGGCACTTTATCTTTATGAGTGTTTCTTACTTCAATATAATATCCAAAAACGTTATTAAACCCAATCTTTAAACTCGGTATTCCTGTATTTTCAATTTCTCTTTCTTGAATTTGAACCAAGGCATCTTTACCTGAATTTAAAATTCTCCGCAATTCATCCAACTCCTCAGAAACACCATTTTTAACAACATTTCCTTTTTGAACTGCAACTGGTGGTTCATCCTGAACAATACGTTCTATCTTTTCTTTAAGAATTTCGCAAGGATTCAACCGCTCTCCTATCTTTTTTAATGCATTATTTTTTGATGTTGTACACAACTGCTTAATTGGCTCAATAACTGTTAATGCTCTTTTAAGTTGAACAACTTCTCTAGGATTAATTCTAGCAGTGGCCACCTTAGAGATTAGGCGTTCTAAATCTCCTACTTCGTTTATATTTGAAGTAACTTTTGCAGACAACTCTTCGTTATTTACAAACTCACTTACAGCATCTAGCCTATCATTTATTGGCTGTATGCCTTTTAATGGAAATGCTACCCACCTTTTTAATAATCGAGCTCCCATTGGTGAAATGGTATGATCGAGTACATCAATTAACGTTTTTGCATTTTCGTTCGGGGAATAAATTAATTCGAGGTTACGAATTGTAAATCGATCTAACCAAACATATCTATCTTCTTCTATTCGAGAAATTGAAGTAATGTGTTTTGTCTTATTATGTTGTGTATCTGATAAATAATTTAATGCAGCTCCTGCTGCACAAATAGCAGAAGCTAAGTCTTCTATTCCAAACCCTTTTAAACTACTCGTTTCAAATTGCTTCTGAAGAATTTCATTTCCAAAATCTTGAGTAAAAGCCCAATCTTCTAAACAGAAAGTATAATACTGATTACCAAAATTTTCTACAAACTGTTTTTGCTTGTTTCTCTGAAATAATACTTCGGTAGGTTTAAAACCAGATAACAGTTTATCAATGTATTCAATACTTCCTTCTCCAACTAAAAATTCTCCTGTAGAAACATCTAAAAAAGCAACTCCACATTTTTTTTTATCAAAATGTACTGCAGCTAAAAAATTATTGGATTTATGATCTAATATTTGATCGTTTAATGTTACACCAGGTGTTACCAATTCTGTAACTCCACGCTTTACAATTTTCTTATCTTTACTTGGTACTTCCAACTGATCGCAGATAGCAACTCGCAAACCAGAACGGACCAACTTAGGTAAATATGTATTTAACGAATGATGTGGAAATCCTGCTAATTCTAATTTAGTACCGCCATTATTTCGGGCAGTTAAAGTAATTCCTAAAATACCCGCACATTTAATCGCATCTTTTCCAAAAGTCTCATAAAAATCCCCAATTCTAAACAACAACATTGCATCAGGATATTTCGCCTTAATTGCATTGTATTGCTTCATTAAAGGGGTTTCTTTATCTTTTACTGCTTTTGCCAACTTAGAATTGATTATTTATTATTGAATAATGATTATTAACTACCTTACAAACATAACTGAATACATAAAAACAAGCCAAAATCAAAGCACTTAGTTATAAACAGAAATACCAAAGTTGTTAATAGGTTTTAACCACCAAATCCCTAATCAAAAACGAATTTCTTTGTAATTTTGATCCATCTAATGTTAATAATCATTTTTCAATATTCAATTTAAGAAGATGCACAGAAAATTAAAAAACGAAGAGCTTGATCGTATTTCTATTGAAGAGTTTAAATCAACTACTAAAACACCTATTATTATTGTTTTAGATAATATTAGAAGTTTAAATAACATTGGTTCAGTTTTTAGAACTGCAGATGCTTTTTTAATTGAAGCTGTTTATTTGTGTGGAATAACTGCAACACCTCCACATAGGGAAATTCAAAAAACTGCCTTAGGAGCAACTGAAACAGTAAAATGGAAACATTTTGAATCTACAACCGAAGCAATTAATGAATTAAAAAATAAGGGGTATAAAATAGCTGCTATTGAGCAAACCGTAAATAGCACCATGCTCAATAAATTTGAAATCTCTAAAAATGAAAAGTTAGCAGTAATTTTTGGAAACGAAGTGAAAGGTGTTGAACAAGAAGCTATTAATTTAAGCGATACTGTTATTGAAATACCTCAATACGGAACTAAACATTCATTAAATATATCAGTAAGTTGTGGAGTTGTTATTTGGGATTTGTTCTTAAAAATGTCTAATGATTATTGAATAATGACAAATTACTTATTTTTTGAAGCTGTAATTCTTGAAGAAATAAATATTGATGTTAATTCTTTCGCTTCTTTAATCAATAATTCTACCTTTTCTTTTTCTAGCAAATGTTCATCAACTACAAATTCCAGCCAAAAGTCACTTTCATCCACTTCTTCGACTACAATACTAATTTTAGCTATAAAACTAGCTTTAGATTGAGCGACACAAGTTGCCCTATAATTTGCCGCGACAGAAGTTGAACATCTAATTAGTTGTCCTTTAATATGATTTCCTAAATATGTATTTGGTAGAAATTCAGTTAACTTAATACAGCGATGTGCAAATTTCTTTGTTCTATCTTTTAAATCAATTGCCATATTATTCAATAATCATTATACATTAATCATTCTAAATACTGCTTCACCTCATCCACATCAAACAAATCTCCAAACCACTTCTTTTTAATTACACCATATTCAACATAAACTATTGCAGGTAATCTACCTCCACTATATTTAAAGAATTCATCGCCTGTCATCCAAATAGTTGGAAAATCACAGTTTGTTTTCTCTATAAATTCTAATAAACCTGCTTCTTTTTTTGAACCTATTACAACATATAAATTATTAATTTTTTGCTGTTCATTTAAGGTTACAAATTTCCTAGAAGCATTGATACAGTGAGGACAAGTCCAGGTGAAAAATGCCACCATTTTTTTTCCTTTAGAAAAATCTACTTGTTCATTCGTTTTATATAAAGTTGGTAATCCTGAAAAATCTATTTTCTCATCTACTTCAATTCCTTGTAAATTATGTAATCCAATCCTATTCAGAGAAAAAGTAGATATAGAAGCCACAATTACAAATAATATAGGCGCCCACCATAACCCTCTAGAATAATACCTTCTTTTAACAAAGAACAAAGCAACTATTAATATAACATTTTTAATAATAGACTCAACTGGTGTTAATACTAACAAACTCCCAAAACAACCACAATCAACATCGTTCCCTTGAGTAATTAGCAAAAAAACTAAATAAATAGTGAAAAATATTAATGAACCTTGCGTTAAATTATAGATAATATTCTTTATCCAAATATTAAATACTATTGATAATCCTAAAAATATTTCAAAAGCAATAATAAAACGAGCAAGAAATGGGGCAAGCATAAAATTTGCAACTCCTAAATCAATAAATATTAACTCAAAAGGCTCTATTGGATACAATTTAGCGAATCCCGACAGTATAAAAACTAACCCAACAAAAATTCTAATAATATGATTCATAAATATAATTCAAAAAAAAAGCTACCTAAAGGTAGCTTTTAATATAATATAAATATTTTATATTATTTCACTTTACATCCTTCAGCTTTTTCACAAGCTTCTTTAAAATCTCCTTCAAGACCTAATTTTTCAGCGTCATCTTCAGTATATGTAACAGTTGTACCTAAGAAAGTACACTCACACTCAGTTTTACTACATGATGTAAATGCTAAACCACCTACTATCACTGCAAATAATAATACTTTTTTCATAATAATTCTTTTTGATTAATATTAATTTGAGTGCAAGATAGCATTTTTTTTCAAAAAAACATAATACACTATAAAAATACGACAAATGCCGTATAAAAAGTATTCATTATCACTCAATACTACAACTAGCGTCACCTATCTTAGCAAGTTCACAAGCTGTCTCCAATGTAACTCCTGCATCCTTTGCATCTGATTCTGTTAGATTTGCACTATCCGAACAAACACACTCTTCATCTTTAGCACAAGATGTAAATGAAATTAGTCCTACTAGCACTGTTACAACATATATTTTCTTTTTCATATCTCTTTATTTAATTACTAAGCAAAATACGATATTTTTTTCACAAGGAAGTCATACTATTAGACCCTGGATCCTCTCCCGATAGCTATCGGGATACTCGGGGAAGAATATGTTTCTGAAAAAAAAATGCTTCCCGAAATATATCGGGAAGCATTTTCAATAAGCTTTTATATTATTTAGTTAACAGCAGCTTGAAAATCAGCGTTTTCTCTAGATTTAATAAACTCAGCATCAGTTTTAGCTTTAGCTTTTAAAGCAGCATCTTTAGATGTAGCTGCTTTTAAGTGTTTAATCATTGCATCATTATCTCCAGCTCTTGCAGAAGCAATTGCTTTTAAGTAAGATGATAAAGCTTCATCTTTATCATCAGATCCATCAATTATTCCACCAATATTATTATTACCATTTAACACTTGTGCTAAAGCACTGTTAAATGATTTTACTCCAGAATAGTTAGAAGTAGCAGATGCATAATCACCTTGAATAATATTTATAATTCCTTTGTTTTGAGTAACTTCTTTTCCAGCTCCAGAAGCATTGTTATAAAACTCCATTGCTGCATCTAAGTTTCCGTTTAATCTTTCAATAATACCTAAGTTATTTTGAATGACTGGATTGTTAGCAGAAAGTCCATTCGCTTTAGTAAACTCAGCTTTCGCATCAGCTAATTTATTTTGAGAAACATAAATAAAACCTACATTGTTTGGTCCTCTCCAATCAGATGAATGGATAGAAGAAACACTTTTATAAATAGATTCTTTTTTAGCTATATCAGTATAAAGAGTTGCTGCATATAACATTTGCTCTACATCTAATGAATCAATCTTCGTATCAACTAATACTTTAATCTCATCATCAGTTAAGTTATGATGTTTCATCACTAAGTTAGCTTGAGATCTTCTTAATTGAGGTAAGATTTTTTTAGAAACTTCTGTATACGTTTTACCGATATTCTTAATTTCTTCTTCTCTCTTAGTCCCATCAGTATATGTCTCTAAAACTCTAATGATTAATGCTTTATCTGCGATATCAGAACTTTGCATTAATGTTTTAAATCCACTCCAATCTTCACCTTTACCACTAGCAGCAGAAAATCCTTCAGGAACTTCAACTTTAGCTCTTTTTAATAAAGACTCTATTGATTTAGCAGCAGAAGCAGCTCTTTCATTTGCTAAGTTTTCATTTTTACTTAACTCACCTTCTGGAGATGCATAAGCGCTAATAGTTAAACCATTAAACTCCATTTTCACATCTTCATTCCATCCTTTTAATTTAGCTTTTAACTCTTTAATGTCAGAATCATTCATTTCAGAACCTCTAACACTTGAACTACTTACTAAATAATGAAGTTCAACATTGTTATCTTCTAAGGTAAATTTCACAAATTTATCTGCACCCATAATTGCTTTGTCAGAAGACATTACCAATTTAGGAGTAATAATTGTTCCATCAGCAACTTTACGAGGATCTAAATCTTTAGTTTTCCCTTTGTACTCACCTTTTATTCTTAATTCAACAATTGCATCTTCCATACCTTCTTTATAAGGAATTTTAGCTACATGAGAAAAACTTCCTCCTGGCTCATACTTAATTACAGTACCTTCAGCTTCAGAAACTTCACCTTTTAATTTTAATACATCAAAAGATTCTGAATTTCCTCCATAAACAATTACAGGAGTAATAGTTGCAGACACTTTTTTGTTAAAATATTTTTCAGGAAAACTACCACTAAGTGAAATTGCTATAGAATCGCCATGCATTTCAACTGGGTTTGGAGTCAACTCATAATTTACTTCGTTTTGTCTCTTAACCATCTTTTTTAATGGATTACAAGCAATTAACACTGTAGAAGCGACAACAACTAGCGCTAATAATTTTGAATTTCGATTTCTCATTTTTATTTAAATTATTCTTTAAAAATCTGTTTTTAGTTACTTTTTCAACTGCAATGATAGTGAATACTTTTTACATTTAAAAAACTATTGTACATTAATAGTGTGTTTTAGTTAAATTTTAACAACAGGCAACTCATCTTTACAATTGTTCTTAAGTTCTAGTAACGTTTTTTTGAATATAGGATGTACAAAATCTGGCATTATTTCTACCAAAGGATAAAGGATAAAATTTCTATCCTTTATATAAGGATGTGGTAAAACCAATTCTTTCGATTTTATCAATTCATTACCATAAAAAAGTACATCTATATCTATTACTCTTTCATGCCATTTTCCCTTCCGAACTCTACCCAATTCATTTTCTACTGCTAAACATGTTTTTAAAACTTCTATTGGAGATAACGTTGTTTCTAAAACAATTACTTGATTTAAGAAATCTGATTGATTCTCAACTCCCCAAGCCTTTGTTTGGTATAATGATGAAATAAGTACTAACTCTCCTACTGTTTTCTGCAAACTATCTCTAGCTTTTTCAAAAACTAACTGTATATCTCCAATATTACCTCCCAAAGATAATACTACCCTATTTTTCCGTTTATCAATTTCTGATACCATTGGTGTATTTCTAATATAATTTAATCAATCCTAGTTCTACTTTTGTAAAAGTAAATTAAATCAACTCAAAATAAAAAACAGACAAATGAAACAATTTTTTAAATTTATGTTCGCAAGTTTCTTCGGAACTTTTATCTCTATGATGATTGCAGGAATCTTGCTTTTCGTCATCTTTTTTGCAATGTTTGCTGGCGTAATGTCCTCTGCAGGAAAAGACCATGAGAAAATGGCTAAAGTAGAAAACAACTCTATTTTACACATTACACTTAATACTCCTATAAAAGATAGAACATCTGACAACCCTTTTGAAAATTTTGATTTCAACACTTTTGAGAACAGTAACAACTTAGGTTTAGATAAAATACTTGAGTCTATTGAAAAAGCAAAAAATGATGATAAAATTGAAGGTATTTATCTTGATTTAGTTTTTTTAAACACAGGAATGG
>Ga0256845_1000290_pt1 | contig 47883 bp, 50 predicted proteins | sample RiftiametaG_FD_189101 | JGI IMG/M metagenome (GOLD analysis project Ga0256845, IMG submission 189101) | Tube worm associated microbial communities from hydrothermal vent at the East Pacific Rise, Pacific Ocean - Riftia | ecosystem: Host-associated > Annelida > Integument > Unclassified ...
TTTTACAGGAGGGGGAGATGATCACTAATGAACAAAGCAGTGAAAAGAAGCAACCCGGGTAGTGTAACTGATGATCTTGTTGGTATACTTAAAGAGCACGGATTTACCGCTCAGATTGGTAGTGTGAACAAGGCTGACATTTTCACCTTTGTTGATTTGAACGGATTTCCGAACTGCTTTGACAACAATGCGACAGCACTGTACATGAAGCTCAATGTTCCCCCTCCGCCAAACCGGGAAACTCCGTATCCGCCTATTTTGACTGAGGTAAAGCTACCCGGCGATAAGAATCATCTCCCAGCGGATCAGGAATCTGACTACCTTAAGATAAAGGATCCGCGTTTTCGCCTTGCCGCTGATGAGGCAATAATTATGTTCGGTACCACTCCCGGAAAATCAAAGTACTACAGTTTCTGCCCGTATATCTATGAAAGGTACTATGAAGGGGATTTGAAGTTTAAAGAAGTATTTAACAGCCTTAACGATCCGATAAACAATATGACAATCAAAATTATTGAGCCTGAGGTTGGAGGCGGTACAGAACAGCAGGATCCATTTGATAAGTCTGTTGTGGTTGTGTTCGTTTCAGACTGCAACACGAAAAATGCTGTTTTGCAGTGTCTGGCAGAATACGGCTGGCCCGAAGAGTGTGTTAATATTTCAGTAATATCGTCTGAAATCCTCAGGATGGGTATTGATTTTGAGGATGATATTCTGATGATACTGTTTCGTATTTATGGGGCTGATACAAGCTTCAATATTGACAACTATGTCGAGAATGTACCGATGAGCGTTATCAGAGTTACGCCGGTTGAACCGGCGGATACTGAGCCATTACCAATGCCTCAGTTGCGAGTTCGCGGTACTGGTGAGACCGAGATGGATCTCATGCCGACAATGGAGTTTCTAAGAGAAGCAATACTGAACAGGTATGAGGCCGAGGGCTGGAAGGCTACTGAATACACAACCGATCAGTGGCTTGAGGAGGGTATTCAGGCCCTTCAGGCAAACAGAAATATGTATGGTGAATGCCGCGACACGGCTTATATGTCTACTGGGTCATTTACCATGTATGACAATGAATTTATCGTTATGTACGGTGTGGATCACACTAATACCGGGAAAGCCGCGTACTACAGCGCTGCAGTGTACGGTGAAGATTATCAGAATGGTGTAACCGGCTCAAACAGTTTGGAATGGATGGGCAGCGCAGACGAATATCTGAATGAGTTGGGAGATTCCTTTTTTGTGCTGACTGCCTCAAGAACAAAGGGTATTCCTGCCTCAGGTCCCGATTGTGTAGTACCCACAGCAATTCTAACAAGAGGGGTACAGAAATTTAAGCCCATATTTGTCGGGTTCCGGAACTACCTGGAAACAATCACGAAGAGCGGCCCACTTCCAGAAGAGATGATTTCTCCCAGGGTTATCAAGTTCTCAAAACCCGCTTATCCATCAGTATTGTAGTGCATTTCTGAGCTGATGTTATTAAGCGCAGGGATGTTTCTTTGTTACATGGTGTTATCCCGTCTGTAACTGTTGGGGAGAGATCGTAAGGGGCAAGTGGCTGTCTTCTTCTGATGACGCTGGTGGATACTGGGTGGCGTGGAAAGATGACACAGAGCTGATGCCGGAGTACAGGTTTATATCCAGAGAAACCATCACCGGAATACAGGAATCTGAATTCTCTTTAGTCGGAGGAATTGCAGTTACTGTGGGAGAGAACCCGATTGCAGGTACAACTTCCAACAATATTTCACTGCCTGCAGCTAAGAGCTACGGTCTGTATCTCTACGATCTCAGCGGGCGGAATACCCAGGAGATAACACACGGTTTCAGTATGCTGGATGAGGGAGTTCTTGATCTGTCCGGTTTTCCGCCTGGCGTATACAACCTGGTTCTGAAGACCGGGTGCGGTACTGTTTCAGTACGTATAATGAGAGTTGGGAACTAGTACCTTGTCATGGGATTTATGTCGGTATAATGCGAGCAGAATGCGACAGTTATTCCCTGACAGGGTACTAAGTAAATCAGTACAGGAGGAGCCCCCTTCGGTATTGTAGAAGGGGGCGTCTGTAGAACACACGGCAGGGGTTGATGATCAATTTTCTGTACCGGGTGCCGGTAAGCTCCGGTGGGTGTCTGACGGGGTCCGGATAATGTTTCAGCGTTTCAATGAAAGAAAATACTTTCCCGGTCAGGTGCAGGAAGCATTTGGGTTATCAAGAGCAATGCACTCAGCACTTTTTCATGTATTGTCTTGCGCCTTTTTCTGAAAGGGTTTTCTTATCAGAAACTGCCGGTTCCCCGGCGGGAATCCCTTCCAGTATCCGCTGTGTCACATTCTGACAGTCAACTTCATGCACCCTTCGTGTTCCGCTTCTCTCCTGTGTTTGCAAATATTCCGGTTACTGTTCCGGAGTTACTGTGAAGTCATCGAAATACACCTGGCTGTCGGCTTTTGACCACACGCCAACCCTGCCTTCAACAGGCTCTTCAAGGGTGTATTCAAGGTAGAGTTGCCCATCGAGGTAACCCCTTATCTCTCTGCCGCTGACTGTGAGTTTGAGGTCGTGCCACTGGTTCGATGATGTGGGAGTGTTGCGGATCCATTCAACAGAGCTGCGGTTGCCGTGCACAACGCGCCACAGAACAAGGTTGTTCTCTAGAGAGCTGCCCCTGAGGGTGTAGTAGTCTCCGTTGGGTTTAAGGTCAAAAAGTATTCCGGCGTTCTGATCGATTCTTCCTGCGATGTTCTTGAAGCGGAGGGTGATCTCGCCGTCTGTGAAGTTATCAACTTCTGCAGCGATTGCGAAAGGGTAGTAGGCATAAGCTTGAACATTGTCCAGAAATTCAGAGTAACGGTCGCCGTAAAGCTCGCGGGCCTGCTCTGCTATGTTTGCCGAAGTCTGACCCTGTTCCCATCTGCTGCCGTCCAGGAACAGAACCGTGTTGCTGTCATCTATGCCCACAGTCCAGAAACCCACTACCGGTATGAATGAAACTGGCCCGGCACCCACCTGTTCGTCTTCGAGATCCGCGGAATAAACTGCTGTCTCCAGTGTTTCTACCGAGGGTGTTTCTTCAGTTTCAGTATCTGTTGACTGTGTGTTCTGCTGTACAGCCTGCTGCGGCTCACTTTCAGCTCCGCAGGCTGCCATATGGAGAATGGCGAGCAGTACGATTGTTTTAAGAATGTGTTTTCCGTTCATTGCGTTTCCTTCTTCCTGTTTCTGGGAAGTCTGTTTGTGAACCACCATAGCCATAGGTATACCATTGGTAGAATTATGTAAAACCAGGTGTTGAAAGGTGTTGCATCAGTAACAATCGGGTAGCCCGGGTACTTCTGTATTTCACTGAATGTTACCGTCTCACCGGCAAGCTGATGGAGTATTGGCAGAACCTCACCGGGGCTGCTTGACCAGCTTTCGTCGTGTCTGCCGTTGTAGTCGTATTCGATAATACCGTATCTGTCATCGTTTTGTGTGCCCGGCAGGCTTCCAGTTGAATCGCAGGGGAAAACTGTTGAAATATCGGGGACTGTTCGCTGAAGCTTGCTGAGGATGTTTGTTTCATAATCGTGCCTGCGGCTGTCTTCCCTTGAGAGGTATACAGTTACTGTAAGCGGCTTATCCATTTGTTTCAGTGCGGTTTCATCTGCCGAACTGAAGGAATTGCTGCGGTTTTCTGTTGTATCGTGGAAGATCCTGATACTGGAAACAGGAAATGAAAGCAGAATACACGACAGAACGACAAGTATACTGATGAAGAGTCTGCGCTGGAGTTTGATGCCGGAATTAAGCCACACTGATGAAAGAACAAGAAATCCCGAAGCTGCAATCAGAGCCTGGCCTGTTGCGGAGAGAGAGAACAGACCGTGTTCATAGGTGCGCAGCAGGGCTGTAAGGGAAACTGCAGATATGCTGTGGAGCCAGCTCTGTCTGCCTGCTGCGAAGTCAAGCACCCATGAGCCCAGAGTGAAAGCAAGTGTGAGTATTGCTGCTGTTGCAGTAGAGCTTGTAACAGAGGCTGCGAAGAAAGCAATACCTGTTATAACAAGAGCGTACAGAGTGTAACCCAGTACAAGGTTAAGGATTTCCTGCAGATAGATGTGCCCGCCAAGCATTCCCCATGCTGCAATTGTCGAGAGAGCGGGAACCAGTGCAAGCAGCCATCCGATTGCAAGGGTTGCTGTCTTTACGGCAATGATATACCGGAGATTTAGTGGTAACTGCACCAGCAGCTTCAGGCTGCCGCTGTGTATTTCAGAACTGATGAGTTTTATGGCTGTGAAGGGAAAAAGAAGTGTAGTAACAAGGTACAGGGCACCGAAACAGGGAACGAACACACCTCTGAACGGATCCATTCCCCTTGCCATTTCCGGGTACTGCAGTGCGGTTCTGCTGGCCTGTGAGAAAAGGTTGACCGCCTGTACGAAGCTGTAGCCTGTGAGCAGTGAAAGGATGATAAGCATTATCCACATGGCTTTCACCGTAAAAAGACTGTGTATTTCCTTCTGAAACAGTGGTTTGAGAACGCTATGTGAGAGCAAGAAAAACCTCCTCAAGACCGCCTTCGGTAATCCCGGCCTGCGTACGGAGGTCTTTCAGTGTTCCTGCCCCAAGCAGTCGGCCGCCATCAAGCAGAATGAACCGGTCGCATATGCGCTGGGCATCTGCAAGTTGATGGATGGAAAGCAGAAGGGTTCTTCCGGCAGAGCAGGTCTGTTTGAGAATATCCATCACCCCCAGCATCTGTCGAAGATCCAGGCCGTCGAATGGCTCATCTAGAACAAGCAGCGGCTGAGTTGAAAGCAGTGCCACAGCCAGAAGGTACCTTCTGTTGAAGCCTTTGGAGAGGGCTTTTACCTTTTTTGCCAGAGCAGGTTCAAGCCCGAGCTGTGCGATGAATGTGTTCATGCGGTCTGTCTGTACACCGAAAAGTCTGCTGAAGAATTTCAGTACTCTTGAAACGGAGAACTCGGAATAGGGTGTAATCCCGTCGGGAAGGTAGAACATCTGCTGTTTTCTGTTTGGAATCGGAAGAGTTTTCCCCAGGTGAAGAACTGTGCCGCCATTAAGCGGTATCAGCCCTGCGATACCTTCCAGAAGGGTGGTTTTGCCTGATCCGTTGGGTCCTATCAGCCCCAGAATCTCGCTTTGGCGAATACCAAAACTGATATCCTTAAGTGCCTGAACATCTCCGTAGTGTTTTGATATACCTTCAATTTGCAGGAACGGAGAAGAAACTGTTGCCAAAGTATTTCCTACTTTCAGATGGTGCTGGAAGTGATAATACCGCATGACTGCAGCCCGGTCAACAAATTGAGCAGTGCTGCTGTTGTGTTGATATGACCTTTTTGAATTATACTTCCACTGCTGGTTAAATTGCCTGAAAGGAATTCGTAATGACAACTGACAACCGTTTCCTGCAAAACAGAAAGTACATTGCAGCCAACTTTGTTTTGTTTGCAGTACTGTTTCTATCTGTTTCCTTTAACAAGACATACATTCGTCCGGCATACGGGCACACTGCAATTGTCGGAGTATTAACAGGAAGTTTCTCTAACTTCATGGCTGCATGGATTATCAGTTTGTTTCCTTTTGCAGCTATTCGCGCAGGAAGGATGAGTTTGAAGAAAGCAAGGCTGGTTTTCTACGGAATATCAGTTTTGGTGTTCGCAGCACTTGCAGTGGAGGAGATTGCTCCGTACACAGGTGCAAGCAGCACCTTTGATGTTTTTGATCTGATGGCAAGCGGTTTTGGAAGTCTTGCTGCGATTGCTGTTTTTGAAGTCTTTTTGAAAAAGCGATTGCTTCAGTAACGATCAGAACACAGAGAACAATTTGAAATATCCCTGATAATCTCCTGCTGGTTTAGGATTGTCATTTTAGTATTGACAGGTTATTCTCTTCTGAGACCGCTATGTAAATCTTGCTCAATCTGGTATTGAAAGTACAGTTTTGGTGGGGTACTTTACGCGGTTTGTATTGTATAGGTCAGTGTTAATTGCAAGGGGAGTATTATGAGGTTTGTCTGCAGGCCTGTATCGTTGTTCATGTATGTTTATTTTGCTGTTGCAGCAGGCTGCGGTGATTCACCTGAGGATCCTGGCTCACAGTCAGGTGAAGACAGGCAGGATGAAGCAATTCTGGTAAGTATCTCTGAAAACGGAAGTTTGCAGAATCCCGCCTGGTCTCCAGACGGAGGATCACTGCTGTTTACAAGGTTTACAGCCGGATACAATTCTGAGCCGGCAGATCTGTTCGTGATTGATCTGGGCGATAATTCCCAGCGAACGCTGGTGTCAGACGGTACAGGAAATATCAGCCTGCCAGGATCCGTGTGGAACGGAGCATCAGACAAAATTGTATTTGCTTCTACGCGAGCTCCCCATGACGAGATCTACGTAATTGATGAGAACGGTGTACCTGGTGATGAGGTAAAGCTCACTGAAAGAGCAGACAGAGTTGCATACGAGCCTTCATTTTCTCCTGATGGTCAGTGGATTGTTTTCGAGTCTCATGTTCTGGATGTTGAAAATGACGGAATTATAACCAGGTACAAAGCAGACGGATCACAACCTTATACGGCGCTGACAGATGCCTCCTTTGATTGCAGGCAACCTAACTGGTCACCAGCCGGTGATCTTATTCTGTATCAGCGGTATACAGGCGGGCAGTGGAACATCTGGATGATGAACACAGACGGAACGAATCAGACACAGATTACATCTGGTTCTGGCGATAAAACTGATGCATCATTTTCACCGGATGGTCAGTGGATCGTGTACAGCTCTGATGAAGGCGGTCTGGACTCTGCAAATTTGTTCATTGTTTCTGTTGCAGGGGGAAACTCCACCAGACTGAGTTTCTTTTCAGGATACGATGGAGCTCCGTCATGGTCTCCTGATGGAAACAGGATTGCATTTGAATCATGTCCGGGAGATCCTGACGAATCAGCGGGAACATCCATCTGGATTATTGATGTTCCTGATCTTCAGCAGGGATACAATTCTGCTAGTAAACTGTAACAGGTTTGTACTTACAGAGTTGTATCAGTTTAAACCCGCGCATTACAGATACAGTGGATCTGTTCTGATTACCATATATTCGGCACATCAAAACTGAAAAGGAGATCCCATGCAGAAGAAGCCACTGATAAGTGCCTCGGAAAGACTAAGCAAGCTGCCTCCATACTTTTTTGCCGAGCTTGACAGACAGAAGAAAGCAGCGGCAAAGAGGGGGCTCGATCTGATAGATTTTGGTATAGGCGACCCCGATATGCCGACACCTGAAGAGATCGTTGCAGCAGGGCAGAAGGCTTTGGCCGACCCGGCAAATCACAGATACCCTGATGGAGCCGGATCAGAGTCTTACAGAAATGCCTGCGAAGGATGGATGAAGAGCCAGTTCGGTGTTGATTGTGAAACTGCTGCAGTCATCGGTTCAAAAGAGGGTATTGCCCATATACCCATGGTGTTCTGCAACAGGGGAGATCTTGTTCTAATACCCAATCCCGGATACCCTGTTTACAGGGCCTCGGCAATACTTGCCGACGCAATACCTGTTGACCTTCCTTTGCTGGGAGAAAACGGGTTTCTGCCGGATTTTGAGAAAATACCACCTGCTGTTCTCAGAGAAGCAAAAGTCATGTTCCTGAACTACCCCAACAACCCCACAGGGGCTGTTGTTACCCTTGAACAGATGGCTAAGATGGTGGAATTCGCCAGAACGAACAACATCCTTCTCGTAAGTGATAATTCGTACAGTCACATAAGGTTTGACGGAGTAAAGCCCATGAGTTTCCTTCAGGTTCCCGGGGCTTCTGATGTTGTTCTTGAGTTTCACAGTCTTTCAAAAACATTCAATATGACAGGGTGGAGGATTGGCTTTGTTGCAGGTGGCGCAAATCTGGTAAACACCTTTATGGGCGCGAAAGAGAACATTGATTCCGGCATCTTTACTGCAATTCAGAAAGCCGGAGAAACCGCGATGGGTATGGATATATCAGGTTTTGAGGAGCGGCTGGAGGTTTACCGCGAAAGAAGAGGAATTCTGGTCGACGGGCTTAACAAACTGAACTGGGACATTGCAGATTCCCCCGGAACATTCTACGTGTGGGTTAAGCTTCCAAGGGGGGCTGATTCCATGGTGTTTGCCAGAAAGATGGTCAACCATGCTGGTATTGTTATTACCCCGGGAAGCGGTTTTGGAACCTGGGGGGAAGGCTACATCCGTTTTGCTCTGACCATTTCGTCTGACAGAATTCATCAGGCAGTGGGAAGGCTGGAGCAGATGGAGCTTCACAAAGGAAGGCTTCTTAAATGGTTGAAGAAAACAGGAGACTGACCGGTACTCTGCTGCTTGAGGGTATTTCCCTTACCTTGCGGCTGGGTGCGCTGCCGTTTGAGAGAATAGAGTCGAGACTGGTACCGGTTGATCTTAGGTGGACAGGTGAATTGCTTGCAGGCGGGAAACCAGTTGTAGATTACTCTGCTGTGTGTTCTGTGCTGAACAATGAACTGAAACCGGAGTACTGTTTTATTGAAGAACTTGCAGGTGATATTCTTGAGTTGCTGGAAGAGAAATGGTCTGGAGCCTGGACTGTAACAGTGCGAAAAAGTTACCCTCCGGTTGATCCTCCCATGGAAAGGGCTTCAGTTTCTGTTACCGGCGGTTATGCAACCTGAGCTTACCGGAACAGACAGCAGGGCTTTTGCCCTGGGTATTGGTGGCAACGAGGGAGATGTTCTGCAGACCATCAGAACCTGTGTCTCCACCCTCAGTAAGAACAGGCTGGTTTCCAGTTTTCGTGTATCTTCAGTTTACAGAACCTCTCCATGGGGAGGTGTTGAAGGCGGCGAGTTTCTTAACTGTGCTGTGAGCGGGTTGTGGGCAGGCAGCGATCTTGAACTGCTGTATCTGTGCCGGTCTGTGGAGGGTTTGTTCTCAGTTCCGGTTAAGAAAAACGGTGCTGCCAGAGAGCTTGATGTGGATATTCTGTTTATCGAAGGCGGCAGCACAAGTGAAGAACTGACACTGCCCCATCCGCGTATGACTTTTCGGAAATTTGTGCTTGTTCCTCTGTGCGATGTATGGTTCGGGAAAGTTCCCGGGCTTGGGCAGACACCTGCGGAACTTCTAAAGCGGGTACAGGACAGCTCTTCTATTATATTCCACAGTGATTTGCATTCACAGTAACAGGGGGCTGGGTAGCTTTGAAAAGTGCAGGGTATCTTGTTGTAGAGGGTCCTATAGGAGTTGGAAAAACAGGTCTGGCCAGAAAGCTTGCAAACAGGCTTGAAGGAAGGGCTATACTTGAGGAGACAGACGAGAATCCCTACCTGGAATTGTTTTACAGAAACAGGAAGAAGTACGGGTTTCAGGCGCAGATCTCTTTTCTTCTGGCAAGGTACATACAGCAAACAAGGCTTGTTCATCCGGATCTGTTTACCAGGTATCTGATTTCTGATTTTCTGTTCGGTAGGGGAACTGTTTTTGCGAGAGTAAGTTTAGACCCACAAGAGTTTAACCTGTACCAGCGGTTGATGGAACAGTTGAAGCCTGGCTTGACCTCTCCGGATCTGGTAATCTACCTGCAGGCATCAACAGGTGTTCTTATAGACAGAATCAACAGGAATGGAAGGGCGTTTGAGCGTGATATGAACAGAAACTGGCTGGATCAGCTGGTGGATTCTTACAACAGCTGGTTTTTGCAGGACAGACAGTATCCGGTTCTTGTTGTAAACACCGATTCAGTTGAATTCCCAGAGAGTGAAAGCTCGTTTGAAGGGCTTGTGGAAGCCATAAGAACACACCCGGGAGGGATACAGGGCTACAACCCCGTGCCGAACAAAGGATTGCTGATTTGATAGTAACAGACAGTGAAAAAACCATCTCCACACTCTGCAGCAGCTGGCGGGCAGAGGGTCTTGGCGTTGGGCTTGTTCCCACTATGGGCGCTCTTCATCAGGGGCATCTGAGCCTTGTGAAAACCGCTGTTGCCTGTGTTGACAGAGTTGTTGTGAGCATTTTTGTTAATCCGACGCAGTTCGCTGCAGGGGAGGATCTTGACAGATATCCAAGAACTCTTGAGCAAGACTGCGAACAGGTGGAAAAAGCTGGAGCTTCTGCTGTTTTCACTCCTGCCCCGGTTACTGTTTACCCGAAGGGATTTTCATCGGAAGTGCGGGTATCAGGAATTACTGAAGGGCTGTGCGGAGTTTACAGGCCAGGTCATTTTAACGGTGTTACCACGGTGTGCTCTGTTCTGTTCGGGATCGTCAGGCCGGAGGTGGCAGTTTTCGGCATGAAAGATGCGCAACAGCTGGCTGTTGTAAGGCGGATGGTCGACGATCTCCGAATGGGTGTTGAAATTGTTGCTGCACCGATTGTTCGTGAATCGGATGGTGTTGCAATGAGCAGCAGAAACAGGTATTTGTCTGCTACAGAAAGAAAGCAGGCTGCTCTGATACACAAAGGGTTGAAGAAGGCTGCGTCACTTTGCAGAAGAGGAGAGAATAGCTGCGCTGTACTGAGGCAAGCGTTTCTGCAGACGGTAAGCTCGGGTTCTGAACTTCGTGTTCAGTACGCTGAAACAGTTGACCCCGATACGCTTCTTTCAGTTGAAGCAGTTGAAAAAACAGTTCTTCTGGCAGTAGCTGTTTTTGCGGGTAAAACAAGACTAATAGACAATGTTCTGATTAAGCCGGAGGTTTAATTTTGCTTAGATGTTTTCTGAAATCGAAGTTACACAGGATGGTTGTGACCCAGGCCGAACTGGATTACATGGGTTCCATTACCATAGACAGAAATCTTATGGATATGGCTGGTATTCTTCCCCACGAAAAAGTTCTTGTGGCAGATATCGATACCGGAAACAGGTTTGAAACATACGTTCTGGAAGGTGAACGGGGAAGCGGTATTATCTGTATCAATGGCGCTGCCGCCAGGCTCTGCAGCCCCGGAGACAGAGTGATTATTCTTCAGTTCGCCTGGTTTAATATGGATGCGGATACTGTTACTGAGCCTGTGGTTGTTGTTGCAGATGATTCAAATCTCGATCCCCGGAAGCTAACATGATTACCGCAGCGGTGATTCTTGCCGCAGGTATGGGAAAGAGAATGAAATCTGATTTACCCAAGGTGCTGCATCCTGTTCTTGCGAAAACCATGGTGGAAAGGGCTGCCGGGGTTGCCGAAGCAGCAGGGGTTACAGAGGTAACAGTTGTAATCGGTCACGGCAGAGACAGGGTAATTCCCCTGCTGGAGGCCAAAGGCTGGAACTGGGCTGTTCAGAGCAGTCAACTGGGAACTGCCCATGCTGTAACCTGCGCACTGCCTCAGGTGGAGAATGCCGATGAAGTGGTAATTCTTATGGGTGATGTTCCGCTGTTGCGGAAGGAAACAGTGGGAGAGCTTATTCAGGCCAGAAGACAGGTAGAGGCCTCACTTGCAGTGCTTACCACCACGCCTCCCGATGTTTCCGGTTATGGAAGGGTAATTCTTGACAGTGAGGGCAGAATCGACAGAATTGTTGAAGAGAAGGATGCAACTGCCAGCGAGAAGGAATGCAGGGTTATTAACACGGGAATAATGGTTTTTGACGGCAGTGTTCTTGCAAAGGTGCTTTCAGGTATTGGCAATTCCAATGCTCAGAACGAGTATTATCTAACAGATGCTGTGGAGGTGGTTTCCCGCATGGGCAGAAAGGCTGTTTCTGTGTTTACGCCGAACTGGCAGGAAACAGCCGGTGTAAACAATCCGCTTCAGCTTGCTGCATGTACTGCTGAAATGAAGAGAAGGGTTGTAGAGACGCACCTTCTTGAAGGTGTTGTTATTCCCGATCCGGAATCGGTGTGGATAGAAGACGATGTGGTTATTGGAAGAGGAGCTGTAATAGGGCGCAACTGCAGGCTTTCCGGGGATACCGTTATCGGCGCAGAAGCAGTTATTGGTGACGGTTCAATAATTGATTGTGCCGTGGTAAAGCCTGGTGAGACCATTGAAGAGTACTCAATTATCGGAGTGGATTGATGACACAGAGGTTGTGGGCACCCTGGAGACATGATTACATAACATCTTCCGGAGGAAAGACCGATGAGTGTGTTTTCTGCAGAATTGGCGGAGATGACTCTTCCCTGAACACGCAGAACCTTGTTCTTCACCGGGGAGAGCACTGCTTTGTTGTTCTTAACAGATATCCGTACATCAACGGTCACCTGATGATAGTTCCGTTCCGTCACGCAGGTGATCTGTCATCACTGAACAGAACAGAGAGAATTGAGATCATGGATCTTGCAGTGCAGGCTGAGCAGGCTCTTGCAGAAGCCATGCACTGCCAGGGCTTGAACGGGGGCTGGAATATCGGTTCTGCCGGGGGAGCGGGCATACCTGGTCACCTGCACTTTCATGTTCTTCCAAGGTGGAACGGCGACACCAACTTCATGACCACTGTAGGGCAGGTAAGAGTTGTTTCCCAATCGCTGGAGCAGGCCTACGAAGCACTCTCGCCACTGTTCGGAGGCTCTTAGTGGCAAAGAGGTTATCCACGCACAGGAGGAAGAGAAAGATACTTCCCGTTGTACTGGTTTCCCTGGCGGCGGGTTGTCTGATTACACTGGCCGTGGTGTATTCTCCATCGTGGTTCCATACATACAGTGTTCCAGTTGCGCTGGAATCGGTGTTTCGCTTCAACGACTCTGTGCCTCCTCCGGATACAGTTCTTATACAGGTAAGAAACGGTGCCGGTGTTGCGGATCTTGCCAGGTGGGCACAGAATTTTCTGGAAACCCGTGGAGGGGATGTTATCTTTTACGCACCTGGTCCGCCGCTTAACGCAGGAGAGATGGACTATGCTGTTACAGTGGTTGTTTCCCATGACACTTCCTTTGCTGCGGCCAGAGCTGTGGCTGAGGTTGTCGGTGTAGGGGATTCTTCCATAGTAATGATGCTTCCCGCACCGGGGCAGATATCACCTGTTGATGTAACAATTATTCTGGGAAGGGACAGAAACGACCCTTCAGACTTTATACCATACAGAGACTGAACCCCGCATGTCGGGCAAAGGAGCGGAGGAATTTTTGAGCACAGACAAGGATAAGCCGGATGTACTTCAGCAGATAGTGGATGCCGTTCATCAGAGGCACGGATACGATGTTCTGGCAGTGGATATGACCGAGTACCCGTTAACCATGGATATCTTTCTGTTAACATCGGCAGACAACAGAATACAGAGCAGAGCCATTGCCGACCATGTGGAAAGAACCGCCCGAAGCCTGGGCTGGAAACTTCATCACAAGGAGGGGTACAGCGAAGGAAGCTGGATACTGCTTGATTTCATAGATCTGGTGGTTCACATCTTTCTTCCCGATGTAAGAAAGTACTACAACATAGAGTCACTGTGGAGTGATGCTCCCGTGATGAAATTTGAAGATAAAACAACTATTGAAGACAATGAGGACTTTACTTTTGAAATCGCCCCTTCAGATTAGAACAGGCCTTGCCGCTGTTATGAAGGCGGCGCTGGAAGATACATTTCAAGCTATTGATCCTCAGGTTGAGGTTGTACCGTCACGGAACCTATCATTCGGCGACCTGGCGTGCAGTTCTGCAATGCCGCTGGCAGGTAAACTGAAGAAGTCTCCCAGAGAAATCGCAGATGTGATGGCCGAGGGAATAACAAGCCGTTTCCCCCAGGTGGAAAAGGTAACAGTTGACGGACCCGGCTTTCTCAATATCACACTGTCAGGGAAATACCTTGCTCAGTTCACTGCGGCTGTTGCACAGGATGGAGCTGGCCAGTTTATTCCCCAGGTCGGGAAGGGGAAAACCGCTCTTGTAGAGTTTGTCAGCTCAAACCCCACAGGGCCGCTTACCGTTGGTCACTGCCGTCAGGCAGTGCTCGGTGATGCCGTTTCAAGGCTGCTTGAGGCTGTCGGGTGGAATGTGCAGCGGGAATACTACTTCAACGACGCAGGAAGACAGATGGACAAACTGGCGGAATCACTTGCCGCCAGGTACATGGGACTTCTGGGTGTTTCCATGGATATTCCCGAAGGAGGTTACCAGGGAGACTATATAGTTTCATGGGCACAGCAGCTGAGAGAAGAAAAGGGAGACCTGCTGAAGTGGCCGGAACAGATGAAACTGTTCCGGGAGTACGCAGGAAGCAGGGCATTCACTCTGATAAGTGATGACCTGAAGCTTCTGGGCATTGCATTCGACAGGTACTTTGCCGAGAGCGAACTTATCCCCGAAGCTGTTGAGGAAACAATAGAGCTTCTGGAGCAGAAGCAGCTTGTTTACAGGGACGGGGAAGATCCCAGGAAAATCTGGTTGAAACTGACTGAAATAGGCCGTCCGGACGACAGGGTGATAGTGCGCGAAGACGGCTCATTTACATACAGAATGCCGGATATCGCCTATCACCTGAACAAGTTCAGCAGGGGTTACGACCTTGTTGTAGACATCTTCGGTTCCGACCACATAGACACATGCAGAGACGTAGAGGCTGTTGTTGGCGAACTAATCGGAAAAGATGAGGTTTCCAGCAGGCTCCGAACAATTCTTCACCAGTTTGTTACTCTGGTAAGAGGCGGACAGAAGGTAAAGATGTCCACCAGGGCAGGCAACTTTGTAACTCTGCGTGATCTTGTTGATGAGGTAGGCTCTGCCGATGTTGTTCGCTACATCTTTCTTACCAGAAGGGCCGAAGCCCATATGGACTTCGACCTTGAAGCCGCAGCTGCCGATAACGAAGAGAATCCAGTGTTTTACGTTCAGTATGCTTTTGCCAGAATCGCAGGGATACTCAGAAATCCGAATACTGAAAGCTTTATTGTGAATGACCCCCGATTGCTGCTGTCTGCTCAGTCAGGAAAAGGGAGGGAAAGAGACCTTATGAGACTTCTTGAGACAATACCACTTAGGGTGGAAGCAGCAGCTACAGCTCTGGAACCCAACAGGATTCCTGATATGCTGGCTGAAGTTGCCCGGGGCTTTCACGGGTTTTATCAGCACCACAAGGTTGTTGACCCTGGAAACATGGAAACGACTGCGGCAAGGCTTACGCTGTGCATGGCTGTGCGCAATACGCTGAGTGAATTATTAACAATTCTCGGGGTTAATGCCCCGGAAAAAATGTAGAGAGGAACAGTTTATGTCTGTTCTTGTAGTTGGTTCAGTTGCCCTTGATACACTTACCACTCCTGCGGGGAAGGTTGAAGACACTCTCGGGGGGTCTGCAGTTTACTTCGGTCTTGCTGCCGGCCAGCTTTCCAGAGTTCGCATTGTCGGGGTTGTCGGCCCTGATTTTCCCAGCACAGAGAAGAGTTTTCTTACACAGAGAAATGTAGATATCGAGGGGTTAACAATAGGCCGCGGTCCCACATTCCGGTGGGAGGGCGTTTACGGTCCTGATTTTGGAGACGCAAAGACCATCAGAACCGAGCTGGGCGTATTTGCCAGCTTTGAACCTGTTCTTCCTGAAGATTACAGGGAAACTCCTTTTGTGTTTCTTGCTAACATTGATCCTGATCTTCAATTGCGGGTTCTGGATCAGGTAAAGAATCCAACCTGGATTGCTATGGACACAATGAATCTCTGGATTGAACACAAAAAAGATGTTGTTCTGAAGGCAATCAAGAAGGTCGATCTTCTGTTTGTCAACGCGTCCGAGGCTAGACAGCTGTCCGGCTCCAATGATCTGTTCAGAGCAGGCAGATACATACTGAAGCGCGGTCCCAGATACCTTGTGATCAAGCTGGGCGCCAGCGGCGTGATGGTTCTCGGGGGCCCTCAGCCATTCCTTCTTCCCGCCTGCCCTGTTAAGAAGGTAATTGATCCAACAGGTGCAGGAGACAGCTTTGCAGCAGGAATGCTTGGCTTTCTTGCCGGTACCGGGGGAGAGCTTGCATTCCGGAATATTACCCGTGGGCTGTGTTACGGTTCTGTAACTGCAAGCTTTGCAATAAGCGGTTTCGGTGTTGAAGCCCTCCGCAATCTGGAAAAGAGTGATATTGATGAGAGGCTTGGTTTCTACCTTTCCACCAACCAGCTTGACCGGGTAAAAGAATGAGCGGAATAGACTACAGAGACAGTGGCGTAAATATCGATGAGGGTCTTCGTGCAGTAGACCTGATGAAGAAGGAAGTTAAGAGAACTTTCAACAAAAATGTTCTCTCCGAACTCGGTCACTTTGGCGGGCTTTTCAGAGCGGATTTTCCGGGTATGACAGAACCTGTTCTTGTTGGCAGTATGGACGGTGTCGGTACAAAACTGAAGGTTGCAGCTCTTAAAAATGACTATACCACAGTGGGCCGTGACCTGGTAAATCACTGTGTAAACGATATTCTTGTACAGGGTGCCCACCCCCTCTTCTTTCTTGACTACATTGCCTGCGGAAAGCTTGATGCATCTGTTGCCGCAGATATTGTTACAGGTCTCGCCAGGGCATGTTCCGAAAACGATTGTGCTCTGCTCGGCGGAGAAACAGCTGAGATGCCCGGTTTTTACAACACCGGAGACTACGATGTTGCAGGAACCATCATAGGAGCTGTGGACAAAGGCAAAATAATTGACGGAACTGCAGTTGCTCCGGGTCACGGAATAGTAGGGCTTCCGTCAAGCGGCCTGCACACAAACGGTTACTCTCTGGCCCGGGCAGTTCTGTTTGAAAAGGCAGCCCTTTCAGTTAATGCCCACCACGCCACTCTTGGTGATGACACAGTGGGAGAGGCACTGCTAAAAGTGCACCGAAGCTACCTTAAACAGGTAATGCCTCTGCTTGACCAGGGGCTTGTAACTGGAATGGCCCACATAACAGGGGGAGGTATTCCAGGAAACCTTGTCAGAATACTTCCAGACGGCTGCGGAGCCTCTATTACCCCGGGGTGGCCTGTACCTCCGGTGTTCAAATTGATAAAGGAACTCGGTGGTATTGCTGAAGTGGAAATGCGCAGGGCATTCAACCTGGGGGCAGGGTTCCTGATTGTAACTCCGGAACCGGCAGAGGTATTCAAGCTGCTCAGCCAGGCCGGGGAAAAGCCATTTCATGCCGGTGTGATAACACAGGGCAGTTCCATCGAATACGAAGAGGAGGGTGCATAATGGCATCTGATCTCGCTTCGCAGCTCGCTCTGAAAAACGGAGGGAAGATCCTGCTGGCGGTTATGGATGGGGTAGGTGATCTTCCCATTCCTGAATTTGGAGGTTTAACGCCTCTGGAAAAAGCAAAAACCCCAAATATGGATAGCCTTGCAGCAGGTGGAGCCCTTGGGCAGCAGTTTCCTGTTGGAAGAGGTATCACGCCGGGCAGCGGACCAGGTCACCTGGCTCTGTTTGGATACGATCCGGTGAAGTACCTTGTGGGAAGAGGGGCTCTTGCCGCTCTTGGTATAGGCTTTCAATTAAAACACGGTGATCTTGCTGCCAGAATAAACTTCTGTACACTGGGGGAAGACGGTGTAATTCTTGACAGAAGAGCAGGAAGAATCTCAACTGATCTCTGCACTGAGCTTGTAGAAGAGCTTAAGGCTGTATCTGTTCCAGGTGTTGAGGTTTTTGTGGAGCCTGTGAAAGAGCACCGGGCATGTGTTGTGTTCCGCGGCGCCGGTCTTTCTGAGCATCTGCACGATACCGATCCGGGGCTTGTGGGCGAAAAACCTCTTCCTGTAACTGCAACAGATTCAGATGCTCGCAGCGCTGTGAAGATTGTTGGTGAATTCATAGACAGGTCCATGGGTATTCTGAAAGACAAGTCACCTGCCAACGGGCTGCTGCTCCGTGGTTTTGCTCTTCATGAAGACCTTCCTACAATGCAGAGCAGGTACAAGCTGAACCCTGCAGCTGTTGCTCTTTACCCCATGTACCGCGGTGTGGCCTCTCTTGCAGGCATGGAGCAGTTTCAGTCGGATCCCGCAGACCTCACCGGAGAAGTCAGGGCAGCAAACGCGGCACTGAAGGCCGGGAAAGACTTTGTTTTTCTTCACCACAAATACACAGACAGTTCAGGTGAGGATGGAGACCACGAAAGAAAAGTTCGGGAGATAGAGAAATTCGACGCAGCAGTTCCGGAACTGGTTAAGTGCGGGTTCGATGTTATCTGTATAACCGGTGACCACTCTACCCCCTGTCCCATGAAACTTCACAGCTGGCATCCGGTACCGGTTCTTATCCATGGCGGACCACAGAGAACAGGATGGAACAAAAGGTTCACAGAGAGAGAAGCTGCTTCAGGTGCCCTGGGTACATTCAAAGGCAGTGAACTGATGCCGCTTCTTCTGGCGGCAGCAGGAAGACTGGCGAAGTTTGGGGCCTGACTTCTGTCGTTCGGCTCTTGTGTGTCTTTCCGGCGGAGTGGATTCAACTGCAGCTCTGCTGCGGTGCAGCACGCTGTTCAGCTCAGTAAGAGCAGTTTACGTGCAGACCGACCGCAGCCCCCCCCCGGATCAGGCGTATGAATCGTGCAGACAGCTTGGAGTAGAGCTTTCAGTTGCCGATGCAAAGACGCTTTTCAACACGGAAATTAAGCAGTTTACAGTGGAGGCTTACAAGTTCGGCAGAACTCCTAATCCATGTGCTCTGTGCAACGCCAAGGTCAAACTGGCAGTTCCGTTTTCCATGCTTACCCCGGGGGAGTGCCTGGTAACAGGGCACTACGCCGGGAATTCGGCAGGTATTCTCCAGCGGGGAAGAGATCCCTCCAAAGACCAGTCTTACTTTCTGTCTCTCGTTCCTGTTGAGATACTGAGCCGCTGCTATTTTCCCCTGGGAGAGAGTTTTAAGAAAGATGTCAGAGTTGAGGTTCTTGAAAGCGGGCTTTGTTTTGTAGAGAGAGAAAGCCAGGATCTGTGTTTCCAGAGGACCGGTGCCGGTGTTCCCGGGGATGTAGTGGATGCAGATGGAAACATCGTTGGCAGGCACAATGGGCTTGACGGCTACACGCCAGGGCAGAGAAAAGGCTTTGGAGCACACAATGGCAGGAAGTATGTGATACGGCTGGACATTCTCACCAACAGGCTGATAATTGGAGAGGAACAATACCTTTACAGTGAAAGCTGTGTTCTGAATAATATCAACTGGTTGATGAAGCCAGTTGAAGAACGATTTGCATGCATGGTTCAGACACGCTACAGAAAGAAGGCTGTACCTGCAGATGTTTCCATGAACAGAGATGGTACACAGGCTGTGGTGGAATTTCATGATCCACAGAAGGCTGTGGCTCCAGGTCAGGTTGGGGTTATGTTCCTCTCTGATTCCGTCATTGGCGGTGGTATCATAGACAGATACGAAGGAGACACTTATGCCTAACAGAATAAAGCAGGAGATAGACAGGCTGAAGAATGAGCGTGGAGCAATCATTCTTGCACACAGCTACCAGCCGGGCAACATTCAGGACACAGCCGATTTTGTAGGAGACTCTCTTGAACTCTCTCGTATTGCAGCTGCTGAATCTGCCGAGATGGTGGTGTTCTGCGGTGTGAAGTTTATGGCGGAAACCGCCAAACTGCTTTCTCCAGACAGCACTGTTGTGCTGGCTGCACCTGACGCAGACTGTTCTCTGGCTGCCAGTATGAGCGGTGATGATCTCAGACAGATGAAGAAGCAGTATCCCGGCGCAGAGGCAGTTATCTATGTAAATTCCACAGTTGATCTCAAGTCGGAGGCCTGGTCTTGTTGCACAAGCGCAAATTCTATTGAGATCGTTGAAGCAGCACCTTCAGATGAAGTTATCTTCGGCCCTGACAGGAATCTGGGTACATGGGTTGCAGAGAATACGAACAAGAAGCTTCATATCTGGCCCGGGGGCTGCCATGCTCACAGCGGTGCCGATATCCGGAACTTAAGAGAGAAGAAGGCTGAATGGCCTGATGCCAGGGTTCTTGTTCACCCAGAATCCCCTTCGACATTTCTGTGGGAGGCTGACGAGGTTCTTGGAACAGGCGGAATGATAAAGTATGTAAAAAACTCTTCTGCAGACAGGTTTATTATAGGCACAGAAGAAGGCATGATATACCGTCTTGAAACCCTGTTTCCCGGCAAAGAATTCAAGGCTGCAGGGAAAATTATCTGTTCCGATATGGGTTACACCACTCCCGAGATGGTTCTCAAAGCCCTTGAATCCCGGGGTGATGGAATAGAGATTCCCGCTGAGCTGGCAGACAGGGCCTCTGCTGCAGTTCGAAGAATGACGCAGACAGGGTAGGTGGAGTTTGCTGAAAGCTGCTGTAACTCAGGTCTGGTACGACAACGAACACAGTATTATCGGGGAATACGGTCCATTTCGGTACAGTCTCAATCACAGTTACGCTGCATTGCTTGATCGATCTGGTCTTCTTCCGCTTGCAGTTCTTCCGGTGAACAGTTTAACTCCCATGGAAATACTTGCAGAATTTGATATCCTCGTACTTACAGGTGGCGGAGATCCTTCTCCATATCTGTTCGGCAGAACAGATCAGGGAAGCCGGAATCCAAGACCATACAGATCAACCTGGGACTTGAGACTTTACCGTACTGCAAGAGAGCTTGATATGCCCATTCTCGGTATCTGCCTTGGAATGCAGCTTATGGGTATTGCAGAGGGGGTTGCCCTCATTCAGGATATTCCCGGGGGCGAAGTGTTTCACGATGGTTCTGCCAGCAATCCGGTTAAGCATAAGATCACTTTCAAGCCAGGCAGCCGGCTTTACTCTCTGTTTGGCAAAGAGGCTTCGGTTTCCTCTTCTCACCATCAGGCACTTGAAAAAACTCCACCGGGTTATACGGTTACTGCTACAAGTGAAGACGGGCTGATTGAAGCTATTGAAAGCACAGACGGAAGAGTTATGGGCGTGCAGTGGCATCCGGAAAGAGACAGCACCGGTGAGCCCATAATAAGTGCTGTGATGAAGCTGGCAGGTGGGTAATGATATACCGGTGTTTGCCTGAAAGGGTCAGCAGAATTTGGGGTTCTCTTCCACCGGAGCGGGAAGGTGGTGAACCAACCGGAGAGATCTGGTGGTTTTCCAGCGAAACGGTTTTGGTAGCGGATAATGGAGTATCAAGCAAGGCAAAAGAGTTTTTCCCGGGAAACTCTGTTCCGATTGTGGTAAAAACCCTGCATGCTGCCAGAAATCTTTCTGTACAGGTTCATCCCGGCTGTGACGGAACGGAACCGGTTAAAGACGAATCGTGGGTGGTTCTTGGCGGCAGTGGAAAAATACTGCACGGAATCGCAGACGGCACCACGCCAGAGCAGTTTAGAAGCGCCGTCCGCGATGGCTCGGTAGAAACAATCCTGCAGGTAATTCAGTCTGAACCGGGGCTTGTTGTTCACCTGCCTGCAGGTACTGTTCACGCCCTGGGCGCCGGGCTTACAGTGCTGGAGGTTCAGCTGAACTGTGCTGTTACCTACCGTCTGTGGGACTATGCAAGAACAGACATTAAAGGTAACCTGAGGGAGCTTCATGTAGAAAAGGGTCTAAAGGCAGTTAATTGGAAAAATATGGGCAGAGCTTATGTGGTGGCAGGCGATTACCTGGATGCAGGCACATACTTCCTTAGAAAAGCAGAACCGGGTTCTGTGCAGTTAAGACCACTGGAACTGGTGTATATACCAGGGGAAAACCGGTGCCTTTTTGCCGATGGGGAAGGCGGAACTGTTTCAATAACACACAACTCATGGGTATTGGGGATGACAGATGAGTAACACAGGAGTTTTTGCGGTGATAATGGCTGGAGGCCGTGGAACCAGATTCTGGCCCGCTTCAACAAACGCCAGACCTAAACAGTTCATGGATCTTCTGGGCGGAGGTACCATGCTTCAGAAAACAGCTGGCAGATTCGCGGGCATTACAGGTTCCGACAGGGTTCTGGTGGTTACAGGGGCTTCACACAAGGAACTTGTGAAACTGCAGCTTCCGCTGCTTCCGGAGAACAATCTTCTTCAGGAACCAGTTGGCAGAAACACAGCTGCGTGTATTGGATGGGCTGCGGAAACCCTAAGACGGCGGGGATACGGAGAAAGCATAATGGTGGTTGCAGCAAGCGATCACAGGATTGAGCCAGTTGAAGGATTTGAAGAAACTGTTCGTAATGCTGTAACTCTTGCTGAAAAGGGTTATCTGTGCACTATCGGTATAACTCCGGACTATGCTGCGACAGGCTACGGTTACCTGCAGACAGGGGAGGAGATCAAACCGGGCAGACGGGTGAAAAGTTTCCGTGAGAAACCCGACGAACAAACTGCTTCCATGTACCTGAAATCAGGGGATTACCTGTGGAACTCCGGGATGTTCATCTGGAAAGTCAGCAGCTTTCTGGAAGAACTGAAGAAGTACATGCCGCAACTGTACAGGGGAATACTGCAGTTGCCTGATACCACATCTCCTTCCGAAGATGCGTATGGTGCACTTCAGTCGCAGTCTATCGACTACGGCGTTATGGAGAAAACGAACAAAGCAGTAGTAGTACCTGCTCTGTTCCAGTGGAGTGATATAGGAGACTGGCCAGGTGCAGGGCGGGCAGGAGTTTCAAAGGGCAGCAGTATGTTTTTAGATTCAGAGAACGTTCTTGTCTACGATGAAACAGACAGATTGACTGTGGTAGTGGGATTGAGCAATGTGAGTGTGGTTTCAACCGATAAAGCACTTCTGGTGATGGCTGACTCTGATGCCCAGAAGGTACGCGAAGTTGTCAGCAGACTTGAAAAGACAAGACCTGATCTTGTTTAAGACACACAGATGCAGGGTGCAATGAACTTCACACTGAAACAGATTGGAACCATACACACACCGTACACAGACACTGCACCGTATCAGCCTGTTGATGCCGGAGATGATGTATTCTTTCTGGAACTCTTCGACGGTTATTTAGAAGGGCTTCAGGATCTGTCTAAATTCGGTTACATGTATCTGCTCTACTACCCCACAGAGTTACAGAAAAGGCTGATATGGTTGTATCTCCCCCCTGGGCGGGAGGTAAAGAGATCGGAGTATTTGCAAGCCGTTCACCGGTAAGGCCGAACCCAATAGGGTTGAGTGTTGTTCAGATAAAATCTGTTGCTGAAAACAGGGTATACACCTCAGGTCTGGATGTGTTTGACGAAACGCCCCTGCTGGATATCAAGCCGTATATTAAAGATCTGGACAACAAACCCGAGGCTAACTACGGGTGGCTCTCAAATCTTGATGACATGGAACACCTTACTTTGCACATAAGGGGTATTCCTCACGAACATTGAGAACAGGTGTTTTACCTTATTGTATTGTAACCGGAGCCCCCACAGGAAGCCAGAAGTAAGCCCATCTGGCCGTGAAATAACCAAGACGCACGCATCCGTGGGACAGAGGTTCACCAAGCAGGTGTTCCACAGAAAGGGAGGCCTGATGAAGCCCTATGGTTCCCGTGTTCTCTATCGCCTGCCAGTATGGCATATTGATTCTGTAGGTGCTGGAAACCGGGTTCCACCTTTTATAAAGTACTCTGAAATTGCCGCTTGGCGTTGCGTACCGCGGTGGTCTTCCTGTTGAAACGAGGGCCAGATTTGCCTCACGCCCGCCATCAAGAAAAACAATGGTTTGCAGCTCTTTACTGACTATTGCTATTCGTTCCGCAGATTGTGCTTCTGCGAATACGACCTGAGCGGGAAGAATTGAAACAATTCCCCTTAATAGCAGGAAAGGCACAACGAAGCAGTTCAGAGGGAACCCCCATTCGGTAATCAGAAGCAGTTTGTTTTCGCAACAGTCTTTTACTCTGCTACGGATTTCCTCTTCAGTCAAGGGCAGAGAGTTGACTTTCAAGTTGTATTGAAGCAGATTTCCAGCTGTGTGCTCTGTGGGTGTTCCTTGAAATTCCAATATTATATTTGAATGGAGGGTTGATTTGAATCTCGCGAAAATTGTTGTCACGCTGGCAGCCGGGCTTCTCATTGTCGCCGGTTGTTCATCTCCGGCTGTTACCGGTATCAAAGTTCACATACAGAATGGCGAATACCAGGATGCTGTGGCTCTTGCTGACAGTGTTATAGCAAATGGTGAGGGTTCCAATGCTGAGGTGTGGTACTGGAAGGCCAGAGCATACAGTATGATGCACGTGTGGGATGAAGCCGCAGTATCTTTTGTTAAAGCGTATGAACTTGATCCTCTTACAGCAGCCCAGATGACATCCTACTGGCCCGCCTTTTACAACACAGCTGCGGGTTATGCTTCCGAAGGAAACAATGAAGATGCGATAAGTATGTTGGAAACAGGAAGCCAGATAGTTCCTGACCGCCCGGAGTTCGACCAGATGCTCGGTGATATTGCTCTGAAAGAGCAGAAGTATGATGAAGCAATTGAGTACTTTGAAGCATCAGTTGATCTTGCCGTTGCAAAAATGGATGAACTCAGAGCGAGTATTGAAGCATCTCAGGATCCAGACTATACAGAGCAGCTGGAAGATGCCATGGACAACATGGTGCACAGCGTTGTTCTTTCCACATACAACACAGGTGCTATTCTGGAAAACCGCTACATAAACTGTGAGGATGAAGCTGAGGCTGAAGCTATTTTGAATGAAGCTGAAGCAGTATACGGCAGAGGTATTGAGATTGACCCTTCAAGCGCCGACCTTATGACCGGTCTTGCTGAGTTCTATATTCTCTCTCAGCAGTTCGATAAGGCGCTTGCCATCTACGACAGTGCTCTTTCCGCCATCGACGCTGGTGTTGAAGAGGGCTGGATTCCTGAAGAAGATGCTGCCGAAATGAGAGGAGAGGTTCTTCTTACGAGAGGGTTTACCTTTATTGAAATGGAGAGATTCGATGAAGGTATTGCCGCACTTGAAGAGTGTAGAGCCCAGATGGGTGATACCTATCAGGTGCTTGCAATGATCGGCCACGCCAATTTCGTCATGGAAAACTATGACGAGTCTCTCGCTGTTATGACTCAGCTCGCGGAAACCGAGGGGCTTACAAACGAGCAGTACGCTAACGCATGGTACATGGTGTATGCCAATCACATCCGTCTCGAGCGAGACAATGATGCTCTTCAGGCAATACAGAATGCCATTCAGTACGATGGCAACAATGCAGATTACTATGAATACATGGCTCAGACCTACAGTACCCTTGGAAGAAACAGTCAGGCAATAGAAGCCATGGCCAAGTCTCAGAGTCTGCGTTAGCCAGAGAATACTACACCAGAGCCCGGCATTCAGCCGGGCTCTTTTAATATCAAGTCTTGCTGCTGTGCGGTGCTACTTCAAGCGAACAAGAAGCTGGTTCTTTTCCACACGTTCTCCAGCTGAAACGGCTACAACATCAACAGTACCTGAAACAGGTGCTGTTATCTCGTTGTACATTTTCATGGCATCAAGAATAAGAAGAACATCACCTTCCCTCACAACACTACCAGCTGATGTCTTTACCTCGATAACGGTACCGGGGATGAAGGCATTCACAAGCCTGATATCTGACGGACTCCATCTTTTGTCGAAGGAATCCGGTACTTCAGTTTCGTAGATGGTTTCATCTATGTTGAGTTTTCTCAGTTCATTCTGCATTGTTTTGCTCCTGAACCTAAAGAGGAATGTTGCCGTGGCGGCGGAACGAGTTTCCGTGGTCCTGCCTGCCTGCGTATTCAAATGCCTTCATAACTATTTCTCGCGTATTACGGGGTTCCGTAAGAACATCGACATAGCCTTTTGATGCTGCAACATATGGGTTAGCAAACTTGTCTTCGTATTCCTGAATTTTGCTCTGACGTGTGGCTTCAGGGTTGTCGCTGGCAGCAATTTCCTTTCGGAAAACAATGTTTGCAGCACCTTCTGCACCCATAACTGCGATTTCCGCTGTAGGCCACGCTATAACACTGCTTGCTCCGAGGTGGCGGCTGCACATTGCTATGTATGCTCCGCCGTAAGCTTTGCGCATGATAACTGTAACTTTTGGCACTGTGGCTTCACTGTAGGAGTACAGAAGTTTTGCACCGTGCCTGATAACTCCTGCATGCTCCTGATCCACCCCTGGAAGGTAGCCTGGCGTGTCTACAAAGGTAAGCAGGGAGATACCAAAAGCATCGCAGAAACGGATAAACCGTGCTGCTTTGTCTGAAGCATTCACATCCAGAACTCCCGCAAGATATCTGGGCTGATTTGCAACAACACCTACGGTTTTACCGTTCAACCTGGCGAAGCCAACAACAATGTTCCTGGCGTAGTGTTCATGTACCTGCATGAAGTCGCTGTTGTCTACAATACCCTTAATAACATCGGTAACATCGTATGCTTTTCTGCGGTTGTCCGGAATGATGTCATCAGATATTCCCTTTACAGGATCAGCAGGTTTGTACACAGGTGGCGCTTCCAGGCAGTTTGCAGGGAGAAAGCTGAGAAGTCTCTTTATCTGCTGAAATGCCTCTCCCTCGGTTTTTGCATAGAAATGTGCATTTCCAGTAACTGAAGTATGGGTTCTGGCCCCCCCGAGAACCTCGGGAGAGACATCCTCACCGAGAACTGTTTTGATTACTTGCGGTCCTGTTATGAACATATTGGATATTTTCTCGACAACAAAAACGAAATCGGTCAGAGCCGGAGAGTAAACTGCTCCCCCGGCACAAGGACCCAGGATAAGAGAAAGCTGGGGGACAACACCGCTGAAAGTTGTGTTTCTAAGGAATATCTCACCGTAACCGTAGAGCGAATCAACGCCTTCCTGAATTCTGGCTCCTCCTGAATCATTGATGCCGATAAGCGGTATTTTCCTGGTTCCAGCACCGTCCATTACCTTAACGATCTTTGCCGCGTGGGCTTTTCCAAGGGAGCCTCCTGCAACGGTAAAATCCTGCGCAAAGATAGCTACAGGGCGGTTGCTAATTTTTCCGTAACCAGTGATTACACCGTCACCTGCAAGTTTTTTTCTGTCCATTCCGAAATCTGTTGATGAATGTTCAACGAACAGGTCAGTTTCCAGGAAAGAGCCTGTGTCCAGAATCTCATCAACTCTTTCTCTTGCTGTGAGTTTTCCGCGTTTCTTCTGCTTTTCCTGAGCAACATCTCCGCCACCCTTGAACAGATTCTGCACTTTGGTGCCGAACTCAGTTAACCTTCTTTTAATAGACATCTATGTTCCCTCCCCGCCTGCTGGCGTGTATCTGTTTTCCAGTTTTTCCAACAACAACAGCCGTTCAGTGGCGTACATAGGCAGAACTATATCGTGTTCAACGAGCCAGCGATACTCCACCCCAGCATCCCGGATTCTGTTCATATCCCATAGGCTGTTCGCCATAACAAGTCTGGCTTCAGCGAAAAGAGGAGACACTGCCAGAGCCCTGCTGCAAAGCTCAACCGCCTTTAAGTGATTACCACCTGTACGGAAAACCAGCGCAGACTTTTCAAGTACAATGGGATTATCTGCCATACGCAGGGCCATGTCTGTCAGTTCTTCCGCGCGAGTTTGTTCTCCGGACAGGGAATATAACCATGCACATTGAGCAACGCCCCATGGGGGCAGTGAATCCAGGCAGAGTTCTGCTTCATCAAGGGCTTTACATTGCTGGCCCGTTACCCATAATGACATGATGTCAACCACTTTATTGTCCCATTTATAGCTGATAATGCCAGTAGGAATGCCGGCTATTTCCTCCCCCCCTCGGAATTTGCCATTCTGCAGCCACGAAACCGCTGACTGCAGAGTGAGATCACGGGATAACTGGGCACTGACAGCAGCTGACTGGAGATCACCATTTCTGCATGCATTCCAGCAGAGAAGGGTCTGGTAGTGAATGCCTTCACCTTCACCGCTCAGTTGAAGTGAATACTCCGGATCAAGACGGAATTCAAGAGCTTGAATTGCATAGTCGAGAATGCTGTGTTCAGACTGGCCTTTTTGAAAAAGCAGTTCCGGAAGAGCAGCAGCAGGCAGCTTGTACAGGGGTATAGTAAGAAAGAAGTCAGGGTCAAGAGGGTCGAAGTATCTGAATGCCAGAGATTCCAGACCGGTGTTCTGAAGCAGTCCCCACTTTGCGTACGTACTTGTGAGTCCGTCTGTTTGTATTGGAACCCATTCTGGTAGCTTTGCAGCTAAGTATACGGAACTGCACCGATCTCTTGAACTGTAGATCATCAGGTTGAAATCGTACCTATCAAACAGCCATTTCTGTACGCAGATATATCTCTGATCAGGAGCTATAATAAGTAAAAGATAGTCTCTGAAAAGAGCCTCTGAAAACAGCAGACATCTTCCATCCATGAACAGAGGAAGTTGCTCACCAAACCTGAATTCAAGGTATCCCGATATTTCATTTGAATTGAATAGAACAGCCTGCTCCATCAGTTCCGGATTGTTTTCAAGGAGATTGGCAATTTCAACAGGGTAAACATCCCAGTCAACTTCAATTCCCAGCTTCTTCGGCGGCCCGATTTCACGGGGAACACCGTAAGCAAAAGGAATAGTTAGCAGAACAACTGCAATAACAATACCTACGGAACGATGGAGTTTAATTTTCAGCATTCCAGGTACCCAGGCAAGTATAGCAGGAGCCAGAAGTTCACCGTTTCTGCTGGCGAAAACTGTAGCAGTTGTAAGTATAAAAAGAGCTATGATCTTTCCTGGGACTATTTTCTTCGAAAAGCGGATTAGCAGGCCAGTAGTTCCAAGAGTCAGACCAGTCAGTATAAGAGCGGTTTTGCTGATGATTCTTTCGGGAGCGTATCTTGGATCAAAAGGACTCCACCACTCCCGTATGGATTGCTTGAAAAGAGGCTGAGCCAGGAATGCCGGAAGGTATTCGAGAGTTCTGAATCCATTGGGGTGTATTCCACTCGCGAGGAGTAGAACTGCCGGAGGAAGAAGCCATCTGAAAAAATCCCTGTATTTGCCGTTGGAAATTTCCTCTATGGCGGGCAAAGATGCTAGAAACATACCCATGACAAATCCTGCATGAGTATTTACCCAAAGAATTTGAAGCGGTAGAAGTTGAAGTGCAAGTTTCCAGGGTTTGTGTGTTTTAAAGGAAAGTATGTACAGGTACAGTGAAAAGAAGAAAATACTGAAAATGTGCGGTCTCGCTATCCACCTGGGTTGGGCAAGAGCCAGCCAGAAAGCCCCGAGCGCAAATGCCAAGCGGGGTTTAGCTCCGTTTTTAATAGATGCTTTGAATGCAAAAAACACAGAAAGACCGATAAACAGAGCTTTAAGCAGCACAGGACCGGCCTCACCAAGGGTAATCCACGAGAGGGCCATTGCCGACTCTGCCAGCCATTCATGCTGGATCCAGTATGCACCCTCACGAGTCCAGGTGAACGGGTCAGCGGTTCTTATTTCTCCCGTTTCAATGATGTCAATACCGTTGCGGAGGTGCCAGAAAATATTGCCATTGTGTATGGGAGTTAAGGAGTATAGCACAGCTGTCAGTGACAGCAGCCAGCACAGCAGTGCTGCTTCAGTAAACCTCTCTAATAGTCTCAATTCGTCTCCGTGTTAGTTTGGTTGCTGCAAATACAAGTGCTTTCGTGTAGAAACTGTCAGACAAAACAGGGTCGCTCTCCTGAATCATTCTCCTCATCCATGCTTCTGCAATGATATCCATCGCCATTGGGTCGGGTGACCTTCCCTGGAATCTAAACACTGCCATGCCATTGAAGTTTGGAGCACGGGGAATAAGTTGTTGCGAAGGGTTGAAGATCAGACCTTGAAGAGTAAAGTCTTCTGTTCTGTTCCGGGCTCTGGAAATATGTACCGTCCTGTCACTAATTAACGGTGGGACTAAACCAAGTGGTGAGAATTCAAAGTAGTTTCCGTAGGGGGCGGAAAGCAGAATATCCTTTCTAAAGCCAGGGATCCTCTGAGCGTAAGCAGCATAGAATGTGTCATGTGCCACAGGTCTGTATATGGAGCCCGCTGGAAGAGCAGACATTACAAGTACTATTGCCAGAGGATACACCTCAAGGCTGTTGAACTGACTCAGTACAGATGCCGATGCAATAAACAGAACCGTTCCTGCCAGCGCCGGGAGGAAGCTGATGTTCAACCTTCTGAAAGCAGTATATCCCAGCATGGTTGCAACAGCCCCTAAAAAGCTGTTCAGCATTCTCAGATGGCCGTACAGAGGTGACAGTGCGATTGAGAATACTCGGATAATCATGAGAAAAAGCGGGTAACCAGGCGCATGAGCTATTTGAAGCTCAGAGCCGCATACGGCGAATTCAGCACCATCTGTGGCATCAAAAGAGGGCGGGCCAGTGACAAGAGTCAGCAGAAAAAAAACTGCTGATACTCCGAATACAATCAGTATTTTGCTTCGCATACTACAGACTCGAGTGAATCACACAGAGACTGTGCCCATTGGATTCCCTCCAGTGACTCTTCCCAGTACTCTGCTTCCTGTAATGCTCCCTGTGCCTTCAGTATACCAGCCAGAACAGCCCGATGCCCGACCATTCCAGGGTAGCAGAAAACGGCGTATCTTGCCGTAATTACAGCTTCTCTGAAATTTCCTGTTTCCAGCGCTGCATTCAATGCAGTTGAAAAACTTGTTCTTGACGGGATATGCTCACTAGCGATGATCCTTGAAGCAAACAACAGTGTACTGTCTTGGTTTTCTGCAGCGGCAAACCACATTGTAGCGGTCTCGAGAACTTCCAGCCCATCTGGTTTAAGAAGGATGCATCTGTTAAGCAGGTCTTTTCTGTCTGCGGTACCGGTGGAAATTACAGATGCCTTCAGTCGCGCCAGCATTAATGGCAGACAATACCCGAACCTTGATTCAGCCTCCGTGTACAGAGAGTCCCATGTTGTATTTCCGGCAACAGCCGCAAGAACAATTGTTTTGGCCCAGTCTTTAGCCGCAGCAACTGGAGAATCGAGGAAAGCCATAGAGTACTGAAGTGAACGCAGAGTATCACCCATGGTCAGGTGTGCTGTGGCCATTGATTTTAAGATCATAGGGTTCATTCCAGTTATCGAGTGTATGTGGTTCAGCGATGCAGTATCTCCTGAGAGCGAAAGGAATGAAACTCTCATGTTTATAGCACTGTTTAGTTCTGATTCGTTTGCAACACGGGTATAGAGATCAAATACCCTGTTGAATTCTGTGGTGTCCTTTCTGGCAAATGCCAGGTTCATAATGACTTTCATCAAAGAAACACTGGAATCTCCCCTTGCAACCGCAGTTTCGCACACGTATCGTGACCTTTCATTTTGGCCTGTAAGGTGAGTGGTTTCCCCCAGAGTCAGCCAGGAACCTCCTCCCGCTGCAAGCCTGGCTGCCGATTCCAGAGCAAGGCCTACCCGCGAGGATCTGGCAAAAGTATCTGTTCTTCTTAAAAGACCTCTGTGCCATGCGCTTTCAGCGGATGAAGGAGGGTAAATCAGCACAGCGGCAAGAGGAATAACCAGAAGAACGGCTGCCGGAGCTTTTTTCTGTGCAAGAAAGACTGCCACAGGAATAACCAGAAGAGACAGTACCGCAGCAGGTGAGGCAAAGGAAAAACCAGCAGGTGACAGGCAGGTTACAAACAGAGCTGCAGCAAACACGGCTTGTATTAACCTTTTGGGGCCCGGCAAGTTGGCTGCCGCAAACGCAAAGCCTGCAAAAACAAGCGTTTCCCAACCGGATGCCCAGGCAAGGGTTAGTGCAGTCAATGAAGCGACAACGCGGAAAGAACCACTCCATGAAGTTGCAGCTACCAGCCACAAAGAGGCCATAAAAGCTCCGGTGATGGTTACGGCATCAGCCATCGTCAGGCCGCCTGAAGGTACAATCGCGAAAGCGGCAACAGTTCCCAGAACAGCTGCCAGACTGACTGGAATATTGTTAATTGCAGCCTTTTTGAACTCTATCCAGTGCTTTTGTGACAGTTCTTTCACGAACCACAGCGAAAGAAAGGAAACCGGAATCATATCAATAATATAGACCATAAAGTGTGATGCACCTGTTACAGGAGCCTCGGTTGCCGCATGCCACTGAAGAAATGAGTTTGTTGCTCCGTCACCGGGAAAAAACTGTTGAAAGATAACGTTGATAAGGTAGGGCCACGTGAAGAATGAAAGAAATACAGGGGCGAAAACAATGGTGTTTAGCACACCGCGGAGAATTCTTTTTTTGGGTGCAACAGTCCAGGTAAAAACACCGGCCAGAATACATCCGATTGCAGCTTCAACTCTTATTCCTGTGGTTGTTCCATTCAGAGTGATTGCCGGGTTAAAGAAGTTTAGCAGGAACCATGCAGCATTGTTTTTTTCCAGGGGAAAGTAACCTATGGCAGATGTTGTTCCCGCCAGTTTGTCTATAATTGGTGGAAGCAGAGTAAGCGTCCATGCAAGAACCATTATTTTCAGCAGTTTTGCAGTTTGGTATCCGCTGCATATTTTCATCACAAAAACAAGCATCAGAAGTGGAAAAATGTATGCCACTGGAAAATGAAGAATAAATGCCGGAGCAGAGAAAATCAGTCCCAGCGTCATTGCCTCCAGCAGATTCCGCATGATAACGGTAACTGCGAAAACAGCAGCCAGCTGCCAGGGTGAAACTGGAAGACTGTCTCCCCAGTCAATTACCCTGTCGATTGTTGCTTTCAGATTCATTACAGCTCCATAAGGTAGAATGCCTGCATGGCAGGGTAACCACCGTTCGGGATGTTCCATTCCAGGCCGGATATCAGCCTTACTGTGGCGGCAAATCCTCTCATATCCATTCCCTTCAGAGTCTGGTTTTCAATGCCTCTTCCTGTAAAAGCTCCCCATCCCCTGTAGTGATTTTCCGTAATCGGTGGAGAATACAGAGATACGGTGATGTTGTTTTGTTCAGCGTGTTCCTGCCAGAACTTGATAACACCTAAACTGCTGCCTGCCTCTGGAATAACCTGAAATATCATGTCGGGCTTCAAAAAACTGATCAGCTGCAGGATAGTCTGTTGTCTGACAACAGGATTATCCCACAGAGAATCTTCCAGCATTTCCGGGACTATATCTGGTATCACCGCTACAGGAAGACCGTTTGAATCTATCTGTACTATAAGGTGGTCACGCGATCCAGTGAAGCTTCTACCTTCAGGGAGTACGAGTATCAGCAGCTTTCCTGCGTTGTCCGCTTCGGAAATGGCGGAGTAGAAGAAATCAAGCTTTTCCCCGACAGGGGGAAGAAACTGCCCAGCTGCCGTTGATGGTAACTCTGCCATTGCCTTGGGTATCGAGTTATCCCGCTCTCCGTTCGAAAAGCAGACAACCACGGAAATATCGCCTGTTTCAGGTGCGAGCTCTGTTTCCAGCGGGACACTTTTGCTCTCACAACCGGTCAGGGCTTCTACCATCATCAGTGCCATCATCGTGAGAAAAAAGTGCCCGGTTGGAAACCGGGCACTCCTGTTAATCATACAGCCTGCTACCTGAGAATTGATACTCTGGCAGTCTCAACGGAATTCTCATGTCTGAGTACTACGAAGTATGTTCCCGATGAGAGCCCGCCCTGGAACTCTACAGAATGAAGCCCCTGATCGGCTTCGCCTGTAAACAGGGTTGCAACCCTGCGGCCAGTCATATCCACAACAGAGAGGTCTGTGTAACCGGAAGAAGGCAGGGTAAAACTCAGTTCAGATCCTGCTGTTACAGGATTGGAGCCTGGATTGAGCCCCAGGCCGTTAAGAGTATCGCCTTCCTCTATTCCTGTGGTGAATGACACATCGAAGGTGTAGTTAGCGGTAAAGGATGAGTTGGTCATGAACGCCGGAAAGAAAATGGCGTAGTCCCAGCCCTGGGTGGGCACGGAAACGGTTTTTTCTCCGGATGGTTCTGCGCAGTCGTACCAGGCATACTGCAGATTGTCTTCGTTGAAGAGGATTACACCGAGATCCCACTCGAAATTGTCTCTGCCATCGAAGTTCATCTGAACCCAGCCGCCCTGATAGTCTTCGAGATCAACCTTTATCCAAGCTATTCCGTAGGTGTCTAACAGGAACTGAGGGTGTGCACCCTGATCCCCGCTGAAAGGAAGTGGATTGGCTTTGTGCCAGCTGAACACAAGTGGTGGATTCCAAGTGTCTGCCTCTTCGTCGAAAAGATCAAAGCTGGCGTACCACTGAGGTCCAACCATGTAGCGCCACAGACCGTAATTCATGAAGCCGTTTTCCAAAGAACTGCCGTGGGCGGTGAACATATCATCAAGAGCATCCCACATGTTTGATCCGGTTGTGGCAGCACAGTTTTCCCAAACCTCTCTTACTGCCTCATATCCGTACATAAGACCTATCATTCTGGGCCAGTAGCTTGCTCCGTACCAGTACATGGCTCCGCTATTGATTCCCATGTAGGGCTTTCTCATTGCTCCGATAGAGTAGTAACTAAGGTAATCATTGATGTCGTCCCAGATTTGGTCTTCCATCCAGACAGCGCAGTTTTCCATAAACCATGTGTGTTCCTGGTAGTCGTAGGCCATCTGTATGGCATGCTGGAACTCGTGAGCGCTGGTAACCTTCTGATGATTGGAACCAAGATTGTTACCCATCACTATATGGCTGGCGCTGGATGAATGGGTAGAGTCTGGTGGATGGTATTCTCCGCCACTGGATGTGTAACCAAGAGTACCGCCAGTCAGGCTAGCTATATACACATCGTAAAGATTATCTCCGCCAATGAAATTGTCAGGCGGAGGAGTAAAGAATCCCATTGTTTCGCACTCTTGGCTCCAGGCATAGTCCATGTAGTTACCGATATTCTGTGCGTATGAAAGCGCACAGGCATCAGTACCGGATAGAGTGTAGTGTACTCTGAAGTGCCCACCGGTGGTTACAAAACTCTGAGGACTTCCCGAGAGTGCAGGTCTGCTTGCAAGAGACAGTATCTTGTCGCGAGTGCCATCGGATACCTGATCGGATAGAAGCAAAGCTTCGTGAAGAGCTGGAGTTCCGCAGATATCTGCATCTGCACCTTCCTGGTATTCCTGCGGAAGCCTGCTCCGGTCTACAACACTGTACACCAGATACAGGGCTTTCTGATCAGTTGTAAGACTCTGATCGTTTTCTATGCGCTGAAATGCCGTGTCGGCAAAAACATACATACTCAGCAGCAACAAAGTTGCAAGAGCTATTCTCATTGATCCTCCAATTGATGTGATAACCGGAAGCCCGGTTTATCTGTACTAAATGTTAACCGGTAACCCGGCAGATGTCTTTCGAAGCCACCGGGTGCCGTATTCCTTCCCTCCCGCAGGAGGAACAACCAGCAATCATGCACCTAATCTAGAACCTTTTCTCCCCTTTGTCCATAACATTCATCGGACGAATCAGTTCCAAGTCGAAGGTTGCAGGTTGACCGGGCTGTCGACATAGTAAGCCTTGTGATGTTCAGGAATGGTACTTGTACAAGGAGATGATTTTGAAAATTACATTTTACGGAGCCGCGAAGTCAGTTACCGGGTCACAGCACCTTCTTGAAGTGGCTGGGAAGAGAATTCTTCTTGACTGTGGTTTAAGTCAGGGAAGACGGGAAGAAAGCGAAAGGCTTAATCATCAGTTCGGTTTTGAACCGGCCTCTCTGGATGCCGTGATTCTTTCCCACGCACATATTGATCATTCAGGGAAACTTCCAGCACTTGTAAAAAACGGTTTCAGAGGAATGATATTCTCCACAGGAGCCACAAGAGATCTTGCCGCTATTATGCTTCCAGACTCGGCTCACATTCAGCAGGCTGATGCAGAGTATTTGAATAAAAAAAGGGCGAAAGAAGACTTGCCGCCCATTGAACCTCTCTACAATCTGGAAGATGCACTGTCTGCCATAGAGAAGTTCGTTTCCATACCGTATGACCTGAGTTTTCCAATATTCCCCGGTATTACACTGCGTTTTCTGGAGGCGGGGCATATATTGGGCAGCGCACAGGTCGAGTTGACCATGGAAGAGAAAGGCAGAAAAAAAACTCTGCTTTTCACAGGGGATCTGGGCCGTTTTGACAGACCTATTTTGCGTAACCCCGATTTGTCTTCCAGACCGGATTTTCTTGTTACAGAGAGCACCTATGGAGGCAGAAACCATGAAGGTCAGGAGAAGTCTCTTCTCGATCTTGAGCAGGTGATAAAGAGAACTGTAAAAAGGGGTGGGAAAATAGTAATTCCGGCTTTCAGCGTGGGAAGAACTCAGGAGGTTCTGTACTTTCTGAACCTGCTTAAAGTAGCCGGAAGGCTGCAGGATATCCCCGTTTATGTCGACTCTCCTCTTTCTTTTAACGCCACTGAGGTTTTCAAGTTACACCCGGAGGTTTATGACAGCGATTTGAGGGAGCTTCTGTATGCCGGTCACAGCCCGTTCCAGTTCAGTAATCTGCATTTTGTTCAGAGTGTTGGCGAGTCAAAGGCTATCAACACCACGAAAGAGCCGATGATTATTATTTCCGCATCCGGTATGTGCGAAAACGGCAGAATTCGTCATCACCTCAAAAACAACATTACTGATCCCAGAAGTACCGTTGTTCTTGTGGGCTTTATGGCGGAACACACACTGGGGCGAATGATAGAAGAACGCAGGGAGACAGTAAACATATTTGGTGAACCCTACGCTCTCAACGCGGAAGTGGTGGATATTGACGGGTTCAGCGCCCATGCCGATTCCGATGCTCTCATGAGATTTTTCCGTGCTGTAAGTGAAAATGTTGAGCAGGTTGCCGTTGTTCACGGAGAGGCGAAATCCGCCGAAGCGCTGGCTGCTCTTATAAGAGCAGAGAAGAGTGTTGAGGTGGTTGTTCCTTCTCTTGGTGATTCCATACACCTCAATGGAACTATCTGAACCCACTTGATTATATTTGTGGCAAGCGTTCAGCGTCACAAAAATACTGGAGTAACTGATGATTATGCCGAGCCTGATTATTGCATTTCTTGTTTCTGTATCCGGTTTTTTCCCTGAATTTCAGCCGCCATCCAGCGGTATAGGTGCTGAAACCGCAGGCGGTGGAGTCCGGGCGTTTTCCATGGGTGGAGTTTCTGCAGGAATGCCAGATTCCAACATGGTTTCCGGGGCAAATCCTTCTGCATCTGCATGGGCGGTTAATACAGCTCTTTCCTGGGGTACAAAAGTACGGAATACACAGGATATTTCGTGGTCCGGGGCATCTGCTTTTCCAGATATTTCAATGATAGTTCCGTTGCCCTATCACATTCAATTTTCAGCTTTGCTAAGCGGTCGTTCAAGGATCAACAAGAAAGATCCAATTGTTTTCGAGACTGGTTCAGGGAAAGTCAACTGGTCTGGAAGCTCTGCCGAGTCATACATGGGGCTTACAGCAAGAGTGTCTGAACATCTTGCATTTTCAGTGGGAGGAAAGTGTTTTTTCGGTTCTGCTCTGGGAGATGCTGTAACAAAGCCGAACAACCCAGGTATAGCGATACCACTATCCACTTGCTACAGAGATGACCTTGCATTTTCTCCGTCATGGGGTGCTGCTTTTGGAGCATTTGTGAACACAGATCGTCTGTCTGCTGGTCTGTCCATTGTTACAGACAGATCCGGCAGTCTGGGTGTTCAGAGGGATTATATGGGTGGTTCATCATCCGATACAACATTTCAGTATTCAGTTCCGGGAGAACTGTTTGCAGGTGTCTCTATGCGCATCATTCCCCGGATTGCGGTAGGGCTGGATTTCTATTCAAGGAAGGCTATGCACCTTTTAGGGAAGACCACGGAAGAGGGTAGTTTTGCGGCCTCCGGTATAGAAATAAATGCCGGTAACGGTTTTCGTATAAGAGGCGGATTCAGGGCAATGAACGGTCTGTGGAGAGATGGAGCAACCATGTACACAGGCGGTTTAGGCTACACTATCCCCGGTGGGAGAGCCTCGTTTGACGTGGGAGCCAGTTACGAGGTATGGGGGGCAGACCTGTCGGAAACCGTTGTTTTTGCATCAATCCGGGCATCAGAGAATTGGCTGGGACAGTAGTTATTGTTCCTGCCAGGATAGAGTCTACCCGGCTTCCGGGTAAACCTCTGGCGGACATCTGTGGCAGATCAATGATTCTCAGGGTTCTTGATGGTGCATCGCTTGCTGAGCCTGACAGGCTTGTTGTGGCGACCGATTCCCGGTTGATAGAAGAAGAGGTTGTGTCTGCTGGTTATGAAGCCGTTCTTACTGGTGCTGCAGAAAGCGGTACCCACAGAGTGTACAAGGCCTGGGAAATGCTCGGTCGTCCGGGAGAACGCATAATCAATCTTCAGGGTGACGAACCTATGGTTCAGCCGGAGTGGATACAGGCACTTGCTGAAGAGATAATGCCTCCGAACTCGGTTGTAACTCTTGCAAGGCAGATTTCCGCAGAGTCTGCAATGGATTCGTCTGTGGTAAAAGTTGTGCTGAATTCTTCGCGGGAAGCCCTTTACTTTTCAAGAAGTGTTATACCATGGGGGGCGGATTTTGTTCTGCAGCATCTCGGTCTGTACTGTTTTACTCCCGAGAGTTTGTCGCGCTGTGTCAGTTCTGTTCCAGGTTCTCTTTCCCGCAGCGAAAGGCTTGAACAACTTGGCTGGATGGAGAACGGGGTAGCGATAAAAGTTGTTCCCGGCAACTGGAACGCACTGGGTGTAGATACACCTGCCGATCTTGAGGAGGTTCGGAAGTGGTTCACGAGCTGTTAGAAGAAGGTCTTCCTCTGTTCGTTATGGGCCCCTGTGGAATTGAATCAGAGGAGCTGGTGTTTGAAGTGGCCGGTTTTGTGAACAGGCTTCGTAACAAGTACAGCAACAGGGCTGTTTTTGTATTCAAGAGTTCTTTTACCAAAGACAACAGAACATCACACGGTTCGTGGGCAGGCCCGGGGCTTGATGAAGGGCTTAGAATTCTTGAGGCTGCCGGAAACAGATACGATCTGCCATTGATAACCGATATTCATATCGCTTCGCAGGCGGCACCTGTGGCTGAGGTCTGTCATATGATTCAGATACCGGCTTTTCTTTGCAGACAGACATCTCTGCTTGATGCGGCAGGGAAAACAGGTATTCCCGTTAATGTTAAGAAAGGGCAGTTCATGGCTCCCGAAAACATGCAGGGTGCGGTGGAGAAGCTTCGCGCTGCAGGATGTCCTCTGGTTTTCTTAACAGAGCGGGGAAGCTTTTTCGGATACGGTGATCTGGTTGTAGACATGAGATCGCTAGCTGTGATGAACCGTCTGTGTGACGGTGTGATTATGGACATTACCCACTCCCTGCAGAAGCCTGGAGCAGCTGGCAGAATTACAGGAGGAGACAGATCGTTTGCTGTCCAGATGGCCCGTGCCTCTGCGGCATGGGGTATTAGAGGTATGTTTCTTGAGGTTCATCCACAACCTGAAATTGCACTGAGCGATAGTGCTGTTATGCTGAACTTCGAAGATGCCGAGACGGTACTTGATGCTGCATTGTTACACTGGGAAGGTTGTTCCCATGAACTATAAAGAAGTTAAACTTTTCGCAGTTGATGTTGATGGAACTCTGACAGACGGTAAAATAATCTACGGTTCCACCGGTGTTTCACAGTCGTTTAGCTCCAGAGACGGTGCTGGAATAATGCGTCTCATGGAAAAGGGTATTGAAGTTGCCTTTGTTTCCTTCCGTGATTTTCTCTGTACAAGAAGAAGGGCATCTGACTTGGGGGTAAAACTGCTCTGTCTTGGAAGCCGCGACAAAGCCGCTTCCATCAAGCAGCTTGCGGAGAGTATTGGAATATCTCTTGACTCAGTTCTGTTCATGGGGGACGACAGAATAGATATTCCTGCTATGCAGATTGCCGGGATTTCAGCCTGCCCCCGCAACGCTGCTTCCGAGGTGAAAGATATATGCTCAGTTGTGGCCGACTCGAAGGGCGGTGACGGGGCAGTTCGGGAGATTGCGGAACTGATTCTGGAGGCCATCGGTGAATAGTTTGTTTGCAGAAGCAGAGAGAGTTTTCGGTATCGAGATAAAATGGCTTGAAGCCACACTGCCTCTCAATGAACAGTCTTTTCCTCTGGCCGTTGAACTGCTGCACAGGTCAAAGGGAAAAGTTGTTGTCTGCGGAGTGGGAAAGTCTGGTCTTGTTGCCAGGAAGATTGCCGCAACCATGACCAGCACAGGAACCCCGGCGTATTTTCTTCATCCTGCAGACAGTGTTCACGGTGATGCCGGTATTCTTGCAAAGGGAGATACCGCTCTTGTTCTTTCAAAGAGTGGAGACACCTCTGAAATTGCAGCTCTTCTTCCGGTTTTAAGAAGCCTCGGTATTCCTGTTGTGGCAATGGTTATTAATGAAAACTCGCTTCTGGGCAGATTTGCAGAAGTGGCACTGAAACTGCCTGATATGAGCGAAGCCTGTCCCTACAACCTTGCCCCTACAGCCAGCACAACTGCCATGATGACCCTGGGCGATGCTCTGGCAATGGCTATGCTAAATCTGTCCGGTTTTACTGCAGAAGACTTTGCAAACGTTCATCCCGGTGGCCTTCTGGGAAGAAAGCTTCTCATGCGGGTTTCCGACATTATGGTTACCGGAGAATTACCGGTTGTTCCACCAGGCACTGTTCTCGCTCGTGCGGTTGAACTGATGACTCGACACAGAGGTTTGTGTATAGCTGTGAACGAGGCTGGAGTGTTGCAGGGAATATTTGTTTACGGTGACCTGGGCAGGTTGATGAAGAACAGAGTAAACATTGCCGATGTGTCTCTGGGCGATGTGATGATAGATAATCCGGTAACCGTGCCAGGAGACCAGTTGCTGGCCCTGGCGGTTCAAACCATGGAACAGCGTGGAATTACTTCACTTGTAGTGATTGACCACCAGTCGAAACCTGTGGGTGTTGTTTACCTGCACGATGCGCTGGCTCTGGGATTCTGATGAAAATGGTGAAGAGTTTTGCCGTAGCCGGACTGCTTTTTCTGATGGCTTGCGGCAGCGAACCGGATCAGTGGTCTGACGAAAGCGGTCAGATTCAGACAGTTGCGCAGTTCAGACTGGTACAGGCAGAGAACGGAATCAGAGACTGGATGCTTTCAGGTGATTCTGCGGTTTACCGTGAGATAGATAGCCTTCTGTTTATTACAGAGGTAAATATCGTTTTCTACAAGGATGATGTTCCTGAGAGCTTTGTGAGAAGTGATACAGCGACTTCGGATCTTTTGAACGGTATGACCGTACTCTGGGGAGATGTTCATGCCGAGAATATTAACGGTAGAACTCTTGATACCGATCTTCTTAACTGGTCTGATTCTCTGGAAACATTTGAAACTGACTGCCTGGTTACATTTGTTGTACCGGAGAGCACAGGTACCGTTACTACCCTTCACGGCAGGGGAGTCATTCTTGATACCGGTCTAAGTGCTGTGGGGGATGTGATCGTTCGTGATTCGTTCACAGCTGTTACCACCGGGGAGCTGCCTTTCGATGAATAAACCAGCGGCGGTTGTGCTTGTTTTGTTTACTGCCTCGGTTGCCGGTGTGTTTACGGTAACATCAGACAATGCTTCAACAACACAGCTTGACAACGGAGAATCTATACTGGAACTCAACGGGAATGTTGTGGTTACTGATGATCAGGTAGTAGTAACGTCCAATGCTGCTACTATATACCAGGATTCAGAGAGAGCAGAGTTTACAGGCAACGTTCATGTTGACGCTGACACACTTACCGCAAGAGGATACTACCTTTCATATTCAAGAATAACGGGAGTGATGGTTCTTCAGGGTGATGCTGTATTAACAGATGGTTCATCAACGCTTACGGCAGATCAGGTAGACTGGTTCAGATTCAGAAACAAGGCAACCGCCAGGGGATCTGTGGTTCTTCAGGGTGACTGGCTTGGTATGGTTCAGGGCGAGTATGCCCTGTATGACAGAGAGCGAAAGAGTCTTTTTGTTACTGCGGATCCGGTTCTTACAAGAATTGATGGTACTGATACGACAGTTATTACCGCCGACAGACTGGAGTTTTTTGAAGAGGGAGAGAGAGCAGAGGCTCAGGGTAATGCAGTTGTTGTTATGCAGCCTGGAGGCATGGAAAGCGCCAGTGAGTATCTCAGATACTTCGGGGAAGAAGACAGGATGGAGCTAATAGGCACGCCGGAGATAACCACCGAAGAGGGTACTGTAGGCGGAGACTGGATGGAGATATTGTTTGATTCAGGCGGAGCCCTTAGTTTTCTCAGAATAGAGGGTGGTGCCACCGGTGATCTTGAAGACCAGGGAAGTACAGTCAGCTTTCGTTCTCAGAGGGCGGAATTTGCTTTTCTTGCTTCCGGAGAAGATCTGGACAGTCTTGTGCTTCAGGGAAGTGCTGTTCTAGATGTTGCAGGGGAAGATTCTCTAAGAGCTGAGGTTAATACCATAAGCGCAGAGGAAATAGTTATTAGATTTGATCTTGGTGAGGCGGCAGAAGTAATGGCCAGAGGAACCGTTCGGGGAACATACAGCTGGAGTGGAGAATTCCGTGACTGAAAACAGAGGTGTTGTGACTCAGCTGACAGTTAAGAATCTGGTGAAGAAATACAGAAAGCGGAAAGTGGTAAATGGCGTAAGCCTGGATGTAACAACAGGTGAAATTGTTGGCCTGCTGGGGCCCAACGGCGCAGGGAAAACAACTACTTTCAATCAGATTGTTGGGTTTATCAAACCCGATTCCGGAAGTGTGTTTTTGAATGGCAGGGAAATCACAGGGCTTCCGATGTACAAAAGAGCGCGGCTGGGGCTGGGATATCTTCCCCAGGAATCCAGTGTTTTCAGAAAGATGACCGTGGAAGACAACCTGATGTGTATTCTTGAGACAATGAAGCTTAAAAAGAAAGAAAGAAAGAGAAGGCAGGAACAGCTTCTTGCTGAATTGGGAATAACGAAGCTTGCAAAGCAGAAGGCTTTTACACTGTCAGGGGGAGAAAGACGAAGAGTGGAGATTGCCCGGGCACTTGTAACAGAACCTGCCTTTCTGCTTCTTGATGAGCCGTTTGCAGGTATCGACCCCATTGCAGTTGCCGAGATTCAGGAAATAATAAGAGACCTGGCTCGGCGCGGGCTTGGGGTTCTTATTACAGATCACAGTGTCAGGGAAACCCTTGCAATAACAGACAGAGCCTACATAATGTACGACGGAAGGGTGCTTATTTCAGGTTCCGCGCAGGAGCTTGCAGACAACCCGGAAGCACGCAAAATATACCTTGGTGAAAGGTTTTCGCTTTAATATGCCCGAGCTTAGAACAGAAATCAGGTTGTCTCAGGTACAGAAGCTGGCTATTACACAGACTCTTCGCCAGCAGCTGGAGATTCTGCAGATGACTTCTGTAGAACTTGACGGGCTGATTGCCACAGAATTGTCTGAGAATCCTCTTCTGGAGGTTAAAGATGATGCTCCGGAAAAACAACAGGAAGTGGAACCGGAGGAAACAGATAGGGAAGACTCCACGGAACAGGATCCCCTTGATATACTGAAGGAAATAGACGAAAGTATTGGTACGGCACCATCAACCAGGTTTCGTGACGAGGAACAGTGGCATCCTGAAACTGCCAGCCCTGAAACTCTCAGCGGTTATCTGCTCTCTCAGCTTGACGGCCTTGAGGTTTCAGGCGAGCTGGAGAATGCTGTTGTATACGTGATATACTCGCTGGACAGGAATGGGCTTCTTTCCATGAGTTTTACCGAGCTCGCAGCCGGATGGGACGGCGAGGAACAAACTCTTAGCAGGGCAGTCGACATTGTTCAGAAGTTTGATCCTGCCGGTGTTGCCCAGTTTTCGGCACGGAAGGCTCTGTTGTTTCAACTAATCAGGAAGCATGGGAAAACTGCCGTTGAAAGCCTTGAATACAGAATAATAGATCGTTGTTTCCCGGAACTGGCAGAGAGGCGGGTTTTGTCTATTGCTGCCACTCTGGCAGTTACTCCCCATGAGGTTGAACTTGCAATACAGAAGATCCAAGAGCTCAACCCGTGGCCGGGGGCTGAGTTTGCTGGCGGCAACAGCACAGTGGTAATTCCTGATGTAATTATTGAACGCCACGGTGGAAAGTTCATGGTTTTTCTTAACGACAACCGTTTTCCGCACCTTTCCATCAGCAGTAGAAACCGTCGCCTGCTTGAGTCCCCATCCACTGAAACAGTGGAAAAAAACTATGTAAAGAAAAAATTCAAAAGGGCGAGCTGGTTCATCAAAGCTATTAAGCAGCGGCAGGAGACCGTGATGAAAATAGCTTATTTCATTGTGGAAACACAGATGGAGTTTCTTCTTCACGGAGTGGAATCATTGAGACCGCTTACACTTCAAGAGGCGGCTAAAGCTCTTGGATTCAATCAGTCAACGATCAGCCGGGCGATAAACGGCAAGTATGTACAATCCCCGCAGGGAATACATGAAATGCGCTACTACTTCAGCAGGGGAAGTGCCGATGCATCTGTCACGGCTATTTCGGTGAAAGAAGAGATAAAAAGGATTGTAGACGGTGAGGACAAGGCGAAGCCTCTCAGTGACGAGAGAATTGCCGACATCCTGAACAGCAGTGGAACAGCAATTAAAAGAAGAACGGTGGCCAACTACCGTAAGCGAATGAATATACCAGGTGCCAGAAAAAGACGGCGCTTCTAAGGGGCAGGGATGAGCAAAGATGTTTTCAAGGGCTACAGAGGTGTAACCAGAGAGATGATGGAAAAACTCGGGATCAGCGTGTGGGACGATGTTGTTCTTACTGCAGGCCCGAACACTTTCGAGGGTGTTGTTCTTCCCAGAAGTGAAACAGCCGACGCAGAACACATCGTTATTAAACTCGCGACAGGATACAACATAGGTATATCTGCGTCAAAGGTTACCGGTGTGGAAATTCTGGGTTCCAGGGAGGCTCACTACCAGATAGCAGAGCAGGAGTTTCCGTTTGACCCGTCACACCCCAATGTTAAGCTGCTTGGCACTGGAGGTACCATTGCAAGCAGGCTTGATTACAAAACAGGCGCTGTAATTCCCGCATTCTCTCCCGGTGAACTTTACGGTGCAGTACCGGAGCTTGCCGATATATGCAACCTTAAAACAGAGAAGCTGTTCGGCATATTCAGCGAGGATATGGGTCCAGAGCAGTACATCATTCTGGCGAAGGCCATAGAAAAGGAAATTGAAAACGGTGTGGATGGAATAATGATCGGTCACGGCACAGACACACTCAGCCACACTGCTGCGGCGCTTACATATATGTGTCAGAATCTTCCTGTTCCTGTTGTTCTTGTGGGTAGCCAGAGATCAAGTGACCGCCCGTCAAGTGATGCAGCCCTTAATTTGATACACGCCGCCAGAACAGCAGCGTACTTTGATGCTGCAGAGGTTGTAGTGTGCATGTTCGGCCCTACCAGCGACCAGTACGGTTTGCTGCACAGGGGTCCGCAGGTTAGAAAGATGCATTCCAGCTACAGAAGCACTTTCAGAACCATCGGCGACAGACCGCTTGCCATGGTTGACAGGGAAAGCTTTACCTTTCTGAAGAAGAGCTACACTAAGAGAGATCCTGCCCGAAAGCCAGTTATTCGACCTGTTTTTGACGACAGGATTGGAATGATCTACTACTATCCCAACATGAAACCAGACATGATTGATTCTATGGTAGACAATGGCTACAGGGGTATCATCATCGCCGGAACCGGTCTTGGCCATGTAAACAAGGCACTGTATGAGCCCATACGCCGGGCGACTGAAGCAGGTGTTCATGTGTTCATGACTGTTCAGACACTGTGGGGTTTTGCACAGATGTATGTGTACGATACAGGAAGACTTCTTATGCAGAGGGGGGTTGTTCCCCTGGGCAACATGCTGCCTGAAGCTGCCTACATCAAGCTTGGCTGGGCAATGGGTGTTACCAGCGACCCTGAAGAGGTGAAGAAAATCATGCTTACCCCTGTTGGTGGTGATATCACAGAAAGCGAGCCACCGGATGGATATATTATTCTTCAGGGGGGTGTGCCGGAAGTGAAGCATATATTCGAGGGGATAAACCGATGAATTTCAATACGGAAGCAGTGGATCTCAAGTTTCCTGAAGGCTGCAACATCATTTTGGGGCAGTCTCATTTTATAAAGACAGTGGAGGATCTGTTTGAGGTTGTTTCAGTATCCGTACCTGGAAGCCCTTTCGGGTTGGCGTTCAGTGAAGCGTCAGGCCCCTGTCTTATCCGCAGTGACGGCAACGACTTGGAGTTAAAGAAAACAGCGGAAGACAACCTTCTTAGAATAGCTGCCGGTCACTGTTTCATTATTGTTATGGGAGAGGCGTTTCCCATTCAGATTCTTGACAGAATCAAGGCTATTCCCGAGGTTTGCAACATCTTCTGCGCCACTGCAAACCCGGTTCAGGTTCTGGTGGCCAGAACACAGCAGGGCGGAGGTATCCTCGGTGTAATAGACGGGGGGCCGCCCACTGCAGTTGAGTGTGAAGAGGATGTTAACGCCAGACTCGAACTGATGAAGAGGTTTGGATACAAGCGCTGAGAGCCATCGGCGGTTATATACAATGCATCACATTGTATTCAGTTTGTTTCTGACCAGAGTGGCATGCCCCTCCTCCTGGGAATAGAGATATTCGAAGAGGTCGTATAGTTCTGTTGAAATTCCGGTAAATGAAAGAAACAGCCTGTAGGTTTCGGCTGTTTTTGTTTCTCTCAAAAGAGCAGTGTTTAAAATGTCTGTTACCGAAGCGTTATTAGAAATTATCCCGGTGTTCACCAGCAGGTCGTATTTTGTGGTGTCAAATGAAACACGGTGCTCAAGGTCTGCTTTTGTGAGTTTTTTCTCTTCCAGCAGTTTTCTTAAACGGCTGAGGTGAAGTATTTCCGACTCGGCAAGCTCGTCTGCTGTTCTTTTAAGATTCTCATCTGAGAATCGTTTACCGGCTTCTTTGTAGAAGTTGTACGACTCTTTTTCAATGCTTTGTGCGTACCTGATAATTTCTTCTACTGTCAATTCTCTCACGGCAGTCCTCCTTCGCAGGTGTTGCGTTGCATTCCGCGACAAGTACATCACCGGTCTTTCTGACTTCCAATTTCGCAGTCGTGATACAAGAGCTTCTCATCCCGGTTAATTCAATACGGAGGATGTTAGTATCAGGTGATGCAGTGGAATGCTGTGCATAAATGAATTTCTGTATTCCTGTGACTTCAGCTTTCCGGCCGTTTCAAGTACTGCGTCCTTTGCAGCACTGCTCCATTTCATTGCCTCTGTGCGTAAAGATTCTGCCTTGTCGGCTGGTAGAGAGGGATTGCCTGCAATACCTGCACAGATTTCTGCCCATCTCCAGTAAATATCAGGAAGGTTTTTTGTTCTTTCCAGTTTTACATTCTGTGCTTTGTACAGTTGTTCCAGAACATCTTCAACTGGTGAACCGTTCTGAAAAAAAGCAAGGGCAAGATCAGTTTCAAGTTCTGCTGTTTCCGTTGTAAGGCCATATTTTGAACCAAGTATTAGAGCATCTCGAATAATCTCAGCAGCTTTTGATGATTCCTTTTTCTCTAGAGATATTTCTGCAAGGTATCTGGAGTTTTCAATTATACCCTCTTTGTCGTCAATATCTCTGGCAATCTGCATTGATTCGTAAAACAGTGCTTCTGCTTTGGTGGTATTTCCCCTGAGCATGGTTAGAAGGGCTTTGTTTGTAATAAGCAATCCCATCATGTTTTTAAGCTCAATTTTCCCGGCGATGGAAAGGGCATCTGCGAAGTGCTTTTCAGCAGTTTCGAACATACCCACGGCGAGCATAACGCTGCCCATGTTGTTCAGTGCCCTGCAGACTGCCCGTTTGTTGTCCAGATCATGCGACAGTTGCATGCTGCTCGAGGCAATCTCGTATGCCTGCTCCAGTTGACCTCTGCTGTGGTAGATGATACCCATGTTTGTCAGTAGGTTTGCCTGGCCGGATACGTCATTTACAGTTTCTACCAGATGGAGTGATCTTTTGTAGTATTCCAGTGCCTCCGACGCTTTACCGC
>Ga0256845_1000291_pt1 | contig 47800 bp, 34 predicted proteins | sample RiftiametaG_FD_189101 | JGI IMG/M metagenome (GOLD analysis project Ga0256845, IMG submission 189101) | Tube worm associated microbial communities from hydrothermal vent at the East Pacific Rise, Pacific Ocean - Riftia | ecosystem: Host-associated > Annelida > Integument > Unclassified ...
ATCTGGGGGCCTTCTCGCTGCCCAACAACAGCGCTGCAGAGCTGCCCGACACTCCCCTGTACTCGCAGTATTCGGACAAGTCCGGCTTCGAGAGCAACGTGAACTACGGCCGCAAGGTCCAGTGGTTTCCGCGTTTTGTCGGTCGGCGGGCCAACCTCGATTGCGGTGATGTGAATCAGGATGCGATCGCTATGGGGACCTACGGGGATTGGGGGAACACCAATTCCGAGAAATCGAGCGACGTCTGCGGCCACGATTTCTACTACTGGCCCTACGTCGATGGAAACCCGGGCTACTCGTACTATAGCGGGAAGAGTGCCGACAACATGACGCACCAGGAGTGCGACGACGATGGGAATTGCGTGGTGAAAACCAACAATATCCATCGAATCGGAGTGACCCGCCGCAACCAGCTGGTGGGGGCGACTCTGTACGCACCCTTTTACTCCGAGGCGGTCATCGACGACCTTGGTGTGGCGCCGGCCGACAAGGGTCCGCTGACCCTGGCGGATGCCGAGCTCATGTTCGAGGGCATCACCGACAAACAGTTTGCGGGTGGAGCAGACGTCACGGGTGGCACGCCTTTGGCGGTCGCGGCGGGGGTCGTCGAGTGGATGGTGACCCTCGATGGCGACGGGAAGGTCACGGGGCCGAAGCCGGTGTTGGCCAACAGCAACGCGCCCTTCTCTCACTCGACCATCGCCTCCTACCTCTCGTTCATGGCGCTGGCGGAGGACCAAGTCTGCCGTCCGGTGACCATGATCATCATTACGGACGGCCAGCCCGATCCGTGGTGGAAGCAAGGCGGCTCCAAGCTCTACAAGCGGCTGCGCAGCATTCGGAAGATCCTCGGGGTCAAATCCTATGTGGTCGCGTTCTCCGACGGTGTGGTCGCGGATCCCCTCAAGCGGCAGCGGGTCCACGAGATCGCCTGTTCCGCCGCGGGCGGAGAGAGCGACGCCTCCCCCTGTACCGGGGCCAACGACTACGGCTGGGAGACCTGCCGGGATCCGGAGAACCCGGTCGACGGCTGCGCGTGGCTGGCCAGCAACCACGAGGAACTCTCGGCTGCGCTGGTCGAGATCGTCGACAACGCGGTCGAGTTCGATGTCCCGGGTGGGACGCCGACGGTGGCCAACGACTTCCAGCTCGCCGACCCCGACGATCCGGAGTCGGAGATGGTCGCGGTTCAGACCGCGCTGAGCAGCTGGACCGAGGTCCCCGCGTGGCGCGGTCACCTGGTCCGCGGAGGCTGCACCGACGAGGACCCGGACAACCCCGGACAGCTCGCCGACTACTGCCTCAACGCGGGGCTGGTGCCGCTGGAGACGGAGGAGAGCGAGAGCTTTGGGCCCTGCGCCCTAGGCAGGACCTGGGACGCGGGGGCCTGCCTCGAGCTGACCCCGTGGGCCGACCGCCGCCTCTATACCCACGGTTTCGCCAATGAGAAGATCCGTATCGCCTCGGGCGGCGCGGCGACGCCCGAGTTCGAGAGCTTGGTATTGACTCTCAACGGCCAAGGCAAGATCGACCCGCCGCTGACCTTGGGGGACGAGTCGGATGAGATTCAGGCCATGGTGGAGTTTATCCACGGCGCGGACTTGCCGGCCGACTGGAAGCTGCCCGGACTTTCAAACTCTGCGCCGGTGTTGATTCGCCGGGTTCCAAAACAGAACTCCAGTTTCCTTCCCAGCGTGGGTATTCGGGATCCTCACTGTGCGGGACGGCGAAATGTCTCGAATGACAATGTGCCAACCAGCTTGCAGAGCTTCGCGTCGTCGGCGTGGGGTACGGTGGCCGGAGGTGGTTTTGGGGAGCACTACGACTACGCCGAGGCGGCCCTCGTCGGGGATGATTTCGGTATTCTCCATGCCTTCCACTACGACAGTGGAAACGAGCTCTTCGGCTTCATGCCGATGGCACTGATCAACAACGCCCGGATATTGTCGGTCAATGGTCCGGCGAGTTTTGGTCAGCCGACCGCGCTCGCCGAGCACATCTTCGGTGTGGCATCGACCGTCAACGCGGGCTGGGTCTACGACGAGGATGCTGGCCAGTGGCGGCACTTGGCCGTGTTTGGGCTCGGGCCCGGCGGGTCCGAGCTGATCACGATCGATGTCTCGCACATGGGACGCCTCCAGGACGACGATCCCTTCGACGTGCTGTGGACCTCGAGCACGACCTCGATAGCGACTCAATATGCGGACACCTTGGGCGAGACCTGGTCGCGTCCGGCGCTGACCTACGCGGTGCCCAACGACCAAATGGGTGTCCCTCCCAAGGGCTACCTCGTGTTCGGCAGCGGCTACCGCAACGGCTCGGGCGATGCGCGTCGGGGCCGGGTGTTGTGGGCCGTCGACGCGATCACGGGTGAGTCGGTCACCCAGCGCGCCTACCTGGCACCCCCTGACCCAGACACGATCTACGATGAGATCGACGACCTCACGGCGGTCAACGACATCGCCGTCGGCTCTCACTGTCTGTCTCGGTACTGGGGAGAGATGCAGGAGGCCTACGTCGCCGATCCAGCCGGGCGCCTGTATCGCTGGGACCTCGCGGCCGAGACCTCGAACGTCGACGCCTTCCCCCACACGGGGGACAGCGGCGGGACCTGGCCTGTCGATGGCGACGGCTTCGCGCTGGCGACCGAGGGCTTTCGCTTCCCCGCTTGCCAGGGGACGGACGAGTACTCGTGCACGGTGGGGACCCTGGGAGCTGCCGGCGTCAAAGGGGATGTCTTCACATTCTCGCCGGCGATCGTCGCCAATGACCGAATCGATACTATCGACGATCCGGGGGATGTCCCGGATCTCACCGAGCGCGATCAGTTCTTGATCGCGCTGGTGAGTGGAAATCCGAACGACACGGTGGTCGACGGAGGTGATGACGACAATGACTTCCACTCGAGCATCTACCTGATCGCCGATGACCATCGCCTAGATTCAGCGGGTGGCTTCGATATCCCGGCGAACGGGGTAGCGACGGCGCCCGGGAGCCATGCCCACTTCATGCGTTTGCCCCTCAACCAGATCGAGCGGACGCGGACGATCATCTTCCCGGGTGGGGATGAAGAAGTGGAGACCCGAAACTTCTCGAAGCAGGCCCGCCCGATTCGTGCACCCATGATTCGGGTGACTGGGCTGGCCGAGGGGACCGTGCAATCCGGCGCTGAGGTCTACTATGTGACCTTCACGATCTACGAACCCGCAGAGCAGCTGTGTGATGGGCGTTGGTACGACACGGACAAGGGCAGCTGGATCTTGGATCCAGGCGCGACCTATGAACTCACGTTCCGCCTGGTGCTTGGAGATGGCGAGGCCTTCGACTTCACCACGGGCTACAGCCTCCCCAACGACTATGGGGACGGCTTTGGCACCGGGGGGGGTCTCACTGCGCCCGTGGTCGAGCAAGTCGGTTGTGACGGAGAGAACTGTGGAGCAGTCCTCCGGGCGCCGAGCAGCTCGCCCTGTGACCCGAATGCAGACGCACCCCCGGTGGGGGCGATGACCTCGGTTCAAACCGGGGCCGCTGAACTCGAGGGCTTCTCGCCGCTCGAAATCCAACTCTGAGTCACCTCAGACTGGCCGGGCTCGACCCGGTACAGACCCGGGCGCCGGTGCGCCCGGGTCTTTCATTTGTGTCGTGGTCGGGAGCGAGGGACTCGCGCTGGGCCTGGCATAGGGTGTCTGCTGGGTGGTTCTCCGTGGTCGCACACGGGCGTACAGAGGGCGTGAATGTATGCCCGTGCTGCGGAGCTCGGGCCCCGGGCAGGTCGGGCTTGGGACTCAGGTGCTCAAAGGTGGGCGTCCACGCGCAGTGGTCAGGCAAGGCGCGCACGCTCCGCGGGCTTCGGTCCGGGTTTTCAGGTCTTCCGAGGTGCGAATCAGCGCACCGCGGTCAGGGGCGAGTGGGCGTATGTGCGATATCGGTCGCAATGGGGTCTCCGGCGAGACGTACAAAGCGTAGTGAAATGGACGAAATGTAAGATCTAGTGTGCAAATAGGGATCTCGTAATCACCTGAGGCGGGTAGATCGTCCAATCGGTTGGACGGACAGACCCCGCGGTTTGGGCGCATGAATGGGGTGAATCTCGAGGTGTTGGAGGTGCGCGGTTCGAAGTGTGGCGAATTGGGACTGTGCACCCGGCGCAGAGATTGGGGGTGAAGTAAAATCTGCGAATGATGCGCATTCCTCGATGTCGCGAATGTTTTGGATGCGCACAATCGGCCAGTGACCAAATACGTCACTTGTGGTGAATCTCTGCTTCAATGCGCCAACTGAGCGATGCGTTTCGAACGCAGTGGACAAAAATTGTCGTCGCGTGGAAAACGCCTCCTGTTGTGGCCAGGACCTGTTCCGCTGGACAAGAGAGAAGGTGCGGTTCGGCGCCAGTGGCTGCGTAGCGTGTTTGCGCGCGTGACTTTCCGAAATATTGGTGCTTTGGCATGCACCCATTTGTTGTATTAGGGATTGGTCGTGGGACCTGGCCTCAGTACGATTATGGGGAAGATTAGGCATGTGCGGGAGTGCGCATATGCGCTGAATACACGTATTGAGTTCGCCCCCGGGGAGGGGAGTGCGCGAAAGGGGAATCATCGTACTTCGCGTCGCAGGCGCGAACGCGGTGCGACCATGGTCAGCGTCATGTTGTTGACGGTCTCCCTGCTGACTGTCGCTGTACTCGTCATCCGGACCTCCAACCGGGAGCTCACTCAGGCCAATGCCCTGGTTGCGCGAGAGCGCGCGACCATGGCGGCCCAGGCCGCTGTCGACCTCGGCGCTGCCCAACTTCGCGAGGCCATCACACAGGGCGATTTCGAGATGGTCGTGAACCAGGCCCTCGTTGGCTACAATCCAGGCGGCGACCCGAGTGTCTGTGTATCGGTCTACGAGGACTGCATTCCAGGCGGTGGGGGCGCGGACGGGGTGCCGGCGACGGGGCAAAAGAATCGTTGGGTAACCGGAAAGTCGGACTGCGCGGGGCGCCCTTGCATGCGGCAGGGGGCGGTCGCCAGGCTCCCCGACGCAAATGGGAACCTCGTCGATTGGGTCCAGGTGCCCATGCGGGATTTGCTCGAGAATGCGGATCCGGAGGCCAGGGTGAGCCTGTGGGTCCGCAACAACTCGGCCGACGCCATCGACCCCGGCAACGGGGGGAGTTGGGTCGAGGATGCGGATGGGCGCGTGGTGCTGACCGCGATGGCGACGATCCGAAACACGACAGTGGCGGTGGAGCAGGAGCTTCTGCTCGGATCGGGGACCGGCAAGCGAGCCTGGTCGATGGCCTCGCCCGATGTGGGTTACGGCGGCGGACACAACAACGACAACACGATGGCCGATGTCTGCCTCGAGAATTTCGTCGGCTACGTGGAGGATTGAGATGAGCGAGCGAAGCAAGACACCCTCGAACCATCCTCGGCGAACCAAAGCTCGCGGGCTGCTGGGTCGCGCGGCCACGGGCCTGGGAGCCCTGAGCCTGCTCGGCCTGGGGATCCTCGGCTTCCCGAGCGAGTCGAGCGCGCGCCTCGATCCCTTTTATATCGTCCACGGTCAGAGCTACGGCACGGTGACGCCGCGGATCCTCTTCGTGCTCGACACCTCTGGTTCGATGGCCTTCGAGCAGCCCTGGCCAGACGCCCTGTGTGCCTGGGGAAACTGTGAAGACGAGGGGGCGGGGAGCAAGCGCAGTCGGGTGCACGTCGCCCGCAACGTCATGCGAAAGATCGCGGCCGCGAACGAGGGGACGGCCGACTTTGCGCTGATGAGCTTTGGAATGGCGGAGCCGCCCAAGAGCTCCGGGCAGGTCCCGAGAAAGTGCTACTCGTGGGACTGGAACGGCTGGTATCGCTTTACCTGGGTCGCCTACAGTAACCAGCCTTCGCTCAACACCTGGAGCCCACTCTACAATATGTTCGGCACCCAGGGCGCCTGGATGCTGTGTGGGGACAATCGCCCTTTCGCGTACCTGCGCCACGACGACCTCGGGGCCTTCTCCATGCCCAACAACAGCGACGAAGAGCTGGCCGAGGAGCCGCTCTACAAACAAAAGTCGAACGCCAGTGGCTACAGCAGCGGCGACAACTACAGTCGCAAGGTCCAGTACTTCCCACGCTACATCGGAAGGCGGGCGAACCTCGATTGCAGTGATCCTCAGCAGGCGGCGATCGTCCACGGATCCTACGGTGACTGGGGTAATTCAAACTCGAGCCGCAACGCGAAAGTCTGTGGTCGGGACTTCTACTATTGGCCCTACGTCGACGGCTTCCCCGGCTACTCCTTCAACGTCGGCTACAGCCTCAACTCGATGTGGCACGAAGAGTGCGACGACGACAACGAATGTTGGGGGACCAGCAGCGAACAGCACCGTATCGGGGCGACGCGCCGGAACCAGGCTCAGGGGGCGACCTTGTTCGCACCCTTTTACTCGGAGGCAGTGCTCGCGGACAACGACATCTCTGCGGCCGACAAGGGCCCCCTGAGTCGAGACGACGCCGCCCTGGTCTTCGATGGTCTGACCTCGGAGAGCTACGCCGGTGGGCTCGACGTCTCTGGTGGTACTCCCTGGGCGTTTGCGATCGGCAATCTCGATTGGATGATCACCCACAACGGCGGGAACATTGCGCTCAAGAACGCGGTCCCGCTCAGCAACGGGGCCTTCTCGCATACGACGGTGGCCTCCTACCTCGCGTTCTTGACGGTGAACAACGAGGACGACGTCTGCCGACCCACGGCGGTGATCTTGGTGACCGACGGCCAGCCGACCCCGTGGTGGAAACACGGTGGTACCAAGCTGTTCTCGCGAGTCTCCAAGTTTCGCAAGCGGCTCGGGGTCAAGACCTACCTGGTGGGGTTCTCGAGCGGGTCGTGGAACGATCCGCTCAAGTGGGAGCGCATGCACCAGTTCGCCTGTGCGGCGGCGGGCTCGGAGGACGAGTTCTCACCTTGCATGGGCAGCAACGATCACGACTGGGACACCTGCGCGGACCCGAGCGACCCGGTCAACGGCTGCGCGTGGTTGGCTGGCAACGACGACGAGTTGGCCGCGGCCCTCAGCGCGATCATCGACGATGTCATCGATACGGACGTGCCCTCCGGGTCGCCGACGGTGGCCAACGACTTCCAGGCCGCGGACCTCAACGACCCGGAAGGGGATCAGGCGGCGGTTCAGACTTCGATCGCTGCCTTTACGGAGTCACCCGCGTGGCTCGGACACGTGACTCGGGCGGGGTGCAGCGACGAGGACCCCGAGAATCCGGGCGAGTTGAGCGAGTACTGCGCGAGCGCGGCGATCTTGGCGGTCGACACAGAGGAGGTCGAGACCTTTGGCCCCTGCCCGATCGGGCGGATCTGGGATGCCGGCGAGTGCCTGCAGATGACCGATGCGAGCGAGCGGCGGCTCTACACCCACGACCTCGACGACGACCTGGTACGGATCGCCTACGAAGGGGAGGCGACGCCGGCGTTCACGAATCTGGTTGTGGCCCTCGACGCCCAGGGTAAGATCGATCCGCCGCTGACACCGGGGAGCGAGAGCGCGGAGGTCCAGGCGATGGTCGACCTGCTCTTGGGGGTCGATGGGGTCGAGGGGTGGAAGCTGCCCGGGATCGCCAACTCGGCGCCGGTGCTGGTTCGTCGCGTGCCCCAGCAAAACTCGGACTTTCAACCCAGTGTGGGGATCCGGGATGCACACTGCGCTGGACGCCGAAACGTGATCGGGGACGACGTTCCCGAGACCCTCAAGAGTTTCTCGAATGCAGCGTGGGAGCTGAGCTCCGGGAGCGGTTTCGACGACCACTACGACTACGCCGAGGCGGTGCTCGTGGGCGACGATTTCGGCCTCCTGCACGCCTTTCACTACAACAGCGGCAACGAGCTGTTCGGCTTCCTGCCCCTGGCGCTGATCAACAACGCGCGAGTGCTCTCGCTCAACGGTCCGGCGGGCTTTGGGCAGCCGGAGGGCTTCGAGGATCACATCTACGGGGTGGCCTCGACGGTCAACGCGGGCTGGGTCTTCGATGAGGACAAACAGCTCTGGCGGCACCTGGCGGTGTTCGGTCTGGGCCCCGGCGGGGCGGAGATCATCGTGCTGGATGTGTCTCACATGGGGCGCATGCAAGACGACGATCCGGTCGAGGTGCTGTGGACCAGCTCCACGACGGACATCGCCGGCGAGTACGCGGCGACCTTGGGCGAGACCTGGTCCCGGCCGGCGTTGACCTACGGGGTGCCCAACAACGAGATGTCGCTGACGCCCAAGGGCTACCTGGTGTTCGGCAGCGGCTACCGCGAGGGGGTGGGCGACGAGTACCGGGGCCGGACGGTCTGGGTGGTCGACGCGCTGACCGGCGACACGGTCACGGATCGGGCCTACACCCCCGCGATCCTCGACGGCACCACCTACGACCTCGCGGACGATGTGACGACCGTCGGAGACATCGCCGTGGGCTCGCACTGCCTGTCCCGCTACTGGGCGGAGATGCAGGAGGCCTACTTCGCCGACCCGGCTGGACGCCTGTTTCGCTGGGACCTGGCGACGGGGGTCGGGGATGTCACCAGCTTCCCCCATGTCGCCGACAGTGGCGGCAAGTGGGAGACCAACGGCGACGGCTTTGCGATCGCCAACCCGGCGTTCCGGTTCTCGGCCTGTCAGGACGAGGACGAGTTCTCTTGCGAGGTGGACCCGATCGGCGGTCAGAGCAAGGGCGACGTGTTCACCTTCTCGCCCGCGATCGCGGCCAACAACCGTATCGACCAAGTCGACTCGGCCGGTGAGTTGCTCTCGCTCGCCCAGCGCGATCAGTTCTTGATCGCTCTGGCCAGCGGCAGCCCCAACGACGCCTCGGTCGACGCGGGCAAAGACGGCGCCGACTTTCACTCGAGCATCTACCTGATCGCCGACGACCACCGTGTGGACTCCGAGGGAGGCATGGATATCCCAGGGGACGGCGCGCTGACCGGGCCTGGGAGTCACCCGCACTTCATGCGCTTGGCCCTCAATCAGATCGTCCGTTCGCGGTCGGTGGACTACCCCGACGGGACCAGCGAGATCGAGACCCGACCATTCTCGATTCGGGCGCGGCCGATCCGGGCGCCCCTGATCCGGGTGACGGGCGTCGCCGATGGCGGTGTGCAGGTGCCCGGAGAGGTCTTCTACATCACCTACACTATCTACGAGCCCGCGGATTCGACCTGCGACTCGCGCTGGTACAACGACGACACGGACGAGTGGGTGTTCGACCAGGGCGCGACCTACGAGGTCGGTTTTCGGCTCGGGGTCGAGGACGGCAGTCCCTTCGATTTTCAGACCAACTACTCGCTCCCGGGGGATCCTGGGGACGGGTTCGGAGCCTCGGGAAGCCTCTCGGCACCCGTGGTCCGGCAGGTCATCGAGGACTGTGACGACGGCAACTGTGGGGCCGTGTTGAAGGCACCCAAGACCTCACCTTGTGACCCGAACGTGGACGCTCCACCCGCGGGATCGCTGACCTCGATCCAAACCGGATGGTCGGAGTTGACCGGCTTCTCGCCGCTCGAGGTCCCGCTTTGAGGGCGTCGGGGATTGGACTCGCCGCGGCGATGTTCCTGCTCCCGGCTTGTAAACCGGAGACGGCGGTCGTGCAGCGCGGGGCGCCGACTCTCCAGCAGAGCTTTGAGGCCCCGGTGGCGATGAGCGATCGAGAGCGGGACTTGGAACGCGACGCGCTCCCGAGGCCGGGCATCGAAGAACATGAAGCCGAGCCCGGTGCGCCGAGCGACGCAGACTGGCGGATCCCCTTCGACAGGGGGGCGGAGGCCGACTCGAGGGAAGGTGCGCCGAGGGAGGAGGCGCCGAGCGACGCAGACTGGCGGACCCCGATCGACAAGCGGCGCGACGCGGAGCTGAAAGCCCCGGAGATGGGCGCGCAGGTCGGTGTCGAGCAGGCGCTCGCGCGTCCACCAGACGACCTACCTCCCCCGCCGCCGTCCATGAACCCGGTCCCCATCCCGGTGCCCCCGGGGCAGTCGGCTTCGGGACAGGCCTGGAACAAGGGCCAGGGCGGGATACCCCACGGTGAGCCCCCGCCCCCGCCCCCGCTGCCGATCTGAGGCCCGAGCGAGGCGAGCCTGAGGTCTGTTAGGCTGCCTGCCTTCATGGCGAGTGAGCAGGAACTTCCCGACGCGATCCGACGCTTGCTTCGCAACGTCGGACACGAGCACGAGAGCCCCCGAACTCGGAGGATCTTCACCAACCGGGATCTCCAATTCGAGAACGTGCCGGTGATCGGCTTCGACATGGACTACACGCTGGCGCGCTACCGCCAGCATGAGCTCGAGGCCCTGTCGCTCGAGGCCACGGTCGACAAGCTGATCGCGGGTGGGTGGCCCGAGCGCCTGCGCGAGGTGGAGCCCGATCCGGAGTTTGCGATCCGCGGGCTGGTGGTCGACAAGTCTCTGGGAAACCTGTTGAAGATGGACCGCCACGGCTATGTGGGCCGGGTCTATCACGGCCGTCGGCCCCTCGAACGGGCGGCCCGCAAGGCCCTCTATCGCTCCCAGCGGGTCGGTCAGGAGCGCAGCCGCTTCAGCTATGTGGATACGCTCTTCTCCCTGCCCGAGGTCACACTCTACGCCGCGATCGTCGACCTGATCGACGCGGAGCCCGAGCTGTGGGGACCGGGGGGGCCACCCGACTACGCCGAGGCCTGGAGCCGGGTGCGCGAGGCGATCGATGCGGCGCACCAAGACGACAGCATCAAGTCGCGGATCAAGGCAGACGTCGGCGCTTACTTCGACAAGGACCCGGACCTGGCGCCGACCTTGCACAAGCTGCGCTCGGCCGGAAAGAAGCTGTTCTTGCTCACCAACAGCTACTACCCCTATTCGGACGCCGTGATGAGCTATCTGTTGGGGGGCGAGGGGGAGGCCTACAGCGACTGGACTCGCTACTTCGACTGGATGATCGTCGGGAGTCGGAAACCAGAGTTTTTCACGGGCAGCGAGCCTTTTCTCGAGATCGATCGCAACACCGGCCTGCCCTTTGGGGAGCCGCAGGCGGAGCCCAAGAAGGGGCGGATCTACCAGGGCGGCAATCAAGCCGGGCTTCAGCGCGCCTTGGGTCACGAGCCGGACGAGGTCATCTATGTCGGCGATCACATCTACGGTGACATCGTCCAGAGCAAGAAGACCTCGGGCTGGCGGACCGTGCTGATCGTCGAGGAGCTCGAGCAGGAGATGCGTGTACACGCCGACTACCGGGCGGCGGTCGAAGAGATCTTGCGCCAGTCGGAGCTGTGGGAGGTGCTCAGCGAAGAGGTCTCGGACCAGCGACACCTCCAGCGGGGTCTGGCCCTGCTCAGTTCCAAGGCGGCGGCGGCGGAGTACAGCGCGCGCGGGGAGCCCCTGGGCGAGGAGCAGGCCGAGGCTCTGCTCGCCGAGCTTCGGGCACAGGCGGCCGCTCGCCTCGCTCGCCTGTGTCGGCACGAGACCTCGGTGGCCGAGGCCGTGAAGCAGCGCAGCAGGGAGGTCGATCAGGCCTTCAACCGCTACTGGGGCTCGGTGTTCATGGAGCGCTACGACGCGAGCTTCTTTGGGGCCCAGCTCGAGGCCTACGCCTGTCTGTACACGAGTCGGGTGAGCAACTTCTTGTTCGTGAGCCCGCACCGCTACTTCCGGGCCCCCCACGGGACCCTGCCGCACTGGGATTGAGTGCGGCAGCTGTGGGTGGGATCGACCGCCCGGGCTACTGGAAGCCGACGTCGAAGTGGATCGCGTGCCGGTGCTGGTCGGCGGGGAAGTGCCAGCGCTTGATGGTCTTGACCACGCAGGCGCTCAGCCGCGGTGCGCCGATCTCATCGATCTCGATGTCGACCCAGTCGACGCGGCCGTTGCGGCGGATCTCGACCGCGAACAGCAGTGATCCCTCCCGGTCGGGATAGTCGGCCGAGATGTCGCTCCAACAGGTCTGGAGCTCGCCGATGTTGGCCTCGACGACGACCTGGCGCGCATGGGCGTCGGGACTCTCGCTGGCCCTGATCGCGGGGTTGGGCCGGGCGCAGCCGGACATCCCCGCGATCAGGACCAGCGAGGTCGCGGCGACCACACTGCGAGGTCGCGGGGGCCTCGGCATCGGAGGGGAGCTCGAGCTCACAGCCCGAGCACGTCGAACATGTCGTAGAGGCCGGGCTCCGCCTCGGCCGCCCAGCGAGCGGCACGCAGGGCCCCGCGCGCGAAGATGCCGCGATCCGAGGCCCTATGGATGAGTTCGATGCGCTCGCCCTCGCCCAGGAACATGAGGGTGTGCTCGCCCACCGAGGTCCCGCCCCGAAGTCCGACCGCACCGATCTCCGGACGGGTACGGACCTTGCCCAGGCTCGCCCGGTCGGTGACCGCGACCTCCGAGAACACGCGATCGGTGGCCTCGGCGACGGCCTGGCCGATACGCAGGGCGGTGCCCGAGGGCGAGTCTCGCTTGTGGCGGTGGTGAAGCTCGAAGATCTCGGCCTCCCAGTCGGGGCCGAGGGCGGCGGCGGCCGTGCCCGCGAGCTGCAGGAGCAAGGTGACGCCGACCGAGAAGTTGGCGGCGTAGACGACCGGAATATGCTCGCCGGCGGCGGCCAAGAGCTGCTCGTCCTCCTCGCTCAGGCCGGTGGTCCCGATGATCAAGGGCACGCCCGCCTCGACGCAGGCGTCGACGTTGTTGGCGGTCGCCTTGGGTAGGGAGAAGTCGACGACGACATTGCCGCGCCGGGGGTGGAGCTCGTCGTCGACCAGCACGCCGAGGTCGGGGCGGCCGGCGAGGCGGCCGGCGTCTTGGCCGATCCCGGGTCCACCGGAGCGGTCGACGCAAGAGCCGAGGGTGAGGTCGTCCGAGTCCATGACCTCGCGGATGAGGGCGGTGCCCATGCGTCCGCGGGCGCCAACGACGATGATTGGGATCATGCGGGTGCTCATGGTGTCTGCGTTCCTCTTTGGTAAAAAATGGGGAGGGGAGAGAGAGGGGAGAGGGAGAGGGAGAGAGGGGGGGGAGAGAGAGAGGGATAGCGAAGAGGGTGATTCCCCTACGCGAGCTCGAGCTCGCGCAGCAGAACGCCGAGCTTCGTATACAGGGGATCGTCGACCGTCAGCGGACACAGGGGCGAGCGGAGCTCGAGGCCAGAGAGCCCCAAGTGGTGCATGGCGGCCTTGGCCGGGGCGGGGTTGGGCGCCGAGAACAGGGCCCGGGTCAGGGGAAGCTGGCGGTAGTAGAGGACGCGGGCGCGGGCGAGGTCGCCCGCGGCGTGGGCCTCGAAGAGGTCGCAGATGAGGCGGGGCGCGGGGTTGGAGACCACCGAGACGACCCCGTCTCCGCCGACGGCGAACAGGGGCAGCATGGTGAAGTCGTCGCCGGAGAGCAGGGCGAAGCCCTCGCCACAGGTCTCGCGGATCTGGGCGGCCCGGTGCATGTCCCCCGTGGCTTCTTTGATGCCGACGATGTTCTCGTGTTCGGCGAGCCGGGCGACGGTCTCGGGGAGGATGTCGGAGCTGGTCCGCGCCGGTACGTTGTAGAGCACCAGGGGGAGCGCGACGGCGTCGGCGATGGCCTCGAAGTGGCGGATCAGACCCGCCTGAGACGGCCTATTGTAGTAGGGAGCGACCTGTAGGGTGCCGTCGACCCCGAGCTCGCGGCAGACCTGGGCGAGCTCGATGGCCTCGCGGGTGGAGTTGGAGCCGGCCCCGGCGAGCACCGGGACGCGCCCGGCGACGGTCCGGGTCACGACCTCGATCACGTGGGTCTGCTCGGCCCGGGAGAGGGTGGCCGACTCGCCGGTCGTACCGCAGGGGACGAGACCGTGGATGCCGCCGGCGATCTGGGCTTCGACGAGCTTCGCGAGGGCGTCGTCGTCGATGTGGCCCTCGTCTGTCATCGGCGTCACGAGGGCCGTGAGCACGCCGCGGAAGATCTTGTCCGCCATGGCGGGGACCGTAGCAGGCCGATCAAAATCGCACCATAGCGGCGGCGGGAGGGGTCTGGGCCTCGTCTGGTGGGTTTTGGGCCGCTGGGGCAGCGGCCTCGAGTTCGGCGTCGTCGCGCGCTCGCTCACCGACCGCTGCACCCTCGATCGGGGGACGACCGGGGAGGCCGGTGGGCGAGTCGTTCCTGGGTAAGGGTAGGGATGAGTCGATAGGAACATGACAATGACCCGACCCCTCTAATGCTCGCTTGTGTCGGCTGTGCGCTCCTGCCTGGTCTCAGCGCCTGCGTGGACGACACGAGCTCGATGGAGACCGACTTTTTCAGGACCATCGACACCGACTCGGCGAGCGACGAAGAGGTCGGGATCGAGGACGAAGAGGAGTCGGGCTCGGGGCGGGTCTTTTTGCAGAGACGGCACGGTCGACGATGGGGAGGCTTGCGATGACGGGAACGACGTCGACACCGACGCCTGCAGCAGCAGCTGCGAGGACGCCGTATGGGGCGACGGATTCGTCCAAGAGGGCGTGGAGGGCTGCGACGACGGAAACGAGGACAACACCGACGGATGCATCGACACTCGTCTGGGCGCGAGCTGTGGCGACGGCCACCTGTGGACGGACAACGAGGTCTGTGACGACGGGAACGAGGACAACACGGACGACTGCGTCGACACCTGCGAGGCACCCGAGTCAGGCGCCCCTTTTTTTGTTACCAGCGCAGGGCTTCGGTGACTGCCAGAGCTTCGTTACCAGCGCAGGGCTTCGGTGACTGCCAGCGCGTGAAAATGAGAGCCGTGGGCGCCGCCCCAAGCGAGGCTGAGGACGATCGACGCGGGACCGGCGGGCATCGGAATCCTCTCTTCTCCCGCGAGCGCGCCGCAGCGCAGGGAGCTGTAGCGGAGGCTGGGGGGACCGTCGAGGCGAGCGATGGCGAACACGATATGGAGATCGTGGCCCGGGTCGCGCTCGTCGATGCCGTCGGGGATCAGGATCTCCGGGACCGACCACCGCAGCGCGAGGGTGGCGGCTGGACGGGGGTGGGCTGGACGGGGGTGGGTGGGACGGGGGTGGGTGGGACGGGGGTGGGTGGGACGGGGGCCCGAGGTCGCAGACGCAACGAAGACGGCGCTCAGTTCCGCGGGCGGGCGCTCGCGGAGGCGGGCTTGGAGCGCGAGGGCGTGTCCGTTGTCCGGGTCGGCGGCGAGGACCTCCACGATCGTGCCCCGGGCTCGCCCGGGGTGGCCCTGGGCGAGATAGAGGAGGGCCAAGGTTGGACTGTTCAGGACTTGGCTCATGGGGGGTGCCTGGCTTAGTCGGCGACGGGGAGAGCGGGGGCGACGGGGGGAGCGGGGGTGACGGAGGTGGCGAAACGGCGCGCGTGTCGGCCCGAGAGCAAGGGGCGGGCCTGTTCGATGTCGCGGGTGATCGCGGCGCGCAGCGCCTCGGGGCCGTCGAAGCGCCGCTCGTCTCGGAGTTTGGCGACGAAGCTGAACTCGACCTCGCGCGCATAGAGGCGCTCGCCGAGATCGACGTCGAGGGCGTGGACCTCGAGACCGGGCCTCGGCTGGGGGTCGAAGGTCGGGTTGGTCCCGATGTTGGCGACCGCGGGCCAGTGTTCGACCTCGACCTCGCCGGCCTGGTCGAGGAGGCTCAGGAACCCGGCGTAGACCCCGGGGGCGGGGAGCAGGCCCTGGCTCTGGATGTTGGCGGTGGGGAAGCCGATGGTGCGCCCACGGGCGGCGCCGTGGACCACGGGTCCCGCGACCGCGTAGAGCCGCCCGAGCAAGTGTGCGGCCTCATCGACCAGGCCCTCGCTGGCCAGGCGACGGATCGCCGTGGAGCCGAGTTTCTCGGTCGGCTCCACGCCGCCTCGGGTCTGGGCGGCGATCTTGTCGACCACCGAGAGCGCGATGCCGGCGACCTCGAGCAGGGCCCCGAGCTCGGCTGGACCGCCCGCGCGCCCGGCCCCAAAGCGAAAGTCGTAGCCCACGACGACGTGGCGCGGACCGAGCGCCTCGATAAGGAAGCGCTGGACGAACTGCGCGGGGCTCATGCGCGAGACCTCGCGATCGAAGCCGAGCACGACCAGGGTGTCGACGCCCAGGTCCCGGCACACGCGGGCTCGCTGGCGGGGAAGCTGGAGCCGGGCGGGGGCCCGGTCCGGGGCGAGCAGGTCGACGGGGCGGGGCTCGAAGGTGACGACGGCGACCTCGGGGGCGCAGGCCCTGGCCCGGGCGATGAGCGCTTGGTGACCCAGGTGCATGCCGTCGAAGGCACCGATGCAGGCGGCCGTGTTCGGGCCCAGCAGGGGAGCCGCGCGTTCGGCCCGGTCTTGGGGCCGGGAGACGGAGGAGAGGTCGAGCACGCGCATCGGCAGGCAGCGCCGAAGCTAACAGCCGCGCGCGCGATCCACCATGTGCCGGGCGGGCGTGGGCTATCCTCGCGCCGGTGCCCGGCCTCGAGCAGCCAGTCTCGCGCGCGGGCCTACACCCCGCGCTGCTCGCCTGGGTGGCGTTCGTATTTTTGATCGTCGGCGCCTCGCCGGCTCATTTTTGGCTCGACTCCGGGGAGATCGCCGCAGCCGGGGCCGAGCTCGGTGTCATGCATCCGACGGGGGTCCCGGGCTACGTCCCCCTCCTCCATCTGGCGACGGCGCTGCCCCTGGGCTCGCTCGGCTTTCGCATGGCCCTGTGCTCGAGCCTGTGTATGGCCGGGGCGATCGGGCTGTGCATGGCGATGCTCGAGCGGCGGGGAGCCCACTGGGCGCTGCTTTGGGTGATCGGCCTGTGGATGCTGCTGAGTCTGACCTTGGTGCGCCACGGCCGGGTCGTGGAGATCTATGGGTTCGGGGCCCTGCTGCTGTGCGCGACCTTGTGGGGCTTCGACCCCGCGGTGCCCAGCGTCCAGCGCGTCTCTCGGCGCGGGGTCGCCGTGCTCGCGGCGGTGGTCGGGGCCTGGGGGTTTGGAGATCTGCGCCTGGCCCTGGTTCCCCCCGTGTTGCTCGTGTGGATGTTGGACTGGCGGCGCGGGGAGCCGTGGACCCGCTGGGCGCCGGTCTACGTGGGTCTCGCGTCGGCGGTGGTCCTGTGTCTGCCGCTGGCCTCGGCGCGGGAGCCGATGGCCGACTGGGGGGACCCGGAGGGATGGGCGGGAATTTGGGCCCACGTCCAGGCGACGGCGATCCGCGAGAGCTTCGCCGTCAAGCTCTCGGGCATGGGGGCGCGCGCCTGGGGGGTCCACGCCCGCGAAGTGGCGACTCGCCTGGTCGAAGATCTGGGTCCCTTCGGGCTGCTCATGGCCGTCGCCGCGCTCGGCTTTGGACTCAGCCGGCCGCTCTCGCTGGCCTCCAGGGCACGCGCGGGGGGCTCGAGTGAGGGGGAGACGCCCGGGTTGCGGAGCTTCGTCGACGATGAGCATCGGCTCGCCCGCTGGCTGGCCTGGATCGCGGCGACGGAGCTGCTCTACGCCGTCGCCATCAACCCCATGGGTGGGCAGGATCGTCAGACCGGGCTGACCCTGGGGATCGTCGGGGTGCTCGCGGTCGGCGTGGGGATGGCGCAGTGGCTGGGGCGGCCCCGGGCGCGAGAGCAGCTCCTGCGCTGGGTGAGCCTGCCCTTGTTGGCCTGTCTGCTGTGGGTCCCGCCGGCCTTCGAGAGCCTCCCGGATCTCGGGGTGACCCGCTCGTGGGCGCCGCACGCCTGGACCCGAGAGGTGCTCGCCCGCACACCCACCGACGCCCTGTTGCTGACCCAGAGCGACGACCTCAGCGCAGGTGTGGCGGCGGCTCGGGCCCTCGAGGGCGCCCGTCCCGATCTGGTCAGCGCGCCGAGTCAGCACCTCTTTCGAGCGCCCACGCCTTGGCAGCTCGCAGCGCCGCGACGGGCTCGGGTGTGGTCTGCGGCCGGCGACGCGGGGCCCCAGGCCAGCGAGGCCGAGCGTGTGTTCGCCGTGTTCGACGTTTGGGACGGCCCGGTCGGGCTCGAATCGCCGACCACGGGCGCGCTCGGAGGGGTCGCCCTGCCGGGGGCAGGCGAGCCGCCGCTGTGGGTCGCCGAGCTGCCGACGCCGGTCGGCGCTCCTCCGGTGGGGAGCCCGGCGGTGGCCTCGGTGGGCGCGGTGATCGAGCGCTGGTCTCCGCGCCTGCACAACCCCGTGGACAGACGGCACCTCGCCGAGGCGCTCGCCCTGTGGGTGCACGGGGAGTTCGCCCGGGCGCCCGAGTCCCCCAAGCGCTGGCTCGAGCTCGAGCGTGGCTACCGGCAGATCTTGGCCTTCGACCCCGAACATCCACGCTCGCTGATCGGCAGGGCCGCCAGCTTGGATCGCTTTGGGGCCACCGACGAGGCGATCGCCCTGACCCGGCTGGCCGTCGAGCTCGAGCCCACGCGGACCACGGGGCTGGCGAACCTGGCGCTGTTTCTCTCTCGAGATCCGGCGACCCTCGACGCCGCCCGCGAGCTGGCCGAGCTGGCCGTCGAGCTCGGCAGCGACCGCCCCAACACCTGGATCCGGCTCCGGGCCGTGTGTCAGCTCCAGGACGACCAGGTGTGTATGGACCGGGCCGATCGGCGTGGCCGGAGGTGAGTGCGGCGTGTCATGATCGGGCCATGCGCTCCCGGCTCTCGCTCCTGCTCTCGCCCCTGAAGCCCCGCTTCACGGGACGGCTCTCGGCGTCCGGCTTGGCGATGGTGGTCGCCATGTCGATGACCGTCGTCTCTCCGGGCTGTGCGGAGAGCGGCAACGATCACTGGGCCGAGGGTCTGCGCCTGTTGGGTGAGGCCGAGCGCAACGACTGTGGCCTCGGCTACGACAAGGCCACGGGCCAGCAGGTGATCAGCACCGGCCGGATCAGCGCCTGCCTCGAGAAGACCAAGGCGGGTCTCGTGGAGCTCCACAAGGCCCGCGCGCTGGGGGTCGACAATTGGGAGTCGGCCGCGCTCATCGAAAAGACCGAACACGAGGTCGAGAAGCTCGAGTCGATGCTCGCCACGGTCAGCCGCATGACCCACGAGCGTGTGCTCGACTGAACGAGCGGCTGGACGGGCCCCGCTAAGGTCGAGCGCCGTCGGCGATCCAGTGGGCGAGATCGACGAGGTCGGCGTGGGGCAGAGATGTGTCCGGGGGCATGGGATCCCCGCGCAATGCGTGGATGGCGCTGCCGTCGTCGGAGCGCAGCAGCTTCTGAATAAGGTAGCTCTCGGCCGGCAGGCGCGGCTGGACCATGGGGTAGCCCGTGGACTCCAGACCATCGCGGAGCACGAGCCCCGCGTACGCCGTGTCCGGGTCTCGCAGATCGAGGCGGGCGCGGGCGAGGGGATCGTCGACGCTGTCCTGGTGGCAGCTGCAGGCCGCGCGCGTGGGATCGAAGACCCGGCCGTCAGAGAACAGGGCGCTCAGGGTCGGTCCGGGAGGGAGCTGGGGGAGAAGGTCGTCGCTCGGTGGGTCATCGCCGGGTTCACCCGCGACCCGGAACTCGATCTGGCGCTGGTGGCGATCGTCCTCTGGGTCGAAGGTCCACTCGGGGCCGGGGGTGGCGAGGGCTTCACCGGCCCACCCGAGCGAGGGGATCTCTCGGATCTGGAGGCGATAGGTGATCCCCGGCTGGAGCGGGGCCCCCGGGGTCACCGAGATCACCGAGCCGGGACACCACCGGGATGCGGCGAGCTCGCCACGGCTGCCCGGCGCCCGCCAGCTGAACATCTGAACCTGCTGTCGGGTGTCGAAGAACAGGCGGCCCGAGCGAAGGATCAGGTCGAATTCCGCGGGCGCGCTCGGGTCGATCTCCGTCGAAAGGCAGACGTCGATGCGGCCGAGGGGGTCCGCGGCGAGCTCGCCCAGGGTCGGGATCGTCTCGACGATCTCGATTGTACCGGCCTCGGGCTCGAAGCGCGGGTCCTCGCCGAGGACTCCACACCCCGGTGCGAGGGTACAGAGCAGGACCGAGGCAAGCCCTGTCCAGCGGGTCCAGCGGGCCCACCGGGCGGCCAGGGGCACTGTAGAGCCGGGTGCCACGGCGGCGAAGATACCAGAGCGAGCCTGCGTTGATCACGCGATTCTCCGAACTGGCCTGGAAACTCGGTGCGCGGCCCAGCGTCTGGCAGCCGGGCCAGGGAACTCGGCGGCGGGTCCACCGTCGCAGTTGACCCTGCGCGCGCGGCCCTGGTATTCTAGCCGCCGAATTCACGAGTGTCGTACGGGTTTTACACCCGTCGCGCTGGTTGAATCAGGGAGTCATCGGTGCCCCGTTCCCCTGCCCGTCTCACATCTCAATTCATTGCCCTCGCGGCTGTCGTCGCGTGCGCAGGTTGTGGTCCTTTTGGCTATCTCAAGAAGGTTGCGAGCGAGGCGACTCGTGTCGTGGCCGAAGCCGAGGCCGCTGGTGCCGAGGAGTACGCCCCCTACGAATACTGGGGAGCCGTCACCTACCTCGAGCAGTCCAAGGTTCTGATGGGCTACAGCGAGTACGAACGTTCGTTCGACTTCGGTGAGCGCGCCAAGGACCTGGCCAAAGAAGCCAAGCTCAAGGCTCAGCGCGTAAAAAAGGGCGGCTCGGTCGTCCATGACGACGACATTGCTGCGCCCGTGGACATGGTCGACGGGGACGGCAACAAGGCCGAGACCCTCGAGGAGGCCCAGGATGAGGCCGAGACCAAAACCGAGGCCGAGAGCCCGAAGGGGGACGAGTAAGTGGCTCGCTCCGACAGCTTCGTGGTCCGAGGGTTCGCGCCTGTCGCGGCCGCGATCTCGCCGTTGGTGTTTGCTCTGCTCCTGCCTGGCTGCGCCGGCCAGAAGCTCGAGGGTGAGGTCGCCGGGACCCAGACTCGTCTTCAAGACGCGATCGCCAACGGCTCCAAGAGCATCGGCTGCGCGCCCAAGGAGACGGCCCTGGCCGAGGCCAACATCAAGTTCGCCGAGGAAGCCCTGCGCATGGGCGAGTACTACCGAGGCAAAGAGCACGTGCAGCTCTCCGGTCGCTACACGGAGATCGCCGAGCTCAAGACCGACCCGGTCCGCTGTCGCGCCCCCGGCCAGGTGGTCGCCGCGGCCGCGCCCAAGGCCGGCGACAGGGACGGCGACGGCTACGACGACGACGTCGACGGCTGCCCCGACGACCCGGAGGACTTCGACGCCTTCGAGGACGAGGACGGCTGTCCCGACCCCGACAACGACGGTGATGGGGTCCTCGACGCCGCGCGGCTCGAGAATGGGATCTGGATCAACCTCGATCAGAAGGACGGCGTCGACTGCCGCAACGATCCCGAGGACCTGGACGGCTTCGAGGACGAGGACGGCTGTCCCGACCCCGACAACGATCAAGACGGGATCCTCGACGAGCCCGATCAGTGCCCGAACGAGCCCGAGGACCTGGACCAGTTCGAGGACGAGGACGGCTGTCCCGACCCCGACAACGACAAGGACGGGATCCTCGACGCCGACGACGCCTGCCCGAACCAGGCCGAGGACATGGACGGCGACCAAGACGAAGACGGTTGCCCGGACATCGACGCCAAGGTCGATCCCTGCGCGATCGTCCTCAAGGACAAGGTCACCTACGTCAGCGGTGGTAGCGCCGTCAACGATCCGAAGGACGGCGAGAAGAACCGCAAGCTCCTCGATGAGGTCGTCTCGGTGCTCACCAACAACCCGGACATCACCATCGAAGTCGGCGGACACACCGACTCGAAGGGCAGCTCCAAGTCGAACCAGCGCCTGTCTCAGCGCCGGGTCGACGGGGTCCGCAAGTACATCGTCGAGCATGGCATCGACGGTTCTCGGGTCGCGGCCAAGGGCTACGGCAAGGAAGTGCCGATCGACACGAACCGGACCAAGGCCGGTCGCGCGATCAACCGTCGCGTCGAGTACAAACGTACCGACAACCCCGAGTGTTCGAACTGAAGTTCGAACTTCAGTTCGGCGGGGCTCGGGGCCCGCGTGATCCATAATCGCTGGCCTCGCCGTTTCAACTGGCGGGGCCGGCAACGCCTGGACAGACCCGACATCGGTCGCCTGGAGATCTTAGATGGAGCTCATCCCCCTCATGCTTCGCCGCCCCCGTGGACTGCTGGTCCTCGCGGGCACTCTCCTCAGCCTCACAACCTCGCTGGCACCACGCTCGGCGCAGGCTTTCACCCCGCCGCGGGACGAGATGAGGGCGGCCTACGACAAGGCCCTCGAGGACGCGAACAACCTCGAGTACGACGCGGCGCTCAAGGCCATCAACGACTCGATCGTCAAGGCCAACGATGAAGGCAACGGGGAGGACCCGGTGCTCGCCTCGCTCTACCTGCTGCGCGCGGCCCTGACCTACTCGGCCGAGGGCGAAGGCGCCCGCGATCGGATCCTCGCCGACCTCAAGGGCGCGGTGATCCTCAACTACTACGTGGTCGTGCCGATCGAGATGCGCTCGGAGGAGCTGACCGGCTTCCTCCAAGAGGCGCGGCAGTCGGCGGGCCTCCAGGCACCGCAGCCGATCACCTTGGTCCAGCCCACTCAGGCCTGTGGAACCCCGCTTCTCTTCGAGGTCCTGCTGGCCGTCCCCGATGGGGGGTCTGCGGCCCTGTACTGGCGCAAGCAGGGCAGCGAGGCCGAGTTTGTGGGTGCAGACATGCCCGCCTTCTCCAATGTGGCCGAGGTCGAGCTCTCGCTGGAGGAGCACGGCGAGACCAGCATCGAGTATTTTATTTACGGCTTCGATGCGTCGAGCAACCCGGTCGCCAACTTGGGGCTCCAGGACGCCCCGCTCACCTTGGAGCAGTCCTGCGTCGAGGACGAGCCCGAGCCGGTTCCGGTCGAGGCACCCCCGACCAAACCCAAAAAAACCTCGGCCCTCCCGCGTGGGTGGTTCAACCTCGGGATCGGCACGGGGATCGGGATCGCCCGGGGGACGGCGGCGAACACCTACCAACAGTTCTTCCCCAAGACGCAGGGCTACGGCGCTGCGGAGGCCGGCTGTGCAATCGCGCGCTGGGTGGCGGGTCCAAAGAACGTCCGCTTGGTGAGCTCCACCGATCTTCAAGCGGCGTTTGAGGAGTACGGCGCTCCGGGCCAGGCCCAGGCGATGGTCAACGCCTTCGATATCAACAGCTGTGCCGAGCGCCACCCCGTATCCACGGGTCTCGCTCTGGCCCCGCTGCATATCGCCCCAGAGCTGAATATTCGGGTCGGAAAGCGCCTGTCGCTGGGTCTGTTCTCGCGTCTACAGGTCGTGTCCGGGTCCAAGGCCTTCCGCGACGATCCCTCCAAACAGCTCGCGGCCTCCTTTATTCAGGATGTGCGGGCCCCGAACCCACAGGGGATCCGGCAGACCGTCGCGTTCGCCTGGAGCCTGGGCATGAAGCTCAAGTACTTCATGGGTCGGGACGAGTGGAAGGTGCGGCCCTATGTCGGCGCCATGGCGGGCTATGGCAACGCCAGCTTGCGCGTGAACATGGGTTTCACCAACGACCGCAACGGCAACAGCATCCCCGACGACGCCGAGATCGGGAAGGTCGACCAGGGCAACAATTGTTTCCCGGTGTGGCCCTACAACTCGAGCTGCGCAGACCCGGAGGCCGGCGGCGACAACCTGTTGGCGCTCGGGGTCGCCAGCTCGGCAGACGGTGCCTCGCGCCTCGACGAGGTCAGGATCGGGCCGGTGTTCATCGGCGGCCTCGTCGGGTTCAACTACCAGCTCCACAAACACTTCGCCCTGTTCGGCGAGCTCTCGATCGCGGGCTACTTCCCCACTCAGGGCAGCATGCTGATCGACTTTACGCTCGGCCCGGCGATCACTTTTTGAGAACGGGAGCGGCCGAGGAGGATCGTCGCGGCAGGTCCACGCTGATCCGCGTGCCCTCTCCGACTTTGGAGTCGACCCGGATCTCGCCCCCGTGGTCCTCCACGATGCGGTGGACCAGGGCCAGGCCGATGCCCGACCCGCCCTGTTTGGTCGAGTAAAAGGGCTCGAAGATCCGCTCGAGGTCGGACTTGGGGATTCCCCGACCAAAGTCCCGCACACCGATCCGCACCGAGTCTCCCACGGCCGTCACGCTGAGCTCGAGGCGGCCATCGTTGTCCATGGCTTGGGCGCCGTTGCGGACCAGGTTCCACAGGGCCTGACTGAGCTGGACGGGATCGAGCTGCGCGCTCAGGGCGGGTTCGGGGAGGGTGGTGACGAGCTCGACCTGGGCGTTGTTGGGGTCCGCGGCAAAGGCCTCGGCGAGCTCGAGCAAGGTTTGGTTGAGGTCGACCTCGGTGCACTGGAGTTCGCGCGCCCGCGTGAAATCGAGGAGCTCGGTCACGATCCGATTCAGGCGCACGGACTCCCGGCGGATCACGCGGATCAGGCGTTGGTCCTCGTCGTCGATCGCGTCCGTGTCGAGGAGCTCGGCGCACCCGGAGATCGCCGCGAGCGGGTTTCGAACCTCGTGGGCGACCGAGGCCGCGAGCCCACCCAGGGCCGCGAGGCGCTCGCTGCGGCGCAGCTCCTGCTCCATCCGGCGCAGCTCGGTCACATCTTGGAAGTTGACGACGTGGCCCAAGAAAGCGCCGGTGTCGTCGAGCAGGGGACTCGAACTCAGGCCCAAGTGCACGCGGCGCTGGTCGTCGCGCCGAACCACGCGCAGCTCGAAGCGCTGTCGTGAGGCCGCCGAACTCTCGAGGTGGGCCTCGAGTCCGGGGATGAGCGCGTCGCAGGGTTCGCCGGTCAGCGAGCGGGGCTCACCGAGCAGCTCGTTGGCCGTGGGGTTGGCGAACAACACCAGGCCCGAGGGATCGACGGTCAGCAGCCCCGAACTCAGGGAGCGGACGATGTCCTCGTTGAGGGCCCGGAGGTCGCCGACTTGGGAGACCGAGGACAGGAGCTGGGTGTTGAGGTGGGCCGACAAGATCGCAACCAGGCCGATGGCCGTGCTGGTGCGCAGCAGGGAGACCCACAAGACCTTCGGGTCCAGGGTCGTCAAGACCTCGCCGGGACCGTGCAGGGGGCGGACCAGGTCGATGAACTGGGCCAGGCTGAAACCTGCGTAGAACAGGCCGCAGATCGCCGCCGAGGCCCAGATTTGCCTTCGGTCGCCCATGGTCGCCGCCCCCAACACGGCGACCGGGAACAGAAATACGAGCCCCGAGTGGGCGCCGCCGGTGATCACTACCGAGGCCGCGGCGAGCAGGATGTCGAAGCCCGTCTGGGTCGTGGCGATGCGGCTGAGGACCTCGCGGGGGAGGGGACCCCTGTCCGGTCGCATGCGCCAGGCGAACACCAAGGTCAGCACGTAGCCCAGGGCGATCGTCGCCCAGGTCAACCAGTCGCGGGGGCCGACGCTGTGGTCCTCGGCCAGCCAGGTCGTATATGCCGCGACGACCGTGAACGCGGCGAGCAGGCCCAGGCGAAAGGCCATGAAGTAGCTGATGCGCCTGTGTCGGGCGACCTCGCCGAGATCTTCGCCCCGCTGGATCGGCTCGAGCAGGTGGCTCGCGCTGACCGAGAGGTCCCCGCTGTGTTCGCGCCTGGGGGGGGCGCCGCCGCCGGGTCGAGGGTTCCGCCGCCGCGTCCGGGGCTGCGCAGGTTCGCCCGGGCCTGGGTCCGTCGGCGTGCGTGGGTCAGGCCCGCCCACGGCTCACTTGATGGCGCCTGCGACGTCGAAGATGGGCAGGTACATGGCGATCAACATGCCGCCCACGCCCACGCCCAGGCCCACCAAGATGATCGGCTCGAGCATCGCGCTCATGGCCGAGACCGCGGCATCGACCTCCTCCTCGTAGAAATCGGCGATCTTTTGGAGCATGTCGTCCATGGCGCCGGTCTGCTCGCCGACCCCGATCATCTGCACGACCATGGGCGGAAAGATGCCGGTCTCGAGCAGGGGCGTGGCGATGTCCATGCCCTGGGAGACCTTCTCGCGGGCGTGGAGGATGCCCTTCTCGATGACCGCGTTGCCCGAGGTTCGGGCGACGATGTCCATGGCATCCAAGATCGGGACGCCCGAGGACAGGAGCGTGCCCAGGGTGCGGGTGAAACGGGCGACGGCGCCCTTGCGCACGACGTTGCCGACGACCGGCAGCTTGAGCAGGATCGAGTCCCAGGTGTAGCGCCCGCTCGGCGTCCTGATGATCGCGGAGAAGCCGAAGCCGGCGGCCACCATGATCGGCACGATGAACACGAAGTTGCCGGTGATGAAGTGGCTGATCGCCAGCACGAAGCGGGTCGGTGCGGGCAGGGAGCCGGCCCCGAGGCTCTTGAACATGTCCTCGAAGGAGGGCAGCACGAAGGTCATCATGATGACCATGACCAGCCCACCCACGACCATGATCGCCGTCGGGTAGACGAGGGCCCCCGAGACCTGACGGCGCAGCTTGGCCGACTTCTCGAGGTAGGTCGCCATGCGGCGGAAGATCAGGTCCAAGATGCCGCCGGCTTCGCCCGCGGCGACCAGGTTTCGGAACAAGCTGTCGAACACCCGCGGGTAGAGGCCGAGGGCCTCGGACAGGGATTTACCGGTCTCGACCTCGGCCTTGACCTTGCCCAGCATCTCGCCGAAGCGCGGGTTGTCGGCCTGGTTGGAGAGCATGTCCAGGCACTGGACCATGGGCAGGCCCGCGTCGACCATGGTCGAGAAGGTCCGGGTGAAGACCACGAGGTCCTTGAGCGAGACCCCCGAGCCGATCGTCGGCAGGCGGAGTTCCATGCCCTTCTTTTTGACCCGATTGACGACCAGGCCCTGCGCGATGAGTTTGTCGCGAACGGTGGCCTCTGCGTCGGCCTCCATGGTTCCTGAGCGGAACTCGCCCGCGCGTGTCGAAGCTTCCCAAATCCAAGCGGCCATCGTGCTTCTCCTCAGTAGTGATTCTTGCGGTTGCGCTGGACCTGAGACAGACCCTTACCGGCCTTGAGCATCGAGGCCAGCTCGGAGGGGTGGCTCGAGCGCAAGAGGGCGATCTCGCGCTCGAGTTGCCCTGTGAGCACCAGCTCAGCCAGTGATTGATTGAAGGTCTGCATGCCGTGGTCGCCCTGGCCGACCTGCATCTGTGAGTAGATCTGATGGATCTTGTCCTCGCGCATGAGGTTGCGGATCGCGGGGGTCGGGACCATGACCTCGAGGGCCAGGCAGCGCCCGCCGCCGATCCTGGGTAAGAGGGCCTGGCAGAGCACACCCTCGAGCACGAAGCTGAGCTGGGCTCTGACCTGGCTCTGCTGATGGGGGGGGAACACGTCGATGATGCGGTTGATGGTCTGGAGCGCGCTGTTGGTGTGCAGCGTGCCGAAGGTCAGGTGACCGGTCTCGGCGACCGTGAGCGCGGCCTGGATGGTCTCCGCGTCGCGCATCTCGCCGATGAGGACCACGTCCGGGTCCTGGCGAAGGATCGACTTGAGGGCCCGGCCGAAGCTGTTGGTGTCGGCCCCGATCTCCCTTTGGTTGACCAGCGATTTGCGGTGTTGGTGGATGTACTCGATCGGGTCCTCGAGCGTCATGATGTGGTGACGCTTCTCCCGGTTGATCATGTCGATCATGGCCGCGAGTGAGGTGCTCTTGCCCGACCCGGTCGGGCCGGTCACCAATACGAGCCCGCGGGGTTTCTCGGCGAAATCTCGGACGACCTCCGGTAGACCGAGGTCATCGAAGGTTCGGATCTCGTAGGGGATCAGGCGAAAGGCGCCGGCGACCGAGCCCTTTTGCATGTAGAGGTTGGCACGGAAGCGCGCCAAACCCTTGACTCCAAAGCTCAGGTCGAGCTCCAGGTCCTCCTCGAAGCGGTGCTTTTGTTTGTCCGAGAGGATCGAGTAGCAGAGGCTGCGCGTGTCGTCCGCGCTGAAGGGGGGGGTGCGCAGGGGGACCAGACGCCCATCCAGACGCAGCATCGGCGCCGAGCTGGTCGTGATGTGCAGGTCCGTCGCCCCTTGGTCGAGCATGGCCTTGAGGAGCTGGTGGAGATTGACTTGAGTCATCGAGTTCCAAGACCGACTCGTGTCTGCGGCCGAAAGCGCCCCCAGGGTACCGAGGCCCGGCCCGCAGCGCCAACTTTCGCCGGCTTTTGAGGCTCGACTTCGCTCCCTGTGCGACCCCGCCCTGGAGCTCCGACCTCTGTCGGCGCCGGGCCGGAGCCGGGGACCGGCCCTCAGACCAGCTCGAAGTCGTGGTTGCAGCCGGGAGCGAGGAACTCGAGCAGCCGCGCCCCCTCGTCGGCGAGGGCGACCTTGTCGGCCTTGCTCAGCTTGCGATCGGCGAACGCCTCGACCTCCAGGCGTGCGCGCTTGCCTTTGTGGACCACCTTCCAGGTGCCGGCGACGAAGCCGTCGATCAGAAAGGTCGCTCGGACCAGGAGGTTCTTGGTCACCAAGAGCTTGCGGTGATCGTCGCCGACGATGCGCGAGCGGTGGGCGTGTCCAAGCACGAGGTTGTCGAAGCCCGGGATGTAGCGGAGCGGGGCCTCGACCGCGGGATCCGGGCGGGTGGCGCGAGGGAGATCGAAGAGCTCGCGGCCCTCCGGATCTCGAAAGCGGCGCAGCTCCATGGCCTCGAACACGGGGCGCAGCCCGGTCCGCCCCGACCAGCTCTGGGCATCGGCCGGGCTCGCAGGCCCAAATCCGGCCAGGTAGCGACGCACGAGGGTCTCCACCTGATCGCTCGGATCCGGGCTGGCGTCGAGCCAGGCGGAGGCCGTGGTGACCGGGGAGTTTGGGGCGTGGGCCCAGGGTAGTAGGCCGCCCTCGGCGGGCAGCTGGATCAGGGGCAGGTGTGTGCGCACGGCGTAGCCCATGGCTCGGGCGTCGGCGTCGGGGAAGCGGGCGCTCAGGGCCTCGCGCAGGGGAGTGAAGGGCATGGGCTCGGCCTCGACGAGGTTCCGGGCGGCCGCACACAGCTCGGGGAGGTCGATCGCGTCGAGCCGCGACTTCAAGACCGACCGGGCCGCGCTGGACATGACGGGCTGGAGGCTGGAGCGCAGGGCGAGGAAGTCCTCCGCACGCATGAGGTGCAAGGTCGCTCGCATGGCGGTGACCTTGACCACCTTGCGCGTGCGGATGGCCTCGGCGAGCTGCTCCCGAGAGGCGCTCGCGCTGCGGGTCCACAGGCCCACAAAGGGGGGCGAGACCTGCTGGGCCTGGAGCCCCACGAGTCGGTCGAGCACGCGCGACAGGGGCCGGGCCTTTCGTTCGAGCAAGAGCTGGCGGGCGAGGAGGGCGCGGTTGAGGGCCCGTGTGCTCAGGGTTTTCACGGCCACGTCTATTCGTGCTCGGGCTTGGGTGGCAGGTCAAGGGAGGGGTCGCTACTGTGGGGGCACCGATGCTGATCGAATCGAAGAGGTTCGAGGTCGTGCGCGAGGCCGAGACTGCCGAGGTCCGCCAGGCGATCTATCGGTTTCGCTACACCGTGTGGGTGAAGGAGCGGGGCTGGTCGAGTGTCGCCGGGATCGATCCCTTCGCGGACATGGTCACGACTCCGGACGACGAGGGGGAGGGCGTCACACACTTCTATACCGGCAGTGTCTACGGGGCGGATCTCGACTCGAGCGCCCGACTGCGGACCTGGGCGCCGGGTGAACTCCCCGACACGGTGCGCGAGTTCTACTCCCTCGACCGTCTCGTCCAAGCTCGTGGGGCCGGCGCGCTCAAAGTCGCCGAACTCGGCTGCGTCGTCGCCCACCCGGAGAGCCGGCGCAAGGCGAACCTGCCGGTGGCCTCCCTGTTTCGCGCGGCCTTCCAAGTTTGCCTCGACGCCGATGTGGACCTGCTCGTGTTTGCCCTGCACCCTGGCATGGTCGCTGCTGCCGCGCGTGTATTTGGTGCGCGGCGCTACGGCGCGGCGCTACGGGACGACCACTCGGGCCCGCTCCGTCCTCTGGTCGTCGTGCCCTCCGACACGGATCACCACGAGCGGGTCGGCTCGTTGTTCGCGGGCCCGGCCTGGAAGCACTTCGTGTTGGGGCGTCGCCCATGCGTGGACCTGGGTCCGCTCACGCCTTGCTTCGTCGAGCGAGACGAGCGGGCCTTCAGCCCCGACGCGCGCTGGGCCGACTACGAGGAGCGCTTTTTTCGGCGCGGCGTCGACCGTTGGTCGTTCTTCGAGGGCCTGCGCCCGGGCGTCACGGAGGAGCTCATGGCCCGGGGCGAGCTGCGTGAGGTCGAGATCGGGACCCGCCTGTTGGACGACGAAGAGGAGCCGCGCGAGATGTTCGTGGTCATCGAGGGCTGCTTCGAGGTCCTGGTCGGCGATCGGGCCGTGGACGTCGCGGGCAAGGGCGAGCTCATCGGCGAGGTCTCCGTGCTCAGTCCCGGGGGAGAGCGCACCGCCAGCGTCCAGGCCCTGACCCCGGCGAAGGTGTTGGCTCTCGACGACGCGGCCCTGTGTGCCCTCAACAGCGGGGATCCGGAGGCCGGCTACCTCGTGATGATCAACCTGGCGCGCTTCATCGCCGAGCGCTTCCGGGAGCGGGCGCGCTTGGTGGGGCGACTCGAGCGAGAGATCAGAGACCTGCGGGAGCCGGAAGACTGAGCGGCTCGGTCAGCTCGGTCAGGTCGGTCAGGTCGGTCAGGTCGATCACTTGCGCTCACGCTTGCGCATGAGCCCCTCTTGGATCGTGCTAGCGACCAAGACCCCGTCTTGGGTGAAGACCTGGCCACGGACGAGGCCGCGGCCGCCGTGGGCGGAGGGGCTGTCGACGACGTGCAGCATCCACTGGTCGACCCGAAAATCCTGATGAAACCACATCGCGTGGTCCAAGCTCGCGACCTGCATGCCCGGGGTCAGCCAGGACACGGCGTGGGGGCGCATGGCGGTGGTCAAGAACCCGAAGTCCGAGGCGTAGGCCAGGAGGTAGCGGTGCAGGGCCGGGTCGTCGGCCAAGGGAGCCGAGGCCTTGAACCAAAACATGCGCCGGGGTGGACCGACCTCCGGGTTCGTGGGGTCGAGGGCCGTGCCCAGCGGGCGCATCTCGAAGGGGCGCTCGCCGAAGGCCTGGCTGAGGAGGAACTCGGGGAGGGTGTGGCGGTAGGCCTCGGCCTGAGCTTGCTGCGTGGGCACGCTCAGGGGATCGGGCGCGTCGGGCATGGGCTCTTGGTGCTCGAAGCCCGCCTCTTGGACCTGAAAGGACGCCGCGAGGTTGAAGATCGGTCGTCCCTTTTGGATCGCAACCACGCGCCGGGTCGTAAACGAGTTGCCGTCACGGATGCGGTCGACCTCGTAGACGATCGGCATGTCGACTGCGCCCGGGCGCAGGAAGTAGCCGTGCAGCGAGTGCACGTGGCGCTCCTCGGGGACGGTCTGGACCGCGGCCGAGAGCGCCTGACCCAGGACCTGACCGCCGAACACGGTCCCCCACCCGAGGTCTTGGCTCTGACCCCGGAACAGGTTGACCTCGATCTGCTCGAGGGCGAGGAGGTCGACGAGCTCGTCGAGGACCTTGGTCATGCGTGGCTCCGGGCGGGCGACATCGCCAGCCTTCATACCACTGTGGCCGGTCAATCCGACGCGGTCACGCGCACGACCTCCTCGAGGGTGGTCATGCCTTCGCCGACCTTGTTGAGTCCGCTGCGGCGCAGGGTGAGCATGCCCTGGCGGATCGCCTCTCGCTTGATCTCGGTGGTCGATGCGCCCTGCAAGATGAGGTCTTTGAGGCCGTCTTTGAGCAGCATGACTTCGTAGAGGGCGACCCGCCCTTTGTAGCCCGCGTCACCGCAGGTCTTGCAGCCCTTGCCGACCATGGGCTTGGAGGTCTTCGCCTCTTGGGCGTCCATACCGGCCTCTTGGAGGGCCTCGGGGAGCACCGTCGTGTCCTGAATTTTACAGTCGGCGCAGATCCGTCGAGCGAGGCGTTGGGCGACGATCAGGTTGACCGAGGCGGTCACCAAGAACGGCTCTACGCCCATGTTGAGCAGGCGGTTGACGGTCGAGGGGGCGTCGTTGGTGTGCAGGGTCGAGAGTACGAGGTGGCCGGTGAGCGCGGCCTTGACCGCGATCTCGGCGGTCTCGAAGTCACGGATCTCGCCGACCATGATGATGTCGGGATCCTGGCGCAGGAACGAGCGCAGCGAGGCCGCGAAGTTCAGGCCGATGTCCTCGTGCATCTGGACCTGATTGATGCCCATGAGGTTGAACTCGACCGGGTCCTCGGCGGTAGAGATGTTGACATCCTCGCCGTTGAGATCCGAGAGCGCCGAGTACAGCGTCGTGGTCTTGCCCGAACCGGTCGGCCCGGTCACCAGGCACATGCCGTAGGGCCGGTGGATGGCCTCTTTGAAGTCGGCCAAGGGCGCGGCCTCGAAGCCCAGCTTGGTCATGTCGAGCTGGAGGTTCGCCTTGTCGAGCAGCCGCAGCACGATCTTCTCGCCGAAGAGGGTGGGCAGGCAGGACACGCGGAAGTCCATCTCGCGCCCACGCGCGAGCTTGATTTTGATGCGCCCGTCCTGGGGCAGGCGGCGCTCGGCGATGTCGAGGTTGGCCATGATCTTGAAGCGCGAGGTGATCGCGTTTTTGAGCTTCAAGGGCGGGTGCATCTCGTGGTGGAGGACGCCGTCGATGCGGTAGCGGACCCGGTAGGCCTTCTCGTAGGGCTCGATGTGGATGTCGCTCGCGCCCTTGTTGATCGCGTTGACCAAGATCAGGTTGCAGAGCTTGACCACCGGGGCCTGCTCAGCCTCGTTTTGGCTGTCGAGGACCGAGAAGTCGTCCTCGGATCCGTCCTCGAACTCGATCTCGTCGAGCTCCATGTCACCGAGCACCTCTTGATAGGAGGCGACCTCGGCCGAGCCGCTGTAGTAGCGCTCGATCGCGGCCTCGATGGCGGCGTCGGTGCTGACCACCGGCTCGATGTGCAAGCTCGTCATGAACTTGACGTCGTCGATGGCGTAGATGTTGGACGGGTCCGCCATCGCCACGATCAAGCTATTGCCGGCCTGTTGGACGGGGATCAGCAGGTGCTTGCTGGCGACCTCGCGCGGGACCAGGCTGATCACGTCCGGATCGATCTCGAAATCGTCGAGGGTGATCGAGGGGACGCCATACTGTTTGGCGAGAAAATCCGTGAGCTCGGTCTCTTGCAGGATCCCGAGCTTCGTCAGGCTGTAGGCCAGGCGTTTGCCGGTCGAGCGCTGGTCGGTCTGCGCGTCGCGCAGCTGCTGAGTGGAGATCAGGTTCTCGCGGACGAGGAGTTCGCCAATGCGGTCAGAAGCCATGAGGTCTCGTGCTGGTCACCGGCGCGATGGGCGGTTCTCGACTCCGGTGTCGACGTCCGTGGGGACGCCGAGGGCCGCGTCACCGCCTGCGTGGTGGGGGCAGGTTACACGGGCTCGCTGGCTGCCGCCAACGACCTGCGAGGCTGGCCAAGCATGGTGGGTGGGCTATCCTCGCGGCTCATGAGCGTCGGCGACAAGCGCGATACGCGCAAACCCCGGGGGGCCAGCCATGGTCCCGAACCCAAGCGTGGGCACGCAGGCGCTCGCCAAGGACCGGCTCGAGGCCGGCGCAAGCACAACCAGTTTCGGCCTCAGGTCCGACGCGGCGGCGCCAAGGTGTCCGAGTCCGTCGCCCGTTGGATACGCGCCGGTCATCCGTGGATCTTTCGTGATGCCCTGGCCCGGCCCCTCGACGGGTTGGCCCCCGGCGCCCTGGTCCCGGTCGCCGATAGCGAGGGCAACCACCTCGGTCATGCGCTGTACGAGCCCGAGGGTGCCGTCTGCCTGCGGATGATCTCGCGCGAGCTCGAGTTCGAGTGGAACCGGGAGACCATGCTCGCGCGCCTCGAGGCCGCCAAGGCTCACCGGGCGCGCTACGTGGATCCGAGCTTCGAGGGCGCCGCCCGCCTGGTCCACGCCGACGCCGATGGCTTCCCTGGCTTGGCCATCGATCGTTACGGCGATTTCCTGCTCGTCTACAAATACGCGAACGCAGTCGACAGCTACCTCGACCAGCTCGTGCCCATGCTCGAGCAGACCTTCGGGCCCAAGGGTATCTACCTTCAAGATCGGACCCGCTCGGTGAGCGCGGAGGACAGCGTCAAGCGCCCGCCCGCCTTGTTGCTCGCGGGTAACCACGCGCCCCCGGAGTTCGAGGTCGAAGAGGACGGCCTGCGGTTTTTGGTCGATGTCACCGCGCCGGTCTCGCCCGGGCTGTTCCTCGATCTGCGCCAGGGTCGACGCCTGCTCGAGGGCATCTCCAAGGACAAGACGGTGCTCAACCTGTTCTCGTTCACGGGCGCCCTGGCCCTGCGGGCGGTCCGAGGTGGGGCCCGGGACGTCACCAATATCGACGCGGCAGCCCGCTCCCACGCTCGCTGCCGCCAGAACTTGGCGGCCTCCGAGATGGACCCAGAGGCCTGCGAGGCCCTCAGCGGCGATGTGTTCAAGCACCTCGAGCGCTTCCGCCAGCGGGGTCGGAGCTTCGATCTCGTGGTCGTCGATCCGCCGCCCTTTTCCACCGTCGGCGGATCCATGTTCTCGGCCCTCGACCACTGGCACCAGCTCGCCGAAGCGGTCGCTCGGGTGGTCGCCCCCGGCGGGGAGGTCTTGGCGGTCGCCAACGCGGCGGCCCTGACCGAGGAGGAGTTCCTCGGCTCTGTCGGCGAGGGCTGCCACAACGCGGGCCGCATCGCCCGGGTGATCGGGGAGTGCGGCCTGCCTCCCGATTTCCCCGTCCTGGCAGCCTTCCCAGAGGGCAAGTACCTCAAGGTCAAGCTGCTCTCGCTCGGCTGAGCGAGGGCCCGGTAGGCGGGGGCTGGGTCACGGCGGGGCTGCCGTGCCGAGTGGAGCGCGCACTCAGGGTCGCTCACGCCGCGTCACTCGAAGGTGGAGCTGGCTCGAACGCGCTGCTGTGGTTTACCGTCACTCGGCCGCGGCGCACCCGAGCGCGCAGCGCAGGGATCCACGATGAACGAGATTTTCGACCGAGTGCTGATGGCTGCCCGCAAACTGGGGGCCTCCGACGTCCACCTGAAAGTGGGGCGTCCACCGATCTTCCGCATCCGTGGGCAGTTGCGCACCCTCAAGGACGTGCCGGCCATGAACAGCGACGTGATCGAGACCTTCGCGGTCAACATCATGACCCAGCGCCAGCACCAGGTGTTCATGGAGAACTGCGAGGTCGACCTCGCCTACGGCACCGAGGACGGCTACCGCTACCGGGTCAACGTGTTTCGCCAGCGCGGGACCACGGGGATGGTCATGCGGATCATTCCCTCGCAGATCCCCGCCTTCGACCGCCTCAACCTCCCCGAGCGGGTCCGCGACCTGGCCGACGAGCAGCGTGGCCTGGTCCTGGTCACGGGCATCACGGGCTCGGGCAAGACGACGACCCTCGCCAGCTTGCTCGAGGTCGTCAACACCCAGCGCCCCTCCCACATCGTCACGATCGAAGATCCGGTCGAGTACATGTTCGAGGACAAGCGGGCGATCGTGAACCAGCGCGAGGTCGGCTTCGACACGATGGGCTTCGAGGGCGCGCTGCGTTCGGCTCTGCGTCAAGACCCGGACGTGATCTTGGTCGGCGAGATGCGCGATCACGAGACCATCCGAACGGTGATGCTCGCGGCCGAGACCGGTCACCTCGTGTTCTCCACCCTGCACACGGTCGACGCCATGGAGACCGTCGCGCGGATCGTGCAGATGTTCCCCCACGAGGAGCAGCTCGCCGTTCGTCTCCAGCTCGCCTCGATCTTGCGCGGCATCGTCTCGCAGCGCCTCCTGCCCCGGGCCGACGGGCGCGGCATGATCCCGGCGGTCGAGGTGCTCATCAATACGCCGCGTGTGCAGGAGATGATCTCGGACCCAAGCCGGACCCACGAGATCATCGACGCCATCAAAGAGGGCGCCAACCCCTACGGCATGGTCAGCTTCGACCAGTCTCTGAGCCAGCTGGTCCAGCGCAAGTTGGTCACCTACGAGGTCGCGCTCGCGGCCAGCACCAACCCGGCCGACTTCGAGCTCGCGTTCAGCGGAGTCACGGGTAGCCCGGGCGACGACGACATCGAGTTCGAGATGTAGAGCGGGCCCGGCGAAGGCTCTCACAGACGAGTTCTCTCACAGGCGTGAGCCCGCCGCTCGGTGGGCCATCGCCTGCCCTGAGCGGCGGCCAGGGCTATGCTCCCGCTCCCATGGCTGGCCCCGCCGACGCCCACGCGATCCGCTCTGCGTTTTTGGACTTCTTCGAGGAGCGGGGCCACAAGATCGTGGCCAGTTCGCCCCTGGTGCCCTTCAACGACCCCTCGCTCCTGTTCGTCAACGCGGGGATGGTCCAGTTCAAGGACGTGTTCACCGGTCGCGACAAACGCGACTACAAGCGGGCGACCTCGGCTCAGCGCTGCCTCCGAGCCGGCGGAAAACACAACGACCTCGACAACGTCGGGTTCACGCCTCGCCACCACACGCTCTTCGAGATGCTGGGGAATTTCTCCTTCGGCGACTACTTCAAGCGCGACGCCATCCGGTGGGCCTGGGCCTTCCTGACCGAGGTCCTCGAGATTCCTGCTGAGCGCTTGGTGGTGTCCGTGTTCAACGGCGAAGGGGAGAATGTGCCCTTCGACCGAGAGGCCTACGACCTGTGGGCGCAGATCATCCCCGAGGATCGGATCTACCGCTTCGACGCCAAAGAGAACTTCTGGCAGATGGGCGACACGGGTCCCTGTGGCCCCTGCTCGGAGATCCACATCTTCAACGGAGATCAGGCGCCCCCCGACGGGGGCAAGCCCGGCAAGGGTCCGGCCTTCGAAGACACGCGCTACACGGAGCTCTGGAACCTCGTGTTCATGCAGTACGAGAAGCTCCCCAGCGGCGAGATGGTCGCCCTGCCGGCACCCTCGGTGGACACGGGGGCGGGGCTCGAGCGACTCGCCGCCGTGGTCGAGGGTTGCGAGACCAACTACGAGACCTCCCTGTTCACGCCGATCGTCGATCGGGTCAAGGCGCTCGCGGGTGTGTCGGGCCCCCAGGGGGAGCGCGAGGCCAGCTTTCGGGTGATCGCCGATCACGCCCGGGCGACCGCCTTCCTGATCGCCGATGGGGTGACCCCCGAGCAGAGCGGTCGGCCCTACGTGCTGCGCCGGATCATGCGTCGGGCGATCCGTCACGCCACCTTGGTGGGCCTCGACGAGCCCTTCTTCCACCTCGTCTGTGACGAGGTCGTGAGCCAGTTCGGGGGTGCCTACCCGGAGCTGCGCGAGGCTCGTGAGGCCATCGAGGGGGCTGTGCAGATCGAGGAAGAGGGCTTTCGTCGGACCCTGGCCCGGGGCCTCAAGCGGGTCTCCAAGGTCCTCGAGCAGCTCGATGCCGAGGCCCAGGCGGGCCGAGGCGCGACCGAGTTTCCGGTCGACGAGGCGGCCTCGCTCTACAACAACGCCGGCTTCCCCGTGGATCTGACCCGGGTGATCGCCGAGGAGCACGGCCTGCAGCTCGACGAGGCCGCCGTCGCCGTGGCCCTCAAGGCCATGCAGGGTGGCAACACCTTTGCGACCAAGGACACGGCCGTCAGTGACGTCTACTTCGAGATCGCCAACGAGCTCGGCGAGGGCACGGAGTTTGTGGGCTACAGCGAGATCGCCGGCGAGGGCACCTTGTTGGCCATCGTCCGTATGGGAGAGGGCGAGACGGGTGCCCTGTCTCGGGTCGACTCCGCCGATATCGGCGAGCGTGTCGGTTTGATCTTCGATCGCAGCCCCTTTTATGGGGAGAGCGGCGGACAGGCCGGGGACTCGGGGCGGCTCGAAGCTGCAGGTGGGGCCGGGGTCATGGCCGAGGTCCGCTCGACCTCCAAGCCCACCGGGGGCCTGCATGTTCATCACGCCGTCGTCGTGGCCGGGGGGCTCCGGATCGGCGAGCGCTACAGCCTGCGTGTGGACCAGAGTCGGCGCGACGCGATCCGCCGCAACCACTCGGCGACCCACCTCCTGCACCACGCCCTGCGAGCCGTGCTCGGCAAACACGTGACCCAAAAGGGCTCGTTGGTCGCGCCCGAGCGCCTCCGCTTCGACTTCTCCCATGCCCGCTCCCTGACCCGAGCGCAGACCCGCGCGGTCGAGGCCATGGTCAACGAGATGGTCCTCGCCAACGCCCCGTCGGCGACCACACAGATGAGCCTGTCCGATGCCAAGGCGGCCGGCGCGATCGGTCTGTTCGGCGAGAAGTATGGTGACCAGGTCCGGGTGGTGACCATCGGCGGGGATTCGGTCGAGCTTTGCGGCGGGACACATGTGGGCCGAGCGGGGGACGTGGGCCTGTTCAAGATCACCGCCGAGAGCGGCGTGGCCCAGGGAGTCCGGAGGATCGAGGCTGTGACTGGACTGGGGGCGCTGCGCTGGGTCCAGGAGACCGCCGCCGTGGTCGAGGACCTGGGCATCGAGCTCCACGCCCGCGGTCGCGAGGACATGGTGCTTCGCCTCGGCAAGCTCCAGGCCGAATTGGTGGCGAAGGGTCGAGAGCTCGATGCCCTCAAGCGCAAGCTCGCAACGGGGGGCAAGGGAGAATCGAAGAGCGAGGTTCAGGAGGTCGCCGGCGTCAAGCTGACCGCCCGCCGGATCCCCGTCGCTGATCCCAAGATCATGCGTGAGGCCGCAGACACGCTGCGTGACCGGATGGGCTCGGGCGTGGTCGTGCTTGCCGGAGAGCGCGACGGCAAGGCCAACCTCCTGGTCGCCGTGACCAAGGACTTGGCCGGGAAGCGGGTCCACGCCGGCAAGCTCGCGGCGGCCCTGGTCACGCATGTGGATGGACGCGGCGGTGGCCGCCCAGATTTGGCTCAGGCGGGTGGCCCCAACGTGGGTGGCCTCGACGCGGCGGTCGCCGACGCGGCGGCTCAGCTCCGGGCGCAGCTCGAGGGCTGAGCGCTCGGGCAGCTAGACATTTGGACCTGGTCGATCGTGTTAGGGTCCGGCCATGGAGCTCGGCGAGCTTCTCAAAGCTGAACAACTCGATGGTGACCAGCTCCTCGATTGGGCGCGCTCACGCGTGAGCGCGCTGCTCGATGGTCTCGATGAACACGACGCCCTGCGCGGGTTGCTCGACGGCGACTCCGAGTCCTCGGGGCTGACCGGGGTCGGACTCGAGTCCGACGATGTGCCTCGAGGGCGCCGTCGTTACCCCTCCGAACCTCAGCCGACACACGCCTCCGAGCTCCCGCCTCCACCCGAGCACACCGGCTTGCAGGACGGGGAACCCGAGCCCGTGCTGGAGCGGGTCGACACCTCGCCCATGGATCTCCGTGAGGATGAAGGTGGGCCGGCGAGCGACGCCGAGCTCGGCACGGCGAGCGAACTCGAGGAGCTCGACATCGAGGAGGTCGAGGAACTCGAGGAGCTCGACTTCGACGAGGTCGAGGAGTTGGAGGAGTTGGAGGAGTTGGAGCAGGACCCGCTTCCGCCCGCTCCGCCACCCGCTCCACCCTCCGCGACCCCACCACCTCCTCCTGCATCCAGTCCCACAGACGAACCCGCTGGGGTGGCCGAGCGCGAAGAACCGGTGCGCAGCGGGGACACGGACGTGGGGATGTCGCTAGCCGCGGTCGCTGATGCAGCGGCAGACCCCGAAGAGCCGGAGAGTTTGGAGGAGCCGGTGCGCAGCGGGGACACAGACGTGGGGATGTCGCTAGCCGCGGTCGCGGATGCAGCGGCAGACTCGGAAGAGCCGGAGAGTTTGGAGGAGCTGGTGCGCAGCGGGGACACAGACGTGGGGATGTCGCTAGCCGCGGTCGCGGATGCAGCGGCAGACTCGGAAGAGCCGGAGAGTTTGGAGGAGCCGGTGCGCAGCGGGGACACAGACGTGGGGATGTCGCTAGCCGCGGTCGCGGATGCAGCGGCAGACTCGGAAGAGCCGGAGAGTTTGGAGGAGCCGGTGCGCAGCGGGGACACGGACCCGGGCATATCGCTCGTCGTGGTCGCGGATGCACCGGCAGAGCCAGAGAGTTTGGAGGAGCCGGTGCGCAGCGGAGACACGGACCCAGGCATATCGCTCGCCGTGGTCGCGGATGCACCGGCAGAGTCGGAGAGTTCGGAAGAGCCGTTGCGCAGCGGAGACACGGACCCAGGCATCGCGCTCGTCGTGGTCACCGACGATGACGCGGATCCGCCGGTGCGCAGCGGAGACACGATGGAACTCGCCGCGTTGACCAGTGAGGACCTCGCCGCGGCTCCGAGCGACGACGACGATCTCGACTTCGATCTCGACTTCGACGACGATTCGGACTGAGGCCTACGCCGCCCGCGGGCCTCAGCGCTGGCTCGACTCGCCGAAGTCGGCGCCCGCAAACAAGAAGTGGTGGACCATGGCCCTGCGGCCTTGGGCGCCGCGTCCGGGCTCGGGTCCGAGCGCGGCGATGGCCTCCTCTGCAGGCGTGGTCCCACGTGCGACCTGAGCGTCCAGGTTGTCGAGAAAGTGGGCTTCGCTTCGACCCTTGTCGTCGCGCACGTCCTGGCGCTCCAAGCCCGCGCGGGCGAAGGACAGGAGCCGCCGACACTTGTGCAAGATGTCCGGGTCGGCCATCCCGTGGGTGCGCGCGCGCTTCCACTGGTCGAGGCGCTGTTCGAAGCTCAGGTCGTCGACCAGCTCCCAGGCAGCCTGGCCCGCGTCGTCGTCGTACATCAGGCCTTTGCACAGGGCAGGGAGGGCGCAGACCGTCTTCGAACCCACCGAGTCCGCGCCTCGGATCTCGATGAAGGGTTTGATGCGGACTTCGGGGAACAGGGTGCTCAGGTGCAGTTCCCAGTCGAGCTGGGTTGCGCGGTGGAGTGTGCCCTCGGGATCGGTGAAGCCCTCATTGATGAAGCGGCGGAAGCTGGCGTGGTGGGCGTGGTAGCGACCTCCACGCTTGACGAAGAACATGGGCACGTCGAGCGCGTAGTCGACGTAGCGAGACCAGCTGAAGTCGCCCTCGAACATGAACGGGAGCAGGCCACATCGGTCCGGGTCGACCTCTTCCCAGGTCGCGGAGCGCAGCGAGCACACACCCGCGCTGCGTCCTTCTTTATAAGGGGAGTTGGCGAACAGCGCGGTCACCAGCGCCGAGACCCCGAGCATCATTCGCAGGCGGTCGCCACACTGGGCCTCGTCGCGAAAGTCCAGGTTGGCCTGCACGGTGCAAGTCCGGAGCATCATGTCCAGGGCCAGGTCGCCGCGTGTGGGCAGGTAGGTCCGCATCACGTCGTAGCGGCCCTTGGGCATGACATCCAGCTCGTCCCGGCGCGCGAAGGGGTGAAACCCACAGGCGACCCAGGCCACACCCATGGGCTCGGCGACCGTGTGCAGCTCTCGGTGGTGCTGGCTGAACTCGGCGCAGGTCTCGTGCACGTTGCGCAGCGGCGCGCCGCTGAGTTCGAACTGGCCCGCGGGCTCCAGGGTGATCGACGCGCCGTCGCGCTCGAGCGCGACGAGCTCACCGTCGACGCCTCGATCTTTGGCCTCTCCCCAGCCAAAGCTGTCGCGCATCGCCTCGAGCGTCGGGCGTACATGCTCGGCGTAGCGGACCGGCTGAGGTGTGCCCTCGGCATCGAGGACCATGCCGAACTTCTCCTGTTCGGTGCCGATCAATTGGGCGCCGTCCGGTCGTTTGGCCGTCTCGAACCACCCGACCAGTTCATCGGTTCCTGTGATCGAGGTGCTGTCGCCCCGCCAAGTCGAAGCTCGCGGCGTGCTGATATCGGTTGAATCGGACAAGGTAGGACTCGATGTCGATCGCTGGTGATCGCTGAGATCGCGCTGGGCCGGGTTACGTCTGGAGCTGGCTCGCGTTACAGCGCGCTCGATGTCCGGTCCGGCCATCTAGCATTCCTGCCCAGCGCCGCCCAGTGGTCGAGGTCCGGCGGTGTGTGCAGGGGCGTTTTGGCCCGGATCGAGGTTCCGGTGGTTCCGCTGGGCCCGCCGAGTTGTCTTGACCCAGTGGGGGCACAGATGTAGCCTGCCCGGGCTCGATCACCGGGCACGACCGAGGCTTGCATGGCAATTCCCACCGCTCAGGACGCTCCTTGCGTCATCGGCAACCAGATCCTGATCCGCGGCAGCCTGGTCGGCGAGGAAGACCTCGTCGTCGAGGGTCGCATCGAAGGTGCGATCACCCTCGCGGGTCACCTCACGATCGCCGAGGCGGGTGTCGTCGAGGCCAACTTGGACGTCGACAGCGTCGAGGTCCGAGGTGAGGTCATCGGAGACATCTCCGCGGCCCACTCCATCACAATCCAACAGGGCGCGCGGGTCCAGGGCAACGTTCAGGCCCCCCGAGTCATCGTTCATGATGGCGCGCATTTCCGGGGTTCAGTGTCCATGGTCGTCGATCTTCCCGACGACCTGGCCAAGGCCCTCGCTCGATCCTGAGCCGCTCCGTCCTGGGGCCGCTCCTTCACCCGTACCACTCAGTTTGGAAACTCCTATGGCCAACACAGTCATTGGCAGCACGATCGTCGTCGACGGCGAGATCTCTGGCGACGAAGATCTGATCATCCTCGGCACCGTCAAGGGCCAGATCAGTCTGCGCGAGAACATCGTCGTCGAGCGTGACGGCGTCGTCGAAGCGAACGTCGAGACTGCCACCATCACCGTGCACGGCTCGGTCACCGGCGACATCCATGCCACCGACCGCGCCGAGCTGCGCGCAGAGTGCAGGGTTGTCGGAGACATCCACGCGCCTCGCATCCTCATTGCTGACGGAGCCTCGTTTAAAGGCAACGTCGACATGGACGGCTAGCCGATGGCGACCGTGCGCACATCCGGTGACGAAGAGCCCAGTCACGAGACCGTGGTCGGGCCCAATATTTCGATCCGCGGCCGTATCGAGGGTGAGGAAGATCTTCGTGTCGAGGGCCGCATCGAGGGCTCGGTCGTCCTGACCGAGACTCTCTACGTCGAGCCCGAGGGCGTCGTGATCGCCCAGGTCGAGGCCCGCGACGTCGTCGTGTCGGGGCTCCTCTTGGGCAACGTCAACGCCAGCAACAGCGTCACCCTCAACAAGGGGGCCAAGCTGGTCGGCAACATTCAGGCGCCGCGGCTCATCATCGCAGATGGAGCGGCGTTCAGCGGAGACGTGGTGATGGGCGATGAGCCCGCGTCCTCGTCCTCCCGGTCGTCTCGAGCGACCTCCACTGTCTCGCGCTCCGCCGTGGGAGGGCGCGCACGCGCAGTGAGTGGGAGCTACGAGAGCAAGCGACCGGCGGTTGCGACCCCGGCCCGCCGCGAACCGGCGGCTGCGAGTACGCCGAGTCGGGCTGCGAGTACGCCGAGTCGGGCTGCGAGTACGCCGAGTCGGGCTGCGAGTACGCCGAGTCGGGCTGCGCCCAAGCGACGCTCCGGCGCCGACGACGACGACGTCACCGTGGTCATCAAACACGCAGCGCTGCGCAAGGGAGAGGCTCCGCCCGAAGAGGAGGAGCCGCCGGCCAAGCGTCGCCGCGCCAAGAAGTCTGCGCGCATGCCCGCCCGGGGTCGCCGCAAAGTTGGACGTAAGACCAAAGACTGAGGTCGACCACGCCCGAGCCCGATGAGCCCGCCGTCCACGGCGGGCTTTGTCGTGGTTGGGCTTTGGGTTGGGCTTGGTCGTGGGCTTGGTCGTGGCATGGGCCACGCTTGTGTCGGGGACCGTAAAACCGGTTACCATCGCCCAACTCGAGGTCTGTGAAGCCATGCGTAAGTACGTGATTCAGTCCATGTTTGCCGCCGTCTTGGCGATCTCCGTCACCTCTACCGCGTGCAAACAAGGCGATCCCAACGCGCTCGAGACCCACGTCAAAAAGCTCGATGAAGACGAATCCCGCGGTCCCGCCTTCCAACAGCTGGAGCGGATCGTCGACGGGATCGCCAACGATACGGACGATGTCCGACGCAAGGAGTTCGCCGAGAAGGTCCTGCCCAAGTTCGAGGAGATCTGGGATGAGGCCGAGCCCTATCGCGAGCAGATGCTGAACATGGCGCTGGCCATGGAGCGGCCCGAGGCCGCGGGGATCTGGTCCAAGGCGCTGGTCGTCGATGGCAGCGGAGAGGGGCACAAACAGGCGGTGCTCGCCCTCCAAGGGATCCGCGCAGCCAACGCGACAGATGCGAGCGCTGCGATCGTCGAGCAGTTCACGGCGTTGATCGAGAATCCCGGGAAGGACCAGGGCGAGGGGCAAGATGGCGCCCTGCGTTACGAGATGGCCAAGACCCTCGGTGAACTCCGAGCCACCGAGGCCGTCGATGTGTTGATCTCGGCCCTCGACCAGCCCGAGGAGAAGCAGCCCAAGGCGATCTTCAAGGCGGCCATCGACGCGCTGGGTCAGATCGGTGATCCAAAAGCGACCGACGCTCTGATAGCTGTCCAGTTCTCGGTCAAGGACCAGGCCAGCACCCAGTCGATCGGCGAGCGCGCTGTTCGGGCGCTGGGCGCGATCGGCGAGCCGGCCGTGCCCAAGCTGATCGAGACCATGGAAGGCAAGAACACCAAGGTCAACGATCTCGCGGCCAAGAACGGGCTCGACGTGCAGATCGTTCAGCAGAGCGCGGTGCGGATCTTGGGTGTGATCGGTTCGCGGAAGGCGACCCCTGCGTTGGTCGCCTACATGCCGCAGCGCGACTGTGGAGAGGAGCCGGAGGAGCTCGAAGATCCCGGTCGCGCCGTGGGCCTGCGGGCGTTTGCGGCCAATGCAATGGGCAACATCGGTGACCCGGCAGCGGTCGAGGCGCTGTGTAGCTGCCGCAACGCGACCCGCAACCCGGGGGACCTCTGGGAGATCACCTCCGCGCTCGGTCGCATCGGTGGGGACGAGGCCTACGCCTGTCTCGAAGACATCGTGAAGACCGGCTACTACGACCCCGAGGAGGCCGTGAACTCGGACTTCAAATATCAGATCCGTTGGGACGGCGCGCGCTGGATGATCCTTGCTGCGGGCCCCGGCAACGTGGCCGCGGCCAAGGCCGCCATCGAAGGCAACGACGAGAAGGTCAAGACCGAGATCGAGAACAACGGCTGGCTCAAGGGCATCGCTGTCCTCGAGGAGTGCAAAGAGGACCAGGCCTGTTACGAGGGAGTGCTCGGGGACGCGACCAAAGATTGGTTCGAGCGCGAGGTGGCGGCCTTCAACTTCGCCAGGTTGGCCGAGCCCGGGGACGTGGAGGCCGCGACGAAGCTGGCCAAGGGTTTCAAAACCCGAGATCCGGGCGCCCGCATCAATATCGCGCTGCTGACCGGGCGGGTCGCCGGCGACAGCGACTGCCAAAGCTGCGCCGATGCCCTCGAGGCGGTCATGAAGTCCGAGAAGCTGACCAAGAAGTCGGACATGCAGGGTGCATGGCTGACCGCTCGCCAGATCATCGCTCGTGTCGAGGCGCCAGGGACGACAGACGACGCGGCTGCTGAGGGCGAGTAACTCGGAGATCGTTTACAGATCGCGCGAGCCACGACCTGGGCCGGCGCTGCGCCGGCGTTGTTCGCTGGCCACCAGGGGGACCGGCCGCGAGCGCGCGTGCCGGTCTTCCTCTGTCTGCGGTCCTTCGAGCCCCGTGGTCGTGGGCAGATCTACGAGGGACGGGACGTCGTTCAGCGCGTCCAGTCGGTGCTCGAGCTCGGCGATCTGCCTCGGATCACGGCCCGCCTCCCGGGCCCCCGCCAGGGCGGCTCGGGCTCGCTCCATACTCCGTTCGGCCTTGAGCACCCGCCACTCGAGGGCGGTCGCCGGGGCCGCGCTTGGACTGCGCCCAAGAGGCAGCTCCGGACGCAATCGCCAAGTCGTCGGGGGATCTGCGGGGGATGAATGTTCGGCCAGTCGAGCCAGGCCCAGGGCGCCGACCGCAGCGGCCGTGAGAACACCGATGGCCAGGCCGAGTCGGCGCCACGAGTTGTGTTCGGCGGAGCCGAGGAAAGAAGGCGGGCCTGTGGTCACGACCCATGTATAGCCCATCGCTGCGGGCGGCCTGACGCCCCCGGGCCGGGAACATCGATCGTGTGCCCGTGTCATGCTGCCGTGGTGTGCCCTCGGACCTCTCGCAGGCCTCTGATCCCAGCCGTACTGGTACTGGTACTGGGGCTTTCGGCCTGTGCAGCCTCCGGGCAAGCCAACCCAGCACCGGTCGGCCCAGACACCTCGATCTCGTCTGCCGAGGTGGCCGGGGACCCGAGCGAGCAGATCGACACATGGATCGCCTCGGCAGAGGCGGCCCTCACCGCAGATCATCCCGCCCGCGCGGCGGCCCTGTTCTCTCGCTACCTCGGCCAGCGACCCAGGGACGAGGGAGCTCGACGCGCCTATCCAGGATTGGCTCGGGCGCATGAGCAACTCGGTGATTTCGAGGCCGCAATTCGGGCCTACGACAGCTTCCTGGCCCACTTCGGGGACGATCCCGACAGCGGCATCTCACTCGCGCGGCGTGGGGCCTGCGAGGCAGAGATCGGCCAGTGGGAGCGCTCTGCCGCATCCTACGCCAAACTGCTCGAGACCCGGGACGCGCTGCTCCCGAGCCGGCAGGTCGAGGCCCTCGCCCGGCGGGGCTTCGCCCTCTACCAGCTCGAGCGCTACCCCGAGGCGGACGTCGTCTTTGCCGAGGCGGACGAGATCTACGAGCGCGCTGAAGAGGCGGGAGAAGAGCGCTTCGCCGACACCTACTTCGTGGGCCTGTCTCGCTTCTACCGGGCCGCGATCATCCACCTCGAGTTTCGGAGCGCGCCCATCCGCCTGCCGGAGTCGAAGATGGCCGAGGACTTCGAGCGCAAGCTGAGCCTGTTGGAAGACGCCCAAGATGCCTACAACCACGCGATTCGGGCACGTCACGTCTACTGGGTGTCGGCGGCAGGCCTCCAGTTGGGCTCCCTGTTCGAAGAGTTCTACGACGCCGTGATGTACGCGCCGGTGCCAAAGTGGCTCGACCGTGAGCCGCGCCGGGCTTACTACGTGGAACTCGAAGAGCAGCTGCGCCCGGTCGTCGAGAAGGCCGTGTGGGTGTTCGAGAAGAACCTGGAGACCGCCCGCAGGCTCGGCTACGACAGTGATTTTGTGGAGATGAGCGAAGCTCGGCTCGCCCAGCTCCAGTCCGTCATGCTCGCCCGCGGCAGGGTCGGGGAACCTGTTCCGCGACTTGCGCCGTTGCTCGCGCCCGAGCCCGCGGATGCCGAGCGGCCAGGGGGCGCGGTGTACGAGGCGCTCCCAGCTGTCGAGCGGAAGCTGTTTGTGCCCATGCCGACCACGCTCTGACAACGAGTGAGTTTTGACGCGTTCAGAGGGGCCTCTCCGCCTGCCCACGCCGTCTTGACCCCTGCGAGAACGGGCGCTATACACCGCAACCACTTCGCTGGACCGGACGGGTCGGAGCGAAAATTTCGAGACCTTCACCTCCGGGAACTCCCCGGCACTTTCCCCTGGAGACCGACTCAAGCTGGCGTAGCTCAATTTGGCAGAGCACCTGATTTGTAATCAGGCGGTTGCGGGTTCGAGTCCCATCGCCAGCTCTCGCCCTCGCCCACAGCAACAACACAGCCAGGCCACCACTATGGATGGGTGCCCGAGTAGGCCAAAGGGAGCGGACTGTAAATCCGCCGCGTTATCGCTTCGAAGGTTCGAATCCTTCCCCATCCACATCGCCCGCAGGCTCGACAGACGAGCCAGCCGGGCCCTCGCGGGAGTAGCTCAGTTGGTAGAGCGTCAGCCTTCCAAGCTGAATGTCGCGAGTTCGACCCTCGTCTCCCGCTTCGTTTTAGATTTCTCACATGCCATCCGGCACCCCCCTGCGACTCGTCGCAGTGCCCTTGTAGCTCAGTTGGTAGAGCGCATCCTTGGTAAGGATGAGGTCAGCGGTTCAAATCCGCTCAAGGGCTCCAATTTTTTCAGTACGCTCACCCGAGCCTCCCACCCTCCGCAGAAAAGCAAACAGGTTTAATCATGTCGAAAGAAAAGTTCGTTCGCGACAAGCCCCACGTGAACATCGGCACGATCGGTCACGTGGATCACGGCAAGACCACGCTGACGGCCG
>Ga0256845_1000292_pt1 | contig 47795 bp, 38 predicted proteins | sample RiftiametaG_FD_189101 | JGI IMG/M metagenome (GOLD analysis project Ga0256845, IMG submission 189101) | Tube worm associated microbial communities from hydrothermal vent at the East Pacific Rise, Pacific Ocean - Riftia | ecosystem: Host-associated > Annelida > Integument > Unclassified ...
GGCGAGGGAGCGCGGGCTCATTGCTTCGCCCGACCAAGCTGGCGAGCAGCCGCGTTGACGTCGACATCTGCCTGAGCTTGCATCAAGTCGGGCGTGTTGTGGGGGAGGCGGTCGATAAGGCTATTACCTCGTAGGGCAGGATTCGACGCAGCCATTCGAGCTTGTAGTTTCCAAACTTCTCGACCTCGGTAAGGAAGTTTACGCCGCTGACGGTTGCCGCCAAGACCAGGAACAGTACTTCCACCAGAGAATAGTCCCGCGTTCGCTCAACCCTCGGATCTTCGAGTCTTTCGAACAACGAGATTAGGGACTCCATCGACTGAGCCTCGCCCATTGTGGCCTTGGCTTTCGGTTTTCGTCGCGCCATCTCAGCCACCAGATCATGCTGACGGGGGCGTCGGCAAACATCGCCCTACATGACCGGAATTACTTAGGATTTAGATGCGATCGCCCTGGTGGGGGAGGCGGTCGATAAGGCTATTACCCTCGTAGGCCCGAACAGCTGCCCCGATGGAATGCACTGCGCGTCGTATCCGATACTCGACTTCCCTGGCCTGCCCGAAGTCGGCGTTTGCAGTCTCTGATGCAATTCTCGGATCATGCTCAAGGGCGAAGCGCTTCAGTGCGAAGGCACGATTTATCGCTCGTCCTGCAACAATTGGGCTGATACTCTGCGTCATATGGTACTGCAAAAAACGCCGAACGCGCTGCGCTATGCATCTTTGGCTGTTTTGCTCTGCGCATGCGCAGAGAACCACCCCATCGACCCACTAAACACGGAAACAGGTGGAGACGGTGACGGCGACGGCGACGGCGACGGCGACGGCGACGGCGACGGCGACGGCGACGGCGACGGCGACGGCGACGGCGACGGCGACGGCGACGGCGACGGCGCGCTCGAACCCGCGACCCTAATTCTTATCGACGGTATCGTCTTCTATGACGGATATGCCGAGACCGTGGATGAGCCCGTTCCCGAAGGCATTGTGCGACACAGCAATTCGTCCTACGCGACCAAGTTGAGCGAAGAACAGCTCGCGTTGATTCAGCCAAATCTTAGGATGCAGGTTGTGGTCGGGGCGCTGTGCGACAACTACGACAGAATCGGTTCCGTTCAGTTGGCTCTCGTACCGAAGGGGGCAGAGAACTATGATCCAGGGGATGTACAACGTTTGGAGCTGGCGAGGTTCATCACGCCCTTCATGAACATGAACAAGGCTCCGACGACAGTTCCCTTCGAATACGAGTTGGACAACATCGTACCGATCTTAAAAAATGAGGGGCTATTGGCGGAGTTCGATTTTTGGTTTGAGCTCGACCTCTTTGGTGTCCCCTACGCCGCGAACACCGAGATTCCGGGCTGCGATGGCCGCAACGATGTCTACAAGGGGTCGCTTGCCCTCTATACCGACAGCACTGAAGAAGTGAACGACTACAATGTCTTGCTGCCTCTCGCCGTCAAAGAATCGTTCAACAACTACGCCGATGGCGCCAGCGACACCTTGGGGACCACCCGCAAGACGATCGAGTTCGAGTTCCTCGAAGCCACCGAGGATGCACAGATTGTACTGATCACCTCCAACCACGGAGCCAATTCAGGCGGTGAAGAATACATTCGACGCGAGCACTATGTGTACATCGACGGAGATCTTGCGCTTCAGTACAAGCCCGGCCGCGATACCTGCGAGCCCTTTCGCCAATACAATACCCAGGCCAACGGCATCTATGGTGCCACCCCAATGACCGACGAAAAATGGCAGTCGTTCAGCAATTGGTGCCCAGGCGATCTTATCTCGACCCGAACGATTCAATGGGGTCCGGTCAACGCCGGTATTCACGAGTTTGCGATCGATGTCCCCAATGCGACCTTCAACGACGCAAAGGGAGATTTTCCGTTCTCCCTATATATCCAGGCTCGCTAGCCAGCGGCGGGGTGTCCAAGCCCTCCGAAGGTCGAATTACGCCGCGCGCGATCTCGACGCTCCGACTTTCGCTAGGATCTCGGCGGCTTCCGCCACAGGCATGGGTCTTCCAAGTAAATATCCCTGCGCAAAGGGACACCCCAGCGCCCGTAGATGAGCGAGAATCTCGGGCTCAGAAACCCCCTCCGCGATCACCTTCATATTTAGACTACGCCCTAAGCTGATCACGGCGCGCACCACGTCATCGGTCTGGGGATCAACGAGCATTCTCGAGATAAATGACATGTCGATTTTCAGGGCATGCAGAGGGTATCGAACCAAACTCGTGAGGGTGCTGTGACCAGTTCCAAAGTCGTCAAGGTGAATCTCAAGGCCAAGCTTCCCACACTCGGTCAGCACCTCGCAGGCCTGCTCGGTATCCTCGACCAGCGCCGTCTCTGTGACCTCAAGATGAATCCAGCTCGCCTCGCATTGGTGACGTTCAAGGGCGCTCTGGACGACGCTGCACAGCTCTGGACGGAGCTGCACAGCCGAGACGTTTACGTTGACAAATATAGGATCCGCCGCAGCTCGGCCATGGTTCCAGCAGGCAGCCTGATGCACCGCTCGATCGATCACAAATTCGCCTATCGACAGAATCAGGCCAGATTTTTCCGCGACAGGAATAAACTCTGCGGGCGAGATTTTTCGGTCCGGATGATTCCAGCGCAACAGCGCCTCGAAGCCCACCAAACGCTCGCCCTCGCTAAGTATTTCCATCACGGGCTGATAGTGCAGCTCAAATTGGTCGTCATCGAGACCCGCACGAAGTTCGGCATCGAGCCACAGGGTATACTGGGCATTTTTTCGCATCTCTGGCTCAAAGATAACCATGCGAGTCGTGCTATCGAGTTTGGCACAGTGCATGGCTGCATCGGCATCGCAAATGAGGTCTTCCGGCCGTTGATAACTCGCATTGCCGACTGCGACGCCGATACTAACGTCGCAAAAGAACTTCTCACCATCGATATCAAAGGGATCCACAAACCGAGTCAGGATACGTCGAACACGACTCTCGATCTGGGCGACATCTCGAATACGTTCAAGCAGAACGGCAAACCCAGCGCCCCCCACACGTGCGACGATGTCATTTCCGCTCAGCGGAAGCGAAATACGATGTGCGGCTTGGACGAGCAGTTTGTCGCCCATCTGATGGCCATAACCGTCGTTGATCAGCCTGAACCTGTCCAAATCTATGAGCAGAACAGCGTAACAAGGACCCTGAGATCGGTATTGAGTGATCACCCGATACAGGTGCTGGGTAAAAAGCACACGATTGGCCAGCCCTGTGAGAGAGTCATGAAGCGCCCTCTCTGAAAGCTGCCGCTCTACGAGTTTTCTCGCGGTCACCTCGGTGAGTGATCCCGCCATTCGAATCGCCCGTCCGTTTTCATCTCGAACGATCGCTCCGCGAACAAGCATCCATCGTTCTTCCTCGTCATCGTCATCGACAACTCGATATTCATCGAGGTACTGCTCGTCGTTGCCATCCAGGTGTTCTCGCAAATACTCACGTACACGGGTGCGATCGACCACGTGTACTCGATCGATCCAACCGTCGGATCGACCCGGTGACACCGTCGAGTTGAGTCCAAGCAACTCGCAAAACCGTAGTGACGTAGAAAGACGATCGGCAACCAGATCCCAATCCCATATCCCATCGTTGGTCCCCAGCGCAGCGAGGGCGTATCGCTGTTCGCTCTTCACTAACTCTTCTCGGATCGTGGCCCCATGCCGGATGTAGCGAATGCAGCGCGCGAGCATGTCGACATTCATTCTCGCCCTCACCATGACGTCGATGACCGAAGTGTCGCAGCAATCACGGCCGTCATCCTGTCGATCGCAGACAACCACGAATGGAGGCATCGGGCCACGATTTCGTGCGCCATTAACAAACGAATATGCACCGTTGGAGCCGAACGACACATCGACCATACACAGGCTGATGTCACCAGCGGACAAGCGTACCAGGCCCAATTCGGGGTCGGAGATCCCCTCGACTTCGATCCGACAGTCCTTCAAACCACCGACCCAATTGGAGACTTGGTCGCACAGCTCGGGGCTCGGTGAGACCACAAGAATGGAGAATTGTCCCCGCTCCTCAGCAGCGCCAACCAACGAGTGCTCATCCGCGCTCTCTGGGCTGCAAAACCACCCCAAATTCGTGTGCAACGAAGTCGCCATCTTCTTCACACCGTTCGACCGAGTTCGCGCAAACGTTAGCGCTCGTGTTCGCATTCACGGGGATGAATTTGCGACGATTTCCGCCCAAATCGAGCCGCAGTTCCACCTTGGCACCCACATGGTGAACAACGAGCGCTTTGTCCCGGACACCGCAACGGCCTCTCGCTCCATTTGAGTATGTGTTTCTTAACGCTCGGCGAGGCCTACGGCAGTCTTCACCGCATATGGCGCTGCAACGGATCGCCCCGCTTCGCGTGTATGCGCGCGCCCAGAGCCTGGGTATCTCTCCTCCTTACCTTGCCGCTTGTGCCTCTGATCGTCCTCGGCGACGCCGAGGCTGCGCAACCTGTGCTCCAAGACGCTGAGACTCGCGTTCGTACAAAATACAACGAGGGCAGTACCCTCTATTCTGCGGCCGACTATACCGGTGCAATCTCTGCGTTCACCGAGGCGCTCCAAATCGTAACCGCAGAGCTTCATGACATGAACGTTCGTGGCGCGTTGCTGCTCAATCTCGCCAAGGCCCACACCAACGCATTCGACGTCGATCACGACGCGGAGCATCTTCGCCAAGCGCGATCGATCTACACCCGTTTCATCGGAGAATCTCGGAACTCTGACGTCGAGACTGAGACAGACATCAAAGACGCACAACGCCAAATCGACAAAATCGATCGACAGCTAAAAAAACACGAGGAATGGGGTGCCCCGTGAATCGAAGCCACCAGCGCCGTCGAACGCTCGCCTCGAAATTCCCGCAAACAGCGCACATGTCGACAATGGCATGAGGGCCACAAGACTCCGAACAGGCGGGATCAGTCTTTTTGCAGTCGGAACCACGTTTATCGGAGGCGCCGTGGCACTCACAGTCTACGGAGCGACCTTCAGATCGAGCTTTCGTGACCAAATCGTCGCCCAAGGGCAGGACCCGGCCGACTACAAAGATGACCTCAACAACGAGAGCACAAAGGGCGCGATGGTCATGGGAATCGGCGGTAGCTTTACCTTTTTGCTCGGCGCCGCAGGGGTAACCGCAGGCATCGCCATGCTTGTGAAGAGCAAGAGACTCGCTTCGTCGTCTTCCTCGACTCACGCGTGGCTTCCACACATCGCTCCCGGCTACTCGGGTCTCGTCTTTCTCGGCCAATTTTAGCCCCCATCCGTGAATGGAAGACACATGAATGCTCAAGGGGGCCCCAAAGTGGACGCTGTGCCCCGACTCGTCTAGGCTTCGAGAACTGGTTCTCATGGCTCCCGTACAGCCCCACTCGCGTCCTCCTCAACGGCTTTCACGCGTCCTCCGCCATGCGCCGGCTCTGCTCATCAGCCACATTTTAGCGTGTAGCGGCGCGTCGAGCGATGCGGACCTCACACACTCTCTCGGTGCGAATACGTCCGAGCCGTATACAAACGCGACAGATGGCGGCGAGAGTCCCAAGTCTCCGACCGAGGGCACGCTTGATCTTGGGGCATCCCCCGCGCCATGCGACGTCTGGACCCAAGACTGTACCGGTGGCACAAAATGCACCTATCGTCAGATCCAAGGAGAGTATGAATCTCTCTGTGTGCCGATCCGCCCGGCGTCGCAGCCCCTTGGATCTCCGTGCAATATCCAGGGGTCCACATTCTCTGGGCTCGACAACTGCGACCGCGGAGCGATGTGTCGCTTCCTGGATGAGCAGGGAGACGGGCTTTGTATGGCATTTTGCCAGGGGTCTGCATCCGATCCCCAATGCAGCACCGAGGACTCTTTTTGTGAGCTCTGCCCAGACTGCCCGTCGTTCTGCATCCCGCTGTGCGACCCGCTCAACAACGATTGCCCGCTCGATCTGAGTTGCGGAAATTTCGATCAAAAGTTTGGTTGCGCGGCTCCGCTCGACCCCAACCAATCCGGCGTCTTTGGCGAGGAGTGCGAGTTCTCAAACCAATGCGCCTCGGGTCTGACCTGCGTATCACCAGAAGACCTACCCGGATGCGCAGGAATTGGATGCTGCACCCCCTATTGCGATCTTAGGCTCGACTCGCCATGTCCCGGAGCCACCATCTGTGCGCCGTATTTTCTCGACGTTTGCGTATTGCAGCGCTACGAAAAACTCGGCATTTGTCTCGCGGGCTAATCCTCGCATTCGATCATTCGGCGAGCGTTCTTCCCTCAAGGGCTTCCATCGCTTCGCAGTGAATCCGCGAACAAACCAACGCTTGTAGACGGCGCTTGCCGACAAGAAAATCGGCCCGCAATGCCGATGACCATGGGATGTCCGGCCAGCAATCGTCCCGTAGAGCGTGCAGCAGCCGAAGGGTTCGAAGCCCGTCAAACCACGTCCGAATTTGTCGCCCGAGGACCGGAGGCTTGTAGCGGCGACATAGACCTTCGACGGATGCATCGTATCCGAGCCGCGACAAACACCCCACGAGACGGTCGTCGAGTTCATCCCGAAGCCATGAATCACTCGGAGTCCGCTCACCTCGACCGAGCCGGTCCAGAAGTGAGATCCAGCTCCGAAGCGCCGTAAAACCACGTGGGTCGGGATACATACGCCCTTCAGGATCAGTCATCAATGCCTCTACGGCGGGACCCGTACCGAAGGGCACTCGTGAAGAGCGGCGCGCGGCAATACGAACGCGCTCGCCTTCATTGCACAGAATCGGCCCGATCTTTCGTAACTTGTCGAGCAGGTAAAAATCTTCACCGGCCTGACGGCGCGGGACCCCACGCACGGCGGCGTACGCTCCCGCGCGCACAGAAATCAAGCTTCCAATGCTGTGGTGTGCGTACTGAGAACCAGCGAAACGCAAACCGAGAACAAAGTAACGTAGCCAGCGCTCATAGCTCCACGTCGCGTCATCAACCTGGCTGTCGCCGCTCGGGACGTGGCAAAAACGGGCGACCCGGGCGACAAATTCCTCACGCACTCCCTTGGCGGCGTCGAAGTGTTCGGCACTCAGACTCGCATCGGCGTCCGTCATATGAATCCACGTGTCACGAACCCAACCACCGCGCATGAGCGAGAGAGCGAGATCGGCGCCTATTTTTCTTGCGAGACCAACGCCATCGCGGGGCAAGAAACCTCGGCCCCCCGAGCTGCAATCGACAATCATCCGATCAAAATCACCCTCGCGGTGCAGCCATACTCCCTTCCCCTGTGCGCCCTCTCCACACCATCGAGCCTGAAGTCGGGAATTTTCGTGTGAGGGCACACCCTCGATCCCATTGACGACCACCACGAGCAGACTCCGCTCAGCGCTGCGGGCCGCCGGTTTTTGAATGCACATTTCGAGCTGTTCTGCGGACTCCTCCCGTGCGGGAACCACAACAACATCGCCCCAGGGTCGTTCGCTCGAGAGGGCTTCTTGCCGCCTCAACTCCTCCACGAGGTGCGCACAACGTGGATCCGCGTAGCCACGAAGATACTTATCGATCCGAACATGATCGTGCCACAAACGAGCCACGGACCCACCCTCTCGCGCCCGCCCAAGCTCGTCAAGAATCTCGCGGCGCAGATTCTCGGGTCTCGCTATAAGCGCGAGATGTCATCCGCTATGCTCCACAGCCATGGATTATGTCGGCCGCATCTATCGACCTCCGAGTGAGGCCCACAGCACCCTCTTGCAAGTCACGCTCGGGTGCAGCCACAACAGCTGCGTTTACTGCGACATGTATCGCGATAAAAAATTTTCAGTGAAGCCATGGGAGCTCGTTGAAGCCGACCTTCGAGAAGCCGCTCGCGCCGGCCCTGTGTCGGACAAGCTGTTCCTGTGCGACGGCGATGCCCTGATCCTCGGAATGCGCCGGCTCATGAAAATTCTTGAGGGTATTCGCAAGCATCTCCCTTGGGTGCGTCGGGTAGGAAGCTATGGCGACACCCGCAGCGTCGGACCCAAGTCCGTTGAGGACCTGCGAGAACTCAGTGATGCAGGCCTCAAGATCATCTACCACGGCATGGAGAGCGGAGATCCAGAGGTCCTCACGCGGATCGACAAGGGCGGCACCGTGCCCGAGATCGAGGCGATGGGGCCGAAACTCGCGGAGGCGGGCATGCTTCACTCGGTCATTATTCTCTTGGGCATCGGCGGAGAATCCCTCAGCTCGACCCATGCGACCCACACCGCAAAACTGCTCTCAAAGATCGATCCTCCCTTCGTCGGTGCGCTGACAACCACGGTAGTCCCCGGGACGCCCCTGCATTCGATGCAACAGCGTGGGGATTTTCGACTGCCTGGAAAATTTCAGATGCTTGAAGAACTCCGCACGATCGTCGCCGAGAGCGATTTTTCAAAGTGCCGTTTTTCGTCAAATCACGCCAGCAACTACCTCCCTATTCGCTCGATACTTCCACGAGACAAACAAGAAATCCTTGGGATCATCGATGGTGTGCTAGCTCGCCGCAATGAGAGCGACCTCAAACCAGAGTTTTTACGCGGACTCTAGATCTCCAGCGACAGGTCATAGCGTATGTTTCGCTGCGGTCCCCGCTCTAAATCGGCGTTTCTTCACTATCGTCTACGGGACCGATGAAGGCTCGCACCTTCAACCCGCCGAGATCGGTCATGAACTGACTGCGGAGCCGAAGTCCCGTCGCGGCCGCCAGTCGTGGGTCATCGCTGAGTAGACCAATCTTCCAAGACCCTTGTCCTCGAACCTGTGCGCCCAGGGCTGAATAGAGGTTTCGCAGGGTCTTGGGTGTCCCGACGCGCCGGCCATAGGGCGGATTCGTGACGATCACACCTTGCTTTGCCAACGGAAGTTCCACGCGGCTGAGCGCACAATGTGAAATGCGAAGGTCTGCCGCCACGCCCGCCCTCGTCGCATTTGCCTCGGCGATCGCCACAGCTCCAGTGTCGCGATCGCTGCCATGAATCGGTGCCAAATTCTCCGAACTCGGCACACTCTCGTCCAAACAACGTTGACGCAGCTTGGCAAACGTCGACTCATCGTGGAGCGGACCATCCATGAAGGAAAATCGACGATCCAATCCGGGCGCGAGGCCCCGCGCCCAACGAGCGGCCTCGATAACGATCGTGCCGCTCCCCATAAGAGGATCGACCAACACCATCCCGGGACGCCAACCGCTTGCAATCAACAGCGCACGAGCGAGGTCCTCTCGTAGAGGAGATTTTACAACCGCTTCCTTCCACCCGCGCTTGTACAAACTTTTTCCTGAAGTCCCGATTGAAATCGTGCAGACGTCCCTATGCAGCCGCACCTGCAATGGAATAAATTCGCCGTCCACGCCCGGCTCTCGCTCGTTGATCGACCGCGCAAGCCCGCCGCGCACACGCTGCACGATGGCTCCTGTGTGATACAACCGTGAACGCCGGCTATGGGCTCTTATCCGTAGACACGCATCTGAGGGAAGCCATCGACTCCAGTCGATCTTCCCACATTCCCGCTCCAATCTTTGGAGGTGCCGGGCGGGGAAAGTAGCGATACGCACGAGCACATGAAGCGCCAGACCCAGACACAAATTGGCGCGCATCATGTCCGAGCGAGTCCCGCTGAAACTCACACCCCCCGGTTCTGAGACTGCATTTTCACCCAGCTCAAGCCCGCGAATCTCGTTGAGCAGCATGGTCTCCAGGCCGGGCGCACAAGACGCAAACAGCGGCATGGTCGAATCCCGCTCCGAAGCAAGATCTCTCGTGGGCAAGGCGGCCTCGATTGGGGGCTGCGACCGCTTTTTCGCCTTCGATTTCGGCCTCTCTTGCTGCTTCTTGCTCACAACTCGTCGCTCTTGTCCCATTACGTCATCGTCCCGCCGCAGACTTATCTCGGGCGAAGCATCGCCGAAGTCGGACAAGAAAGATAATCAGCCCATGGGGCCCCTTCTTCACTGGAATATTCAGTAAAGTTGAGCGTCACTACGAGCGTGAGATCCGTGGCAACAAAACTCGCCCCGCTTGTCTTGTGCACGGCCTTCGCGGCGTTGGCCGCCAGTCCCGCGGAAGCCCATACAAGAAAAAGCGCACCGAACCGCCGTGGAGCCCAAGCCGAGGTCGTATTCGGAGCCTCGGCGTGCATTCCGGGCCAGGGAGACTGTCGGGACGATACTGATATGTCGGGCCGAACAGCACCGCTTGTCGGTCTCGGGCTCAATCTTGGCTGGCGCGCGAGCCGAAATTTTTTCGTGGGCGGAGGATACTCGGTGGGATGGTTCCAGCCAGAGTACGAGATCCAGGGCGATCGCGTCTACGCACGCGCCTATCAAAACAGCCTCTTTGTGGTCCTGAGGGCCATCATTCCACTGTGGCGATTCGACTTTGGTGCAGAACTCTCACCGGGGTGGTCCCGCCAGGTTTTTGTGCTCGACGCGGGGAACGACGACGCAATCTACTCCCAAGGATTCGCCTTGCGCCCTGGACTCTCCGCCGATCTGTGGCTCTCTCGACACCTCTTCGTGGGCGCCAAAATCGACACGATACTCAATTTCCATTCTTCGGCCTGCCTACGGACAAAGGGTGGATTCAGCTGCGAGATCAAGTCAGACAACCGACAAGCCCGCGTCAATCAATTGATCGCAGGCATCCATCTCGGCGGAACATTCTAGCGGGCTGTCCGGCCCACGACGCAGGGGAAGCCGGGACCCACCCGGCAACCCAACAGACAACGCCCCAAGACCCTACTGAGCAGCCGCCGGCTTTGCGTCGGCCTTTTCGGGCTTCTTGGCGTCTGGCTTCTTGGCGTCGACCTTCTTCGCGTCGACCTTCTTCGCGTCGACCTTCTTCGCGTCGACCTTCTTCGCGTCGACCTTCTTCGCGTCGACCTTCTTCGCGTCGACCTTCTTCGCGTCTGGCTTCTTGGCGTCGACCTTCTTCGCGTCTGGCTTCTTGGCGTCAGCCTTCTTCGCGTCAGCCTTCTTGGCATCAGCCTTCTTCGCGTCAGCCTTCTTCGCGTCAGCCTTCTTCGCGTCAGCCTTCTTCGCGTCAGCCTTCTTCGCGTCAGCCTTCTTCGCGTCAGCCTTCTTCGCCTTGGTGTCAGCATCGCCCTCGGCCTCGGCTCCGGGCGTCTTTCCATGGGCATGCCCATGCCCTCCCCCCTTGGCATCCGCCTGCACCTTAGAACTTCCCGCCGAAGTGCCGAATCCCTTTCGTGGCTTCTGCCCGGGCTTGTGGCCCTTTTTACGCGCGCTCTTACGCGGATCGGGACCGAGAATCTTCTCCATCGTATTGTCGACTTTGAATTTTTCTAGCAGCTCGGCCTTCAGGTCGCGTCGGCCCTGATGGAGCTTGCGTGCCTCCAAGCGCTCGCGAATCTGGCCTTCCAGCGCCTCCTTCGGGAGGTCTCCGGGTCCGTACTTTCCAAAGCTCTTGATGATGTGAAAGCCGAACTTCGTCTTGATCGGCTTTGAAATCTCTCCGGACTTCAGGGCGAATGCGGCCTTGCTGAATTCACCGACCATCCGATCCTTGGTGAAAATACCAAGATCTCCTCCTTTGCGCGCGCTCGGACCATCGGAGAGTTCCTTTGCGAGTTCAGCGAAATCTGTGCCTTCGACGAGCGCCTTCTTGTGAATCTCCTTCGCTGTGGCGAGCGCCTCCTTCTCCCATTTGGCGCTATCTTCGTCGGAAGGTTTGTCCTTGTCGGCGCTCGCTGGCGGACGATCCTTGGGACCGATCCGAACGAGAATATGAGCCGCCCGAACCCGTTCCTTGTCCTTTTTATAGTTGGGCTTGATCTTGTCGTATTCAGCATCGACGTCACCGCCTGTGATGAGGAGCTTGCCATGTTTGTCGAGAATCGCGCGCTCACGCAACTCAGCGATATACATCTCTCGCAAACTGTCCTCACTCTCGCCGCGCCGCCGAAGATGACGCTCCCAGTCCTTGATGCCCTTTTTCTGAGCCTCTTCACGCTTCGCCAATGCGGCCTTGTCGTGCTCGATACCTAGCTCTTTCGACTCCTGTCGAAGGACCTCTTGGTAAATTAAGCGTTCGGTAATCGATTTTCGATAGCGTCGGTCCGCCGTTGTCGGAATTTCTCGATCTCGATCTTGGTATTTTTGCAACTTGAGATCGTAAATCTTACGAAACACCTCCGTCGTAATCGGCTTGCCATTCACGACCGCGACGCCATCGGTTGGAATCGGCCCGAGCGAACCCGCCGACTCAGACTTTTTGGTCTTTCCCTCGTCCTCGTCCTCAGCCTCAGTACTTTTTTCCTCGGCTTTGGGTTTGGGAGGCTCGGAACAGCCAGCAGCGAGGTATAGACAAGAGAGGCTCAGACAGATCGGATAGAGGCGGCGCATAGGAAGACTCCGGGTCGAAGGGGGACCGGCGCCGGATTCTATGCTGGAAGCGAGCAAACGACCAGCCCGAGCGTCGACACCGCCCAACTTTCCTGCCTGAGACTTCCCCCGAGGCCGCCTCCGTCGGGCCCGAGCTCGACAAGGGTCCTCGTGTTTTGCCTTCGAAGTCCCATGGATTTCCGGCCGATTCGGCGATTTTTGGGCGCTCTGCGAGGTCCAGGCGGCGGTACGCATCCTCTCCGGCGGAGCCTCCGATGGCTCCGCGTACCGCGTTGACGTAGCATGCCGACAAATGTCTGGACTGGTAAACATTCGCTCTGCGCACGGGGCGCCTCGTGCAGAGCCAAATCTCGAAAACTCGGGACCGGCACCAACAGCAACGCATGAGCCCCTCAACGGCCCGGGCCCCCGCATCTACCTCGAGACCTTTGGCTGTCAGATGAACGAGGCCGATTCGTCGCTCATTCTCGGACAGCTCCGACGCGCCGGCTACCGACGTGTCACGCAACCGGAAGATGCAGATCTCATCCTCTTGAACACCTGCGCCGTAAGAGAGAAGGCCGAAGCCAGAATCTACGGACGAAGCTCCCAGCTCCTCAAGCACCGCCGGAGCAATCCCGACTTGGTGATCGGAATCGCCGGATGCATGGCCGAGCACCTGCGAGAAAAAATCGCATCGAGGGCACCGTACATCGGCCTGATCGCGGGACCGGACAGCTACCGCAACATCGCCGCACTTGCCGACGCCGCACTCAAGGGCAAACGCGTGGTCGATATTGAGTTGGACAAGACCGAGACCTACGAAGGGCTCGATTCCCACCCCGACGATGATGGAGTGCGCGGCTTCGTGACGATTCAGCGTGGGTGCGACAAATTTTGTACCTTCTGCGTCGTCCCCTTTACCCGTGGACGCGAACGCGGCGTCGCCCCTCGCGAGGTGCTCCGCAATGTTCGCGCCCTGGCGGATCGAGGATACAAAGAGATCACGCTGCTCGGCCAAACCGTCAATTCGTACCGCTGGGAAGACGTCGATTTCGCGGCCCTGCTCAGGGCCGTCGTCACGGTGGACGGGATCGAGAGGATTCGCTTCACCTCCCCATACCCGATCGACTTCTCAGACGAGGTGATTCGGGCCATGGCCGAGCTTCCCAAAATTGTCCCCTACGTTCACCTCCCGGTACAGTCCGGGTCGGATCGGGTGCTTGAGCGTATGCGACGCGGCCACTCCCGCACCGAATACGTATCGTTGGTCAAAAAACTCCGTGCAGCCATCCCTGATCTCGCTATCAGCACAGACTTGCTGGTGGGCTTTTGTGGAGAGACCGATGAGGATCATCAAGAGACCCTTTCGTTGATCCAAGAGATTCGCTTCGATTCAGCCTTCATGTTCGCCTACAGCGACCGAGGAATCACCTACGCCTCAAAGCGCCTCAGCGACGATGTGCCCGAGTCTCTCAAGAAATCCCGCCTCCAAGAGGTCATCGACCTTCAAGAGACGATCACTCGCGCCTCGCACGACGGCCGGGTCGGCCGCACCGAAGAAATCCTCGTCACAGGACCCAGTCGCCGAGGGAATTGCCTCGTCGGTCGGACACCTCGCTACGAGAGTGTGCTGCTTCCGCTCGACAGCGGTGCGCCCGGGGACCTTGTAAAACGACGAATCACGGGCAGCAGCGGTCACTCCCTCACGACCTTGCCGTAGTTTTTAGCGAGACCGATTCAAATCAATGAATTTCGCGCACCCGCGTAACGGCCCCCGTTGCGCGGAGAACGGCCGGTGGGCTCATCCCGTGTTTGTTGGTGTATGGTGACCGCGATGGCCAAGAAGACCGCCAAACGAAAGACAGCCAGCGGGAGTCCCAAAGCCGAGCAAGACAGCTCGATCATCACAACCCCGGATGCACCGAGTCGGATCACCCGGCACGTGCGTCCCATGGGACCTCGTGTATTGGTTCGAGTGCTGAAGTCGGGCGACCGTCTAGACTCTGGGCTCTACCTTCCCAAGGGAGCCAAAGATGACGCCAGCGAAGCTGTACTCGCAGAGGTTTTGGAGGTCGCCAGAACCATGCCCGACACGGTCATCTACTACGATGACGACGAGGATGGCGTCGGCCACCTCGATGGCGAAAACGTAAGCGGCATTCCGATCAACTCGAAAGTACTTTTCGCCAAAGAACGTGGAACTCGCATCCCCTGGGACGACACTCTTCGCCTGCTACACGTCCGCCACATCCTCGCCATCGTCGATGAAATCCCGGAAGAACAAATTCAATAGTCCGGTCGTTCCACGCCGCGCGGAACGACCTCCCCTCCAAATTACCCATGAGGTAGCCAGACCATGACCAGCATGAAAGTACAACCCGGGGTCCTGACCGGATCTCGAATGCGCGAAGTTTTCGAGTTCTGCAAGGCAAATCAATGTGCCCTGCCCGCCGTGAACGTCGTCACCTCCAATTCCGTGAATGCGGCTCTGCAGGCCGCTCGAGAATCGAGATGCCCGATCATCGTTCAGCTATCCAGCGGCGGCGCTCATTTTTTTGCAGGAAAATCGCTCGACAACTCCAGCCACCAAGCCGCGATCGCGGGGGCGGTTGCCTGCGCCACATACGTTCACCAAATCGCCAAACAGTATGGAGTCCCCGTCATCCTGCACACCGACCACGCCTCCAGAAAGCTGATCCCTTGGGTGGATGGCATGATCGAAGCCGGCGAGAATCACTTCGAACGCCACGGCCACCCTCTTTTTAGCTCCCACATGCTCGACCTCTCGGAAGAAACCCTCGATGACAATATCGAGACCTGTCGAACAACCCTGGAGCGAATGGCAAAGATCGACATGTGCCTCGAAATCGAGCTTGGGGTCACCGGCGGCGAAGAAGACGGCGTCGACAACAGTCATGTCGACAACGCAAAACTCTACACACAACCCGACGAGGTCCTGCGCAGCTACGAAGTTCTGCAACCCGTCGGCATGTTCACGGTCGCGGCATCATTCGGCAATACACACGGCGTATACAAACCTGGGAATGTCGTCTTGCGCCCTGAGATCCTCAAAAATTCTCAGGAGAAAATTGCAAAAAAGCACAATACTGCGCCCAAGCCGGTGCATTTCGTATTTCACGGCGGATCCGGTTCGAGTCCCGCCGACATCAAGCAAGCGGTCTCGTACGGGGTCGTCAAGATGAACATCGACACGGACACCCAGTGGGCATTTGCTCACCCCGTGAAGCAGTATATGGACCGGAAGAGCGCCTACCTTCAGTCCCAGATCGGCAACCCCGACGGTGATGACGCACCCAACAAAAAGTACATCGACCCACGCGCGTGGTTGCACGCGGCCGAAAAGGGTATGGCCGCGCGTCTCGTTCAGGCCGCAAGAGATCTGAACGCCTTTGGGAAATTCGAGTTCTAGTTCGGTCCCCTCGGAAAATGGCATCCGCCATTGCTGCACAAAACTCGTATTGTGTCCGGTGAGCGAGCTGCTCGCCGGTCCCGGGGTCCGCAGCAACCGCCGTTCTATCCGCCTGCTCCAGTACCCTCAAAGTCCTAGGTCTGGGGGGCATCCTGCGGATTGGCCGACTTGTCCATGAGATCATTCACGCGGACCAAGAACATGCTCGGCGTGAAGGGCTTGGCCAAAAAGGCCACGCCCGACTCCAGAACACGAAGCTCATCGCCAGCATAGCCAGACATGAACAACACGGGAGCACGACTCCCCGCCGCAGCGAGAGCGCGAGCGAGCTCAGGGCCACCGATGCCCGGCATAATAACATCGGTCACGACCAAGCCAATTTCGGGATGGCGAGCCGCGATCTCAAGCGCCTCCTCTCCACTCGCAGCGGGTAAGACCTTGAAACCGCGGGCCTCAAGCACAGCGACCAAGCTACGACGAAGCCCCCCCTCATCCTCGACAAGAAGAATGGGCATTCCATGATCCGCTGGCTGAGCAAAGGAGACGTCAAACTCGCTGGAAAATGACTCGTCTATCGACCTTTGGGCAGCGGGGAGCGAGATGATGAAGCGGGTCCCTCTTGCAAGGCGCTCCACCCTGAGGTCGCCCCCACTCTGACGAACGATGCCGTATGCCACGGCGAGACCGAGCCCCGTTCCCCCCGCTCGACCTTTGGTCGAAAAGAAGGGCTCGAAAATATGCTTTATGGCTTCATCAGCGATACCGGCGCCGGTGTCGCTGACACGAATCTCGACGGAGCGCTGCCCCTTTTCTTGGACCGAACACGTGGTGATGACCAGCGTTCCGCCCTCGGGCATCGCGTCGCGTGCGTTCATTGCCAGATTCAGCAAGACCTGCTCGAGTTGGCCCGAGTCGACCTCGACATCAGAAACGCCGCGAGCGAGATCGAGCGAGAGCCGGACATTCTCCCGCAATGCCCGACGTAGGAGTCCCGCAAGATTCCCTAGAAGTTCGTTCGGATTCAAGACTCGCGGACGGAGACTCTGCTTGCTCGCAACCGCGAGCAGCTGGCGAGTGAGTTTTCCGGCTCTCTTCGCAGCATCATCAATCGCCTCCCCCGCGTATCGGGCCTCTTCATCCTCGCTCGAATTCAAGGCATCGCTGTACCCGTGAATAATTGTCAACACATTGTTGAAGTCGTGCGCGAGACCAGCGGCAAGATGCCCGACCGCTTCCATCTTCTGTGCGTGCTGGAGTTGTTCCTCAGCCAACTCTCGCTGCTTGACCTCTCTGCGAATCTGATCGGTGCGTTTACGAAGCTCTCCGCGAATACGATTGAACCGACCAAGGAACACGCTCAGCAACACCCAACTCGCGGCCAGAACCGCCAGGGCCGCAACCGCGATCCCTATCATGTGCGAAGCGGCGATGTGGTCACCGGAGGGATCACGGCTCCAAGATTCGAGCGAGCGACGATACACCGAGTTGGCCTCCCGTTTTTGTCGATGAAGCGATGCGTCGATCAGACGCACTAAATGTGCACCGGTCCCCCTCGCGCCTCTGAAGCGCACCTCGCCGATATCAAAAATGATCGGAGTCGGTTGAAAACCGTATGCCGGTCCATACAGGTGACCGGCGAGACGGTCCGTGACAACTACCGCTTTTTCGAGCCCTTCTGCCTCGGCGAAGGCTTCTTCCACCCCACCGACAAGATCCGAACGGTGATGAATATTCTTCGCTTCCAGCCGCCGGACGACGATATCGCCACGGGGATCGCCCTCGATCCTGATGAGGCGCCGACCTTCGAGGTCCTCAAGCGACTCGGGCACATCTCCGAGCCCCACAAAAACTTGTCCCCAACTCGCCAGGAGCGGTTCCGTGCCCTCCTCAAGATCCAGTCGTTGCGAATCCTCGGCCGCGACCGACACCATAAGATCTACCGCCCCTGTGACGGCGGCCTCGATGGTCGCATCACGGGTGCCGAAGACATAGGTCAGTTCCCAGTCGTACTCCACGGCCATGCCCTTCAGCACATCGATCGCAAAGCCATCCGGTTCGCCCGATGGCCCCCTAAACATGAAAGGTGTAGCTTCGTAGACTCCCACCGACACGGGCTCCGCGGCTTGAGCGAGTCCAGGCGCCACGATGCATACACAGCTGGTAGAAATCACCAGGACAGCATGGAAGGCGGGGGCGAGAAGCGAGTCACGCAACACTGGCTCCAGATTATCCCGATTTCGTCACCTTGGCCACACCGTGCGGCACTCCTTTGCATCGATTGCCATCTGGAGCGCGAAAGATCTGCGACCCGGCATCGCGATTTTCTGGTCCTTCGAAAATCGTTCACAAGTCTCACCATCGCCCGCATCAACCTAGACATTCCGACGCATCGAGGGTGCTGGCAGAGCCTCTTCAACTAGCGTAGTGTCCGGGAATGAGGCGCAAGGCTGTAGCACCACTCTTTTTTTCTGGTCTTTTCGCATGCCAAAGCGGCAGCCCCGTCGAGACGACGTCGCCCAATGTATCCGCAGAAACGCCGAACGAGACCGAGGACCTTCGCTCGATCCTTGCGGCATCGGATCTTCCTGACGAAGTAAAAACTGCGCTCCCGGGGGACCCGATGAAGGCGACCGTCCATCGGCTCTCAAACGGCCTCACGGTCTACATCAGTACCGATCGTCAGGCACCCCGTTTCAACGCGTGGATCACGGTCCGCACCGGCGGCCGCAACGACCCCGCCGACTCCACGGGCCTCGCGCACTACCTGGAGCATATGCTCTTCAAGGGGTCGGACGAGCTCGGAACGCTCGATATCAAGGCCGAACAGGTACATGTAGACAACGTGGCGGCGCTCTACGACCAACTTCGTGGCGCCGACGATGCCGCGCGAGCGGAGATCTTGAAACAGATCGACGCCGAGACACAAGCCATGTCCAAGGCGTCGATCCCGAACGAGTTCGATAATTTGTACAGCTCGCTCGGCATCACTGGGGTGAACGCTTTCACCAGCGAAGATGCGACCGTTTACATCTCTGACGTGCCTTCGAACCGACTCGATGCCTGGGCCCGGGTCGAGGCGGAACGTTTTCAAGACCCCGTGTTCCGTTTGTTTTTCCCTGAGCTTGAAGCGGTCTACGAGGAAAAAAACCGTTCGCTCGACAACCCCGGATGGCGTGTCTTTGAGCTAATTCCAAAGATGCTGTTCCCTAAGCATCCCTACGGAACGCAAACGGTCATCGGCGAAGTCGAGCACCTCAAGACGCCCGCCTACGGGGACATGTCGGCCTACTTCGACCGGTGGTACCAACCAAACAACATAGCGATCGTTCTTGCCGGCGACATCGATGCCGCGGCGGCACTTCCGGTGCTTGAGAAACACTTTGGGAGCTGGCAGCCACAAGCCCTGGAGCAACCCACCCCAGGAGCCTTCCCAGCCTTGAGCGAGCGCGTCTTCACCGAGATCAAGGCCAAAGGCGAGCAGAGCGTGCACATCGCCTGGTCGACGGCCCAGGCAGGCCACGATGACGCCGCCGTGCTTGTGGTCATGGACGCCGTTGCCAACAACAGCACCACGGGGATCCTCGACCTCGACCTCGTGCTCTCGCAGAAGCTTCCGCAAGCCTACTCAAACAACAACTTCTCGCACGAGGCCGGATACTGGTCCATCAACGGCGTCGCCAAGGAAGGCCAAAAGCTCGAAGATGTCGAAGCCCTACTCATGGGCGTGATCGAGAAACTGGCACGTGGAGAGTTCACGGACGAGGCGGTCGAAGCGGTGAAGCTCAGCGCCGAGATTCAGACCAAACGCCAACTAGAATCCCCCAAAGGCCGAGTTGGCGAGCTCGCGCAGTCCTTCATCAATCACCGCCAGTGGACCGCAGCGTCCCAGGACCTGGCACGTCTGCGGGCCGTCACTCGCGCGGACGTCATCCGCGTCGCCAAGGCGTACCTCGGAGCAGGACGCGCGGTCGTCTATCGACGGGCGGGCGACTACACCCCGCCCCGCATCACAAAACCATCCATCACTCCCATCAAGATCGATCCGACCCGGGAGAGCGTTTTCGCCCGTAGCATTCGTGCGATGCCGGCCGACAATCTTGAGCCGGAGTGGGCGGTCGCCAACAAACACTATGCCCGGACGAAGCTGACATCGGGCGAGCTTCTCTCGGTCGAAAACCGCCGCAACGACCTCTTTCGTGTGTCCTATCGATTTGAGGAGGGCAGCCGGCGCCGTCCTTTGCTCTGCTTTGCCCTTGACCTTCTTCAACAGTCGGGATCCGGAGACTTGGACGCCACCGCTCTACGCCGCAAGGCCTACGCCTGGGGTACCACGACGAAGGTTCAATGCAGTGCTGACTCCTCGACCATCACGATTGAGGGGATCGATCACAAGCTTGAAGAAAGCATCGAGATGCTCGACCGCTGGCTCCGATCTCCGAACTTCGATGACACGATGTTGGAGGGTCTTCTCAGCAACACTCTCAGCCGTCGCAAGGACTTGACCGACAATACCCGCGCCCTCAATGCTGCACTTAGCGCGTTCGCTTCTTATGGCAAGAAGAGCAAGTACCTCACCGTCGCGTCCAACAAGCAGCTCAAAAAGGTCACCGGAAAGAAGCTGCGGGCCGAGCTGTCGCGCCTCTTGAAGCTCGAACATCGGACGCATTACTACGGCCCCCGATCCGCCGACGAAGCCGCAAAAATTGTTGATCTCGGGTCCTCGAAGATCGCTCTTCGTTCACGCGTGACTCGCAAATACAGGCGTGTCACCAAGCCAAAACTCTACTTTGTTCACAAAGAGATGGCACAGGCTCAGATCGGCATGACGATTCCCAATGGGCCGATGCCGAAGAGCGAATATGCAAAAATGGAGATTCTCTCCAACTACCTGGGCGGAGGCATGGGTGGGCTCATCTTTCAGGAAATGAGAGAAGCACGCGGCCTCGCCTACAGCGCCCGCGCGACCTATCGGAGTGGCTCTCGTCCCAACGACGACTCGGCGCTCGTCGCCACGATCGGCACCCAGGCCGACAAATCCGTAACCTCCGCGTCGGTCATGCTCGAGCTCCTTCGCGCAGCCGTTCAGCCCAAGCGGGTGTCGCTGGCCCAGAAGGCCGTCGATCAGAGCTACCGTTCGGCCCGAATCGACCCGCGCTGGCTCGCCGCCTGGGTCAGCGCGTGGGACGAGCGAGGAGAGTCTTCGGATCCCCGTCCCGTACGCTGGGAACAGGCCAAGGCTGTCAGCGCGGAACAGCTGCAGGTGTGGTTGGATACGTTCTCATCGAAGCCGATCATCGTCACAGTGCTCGGCGACCGAAATTTGGTTGATCTCGTGGCCCTGGAGAAAATTTTCGGTGCGTCGACCGAACTCACGGCCGACGATATTTTCGGCTACTAGCGCTCTCACATCACCGCTTCTCCATTTCGCGGTCATCTCGCGGTTCGCTATTGGCCCGCCGCGAGGTCGATCGCGCCCACCGCTGGCGAGGGGGCTATGTTCAAGCCTCGCGGTCGGGCAAGGTCTTGGCATGAGCGAAGGCCAAAGTTCATGGGACATTACCCTGCGCGGGCTCGTGACCGCGCGATGGATGCTGCTTGCCACCGCTTCGGTCGCCGCTGGCGTCAACGCCGGAGATCTCGGTGACACCGCCATATTCGCCGGGTGGTTCCCTACCCACACACACAACCTCGTGTGGACAACGCTGCTCGGTCTTTGGGCAGTACACAATCTTGCCGTCTCAAAATTAGTGGTTCGTAAGGGACGATCAAACGCGCTGATGGCCGGTGGGCACCTCATGATCGACACCACGGTGATCGCGGTCCTGCTGGCCACCTCGGGCGGCGCCGGCAACCCGTTCACAACGCTTTTCCTGATCCCTATCACCCTCGCCACCCAAATCTCGCCTCGGTGGACCTGGGGTATCGCTACCTACGCCTTGATGGGTTTCGGCCTGCTCTTCACGGTGATGCCTGAGGCCGCCCACGGACATATGGGCGAAGGCCACGGTCAGTTCGGGGGACATCTGCGGGGCATGTGGGTCGCCTTCGCCCTGTCCGGGAGCCTGATCACCTTGCTCGTTCATCGCATCGCAATCGCGCTCGCACATCAGCGTAGGGCGCTGGCAGGATTGCGCCAACATGCGCTCGAAGATCGGCATCTGGCGGCTGTCGGCGCGCTCGCTGCCGGGGCAGCCCATGAGCTCTCGACTCCCCTCGGCACGATCACCATGCTTGCGTCGGAACTCGAGTACATGAATCGCCACGATTCCGAAGTCGCCGCTCAGATGATCAGGACCCAGATCGCAACGTGTAAACAGATCATTCAACGAATGGCGAGCCCAGAGCTGCTCGCCCACGACCGCGGACAAAACAAGGCGACCTGGCCGCTTGGCAGCCTCTTCGACGAGGCTCGCGCGCAGCTCGACATCCAGCCTGGCGACGTCGAAGTCCACACCGATGTTCAAGGCGGAGAGACGCTAAGCAACCAGCACCATGCGGCACTCGAACAAATTCTCCGTGAATTGGTAAGCAATGCCGCCTCCGCCTACAAACGCCAGACCCACAACACGACCGCCACACCCAAAAATGCAGTCCATCTGGGCATGACCATCAATGCCGGAAACGTAATCATCGAGGTCAGAGATCATGCAGGAGGCATGCGACCCGATGTCGCAGCATCCGCTTTTGACCCTTTCTTTTCGGTGCGCGCTACGGGCACAGATTCGAATGCCGACTCGAACTCGGGCACAGGATTGGGTCTGTACCTCGCACGAGCGCACCTACGACAAATGGGGGGCACGATCGAGCTCGACAATGTACAAGGAAAGGGCGTCTGTGTGCGCTTGGGATTTCCGGCAATGACAACGGTTCTCGAACCACACACGACATCGGTGCACGATGGACGAAACGACTGACCCCACAATCGATCGAGGCTCTATCTTGCTGGTCGACGACGACTCAGCTTTTTGCACGGCCCTTGCCCACGGCGTCCATCGCCGCGGCTACCAGCCGATCATCGCCCGAAACGGTGAGGAGGCTCTCGCAGAGGCCGCCGCCTGGAAGCCCGCACGAGCGGTAATCGACCTCCGAATGCCCGGCATCGGCGGCCTTGAACTGGTCTCGATCTTGCGCGAGCGCTACCCAAATCTGCAGGTCGTCGTCCTGACTGGTTACGGAAGCATCGCTACGGCCGTAGAAGCGATCAAACTCGGCGCCGTTCACTACCTCACGAAACCAGCCGAGATCGGCGAAATCCTTGCAGCCTTTGATCGAGCCGAGCCCACACGGCTCGATTCATCGCATGGCACCCAGGCCTCAAGCCTCGAAGAGGTTGAATGGGAGCACCTTCAGCGAGTGTTGACGGACTCGGGCGGAAACATCTCTGAAACAGCGCGGCGGCTCGGCATTCACCGCCGAAGCTTGCAGCGCAAGCTCTCGCGAGGTCGGGGAACCCGAGCGGCCGATAAAGGCTGACGAAGCAAGCCGCACAGTTCACCCAGCAGGTTCAACGTCCTTTTGTGAAGTCCTCATCCGCAGCACAAACGCGGACCGCAAAAGCTGGCATAATCGGCGGCATGTCGCCAAGCCAAGACCAGGACAAGAAGGCCGCCGCTTCCCATCGCCTCCCAGGAAGAAACGAGCAGGTTGTGGTCATTCCTCGCCAACATTTTACCCTCGGCACACCGATCGATGCCGACTTCGTCGGCATGGGACAAATCGTCTTCGGTATGGGATGTTTCTGGGGTGCAGAGCGGATATTTTGGCAAAGCTCCGGAGTGCACAGCACAGCCGTGGGCTACACCGCAGGATCCACCCCACATCCAACCTACGAGGAGGTCTGCAGCGGCCAAACTGGACACAACGAGGTGGTCCGGGTGATTTTTGACCCGACCAAGACATCCTTCGAGTCGATGCTACACCTGTTTTGGGAGGGCCACGACCCGACCCAAGGCATGCGTCAGGGTCATGACCTCGGCACCCAATACCGCTCGGGCATCTACTGCAGCGAATCCGGCCAACTCGAGCAAGCCCGAAACTCAAAGACGCGATACGAACGCGAGCTGCAGACCCACGGTCACACCTCGATCACCACCGAGATCATTCTGGCGACCGAGTTTTTCTTTGCTGAAGAGTATCATCAACAATACCTCGCCAAGAATCCCGGTGGGTACTGCGGAATCGGCGGTACAGGGGTGGTTTGCCCTACCGGACTCAAGACGTGACGGGCGGTCGACCCATCCCCGAACGCACACGGTACCCCTAGAAAAACCTCCGGCATCGTTCCTCGCTAAGACGAAGGCCTGCAAGTCCTCCAGCTCCGACAAGTGGCCAGAGAAGTGCCTACCCCTTCTCTCTATCTGTCGCCTGTTCGATGGAATCAGGCACCACAGCGGTCACCTCGATCTCGACAAGGGCCTCCGCCTCAATTAGACCCGAGACGACCACCATCGCCATGCAAGGAAACACTTTTCCAAAAATCTCGCGGTAGACGCCGCCGATTTCATCACGCTTGGTGAGATAGTTCTCACGGTCCACGATGTACCACGTCATCCGCACAACGTGCGCCGGCGTAGCATCACCTTCTGCCAAGATCATCTTGATGTTGATCAGTGCCTGACGAATCTGCTCGGTCAGGTCGCGCGACTGAAAACGATAGCGCTCGTCCCAGCCAATTGTCCCGGCGACGTAGACGTGGCGACCTTGTGCGGAGATACCGTTGCTGTATCCAACTGGCCTCGGCCATCCCTTGGGCTGCAAAATATTCATGTGCGGGTCCTTTCGGAGGGTCACTAGGCGGCTTGCCCTCCGCTCAATAAATACTTTAGACTTCAAGTATCCTCAAGGGAGCTGATCACGTGACGATTTCTACAACCGAACTTCTCGGAAAACATGCGCTTGTCACGGGGGCCTCCCGTGGCATTGGGGCCGCGATCGCGGCCGCTCTCGTCGATCGTGGCGCACGTGTAACCATCGTCAGCCGCACACGGAAGGCGCTTGAAGATCAAGGGCGCGAAATTTCGAACAAAACCGGAGGCGAAGTGTTCTGTGCACCCGCAGACGTGACCAAGCGCGCCGAGATCACGAAGGCCTTCGATGCGGCTCGCGCCGCACACGGACCTATCAACATCCTCGTCAACAACGCAGGTCATGCCCGAAGCGCTCCCTTTGCGCGTACGGATGAGACCCTGTGGTCCGACATGATCTCGACAAATCTCGACTCTGTGTATCTGTGCTCCCAGGTAGCGCTGCCCGACATGCTTCAAAAAAACAGCGGGCGTATCATCAATGTTGCTTCGTCCGCAGGCCTCAAGGGCTACCGTTACGTCGCGGCCTACTGTGCGGCCAAACATGGCGTTATTGGCCTGACACGGGCTTTGGCGCTCGAGCTGGTCAACAAAGGAATCACCGTCAACGCGATCTGCCCGGGCTTCACAGACACCCCGATGCTGCAAGATTCGCTGGCCAATATCGTTGAGAAAACTGGCTGCACTCCGCAGCAGGCCCGCGAGCGCCTCACAAGCTCAAATCCCAGCGGTCGGCTTATCGAGGTCGATGAGGTTGCCGCGGCCGTCCTCTGGCTGTGTGGTCCCGGGGCGCGTTCGGTCACAGGTCAAGCCATCGCCGTCGACGGCGGGGAGGTGATGCATTGACCCAAGACCTCGAATCGAGTCTCGATCGACGCGACCGCCTCGAGCTGAGGGCCTGGCTGCGACTCTTGACCTGCACCACGATCATCAGCGCCCGAGTCCGCCAGTCCCTACGCGAAAAATTCGCCACGACGCTTCCCCGATTCGATGTGCTCGCCCAGCTCGCCCGGGTACCGAAGGGCCTGCTCATGAGCGAACTCTCCCAGCGCTTGATGGTCACTGGAGGCAATGTCACGGCCCTTGTTGACCGTCTTGAAACCGAGGGTCACGTCTCGAGAGAGTCGGACAAGAGCGACCGCCGAAAACAGATCATTCGGCTCACAGATCAAGGACACCGCCGTTTTGAAGCCATGGCTCCGGCCCATCAAACCTGGATCGACGACATGCTCGCAGGCATGGATCGACAACAACTCGAAAATTTCTATGCGCTCCTGGGCGCCCTCAAGACCTCCATTGAATCCGCATCGCAGCGGCCGCCCCGATCCGCGACACCTTAGCCAGATCCTGTGCTTGAAAGCCAACCGACATGCCCCCAACCGATACCCTCCCCTTTTCGGATCGCTGTCCCAAACACTTCTCGATGAAGGTCACCGACAAGGTCGCCACGCTCACGCTCTCGCGGCCGGAGCGTAAAAACCCGCTCACATTCGAGAGCTATGCCGAGCTGCGAGATACCTTCCGCGCTCTTCGTGAGGCCAAAGAAATTACTGCGGTGATCATCACCGGTGCAGGCGGGAACTTTTGCTCGGGGGGAGACGTGCACGACATCATCGGCCCGCTCGTCGCCATGAAAATGCCGGAGCGGCTCGCCTTCACCCGGATGACCGGCGACCTCATCAAGGCGATCCGGGCCTGCCCCCAACCGGTGATCGCCGCAATCGACGGTATCTGCGTCGGCGCCGGCGCCTGCGTGGCCATGGCCTGCGACCTGCGCCTTGGCACTCCAAAGAGTAAGGTCGCGTTTTTGTTCACCAAGGTTGGGCTCGCTGGCTGCGATATGGGGGCCTGCGCGATCCTTCCGAGGATCATCGGCCACGGCCGCGCCGCCGATTTTCTCTATACCGGCCGGGCCATGGACGGCGACGAGGCCCTGAAAAATGGCTTCTACAACCGACTCTTCGCGCCGGACACATTGCAGGATGAAGCGATGAAATTCGCACAACGCCTCGCGCATGGCCCGGGTTTCGCACACTCCATGACCAAGCGAATGTTGGATCAAGAATGGACGATGCCGCTTGCCGAAGCCATCGAACATGAAGCGCAGGCCCAAGCAATCTGCATGCAAACCAAGGACTTCGAGCGAGCCTACCGAGCTTTTGTCGCAAAAGAGCGCCCAGTCTTTAAAGGAAACTAGTCGATGTCGGACCAAAGCTTTCTCGACTGGCCCTTTTTTGGTGACCCACATCGACAGCTCGCCTTCAAGCTCGAGGCATGGGCGAGTCAACAAACATGGCCCCACCCCACCGCGCGCGACGATGTCGATGCCGCCGCACGCGCCAATGTAAAACGGCTCGGACAGGCGGGCTGGCTGAACCATTGCGTGATCGATCCGACGCACCGAAACGAAGAAGACTCCACCCCGACTATCGATGTAAGAACGCTTTGCCTGATACGCGAAACCCTCGCGCGATACAGCGGCCTCGCAGATTTCTCCTTTGCGATGCAAGGGTTGGGATGCGGGCCAATCTCCTTGTTCGGCACGGCTGAACAGCAAACGAAGTACCTCCCCCCTGTGGCCGCTGGATCCGCCATCGCGGCCTTTGCGATCTCCGAGCGGGATGCGGGCTCCGACGTCGCCGCGATGACAACCACCGCCCGCCTCGACCGCGACCATTTCATCATCAACGGTGAAAAAACTTGGATCTCGAACGCGGGGATTGCCGACCACGCGGTGCTCTTCGCCCGAACAGGCGAGCATCCCACCCGGGGGATCTCTGCATTCATCGTCGAGTCGCACGACCCTGGGCTCACCGTCACGGAGCGAATCGATACCATCGCCCCCCACCCCCTGGGCACCCTGCGCTTCGTCGACTGCCGGATTCCAAAGACTCGCTTGCTCGGGACCTTGGGCCAGGGCTTCAAGATCGCCATGGCGACCCTTGATATTTTTCGCTCAACGGTCGGCGCCGCCGCACTCGGCATGGCCCGTCGTGCGCTCGATGAGGCGCTGCAACGCACCCTCGATCGCCAGATCCACGGAAACCCCTTGTTTGAGCAGCAGCTCACCCAGACGAAGATCGCCGAAATGGCCGTCGCTATCGACTGCGCGGCATTGCTCGTCTACCGCGCAGCCTGGACCAAAGATCGAGATGGCTCGCGTATCACTCGCGAGGCCGCCATGGCCAAGCTGTACGCGACGGACCAGGCCCAGCAAGTCATCGACAAGGCGGTCCAACTCTTTGGTGCCCTCGGCGTCGTCGCCGGAAACCCGGTCGAGGAACTCTACCGAGAGATTCGTGCGCTTCGTATCTACGAGGGAACAAGTGAGATCCAAAAGCTAATCATCGCCCGACAGGTGCTCGAAGCCCATCGCCGGGCGCAGGCCGACCCCGCAACGGCTTCGACAACCCGCAAAAGGGGCGAAAACAATGCTCTTTGACCCCCTCAAAGTCGGCGGTATGACCCTCGCCAATCGAATCGCCGTACCGGCCATGGTCACCCGACTCTCAGGCACAGACGGATTCGTCAACGAGGAGATCATCCAGCGCTACAAACGTTATGCCCACGGCGGTACTGGGCTTATTGTCGTCGAGGCGACTGCCGTCCACGAGGCCAAATCGGGTCCGCTTCTGCGTCTCGGCCACAGCAAGTATATCGCCGGCCACCGTGCCCTCGTCGACCAAGTTCACGGCGAATCAGATGCCAAAGTTCTCCCCCAGATCATTCATTTTTTGAAGGTCGCGCGATCCGGATGGCGGCAGACCATCGACAGCCTCTCCATCGCAGACATCGAGTCCATCATCGAGGATTTTGCGGATGCTGCGGCGCGCGCCCGCGAAGCCGGATACGATGGCGTCGAGCTTCACTCCGCCCACGCCTACACCCTCGCGTCTTTTCTCTCGCGCAAGAACCCACGACGCGACCTCTACGACGGCCGCAGCGCCTCGGGACGGCTGCGTCTGCTCACCCGCGTCTATGGGGCCGTACGTGACAAGGTCGGTTCCGATTGGCCCATCGGCGTGCGTATACTCGCCGACGAGTGCATCAAAGATGGGAGCACGGTCGAGGATGCCAAGGCGACCGCACAGCATCTCGTCCAGCTTGGGATCGACTATATCTCGCTCTCGGTAGGCGGAAAATTTGAAGATGCCCAACAGCGCGAAGGTCAGCCACTGTATCCCTACACTGGTTATTCGGGCGACCGCTGCATGCCGGACCATCGCTACCCACCCGCCACCAATCTTCCGGCAATGGCCGCCGTGCAAGAACATCTCGCGCAATTCAGAGGCGCAAGGGGCAGAAAAGTTCCCGTGCTTGCGGCAGGAAAAATATCGACCGCCAACGAGGCCGAGACCATCTTGCGTTCTGGCCATGCCGACATCATCGGTATGGCACGCCAGCTCCTCGCAGATCCCGATTGGCCCAAGAAGGTCGCTGCCGGCCAAGAAGATCCAATCGTCCGCTGCATCTACTGCAACGTTTGCAAGAAGCTCGACGAGTCCTTCAAGCAAGTCCGTTGCTTTTTGTGGCCCAAGGGAACCCTTCATGCACCGATGGCCGACGATCTCTCCCGACCGCGCTGGCCGACTGAAGGTGCCCAGTTGATCGGCGAGACCCGGAGCAACGAAGTACTCCTGCGGTGGAAACCTGCCACCGGCCCCGGCGTGCATCGCTACGAAATCCGCCGCGCGGATGAGCAAGGATCCACGACCATCCTCGATGCGGTCAAGGGCACACGCTACGTCGACCGGACGCTGATCCCTGACAACCGCTATACCTATTGCGTTCATGCCTACGATGCGACGGGCCGCGGCACGGACGCGTCCAATAGCCTCTCCATCGATTTCCCCCCCCAGTTGGGCAATGCGATTGCCACAAAACCGGACAACACAGACGCGAGGAAATCATGAAAATTACCTGTATCGGCGCCGGCCCGGGTGGACTCTACGCCTGTATTCTCATCAAAATGCGCATGCCCGATGCCATCGTCGACGTCTATGAACGGCACAAGTCCGACGAAACCTTCGGCTTCGGCGTCGTCTTCTCAGATGCGACACTTGGAAAACTCGCGACTGCGGACCCCAGAAGCTACGCGGTCATTCAGGATAATTTTTCGCATTGGGATGACATCGATGTGTTTTTCAAGGAAGAGCGCTGGCGTTCGACCGGCCACGGATTCTGTGGTTTCTCGCGTAAAACTCTCCTGAAAATTCTTCAGGACCGCTGCCTCGAACTTGGTATCTCCCTTCATTTCGAGACCGAGATCGAGTCGCTCAGTGGCTTCGAAAGCTCTGATTTGATCATCGCCGCAGATGGCCTCAACAGCGCGGTGCGGCAGCAATTCCCCGAAAGCTATCGCCCACAGATCGATCATCGGCCAAACCACTTTATTTGGCTCGGAACGACCCTCAATCTTCCAGCGTTTACGTTCTATTTTGCCGAGAACGACGCGGGGCTGTGGAGAGTCCACGCCTACCAATACGAGCGTGAGCACGCGACCTTCATCGTCGAGTGTACAGCCGAGACCTTCGAGCGCTCGGGCCTCGCCGCACGCGACGAGCAGGCGGCTGTACACTACATCGAAAATCTCTTCGCAAAGCAGCTGGACGGACATCCGCTGATCAGCAACCAATCTCACTGGCGACAGTTCCCGACCGTCCGCTGTGGGTCTTGGAGCCACAACAACATCGTGTTGCTGGGTGATGCGGTCCACACAGCCCACTACTCGATCGGTTCGGGCACAAAGCTCGCCATGGAAGACGGCATCGAGCTCGCCGAGGCGTTGCTCGCACATCCCGACATCCCCACAGCGCTCAAGGCCTACGAGGCCACATGGAAACCCCAGGTCGAGAGCCTTCAACGTGCGGCTCAAGTCAGCCTTGAATGGTTTGAGAACGTCGAGCGCTACTACAAGAACTTCGTGGGCGCCCAGTTCGCCTTCAGCCTTCTGACACGTTCTTTGCGCGTCTCCCACGCGAATTTACGCCTCCGAGACCCTGCTTTTGTAGACCAGGTGGACCACGATTTCGCTCGCCGTGCCTTCGCCGCGGCTGACCAATCTGTCCCTAGCGACACCCCTCCGCCGATGTTCACCCCGCTTCGGCTACGCGAGATGGTCCTAGAAAACCGCATCGTGGTCTCCTCTATGTGTCAATACTCGGCAAAAGAAGGGACCGTCGACGACTGGCACCTCGTACACATCGGGAGCCGAGCGATCGGCGGCGCGGGGCTGGTAATGACCGAAATGACCGACGTCAGCGAGGCCGCCCGCATCACCGAGGGCTGCGCCGGACTATACAGCGACAAACACGTTCCCGCCTGGAAGCGCGTCGTCGACTTCGTTCATACCCACAGCAAGTCACGCATCGGTATTCAGCTGGCCCATGCCGGTCGTAAGGGATCGACCCACCTCCCGTGGGAACACCGAGGGGCCGCACTCTCCGGCGACTCCGCGTGGCAGACCCTTGCCGCGAGCGCCGTCCCCTTCCACCAAGAAGACCCGCCGCCTCGTGCGATGACACGAGAAGACATGTTGAATGTGCTCACAGATTTTGTGGGCTCCACAAAGATGGCGCATCAGGCAGGCTTCGACATGATCGAGCTTCATTTCGCGCACGGCTACCTGCTCTCGAGTTTTCTGTCCCCACTCTCAAATCAGCGCAAAGACCAGTACGGCGGCACCATCGCCAACCGAATGCGCTTTCCTATAGAGGTCTTCGAGGCGGTACGCCAGGCATGGCCCACAGACAAGCCGATCTCTGTTCGAATCTCTGCCACCGACTGGGCCCCAGGGGGTCTCAGTCAGGAGGACATGCTCACCCTGGCTCACACGCTCAAGACCGCCGGCTGCGACATCATCGACGTATCGACCGGGCAGGTCGTTGCCGATCAGACCCCACAATACGGAAGGCTCTACCAGACCCCTTTCTCCGAGATCATTCGGCTCGAAGTCGGAATCCCCACGATGGCGGTTGGAAATATTTCCACAGGCGAAGACGTAAATTCGGTGCTCGCAGGCGGGCGGGCAGACCTTTGTGCGATCGCTCGTGCACATCTTTGGGATCCGTATTGGACCCGCCACAGCGCCCACACCCAAGGCCTCGAACTCCCGTGGCCGGCCCCCTATGCCAGCGTAGACCGATACACACCACGAACCCCCTAAAGACCACAGGACCACGATGAACGACCAACCAACAACCTACTGGGGCTACGCAAAGATCGAAGAACTGCTCGACCTCCAACACGGATTGTCGACCGACGAGAAGACACTGGCCAATGAGGAGGTGCTCTTCATCACGATCCATCAGATCGATGAGCTGTGGTTTAAACTCATCCTTCGTGAGTTGGTGACCGCTCGAGATCTTTTTGCAGCCCCCGTCGTCCCCGACGATGCGATGGGCGAGGCCGTTCGTGGCCTTACGCGTGTCACCGAGATCCTTGGACATCTGTCGAGCCATTTCGCCTTGATGGAGACGCTCACAACCCGTGACTATCTTGCATTTCGAGGGAAATTGTACCCGGCCAGTGGCTTCCAGTCCGCCCAGCTTCGGGAAGTCGAAATTCTTCTCGGCCTCGAGATGAAAGACAGAATTTCTCTTGGCAGCGAGACCTATCTCCAGGCCCTGCTCAACCACGATGGCAGCGAGTCTCCAGCATCGCTACGGGTTCGTGCGCGGCTTGAGGACACCCCGACCTTGCTCGCCGCGGTGACCGGATGGCTGCATCGCACCCCCATCGAAGGCTCCAGTCCCGGAGATCCCGGTGACGCCGAGATCGTCTTGGATTTTATCGACCGTTACTCCCGAGCGAGCGAGGCCGAGGCCCATTCTCTAGGGCAACGGGCGGCCTCATTTGCACTCACCGAGGCCGACAAGGTTCGGCTCGGTGAGCGCTATACAAAAGAGGCCGCAGGAGCCCGCCGGCACCTGATGGCCGACGATGTCGAAGAAGCCGGTGGCGATACCGAGCGCCGCGACTACACCCGACGGGTGCGTGCCGCCCTGCTTTTCATTGAAAGCTACCGAGAGCTGCCCTTGCTCACCTGGCCAAGGGCCATTCTCGATGCCATCGTCGCGCTTGAGCAGGCGTTCGTGATTTTTCGTCAGCGCCATGCACGAATGGTCGAACGTGTGATCGGCAACCGAACGGGCACAGGTGGATCGGCCGGTGTCGCATACCTCGACAAGACAGCGCTCGAATACCGTATTTTTAGAGACATCTGGGCCACAAGAACCCTGCTTATTCGCAAGGATGCACAGCCTGACCTGAAAAATGCGGCAAGCTACGGTTTCAAGGCGGGGACTCCAGACACCCCCGACCGCTAAGCGGCGGATCGATCTGCAATCCGATCTTCATCAAAGAGATACGTCAATGACCGAGCCGATTCCTACCCGCTTCAACATCGCCCACTATTTTCTAGACGCCCGTGTCGAGGAAGGGCTCGGAGATACGACGGCAATCGTCACCGATGACCGGACCTACCGCTACGCAGAGGTCCAAGAGATCGCCAATCGCTACGGCAATCTCCTTGTACATGCCGGCATTCGTCCCGAAGAACGTGTATTGATCGCCTTGGGCGACGGCATCGAAATGGCCGCAGCGATCTTCGGCACCCTTAAAATCGGGGCCGTTGTCGTGATGGTGAACCCCCAGGCGAACGAAGAAGCCCTCGTACACTTTCTCGAATACACACGGGCGCGCGTGGCCTTGGGGGACGCTCGGACATCAGAACCGTTCGTAAAGGCCTGCACCGGGGCAACTCGCCATCTGCTTTCCCACATGGTCGTCGGCACCGCGAGTTTCACCGCGCGTCTACAGGCCCAGACTCCGACTCTTGAGAACTTTCCCACACACCGTGACGATGCGGCGGTCTGGTTATTCACAGGGGGAACAACCGGTCAGCCCAAGGCCGTCGTCCAGAGCCATCACTCCTTTGCCAACACGACACGACTCTATGCACACGGGGTGCTTGGCTACAAAAGGAGCGACATCACGCTCTCAGTTCCGAAGCTGTTTTTCGGATACGCTCTCGGATCAAACCTATTTTTCCCCTTCTCTGTGGGCGCCGCATGTGTGCTTTTTGAGGGTCGATGCACCGTCGAGGCCGTGCTCGAACGAATCGATCGATTCAAACCAACGATCCTCATCAATGTCCCGACGCTCATCGGAAAAATCGTCGCCCACAAACAAGCAATGACAACCGACTGGTCGAGCCTCCGCCTCGCAACGAGCGCCGGAGAAGCACTACCGCCCGCGCTTCACAGCGTGTGGCGCGAGGTCACCCAGGTCGAGCTTCTTGATGGAATGGGCACCGCAGAGATGTGGCACATTTTTTTGACCAATCGACCCGGCAAGGTCCATCCCGGGACGCTCGGAATGGCTGTTCCGGGCTTCGAAGTTCGAGTTCGAGACGAGCAAGGTCGAGATCTCCCTGATGGACAGGTGGGCTGGATGTGGGTGAAGGGCCACTCTCGTGCCCAGCAGTACTGGCAACAGGCGGAGAAAACACGCGCCGCATTTCGCGGTGACTGGTACGTTTCAGGCGACATGATACGGCGCGACAAGGACGGGTACTTTCACTATTGCGGCCGTGGAGACGACATGCTCAAGGTCGCTGGTAAATGGCTATTGCCCGCCGAGGTCGAAGACTGCCTGATCCGCCACCCCTCCGTACGCGAGGTCGCCGTCGTCGGAATCTCTGAAGACGGCCTCACGAAGCCCTATGCGTTCATCGTCGCCCACGAAGTCCCCGACTTTGATAGCGAGGCCCTTGCGTCGACGCTGCAAGAACACGTACGGGTGACGCTCGAACCCTACAAATACCCTCGTAAGGTCCTCTTCCTGGATGAATTCCCCCGGACGCATCTCGGTAAAGTCGATCGTTCAGGGCTACGCTCACGCTTCGCTCGCTGATTCCCCGCTCCCATCCCCCGCCCCCGATCCAATCTCCCGCGTCGTGCGCTCTTCAAGCCCCTACGGCGGTCTGATTCGGGAGCATGACCGTCCCCGGCTGGTCTGGGACGATTCTTGCGCTACAAGTCTCTTCTCGCCGACACCGTGCAAGCCATCGCCATGCAACCGAGCGAAACATCGACGCGACTCGAAATTTCAAAGAGCCTGTTTTCACTCGCCTGGCCCATCATCGGTCTCAATGTGCTTCAGGTTCTGGCGCTGGCGGTCGACACCGCGATGGTGGGTCACTCCGAGGACGCCCAGGTTGCGCTCACCGGCATGGGTTACGCGTCGCAACTGCTTTTCTTGCTGATGGTAGCGATGTTCGGACTCACTATCGGGACCGTCGCTTTTGTCTCGCGTGCCCATGGTGCAAAACAGAAGGCCCGCGTCAGCCACATTTTTCAACAATCGGTCCAGCTCACCGCCCTGTTGGCCGTGCTTGTCGCGGTGATCGGCAACCTTCTGGCGAAACCACTGCTCGTGCTCCTCGGCGCCTCTTCGTCAACACTAGGTCCGGCCCTCGACTACCTACGTCCACTCCTGTGCGGCACGATTTTCGGCTATCTAAACATCTTGTTCGCCGCGGCGCTGCGCGGGGTCGGAAACACGCGGCTCGCGTTCACCGTCGCCCTTGGCCTCAATGGGCTCAACGTCGTGTTGAACTACGGCCTCATCCTCGGGAATTTCGGTCTCCCGGCGCTTGGATGTCTTGGCGCCGCGATCGGTACGCTTATTTCTCAGGGATGCGCGGTAATATTTATCGCTGTCTTGCTGCACCGTAACGTCGTCCCGAGCCTCCCACTTAGCTACCGGCCCCAAGCGCTCGACAAGCCGCTCGCCAGTCAACTTATCCGGGTTGGTTGGCCCGCCGCCGCCGATGTTCTGGTTCTCAATGCTGCCCTACTGTCCATCGTCGGCATGCTCGGACGCCTCGACCAGACCGCGGTCGCCGCCCATAGCATCGGCCTTCGAATCCAGGCGTTGGCCTTCGTGCCTGGAATGAGCGTCGGCCAAGCCATTGGAGCCATGGTGGGCCGGGCGCTCGGTGCCAAGGACCTGCGTGGGGCAAAACGAGTCCTCAGGTCTGGCCTATGGCTATGCATCGTGCTCATGACAACAATTGGCGCGGTCATGGTGGCCTTCGCCCACCCGATCATCGCTATCTTCGGGGTCGATCCGGACTCATCACTGGGCCAGCATTCGGTTGATTGGCTGCGTTTACTCGGCATTTCCATGCCTGCCATTGGCCTCTACGTGGCCATCACGGGGCTTTTTGGTGGCGCCGGAGCGACAAAAATTGGTCTACGAATCAACACCGCCGTGACCTTTGTCGTGCAAATTCCGTCGAGTTACATGTTCGCGTTCTCTGCGGGTCTCGGTGCCTTCGGTGTATGGGTGGCCGTACCACTCGCCTTCAGCATCAAAGCGCTCTGGGCCGTTCGGGAGTACCGACGCGGTCTCTGGGCCGACATCGGTCCAGGTGGTCAAACCTGAGCTCTCTACCACCGAAGGCGCACGTCGATTCCTGCAGACGACAGGTGTTCGGGATGCCACGGGACCCACCCCATTTCCCCTGACTCGGCCTCCAACCGGTAGCAGATACCCTCGGGCTTCTCCGCGACTTCCCGTACCCGCATCACTGCACCTCGACCGACCCACGCGGAGACCTGTGCCGGTAAAGGACGAGTCTCGTGCAAGCAATGTCGAACTTCGCGGACCAACGGAAGGACTGTGCGTGCGTTCAGCATGGCACCCCAATCGACAAACACCAGCGTCAGCGCCCACACCACAACCACCGCGACAACCACCTTCGGGGGAGGTTGCGGAAGCCGAATTCCGCGCCGTAAGAACCCGTAACCCATGCAATCCCCATAGTGCACAGGGCCACGCGAGCAACTTAATTCACCCGTGGCGGCGGCCAAATATGGGGCGACGACGACATGGATAAATTAGGCGAACATTCGCCGTATTCGGTCAAGTCGGACTCGTTTGATCTTTCAACTTTTCCTACCGCCCACGCAACAGGTAACGGCATTTTTGATAACCCACTGCAACGTGCTCTTCTGTATTCGACGCCTCCTCACGATTCCCTGACATTTGCCTTCCATTTTTGTCGTTGAATCTAGATCATTTTCTTACTTCACGAGTTCCCGTACAATCGGATCCAAATCACTCACCGACGACGGGTCTTGGCAAGATTTTCCAGGTCACTAAATGGTGGTGGATAGTGTAAATCCAATTTCAGACCCTCCGTCGCGGACAGAGCCCTCGCGCAGCCCCTAAAATGGGCTGCACATATTCCAGCCGCAAGACGAAACAAACGACCGTTCCAAGGCAGGGCTTCATCTTCCCAATGCTCTTCGATGGTGATAGCGAGTGCGCGTGCGCGCCCCTTCATCTTAGGTATCGCCGCTCGACGTTCACAACTCGCCAATGCCAATAAAAACTCTCCCACAGCATCAGGCGTGGCATTGGCCGCGTTTTCATCCTCCCCGTACAAGGTCCACTGCGCCCGTGGCCAACGATCGATGGGAACCCTCATCAAGAGGCCACACCGTTCAGTAAAAACACGTGCAGCACGTGCTTGCACCTCAAGGTTCCATGGTCTCGATACACGTGGCGATGCAAGATCACGACGCTCCGAACCGGAAAGTCGATAATAGAAGGGGTCGGAACGCTGAGCAAAACTAAACAATCCCTGATCATCGAAAACATCTGCAGAGAACTTTGCAATTTTATCAGCGCGCTCGTGATCGAAACGTGCACGCAGGAGCAAAACCCAAGCAAGGTTATCCACTGCCCGTCGTTCAAAGTGAGGGTGATACCAACCGGGGCCCGACGCATAGCGAAACACACCATGATCGAAAGGATCTTGCAGACCGCGATAGGCATCCATACGCCGCAACAGTTCAATGCCCCGCATCCAACGGCGTCCCCCCTCCGGCCCGACACGACTGAGCGTACGCAAATCCTCTGCATCGAAGGCCATATCCCTAGGAGAGTCACCCCGCAATCGCGGGGAGTCTCCGCGTAGGGTCGATGCGATCGTCAGCTTGATCCAAGCATCGACTCGCGCCGGATGCCCCGACCACTGTTCAAGCGCCAATAACATATCCGGATAGGGATGACGCGCAGGACTGAGAAATCCGCCATCCTGAGAGTTCACGCTGATGAAAGCTGACTTCTCTAGCCGAGCGAGCTCCAATGCTGCCGTTTCAGGAACCATTCGACGGCCGAGACGCCGCATTTTCCCGACCGAAACATATGGTTCAATTTTTCCCGACAAAATCCGATCGCACGATACATTCAAGATCAACTGGAGCTCATCAGCCTCCCGGTAGCCACCCTTTGTGAGTACATGCCGTCCCTCTGGATCAAAGAACACGAAAGTTGGTAGACCCTCAAAACCAGGAATGTCCAACCATCGAGGCTTGGCATCGACATCGACTTCGAACGTATCGTAGCGGGCCAACGCGGCATCGAGTTTCGAGCTTGGCAGGACATCGTGTTCCAACACCCGACACCACTGGCACCAACTTGCAGTCAGCAAAACAACGCGGGGTCGTGTCGCACCACCGATCCCAGACGGTTTGTCAGGCCCAGCAATCCAGCGCTCCGCACGAGCGATCTCTGATTCATAAATATTTGCATCAACCTCTTCGCTCGAAGGCGCATATTTTTCCGCATGACGGTCGGCTGTAACCCGATTGAAATTCTCGGTGATCTTTTTCAAATCTCCGCTTGCCGACTCTTTTTGAGCTGCAGCGTCGTCTAGTTTTGGTGCCCGCTCTCGTCCCCTTGTGCACGAGAAGGTCACGAACACCGAAAAAAAAGCCACGAAAAAGCTACGACGAAGAATTTGCATGCAAAACATGATCTCGGTCCAGAATTGAAAGGAAGAGTGCGGATCAGCCCGTTCAACCACACAGTAATCGTAGTGTAGCGCCTCGCAGAGACATCCCCTGCCTCTGTACCCCGAAGAGGGGAAAACTGCCCTACAAGCACCGCCGTGACCATCGCGAAAAACCTGCGTGCCCCGACTCCGAATGCCGAATAACCGGACGTCGCATTCTCTCCTAAAGTTGGGTACGCGGGGTCCTGACAACTTCCTTCAGTATAGGTGTCACATGCATAGAACCATCTCAAATGCGTACGCCCCCAAAACCTTTGTACTACACGCTTCCATTCTCCTCATGTCAACGCTGTGTGGTGCGATTGCTTGCGACGGTGGCCAACAGAGCACGGCGAAGATTCAAAATAAAGCGGTCTCAAAGGTTGATGATGGTCTCCCCCCCAAAGCCGTCGCTGCTGCGACGGCTGGAGATGCTGTCAAGGGCAAGGAGCTCTTCGTTAATTGCGCAGCCTGCCACGGTCCTGAGGGTGAAGGAAAAATAGGAATGGGTCCTCGACTGGCCAGCAAATCCTTTCTGTCGGCTGCAAGCGATGAGATGCTGACCAACACGATCGCCAACGGTCGAGGCGGGACCACCATGATCGCATGGAAAAATGCGATGAGCAGCGAGGACATCACATCCGTCGTCGCATATTTACGTACCCTCGCTCCCCACACGCTAGTCGAACTAGACGAGTCCCCCTGCAAGGGCGACTCCAACGCGGGCGAAAAATTATATCTGGCAATCTGCGCCGCTTGCCATGGTCGCAACGGTGCAGGGTATTCGGAGGCTAGCAGCGGCACCGGCATTGTTCGGAAGCCCTTCCTCGACAGTGTCACTAACGGATACCTACGCCACATCATTAAGAACGGAAAGGACCAAACACAGATGCGAAGCTTTCAGAAAGACAGTCCTACCGCAGTCGCCAATCTTAGCGACGAAGAGATCGAAAATGTAATCGCCTACCTCCGCAAGTCTGCTTGGTAAGCCCTCGATTCAACCTTTGGATTCAAGAACTTCATCACTACCTATGGCAAATCAAGACCAAGACCAAGACCAGAACCCCTTCTACGGAAGCAAGGAGCAGGAACTACGCTCATCCCCTCCTGAAGAACCTTTGCTCACCGGAAAAACCAAGCGTCGCTCTTTCATCAAACGCTCCGCGGCACTAGGCGTCGTCGCCGGCACGACCGCCGCAGTCGGCTGTGGAGGCAAGAACGACACGAAGGGGGTCGGTGGTGTAAAAGACACCATCGCACACGGGGAGAAGCCGGTCGATCTCAACGAAAACGTCGCTCCGCCCCCGAAGAAGACCGCGACAGATATCCTCGCACAGTGCCCCTACTGCGGAGTTGGGTGCGGCACGCTGATCCAGGTGGAAAAAGGGAAAATTGTCGGCATGATGCCCGACCCTAAACACCCGACAAACAAAGGACTACAGTGTATCAAAGGGTTGGCATCGGCCGAAGCCATCTACGTGGATCGTCTGACAAAGCCACTCATCCGCAAGGACATGACCGACATCCTCACGGGGCACAAGAGCGCAACCAAGGGAGACTTCAGTGATGATGTGTTCCGTGAGGCAACTTGGGAAGAAGCCGATGATCTTATTGTTGCGCAGATCGCTGGCATCGTCAAAAAGCACGGCGGAAATTCAGTCGGACTCTATGGTTCAGGTCAACTTCCGGTCGAGGGCCAGTGGCTCGAGAACCTATTCATGAAGGGTGTGCTGGGCTCAAACACCATTGAAGCCAATGCACGCATGTGCATGACCTCGGCTGTCACGGGATACTTCAAGACCCTCGGAAGCGACACTCCGCCCACTTCCTACGAGGATATCGAGCTATCCGACATGATCACGCACTGGGGACACAATGCCCGCGGCGCACATCCTATCGTATTTTGGCGGAATGCCGATCACAAAGCGAAGACCGGTATTCCAACTCTGGTCGTCGACCCCCGTCGCACCGGAACAGTACAGGGCTACGAAGAAGTTGATCCAAAAAATTCGTATCATTTTAGCACCATCAACGGTGACATTTCAATCCACAATGCGATCGCTCATTGCCTTCTAACCGACCATGAAGAGGCAATTGACTGGGATTTGATCAAGAACCACACTACCGGGTGGGAAACTTACGTCGAGGCCTGCAAGACGCGCTACTCACCCGAGCAGCGCGAAGAGTACACGATGATCGATCCCAAGTATCTGCGAGAGGTCGCAGCCGTGTGGGCAGAGGCATCGATCAAGGGAAAAAAACGGGGCAAGGGCGGTGTGCTCTCGTTTTGGGGCATTGGGTACAACCAGCACATTCATGGCCAAAACAACACCGTTGGCCTTGTCAACCTGATGGCGCTCTCGGGCAACATTGGACGTCCAGGCTGTGGACCTTTTTCTATGACGGGCCAACCCAACGCGATGGGAGAGCGTCTCACGGGCGGTCTAACCTCACGTCTTCCTTTCAACCAGAGCATCGGAAATGAGAAGTGGAGAAATCACATTGCCGAGCATTGGCGTGTACCCCCGGAACGTCTGGCAGAGACCGCCAAATTGAAAAATAAGGGTATGGCTATCGGTATGATGGAACGAGCGCTTAAAGGCGACGTGAAGGCGATGTTTATGATCTACGCCACACACATCGATCTTCCCGATCAAAATACTCTCGTGCGCCCCGCACTGACAAAAACCTTCAATGTGGTCCAAGAGATCTATCGTCATGCACCCAACAACTTGTTTGCCGATGTAATTCTGCCTGCCGCCACCTGGGGAGAATGGGTCGGTGGGACCTACATTCAATCAGAACGCCGTTTTTATGTAACCGATGGCACGGCAAATCCCATCAAGGGGACAATTCCTGATATGGATATGGTGATCGACAAAGGTCGAGGAATCGCCAACGCACTCGGACTCGATGGGGACAAAATATTTCCATACAAAAAAATGGAAAATGGATTCTATAATCCAGAAGATGTCTTTCGAGATATCGTAAAAGCCTCAAAAGGTTCTGATGCTGATCTTACAGGAATGCTTGAGGTGGAAGAAAAAGATGGTGTCGGTCTCTATGATCAAATCCGACAGCACCGAGGCATCCAGTGGCCAGCCCCAACCTATGACATTGCCAAGGCCGGCGGAACGAAGCGACGCTACATGGGCCAAGAGGGCAATTGGGCCGACAAGCCCTACGGGATGTTCCGAACCGACGACGGAAAACTCCATATACATCTATGCGAACAAAACTATGAAGGTCGTGAAGAAATCATTAAAGAGCTTAGACGAGCCGGCACTGAAGAGGGATACTACTTTGAAGATCATCCTGAAATCCTCGTCAAGGCACGAGACAATGGCCTAACCCCAGAACTTCCAGATGCCGACCACTTGGGAAAAAAGTGGGAAGATATTCCAAAAGACAAGTACCCCTTCTGGCTTGGACTGGGGGTGGTGTACGAGCATTTTCACACTGCTAAGACAATCCGTTCAGGAACGACTCGTCACCTTGTACCCGAGCAATATGTCGAGATGCATCCCGAGGATGCCAAAGAACTCGGTGTTTCCGACGGTGACTGGGTTCGACTCATCACGCGTAGAGGCGAGTATGAAGCACGGGCCTCGATCGGCCTTGACTCTAAAGTAAAGCCCGCGCGCAATACCGTCCCAAAGGGATATATGTTTAGCCCCTGGAACCTTTCAGTTGCTGATTCAGCCGATCCGAAGGAAAACAAGTGGATGGTCAATGCCGTCAGCCATCGCGCCTATGACCCCGTCAGTGGCCAAGTCGATTTCAAGAAGTTGGCTGCACGCATTGAGAAGGTGTAGTTACACATGGGTATCACCCGCCGCAATATAATTGGCGCGTCAATCGCAGGCGCGTTCGGTGCAGCAGGTGCTGTACTTGGACAAGAGAAAACAAAACGGCCTGGGAATCATCTGCGACCACCAGGCGCGCTTCAAGAAAAAGAATTTAAAAGTTCCTGCGCACGTTGTTTTCGCTGCGGCGATGCTTGCCCGAATGGGTGTATCGATTTCTATGCACTCAAGGACGGCCTGGACAAGGCATTCACCCCCTATATTCATGCCCGCACACGTGGATGTACATTATGTGGTGAATGTTCAAAAGCCTGCCCCACGGGAGCGATCGGATCCTATGAAGTTTCTCGTGATGGCTGGAAAAAGGATGTAAACATGGGCCTTGCACGGGTCAACGAGAGCCTCTGTTATAGTTTTCATGGTCGGACATGCGGTGCCTGCTATCGTGCATGTCCGCTTGCAGGTGAAGCCATGAAGATCGGAGTCTTTGAGACTCCGATCGTGCAAGCAGATGTCTGTGTGGGCTGTGGCCTTTGCGAACAAGCTTGTCTACATCTTCCGCAAGCCATTCGAGTCGTACCCCGAGAGCAGGTTGCTCAGCGAGATGCTGTCTCGCGGAAAAAAAGACTTCCTATTCTAAGTGACGACGGCCACGGCTATCGTCGTCCTTCTCCAACCAACCTTAGGAAAGAAATTCCTAACAAGGAGGCTAGGTGAGCATGAGGCGCCGGCGCATTGCGCGCATGGCGCCCCAAGCTTTCCGGCACACCATCCAGTTAGGAGTCGTGGCCTTCATCGTTTATGCGGCGATGGGGAGCTACTGGCGCAACTACAAAATCGCGCACAATCATCCCCGCTTAGTCAAACTCATGGAAGGTGAGTTCTGGGCAACATTGTATGCCATCAACGAATCGACTCTTGAACTGTTCGGAGATTCCTATGAAGCTAGTTTCGGCATGCTCGGCATGCCTTGGTCCGCTCGTTTTTTTGGTTTTGAGACTACCGATCCAATTCTAACTCTCTCTCACGCACTTGTCACCGGTTCAATGCAGGTCTCATTGCTACTCGGAAGCTTGACAACCGTGCTCATTGCGGCAGTGCTAGGAAAGATTTTTTGCAGCCATATTTGTCCAATGCGCCTCTTGTTCGAGCTTGGCCAACTGCTTCGTGGAGGATTGTTGTGGCTCAACATTCCACTTCCTCGTATGCACATGAAAACACGTCTTGGTGGCTGGATTTTGCTCGGCGGACTACTTGCTAGCATATCCACAGGCATGGGCGTGTGGTACATCTTTCTACCCTATGTAAGTGTCGGTGCAAGCTTGTATATGTCAATTACCGCAGGAACCACAGCGGGTCTCTTCGCACTTCCCCTTGGATGGCTAATGACTGATGCACTTTTTGCGCCAGGTCTTTTTTGTCACAATCTCTGCCCACAGGGTTTTCTCCTCGAGAAACTTGGCCACTTCTCGCGCCTAGTTCTGCATAGCGATAACGCAGTCGCTTGCCCACAGAAATGCCAGGCTTGCATCATGGTATGCCCTTATCAACTTTCTCCTCGTGACCAGACCCATCTCCCTGGATGCGACAACTGCGGAAAATGTGTTCCCGTATGCCCCGAACGAAAGCTTCAACGCCGATTTAGTCTACCCATAATCTCGACGATTCTATTTATTATTGCCTTCTCGCCCACCGTTGCCCACGCGCATCATAACAAAGGTCTACCCCACTATGGTTATTATGACAATTACCCTCAGGTCCCGACCGAGGAAGAAGTTGTTATCGATGGAAACTGGGAGTTGGGTGCGACTATTTTTAATTTTCAGGGTTACGAGCGTGCCGAGTCCGACACACCTCACGATGTAAAGATATTTAGCTATCTTTACGATCTTACTGCCGATCAGGCATATCTGGGGCCCGTTGATTTCGAGATTTTTTTCGACGGCGATATCGTGGCTCGGTACCACAGAGACGGAGTCAATGAAGAGATCATCTATTCAACACGTGAAACAATGCCCGAGAGCGGCACCTATGAACTCGTCGCACATATTCCAGGATCACAAACCAGTCCACGTCTCGAATTTGAGATAGACCTTGCCGAAGATTCAATCTCGTGGTCACTCATCCTAGGACTAACCTTACCTCTTCTTCCCGTTTTCGTACTCGCCATCTTGGGTCGTTCGCGACGTGGTCGATCACTCCGGATGAAGGAAAGTGGTGTAGGACCCAGCGACATCAATGATGGTGAATATATCGATATCACCAACGATGAGCCCCCTGATATCGTCTCACTTCCCTCTCGTTTGCTGATACCAAAATCGCCATGAACCTCACGATCCCTCCGCGTCTCCTCTCGCCCCTGCTCAGCCTAGCACCTGAGCCCGGGACCGAACTCACAACCGATCCGATGGCCAACATGCCATGCCATGCAGGTGGCGCTGAGATGTCGGCATCTATGCTGACTGTCGAGACCGCCTCGGGTGAGCAAGTTATGATCATGGGCGGAATGCCCTTATGGATGTTCCTTGCGGCGGTGACGGCAATACTCTTGTTTTCTTTTGTTCTCGTTGAAATCCTGGGAAGCCGAAGCCATGGCAAAGACCGTCGCATCAATTTGATTGCACATCCATTCATCTATAGCCTGGTCCGTAATCGGTGGTTTCAGGCCGTTCCGCAACTGATGATGGTTGTAGTTTTCTTCTTTCTAATCTACGCAGGTTTGTTTGGAAATCGCATCGGGAACATCACCCCCGTAGCCGTCTGGACCATATGGTGGGGGGGATTGGTGTTCATGGTTGCAGTAATGGGACCCGCATTCTGTTTTGCATGCCCATGGGACGGTCTCGCCAACCTTGCTTCCCGACTGAGTATTGCTCGCAAGACTCAATCTATCAGTCTAGGTCTTAAGGTTCCAAAAACCTTTCGAAATATGTATCCGGCCATTGCTCTGTTTACATTGTTGACTTGGGCCGAGTTGGGTCTCGGGGTCACATCGGATCCACGTTCGACCGCCTACATGGGCATTTCCATGGCTGTCCTTGCGGTAGGTTGTGCTCTCCTCTTCAACAAAAAGACATTCTGCGCTCACCTGTGTCCTGTTGGTCGCATTAGCGGTATGTATGCGAATTTTGCACCAATCGAGTTGCGAGCCAAGGACCCGAAGGTTTGTGCCACCTGCAAAACGCAAGAGTGTCTACGAGGCGGAGGCGACGGCTATGCCTGTCCCACTGGAATCTCTCTAAAAGTCGTCAACAATGCGACAATGTGCACACTCTGCACAGAGTGCGTTAAGAGTTGTGACAAGAACAATGTCGCATTTAACATTCGACCGTTCGCCCGCGATCTCTACCAAAAAATGCGCACTCGTCCGGACGAGTCTTGGATGTGCATATCTTTACTCGCACTGACACTTTTTCACGGATTCTCCATGACCACCGCTTGGGAGGATTTCACCCCCGGAAACAACAGTCTACTGCGGTGGATGGATGTCACACTAGGGACCCCTCACGCTTTCAACTTCACAGTGGGGATGATTATCGTATGTTCGATCCCTGTGGTTCTTTATGTGCTCAGCGGTTTTTTGGCCGAGCGAATGACCCGCGGATCCGGCATCACAGCACGAACAATGTTCTTGCACTACGCGTACTCATTGCTGCCCGTCGCTCTTTTCTACCACCTATCTCACAACCTGATGCACATCTTGATGGAAGGAGGTGCCATCGTCCCAATGTTGAGCGATCCTCTCAATATTGGTTGGAATCTATTTGGTACCGCAGATATGCAGTTGGGACATCTCGTCAGCGACACCGTCACTTGGTATCTCCAAATTTTGTTGATTGTCATCGGACACCTCGTAGGTATTGTCGTCGCTCATCGCACGAGCCGACGTCTTTTCTCAGACAGAAAAATGGCGGTCCGCAGCCTATTGCCAATGCTTGCAATTATGGTATTAGTCTCCACCGCGGGCCTCTCGCTAATGGTGCTTGATATGAACATGCGTGTAGGGCGAATCTAGACCATGCGTCGAAAATTCTCACGACGCGACCTCGTGGGCTCTGGATTCAACAGTCGAAGTCAGCGCGATCAACTTTCCATTCTTCCCTTTCGCGTACGTCCACCAGGGGCCGTGGAAGAACGTCTTTTCCTCGCGCTGTGCACGGCCTGCGACGACTGTGTCGTAGCCTGCCCCAAGAATGCTATCCACACCCTTGCTGACCACGTAGAGCCAGGCTCAGGGACGCCTGTCATGGTACTCGAAGAACGAGCTTGCCATTTATGCGAAGAATTTCCCTGCATCCTTTCCTGTACAGAGGGTGCGTTGGTCCAAACAAAAGGAATGCGCTCGTGGTTCTTTGGTCACGCATTGATCGACCCCGGCCGCTGCCTTCCCTACTTGGGTCCAGAATGTGGAGCCTGTGGCGGTCGCTGTCCGCCCGGGGCAGAAAACGCTCTCAAAATAATCGCAGATCTTCCAGCAATCGACACAGATTTATGCATCGGATGCGGAATTTGCCTGGAAAGTTGTCCGGTAACGCCCAAAGCAATCGAGCTGACAATCGATCCACTCGAGATCGGACCAATCCTCGACATGGAGGTCGTCGATATGGCGGTATCATCAGAGGATAGACCCAAGAGTGGAAGATAAGCGGTCAAACGAGGGGCACTCGTCTCCCGTCGCCCCGGTGCATGTCAACAAAGATGTTGATAAATTTTCTGAGAATTTAGTGTAACCAGATCTCTAATTTTGTTCGGTCCTCGGGATGTTTGATTCACCCAGCCTTGGACGGTACCATAACTACAGGGACGCCGCGTGGGGCACTTCCGGTTGTGGTGTTGCCGATCGCTAGCATCCGCGGGAATCCGCGCGAGAGAGGAAGGTTTTGGCGTATGCCTTCAGCGCCAGTCGCCGCGCAAAGATGGCCAAGGAGCTTATCGGCGACTCCACGGGTTACCTCACCGTCGACGGCTACAGTGGCTACAACGAGGTCAGCGGCGACAAGACGAACCGTGTCCGTGTCCGCTGCTGGGGCCACTGTCGTCGCAAGCTGTACGTGGCGATGGCGAACGTCCCGGCGGTGCGCGAGGTCTTGAAGATGGTGGTCGAACTCTACATCGTCGAGCACGATGCGGCCGCAGACGGAGTGCTCGGGACCGAGGAACATTGACCATGCTCCGCAAATTCGGACAGTTTTGATTTCAGGCAGCCAAGATTGTGGCAGCGTGTTGGGATTCAAGCTGATTGGGAGAAAGGTAACCTAAGGTCGAGTGGAGACGCTCGGCATTGTAGAACATCTCGATGGAGTCCACGATGGCATTTCGGGTCTCCTCGGTCGGCATGATTTGTCGATGAAGAAGTTCCTGTTTGATCTTGTCGTTGAAGCTTTCAACGGGTGTGGATCGCAGCCTGAGCTGAGCTGAGGAGCCGAGCACAAGAAACCGATCTCCAGCGCGTGTGGTTGCGCACACGCAGCTGACTATTAATAGAGGGCAGAGCGCGGAATCCTCAAGTTGCAAAACCACAAGAACCCGCGATGCC
>Ga0256845_1000293_pt1 | contig 47792 bp, 40 predicted proteins | sample RiftiametaG_FD_189101 | JGI IMG/M metagenome (GOLD analysis project Ga0256845, IMG submission 189101) | Tube worm associated microbial communities from hydrothermal vent at the East Pacific Rise, Pacific Ocean - Riftia | ecosystem: Host-associated > Annelida > Integument > Unclassified ...
AGTGCCCCCAGAGCGCCTGCAACCTCGCCGAGGGCAACTGCATGACCTCCGTCGTGCATGTCGACGGGACCGAGCCGTGCGCAGACGGAGATGGTTCGGAGGCCTCGCCCTTTTGTGACCTGAAGTCTGCGTTCACGGCCGTCGACGACGAGACCCTGGTGATCCTGCATGAGATCGAGACCGACCCGGTCGTCTATCTCGAGTCGAATACCACCCAGCTCTCGATCGCCATCATGGCCGCGCCCGGCGACGCGCCTACGATCACCGGGTCGCAGGGGGTCCCGGCGCTCAACGTGTCGTCGTCCTCGGGGCAGCTGTTCCTCCGGGGGATCGCCATCGTTGGCGCACAGAACAATGGTGTGGGCGTGAGTGTCAATGGAGGCGCGGCCTGGATCGAGCAGTGCCGCATTGTCAACAATGATGGTGGGGGCATCGTGGTCAGCGGCGGAGGTTCGCTCATGGTCGAGAACAGCTTCGTCAGTGGAACTGGCGACGATCCGGCGCTCGACGTCACGGAGGGGAACTTCGAACTCGTCTATACGACCGTCGGACTTCCCGCGCTCATCTCCGTTGCCGCAGTACGATGTGTGGATGGTGGGGGGAGCGAGATCCGCAACAGCCTTGTCACGAGCACTCAGGAGGCCCCCGAGGTCGAATGCCCAGGAATCATCATCAGCGACAGCGCGCTCGAGATGGCCGTGGATGACAACCTCGCACTGGGAGACGTCGAACTGGGATGGTTCGAGGATTACATAGCGAGCGACTACCACCTGACCGCTCCCTTCCCGCCCGGGATCACCAATATCGCCGTCTGGCGAGACGGTGATCCGGAGGTCGACATCGATGGAAATGTCCGCCCCAACGAGGACGGCGCGTCCGACTTCGCCGGTGCCGACGTCGTCCCGTAGCGCTCAGATCCGCGCCCCGAGCCCCGGTCTCAGACCTGCTGCTTTTGCACCGACCACACAAATCCGTCGTACCAAAAGTGCATCAGCGAGACGACCAGGGAGATCGCCCACAGCATGTGGATCCCCGGGTCCATGTACTGCACCCAGGTGCCGTAGAGCAGAGGCAGACATAAAAATACGGCCAAGGTCAGCCACTTCCCGATCCGGGTGCCGTCGATGCGCAGGGTCTTCTCCATGTTCTTCTTCTCCATGGCCCAGACCAGCCCGAAGTACTGGAGGGCGTGGAAGAAGTTCATGATGAAGAAGGCCTCTCCCCAGCTGTTGAAGCCCCAGGCGTAGAGGGAGACCCCGCCGGTGCTGGTGTAGAGGAACACCTTCTGCCACGAGATGGCGTGGCCGTCCCTGTGCAGGCGCCAGTAGCTGTAGAGGTAGTAGAGGAGGTAGACGGCGCCGAGGCCCAAGATGGCGTAGCTGAGGTAGCGCTGGTTGCCCTCCATCCACACCGGGATCTCGCTGAAGAAGTAGACCCCCATCTGCTCGAACTCGGTGAAGTCCTCGAAGTGGTCGAGCATGACCGCGCCGGCGACGATCGGCCCGGCGTAGAGCAGCTGGTTGAGGCCCCAGTCGAGGCTTCGGCCGATCTTGGGGTCGTTGCCGGCCTTGGCGTCGTAGATCCGGCCGAAGCCGAAGGTCTGCATGCCCGAGTGGTAGACGTCCCAAAAGGTCGCCACCACCGAGCCGATGTAGATGACCCAGTTGGAGCTGAGCATGGCCACGTACAGGGCCACGGGGACCAGCAGGAAGCGCAGCTTGTGGCGGGCGAAGATGTCCCTGTTGCCGTGGCTGCGGGCGAACACGAGCACGAGGTGCGCGTGGATGAAGATGCCGATCAGCAGGCCGGCCCAGGTCATCTCCCAGTCCCACCACTGAAAGGCCAGGTCGCTGAAGTCCGTACCCGAGATCGACCAGCCGAGGCCGAGGGCGAGCAGGGGCGGGGCGAGGAAGAACAGCCAGTCGTAGGCGGCGCCGACGATGTAGCCGGGCGCGCGGGCAGGGAGGTCGGCGCTTTGGGGCGGGCCGCTCATGGCGTCGGCAGGGTATCAGAAGGGGTCGACGCCGCTGGCGGTCAGGCTGGGCTGGCGAGCGGGGGAGCGAGGGCGGGGGGACTGGGGGCTCAGTCGGCTCGGCGCTCAGGCGCGGATCGGGGAGCCTGCTCGACGAGGGTGCCGTCGCGGAGCATGGCGTCGCGCCGACTCAGGACGATGTCGAGCTCGTCGGGGACAAATACACGCTGGTCCCAGGGCGGGGCCTCGCGCGGGCGCTTGTTCATGACGCTGCGCGTATAGGTCGAGTGCGGGAGCCCAAAAAAGTGGCCGAGCTCGTGGGCCATGACGACCTTGGACCCGATCTTGGACAGGATGATCCACCGTTTGTCTGTGGCGCTGCGCTGGCGCCAGTGGACCCCACGGATCTGTTCACCCGGAGCGTCGACGTCGTCGAGGCGCGCGACCAAGAAGATGTGGATCTGGCCGCGATCGAAGCGCTCGCGGCCGATCGCGTCGCGCTGCTCGCGGGTGGCCACGTGTTGGAACTCGGCCCCGATCGCGTCGACGGCCTCGATCTGAAAGCCGATCCCGGCGGGGGCGAACAGCTTGAAGGCGTGCTCGAGCTCGGCGTCGAGCCACTCGGGGTCGATCACCGGTCCCTGCGGATGGGTGCCGAGCGCGATATGGAGGTGAAGGCCGAAGCAGTGGGGGCGGTCGGCGGGGCAGGTCGAGCTGCGATCGACGAAGCAGGCGAGGGCGGGCTCGACCTCGGGGTCGAGCACCGCGGGGCACTGCTGGGCCCCGAGCGCGACCGGGAGCAGGAGGAGAGCCGAGAGCAACACCGCGGGGCCAGGGTAGCCGATCGAGATGCTCGCCGAGCGCTCCTGCTGCTGCTGCTGCTCAGGCTCGGGTCGAGAATTGCTCGGCCCCGCTGACGATCGTGTCGACCACCGAGGGATCGGCGAGGGTCGAGATATCGCCGAGTTTGTCGGGCTCGCCCTCGGCGATCTTGCGCAGGATCCGACGCATGCACTTGCCCGAGCGGGTCTTGGGCAGCGCGGGGACGAACTGGATGCGATCGACCCGAGCGTGGGCGCCGATGCCCGTCCGCACGGCTGTATGGGCGCGGGCCTCGATGGCGCTGGGCTCCGCGCTCAGCCCCGGTTGGAGCACGATGTAGGCGTGTACGCCCTGGCCCTTGACCGGGTGTGGGTAGCCGACCACGGCGGCCTCGGCGATCTCGTCGATGGCGACCAGGGCGGCCTCGAACTCGGCCGTGCCCATGCGGTGACCCGAGACGTTGAGGACGTCGTCGACCCGGCCGGTGATCCAGTAGTAGCCGTCGGTGTCCCGCCGGCAGCCGTCGCCGGTGAAGTAGAGGCCCTCGAAGGTGGTGAAGTAGGTCGAGACGTAGCGCTCGTGGTCGTTCCACACGGTCCGGGCCATGCCGGGCCAGGGGTACTGGAGGCACAGGCGGCCGTCGCCGGGTCCGATGAAGGCCCGGCCCTCGGTGTCGACGAGCACGGGCGTGATGCCGGGCAGGGGCAGGGTCGCCGAGCCCGGCTTCTCGGGGGTCGCCGGGGCGATGGGCGTGATGCAGTGGCCCCCGGTCTCGGTCTGCCACCAGGTGTCGACGACGGCGCAGCGGGACTGGCCCACGACCTCGTAGTACCAGCGCCAGGCCACCGGATCGATGGGTTCGCCGACCGTCCCCAGGACCCGCAGGCTCGAGAGGTCGTGCCTGCGGACCGGCTCGGCGCCGTGGGCCGCGAGTGTGCGGATGGCCGTGGGTGCCGTGTAGAACACGGTGATGCGGTGGCGGGCGACCATGTCCCAGTAGCGATCGACGGCCGGGTAGGTCGGGATCGACTCGAACATGACGCTGGTCGCTCCGTTGCACAGGGGCCCGTAGACGATGTAGCTGTGCCCGGTGATCCACCCGACGTCGGCGACACAGGCGAACACGTCGTCCTCGCGCAGGTCGAAGGTGACGGCGTGGGTGTAGGCCGTCCAGGTCAGGTAGCCGGCGCAGGTGTGCACGAGGCCCTTGGGGCGGCCGGTCGAGCCCGAGGTGTAGAGAATGAAGAGCGGGTCCTCGGCGGCGCACACGACCGCCTCGCAGCTGGGGCTCGCCGATGGAACGACCTCGTGCCACCACAGATCCCGGCCCGCGACCATGGCCGTGTCCACGCTCGGATCGCGCTGATACACGAGCACCTTGGTCACGCCTTGCTCGCCGGTCAGGGCCGCGTCGGCGGTCTGCTTGAGGGGGATGTCTCGGCCGCCGCGCTTGCCCACATCTTGGGTGATCAGCACGCTGGCTCCACAGTCCCGGATTCGGTCGCGTAGAGCCTCGGCCGAGAACCCGCCGAACACCACCGAGTGCACGGCGCCCAAGCGCGCACACGCCAACATGGCGATCGCGGCCTCGGGGACCATGCCCATGTAGATGATCGCCCGCTCGCCCTTGTCGAGGCCCATCTCGCGCAGGGCATTGGCGCAGCGGCAGACCGCCTCGTGCAGCTCGCGGTAGGTCAGGCTGCGTGTGTCTCCGGGTTCGTCTCCCTCCCAGAGGATCGCGATCTTGTCGGCGCGGTGCTCGAGGTGGCGGTCGAGGCAGGACTCGGTGATGTTGAGCTCGCCGTCCCCGAACCACGAGATCGGGTTGTCACGGATGTCCCAAAAATCGCCCTCGAGCCCACGCGTGGGCGGTGTCCGCCAGTGCAGGCGCTGTTTGGTCTGCGCCAGCCAGTATCCGCTGGGGTCGGACTCGGCCCGGGCCCAGTGCTCACGGTAGGCGGCCATGTCGGAGATCGGCGAGCTGCTGCCCTCTCGGACTCGGTCGATGACGTCGATCATGTCGGTACGCTCGGCTTCGGTCATGGGCCCGCCAATGGTCGGCGATCAGGGCCCCGGTCTCAACCAAATCCCGGCTCCTGACACAGCGCTGTCAGGAGAGGAGCGGGACCTCGGGGGCTCCTGACACCAGGCTGTCAGGAGGGGGGCACTAGGTTGCCCACATGTCCAAGCTTCAAAACCCCACCAAGCTCTTCCCCATGTTCGTCACCGACGCGCTCGCGCAGACCAAGGCCTTCTATGTCGAGACCTTGGGGTGGACCGCCACCTACGACATGGACGGTTACCTGCAAGTGCGCAGCGCGGACGAGGAGGGCCCTGAGCTGTGTTTCATGTCCCGGGAGGGGCTCCCTCGCTTCGAGGGCAAAGGGGTGATCGTGAGTGTGCCGGTGGCCGACGCCGACGCTCACTTCAAGGCGCTGTGCGCCAAGGGGGTCGAGGCGGTCTCCGAGCCCGCGGTCAAACCCTGGGGGTGGCGCAGCTTCATGGTCGCGGATCCCAACGGCCTGCTGCTCGACTTTTTTCATGTCGCCGAGGCGCCGACGATGCAGCCGACCGGCTGAGCGCGGGGCGGCTCGCGGGCAGAACCGGGTCGGTCGTACACTCCGCTCGCGTGCGCAGGGCCGACCGACTCTTCCAGATCGTCTCGCTGCTTCGTCGGCGTCGCTTCGTCACCGCCGCGTGGCTGGGTGAGCGCCTCGAGGTCAGCGAGCGGACCATCTACCGCGACGTCAAAGACCTGGTTGGATCCGGTGTGCCCATCGAGGGCGAGGCTGGAGTCGGCTATCGCCTGAGCAAGGGTTTCGACCTCCCCCCGATGATGTTCAACGTCGAAGAGATCCAGGCGCTCGTGCTCGGGGCTCGCATGGTCGAGACCTGGGGAGACGACGATCTGCGCATGGCGGCGCGCAGCGTGCTCGACAAGACCGAGGCCGTGCTCCCGCCCAAACAGCGCGGCATGATCGCGGACACGGCCCTCTTCTCCCTGTCTTTTCGTGTGTCCGGGGCCGCCCGGGCGGTGCTCGGGCGAGTCCGTCGGGCCGTCAACGAGCGGCGCAAGCTCGTCCTTTACTATAGCGACGCCCAAGGCCAGCCCAGCGAGCGGATCGTCCGTCCGCTGGGCCTCTACTTTTGGGGGCCGACCTGGTCGCTGGGGGCCTGGTGTGAGCTGCGGGGCGGGTTTCGAAATTTTCGCCTCGACCGTATCGACCAGGTCGAACTCAGCGACGAGCACTTCGAGCATGAGCCGCCCGTGACCCTCGAGGACTACGTTCGAGCGATGGAGGCCGAGGCTGGGGCTGAGAAGACCCGGGCGCCAGTTCCAGAGCCGACTCCGGATTCGAGCGCTTGAACCCCGGGGTAGACCCCGAGGTCGTCGAAAAATTGCGTTTGTGATCGAGTGGGCGGAGGGTGGGTCGATGGACTGGCAGCGCCACATCCGATTGGCCCTGGCGGCCTGCGCTCTGAGCGTGGGTGTCAGCGCGAACGCGAGCGCGGCGAGTCGCGCCCACGTGGTCGAGCGTGGGGATACCCTCTGGGGCCTGGCCCAAGGCAGCGGTTGCAGCGTCGATGACCTGCGCAGACATAACGGCATGGATGGGGATGACGCCCTGGTCGTGGGCCGAACCCTCGATCTCTCCAAGTGTAATAAAGCCACGTCGACGCGCCGAAAGTCCGCTCGTCGGGGGGACGATCGAAGTCGCCGCTACCTCGTCGTCGCCGGCGACAGCCTCGGCAAGATCGCCGCGCGCGAGAACACCAGCGTCGCGGTCTTGCGTGAACTCAACGACATCGAGGGCAGCCTGATCCGGGTCGGCCAGACCCTGCTGCTGTCCGGCAAGGCCCCGCGCAGCATCCGCTTGGTCGACGGACAGAGCCGAGGCCGCCCCGGTCACGGCTGGCTCCACCGTCCGGCCCAGCTCCCACGTAGCGGCGACTACTACCGTCGACGCACGGAGCGGACCTTCGCCAGCGCGCACCTCATCGACCACACCCTCAACGCTGTGGACGCGGCGCGAGCCCAGTTTCCCAAACTGCACCGTCTGGCGATCGGTGACCTCTCGGACGAGGACGGGGGCTCTTTGTCCGGCCACGCCTCCCACCAGTCGGGGCGCGACATCGACATCGGGTTCTATTTTCGGCGCGTGCCGGAGGGGTACCCCGAGGAGTTTGTCGTCGCCACGAAAGACACTCTGCACGCGGATGCGACATGGGCTCTGCTCGAGACTTTTGTGCGCGCTGCGGGCGAGGCCGGCGGCGTCGAGAAGGTGTTCCTGGACTATCAAGTGCAAGGTTGGCTCTACGCGGCGGCCCGCCGAGACGGTTGGTCGAAGCGCAGGCTTCAAGACGTGTTTCAGTACCCGGATGGGCGCTACGCCAAGCACGGCATGGTTCGGCACGAGCCCAACCACGCCGACCATCTGCACGTGCGGGTGGTCTGCCCGCCCCAAGACGAGCACTGCAAGTAGGCTCCCGCCGCAGCAGCGCGAACGACCCGACTGGCAGGTCGACCCGACTGGCTCTGTGCTCACGCGCAGGCTCGAGGGCACCGCTGGTCGGATGAATTGTGCGTGCTAGCTTCCGCGCATGCGCAACTCTTGCCCGCTCGTTTTCAGCTTTGGTCTCCTCTCGCTCGCTGCGTGTGGCGAGACCGGCAACGACGATGGATCCGAGACCTCTGGGCAGACGGAGGACGAAGTCGGCGAATCGATGGGTGCCGACACGGAGTCGGGAGACAGCACGGATACGGCGGAGGGCGAGAGCGGCGAAAGTGAGAGCGGCGAGGGCGAGAGCGGCGAAAGTGAGAGCGGCGAGGGCGAGAGCGGCGAAAGTGAGAGCGAGAGCGGCGAGAGTGAGAGCGGCGAGAGTGAGAGCGGCGAGAGTGAGAGCGGCGAGAGTGAGAGCGGCGAGGGTGAGAGCGGAGAGGACGACACCGACACCGACAGCGGGGGTGACGGTGACCTTCCGCCCTTTGTCGCCGACTGCGAAGACGACCTCGCCAACCCGATCATCGTGACGGTCGGGGGCGACAGCGCTCGCTTCCCGTCCATCGTCGCGGGCTTGGCCGCCGCGAGCAGCGGCTCGACCATCGAGATCTGTCCTGGGTCCTACAGCGACAACATCGTCGTCACCTTCGAGGTCACGCTTCGGGGCGCGGGCCCGGACCTGACCATCATCGATGGGGGTGGCTTCAACTTCGACCTCGGCAACGCCGAGGCCACGGTCGAGAACATGGCCTTCACCAACTCGAACGCGGTGGTCCCCGGCGGCTGGAATATCCAGTCCAGCGGAGCGATCAGCGTGGACGACACCTACGGTGAGCAGGAGACGCTGACGATCCGGGACTGCGAGTTCTACGGCAACAGCGCGGCCTACGGGGCGGCCGTGCACGTCGACGGCTCCAACAACGGGGGCAAGAACCCGGACATCTACATCGAGTCGTGTCTGTTCGAAGACAACGTCGCCACGGGCGAGGGCGGGGCCATCGCAAGCTATGGGCGGGTCCACATCAGCGACTCGATCTTCCTCGACAACGAGGCCCGAACCGGTGGGGCGCTCGCGCTCAGCTACGGGTGCACGAGTCCCAGCGTCTGCGAGATCACGGACACGATCATCCAGCGCAACCACGCCAACGGGACCGGCGAGTACGAGGGGGGTGGCGGGATCTTCGTCGACAACTGCGGCTTCCAGTGCCTCAGTGGCCTGACGGTCACGAGCTCGGACCTCGGCTTCGGGATCCAACAGGAGAACACGGACTACGCGGGCCTGCCCCAAGACGTGGTCATCAACGACGGCGGCTCGCCCTGGCCGGCCTACGGCTGGTATCACAACAACGTCAGCTTCACCTGCTCCGGCGGCACCTGCACGGAGCCCTGATCTTCCCCCGGGCGAGTTCGCGGCCCGGGCGAGTTCGCGGCCCGGGCGAGTTCGCGGCCCGGGCGAGTTCGCGGCCAGGGCGAGTTGCTCAGGGGATGCAGCAGATCGTGTGCGGTTGGAGCTCGAGGACCTCACCGTCGAGCTCGCCGCCGGTCACGGGGCAGCTGGGATCCACCGCATAGGTGAACACCCCGGAGTCCACCGCTTGGGTCGCCGAGACGCAGCTGCCCTCGGTCACCACGCCGCCGTCGAGACCCCCGCAATCCGGCTCGGACTTGAGCTGGATCTGGACATCGCTGCACTCCCCACCCAGGCTGCCGCAGCCACAGGCGGTGCATTCGCGCTCGTCGTCGAAGCCGGTGTAGTCGACGCTGCGCTGTGAGTAAGACGAATTCAGCGGGCACTGGACGTCGCCCTCACGCCAGACGCAGTACCCCGACTGGAACGGCAGGTCGGGCTCGGGCACGCAGACCGAGCCCGACGTACAGCCCCCGAGGTCGGTCGCGCCCGCACAGACCAATGTCCGCGATTCGTATTCGGGTGCGGGTAAGTCGGGTTCGCCGCTGGGTTGGCAAGGGGTGCCGGTGACGCCGAGCTCGTCGAGGTTCAAGGTCCAGTACCGAGTAGCGAAGAACTCACCGCCGAAGTCGAGGCACATGTCCGAGGGGAACATCAGCTGAGCGGGATCGCCACAGGCTGCGTCCGGTCCGTGATACTCGAGGCGCACGCCGCCGCAGCCCACGTCCGCCGGTGGGTCGCAGGCACAGCCGCAATCGGCGGGGGGAATCTCGAGCGCAGAGGCGCCCTCGAAACCAATCTGAAGCGCGCCGGGGCAGGCGGGCGCGGGTGTCGTGGCGGGGCCTTCGTAGCGCAACGAGGGCCCCGCCCAGCCCTCGACGGACTCGACGCAGATGTGCTCGTCGGCTGGGCATCCCTCGGAGCCGGAGTCCGAGTCGGAGCCCGAGCCTGTGTCGATCTCTGTATCCGTATCGATGTCCGTGTCCGTGTCGGCCGTATCGCTGTCGGTGTCGGTGGTCGACGACGGGTCCTCGAAACAACCCGAGGTGACAGCCGAGAAGCCGAGAGCTGTCGCCAAGACGAGCGTGCGAGGAGCTTGCATCCTGGAACCCTACGGGGGGTCCGGGCCTCCCCGCAACAGGACACAGCTGGGGTCAGTCCGCAAACAGGCCGCGGCAGGCTGCGACCAGGGACTCGACCCGCTGCGGATCGACGGGGTTGCGGACCAGGCCGTCGCGCTTGAGCCAGCTGCCGACCACGGCGGCGTCGGCCAGGGGCAGGAGCTGGCCCGCGTTGTCCGGGCAGAGCCCGGATCCGATCCACACGGGCTTGGCACCGGCCGCCCCCCGGACCTGCTCGAGGAGCGCGCGGTCGACGGGTTGTCCGGTCCCCGTACCCGTCACGATCACCGCGTCCGCCAGGCCCCGGTCGAGGCAGTCGTGGGTCGCGCTCGCCGGGTCCAGAGGCGCGAGCGGGGTCGCGTGTTTGACCAGCACATCGGCGGCGATGGCCACGCTTTGGTCCGCGCCGAGCTCTCGGCGGTAGCGGAGGCTGGCCGCGGCCTCACCCTCGATCACGCCCTGGTCGGTCAGGTAGGCCCCGCTGTGGACGTTGACACGGATGAAGTCGATGCCGCAGGCCGCCGCGATGCCGAGCGCCGTGTGGGCGTCGTTGCGCAGGCAGTTCACACCCACGGGCACGCCGAGCTCGCTGCAGGCCCGGCATACCAGCGCCAAGGCGGCGGCCTGGTGCGGCGGGATCCGGTTGGCGGCGTCGCCTTTGACGAAGGGCGCAGAGCCGAAGTTCTCGACGATCAGGGCGTCGACCCCACCGCGGACGAGGGCCTCGGCGTCGCTGCGGGCGAGGGCGTAGGCGGGGCCGAAGTCTGCCCCGGCCGGCGAGGCGGGGTCGCCCGGCAGGGGGAGCAGGTGAACGACACCGATCAGGCCGCGGGGGAGCACGCGGGCAGGCTGCCACAGCGGGAGCGGCGGTCAATCCGAGGGCTGTTTCGGGCCTCGGGTCGGCTCGCGCGGGGTCGGGGGAGCCGAGCGGCGGACTGCGGCGGCTCCCCCAGCCGGTGACTTTGCTCGCCTCTCGCGTCGCCGTGACCGGGCCCCGTGATCCTCGACACAGCTGGCGCGTCGTGGGGCTGCGAGGGGAGGAAGTCGGCTTCATCACCTGCCCCGACCCAGGTAGCGTAGCCGTGGCCCAGCCGATCCGAGCGCCGAGCCAGAACCGAGAGACCGCCATGTCCCAGCCCCGCACGATCTTCGAGAAGTCCGCCGCTTTGCAAACCACCGAGCGGACCGTGAACCTGCCGCCCCGCCTCGAGGGCGGTCTGCCCGTGTTGGGGCACGGCCTGGCCTTCAACAAGAACCCGGTCGCGCTGATGACCAAAGCTCGCGAACTGCACGGGGATCTGTGCACGATCGCCCTGCCGGCCACCGACGGCATCATCATGACCGGGGTCAAGGCCCAGGAGAAGTTCTTCCGCATGAGCGACGAGGACATCAGCCAGGCCGAGGCCTACCGCCTGATGACGCCGATCTTCGGCAAGGGTCTGGCCTACGACGCGCCCCAGCCGATCATGCGTGAGCAGCTGGGGTTCTTTCACGATGCTCTGCGTGAGACCCGGATGCGCTCCTACGCCATGGGCTTCATCGAGGAGGCCGAGAACTACTTTGGGGCCTGGGACGACGACGGCACCGTCGACATGTACGACGTGGGCAACTCGCTCACCATCTACACCTCGAGCCGCTCCCTGCTGGGCAAGCAGTTCCGCGACCAGCTCTCGGGCGAGTTCGCCAAGCTCTACCAGGACATGGAGGGGGCCCTGAGCCCGCTCGCGTTCATGGCCCCGAACCTACCGATTCCGGCCCACCGCCGTCGGGACCGGGCTCGGGTGCGCATGGTCGAGCTGATCACGGACATCGTCGAGCACCGGCGCACATCGGGCTACGAGGGCGACGACATGCTCCAGAGCCTCATGGACGCGAGCTACAAAGACGGCCGCAAGCTCAGCGAAGACGAGATCACCGGCCTCCTGCTCACGATCATGTTCGCCGGTCACCACACCAGCGGCGTCACCTTCTCGTGGATGGGCATCCTGCTCGCGCAGAACCCGGCCTGGGCCGCAGAGCTGCTGGCCGAGCAAAACGCCCTGCTCGGCGACCGCAGCGACCTGACCCTCGAAGACCTGCGCGCCATGCCCAAGCTCGAGGCCACGGTCAAAGAGACCCTGCGCATGTACCCGCCGATCATCGTCATGATGCGCAAGGTCATCAACGACTTCAGCTTCGGGGGCTACGACATCCCCCACGGCAGCATGGTCTTCGCCTCGCCCGCCGTCTCCCACTACATCGAAGATATCTTCCCCAACCCCACCGTCTTCGACCCGACCCGCTTCTTGGCGCCCACCAACGCCGACAAGAAGAACCCCATGGGCTGGATCCCGTTCGGGGCCGGGCGCCACCGCTGCATGGGCATCGTCTTCGCCCAGCTCCAGCTGCGCGCGCTGTGGAGCCACCTCCTGCGCAACTTCGAGTTCGAGACCGTGCCCGGCGACATCTACGAGCCCGACTACTCGCGCCTCCTGGTCGGTCCGCGCCACCCCTGCCGCCTGCGCTTTCGCCGACGCCGGGACAAGCGCTCGTTCGCGGCCGCCTGAGCGAACCTTACGACCCTGTCGTGGGCTGCTAAGCTCGCCGCGATGCAGCTCGCACCCGGGGCCTGGTGCCTCAACCTCGAGACCCCCACGCTGCCGCCGGCGACCGCGACCAACACCTTGGTCCTCGGCACCGATCGCCTCTTGGTGGTCGAGCCGGCCACCCCCCACGCCCGGGAGCAGGCTCGCCTCGACGCGCTCTTGGACGAACTCCAGGCCGAGGGCAGGCGCCCCTACGCCCTCGCTCTGACCCACCATCACGTCGATCACATCGGCTACGCCCGGGCGCTCGCGGATCGCTTGGGGGTCCCGATCTACGCCCACGCCCAGACCGCCGCGCGCCTCGACTTCGAGGTCGAGAGCATCGACGAGGGCTGGCGCTGCGACCTGGGTGGGGGCCAGGTCGTCGAGGCCCTGTTCACGCCTGGGCACGCGCCCGGGCACCTCGTGTTCTGGGAGCACGCCACGGCCGTCGCTCATGTCGGTGATCTGGTCGCTGGGGAGGGCTCGATCTTGATCGACGCGAGCGACGGGGGCGACATGTCGGCCTACCTCGACTCGCTGCGCCGCATGCTCGCGCGCTGCCGGGGGCCCGCCGGTGAGCTTCGGGCGACCCCGGGCGACGCGGATTGTGATGCATTGCTCGATCGGGCCTCCGACGCCGGTGTGGACAGGCGCGGGAGTGCTCGCCCAGGCCCGCGATTCGTCGCTGCCCACGGGCCCGTGATCGAGGACCCGGTGGCTCTGCTCGACGGCTATATTCGACATCGCCTGGACCGTGAGGCCAAGGTCCGCTCGGCTGTGGCCGAGGGCGGGGCGCGGGCGTTTCAGCAGATCTTGGCCTCGGCCTACGCCGACACCCCCGAGGTGCTGTGGCCGTTCGCGGCCATGGCCCTCGAGGCGCACCTGCGCAAGCTGGTCGCGGATGGGGTGTTGGTCTCGGTCGCGGGCGGCTACGGGTTGGGTCCGGGGCCGGGCTGAGGCAGCGCTCGCGCTTTTGGGCTCGACTGGTCTCCCGGGTCCGGAGTCATCGGACTTGGGGGACGCCGACGCCGATGGAGTGCGGCGAGGCCCGAGAGCAGCAGACAAGCGGGGGCCGGGCTGGGAGCCGTCTCGCGGGTCGAACAGGTGCAGCCATCCTTGGGCAGGGATGTCGCCGGCTCGGGGTGGCCGACGCGCTTCACGTTCTCGATGCGCTTCGCATTCACTGGGGGCTCCGGAGCGTCTTGGGTCGTGCCCGAATCGCGCGGAGGGACGCCCGGCGCGGCCTCCGACTCTGGCTGGAGCTTCCACTGCCCCGGGCTGAGGAGCGCGAGCTCGAGCTCGGCCGAGTCTTCACAGGCGCTGGCCTCGTAGGCTCCGCGGAGGCCCTTTGGGCTCTTCGTGAGCACCATGTCGTCGATCAGGCAAAAGTACCAGTCCGGCTCGGGGTGGGACTCCACGAAGTGGGTGTCGTGCAGCGTCAGGGTCTGCCCTGACGGGTCCCAGCTGCCCTCGCTCGCGCGCACGCTCCAACCGCTGACGAGGCTGGAGGTCTGGACCTTCGCAGTCACCCCGCGAGGGCCCGCGCAGACCAAGAGCTCGAAGCGCTGGGTGGGATCGTTGGCGCCGAGGGTCTTGCCTCGGTAGTGGTCGCAGCCGGCCTCGTCGGGGAGGGGAGCTGGACGGGCTACGCTGGCGTCTGCGGGTGAGGGGGCGGCGAGGATGGTGATGGCCGCGAGGATGGCACCAGCGACGACGCCGGGGAAAACTGGGATGGGGCTCGACTTGGTGGGCCTGGGAAATTTCGTCACCGCGGGTAGAGTATCGGATCCCGGGCGCTCTAACCGCCAACGAGGCTGGGCCTTGGATCTTCGGTTACCCGACAGTCGAAGTGGTGCCAACGGGACAGGTCATCAGTCTCCGAGCGAAGGGCCGTCGTAGTTGGGAACCCCATTGAGATATTACCATAAATAGTAGTTTCCCCTCAGTCAATCTTGACTGAGGGGAAATGGTGCTAGTATTGAGGTGGACTCCAGAGGCAGCTGGCAGTCGGGTCCTTCTGCCTCTTAATCCTGACGAGGAGCCGCTTGGGCGGGGCCCCGGTAGTGTCGTGCCAGGTTACCCATGGGTAGTCCTCGCAGCTTGGAGGAAGGTCGCTGGGGTAGTCTGGGGGATGAATCGTGATGGAGAGGTTCGTTCCGTCATTTTTCCACTTCATCCCGCCCTGCTTTGCGTCGGGGTGAAGTGTTTCATTGAAGTACTCGAGGCCCGATATGCAGGTCGTGGTGGTACACAGCATGCGGATAACGATGTCGTCCATCGCGTCTCTGTTGTATGTAAATTCGATATACCAGACGTTCTTTATGGTGTTGTTGGTCGGATCGTTCCATAGGATGTTCGCGTTCGAGTCGGTGAATAGAATTCCGTCGATTCGAGGGCCGGTCCCCTCGATTGGTGTGTGGTTGGCGCCGGGTTCGAAGTGAATGATGTAGCTGATGTTGGTATTGACTGACATCGGTTGTCTTTCTGATCGTGAAGTCTAAGGTCGACTGCGGCTTGTCCTTCGACGAGAGGTGTGATTCTTGATATCGGTGTGAATTCAGGAGGCTTACTTGAACGTGGGAATTTAAAGCATTTCTCAGCTCTGGAGTGGTTTCCTGTTAGCACATGGCCGGACAGTACACCCATCAGTTCTCCCTTGGTGTTGAAGAGTCCTCCTCCAGAGCTTCCGGGCGCGATGACTATGGAGATCGGAAGCTTGTCATTATTGCCGACCTTCTTAACCGTGCTGAAGTCCGTTATCGTGAGGGGGAGGCCAGCGGCATGGGAGACCAACTGTAGTTCTGTGCCCTTCTCTATCTTGTCACTGGAGACGGCCGCCGCCTGGATAGTTGTTAGATCAAATGAGGGCCTAAATGAGAGATCGAGCAATGCCCAGTCCTCGGTATTGCTTTGTCGAGAGAGAGAGGCGTGGGGGGTGGCAATGGCGGTGTGAGAATTTTGAAACGTGATTTCACCTGTGTTGGAATCGACTTTGTCCTGGCCTGAAAACCTGTTGAAGACCACGAGGTACTCGTGACTGCTTTTGATGCAGTGCGCGGCAGTCAACACCATCGGCTGCGGGCCGACGGTCACGATCGTTCCAGAGCATGTGGAATTTGAACGTCTCGGAGAAATGTACTCATTGTTGAACTCTCTCCAGAACCAGTGGCATTTCGGCTTGCTCTGGCGCATGAGGCTCTTGAATAGCGAGGCGTTGGCCGTGAACTTGTCACCGTCAGACCCATGGTATTGGCCAGGCATGAATAGTTGAACATGTGGAGAAAGGAGACTGTCAGGCGGGCAGGGGGAATCTCGGGGCGGTGTCTGTTCCTCCCTGGAGGAGAGGGGACGCGACGGCCCTGCTATCGTTTCGATCCCGATCTCTTGTCCGAGCTGGGGGGCGCGAATCGGTGCGCAGCTAGAAAGTAGGATGATAAGGAGGTGTACGCTGTATTTGTGGGTACGTGATTGGATGGGCATTGTCCTCAGTTCGGCTATATTGCTATAACTCAATCATCATGCTCGCAATTTCATATCCAGATAGAGACATACCCGCCTCCTTCAGCAACACCCGAGACCGTCGCTCGAGCACCGCCGCCTGGGGGTCCGCAGGATCCAAGGCCCGCCGCGCCCGCGCGCTCAGGGCGTCGATCTCCCCAGCCGTCGCCGGGTTCGTGGCCTCGTGCAGGCGCGGGTCTCTACGCAGCACCTCGAGATCCGCGAGCGCGCTGCGAACCTCACCGCGTCTGAGGCGGATCTCGGTCAGACCAACCTCGGCCTGGAGCACGATCTCAGGGTCGTCCGAGCCCAAGGCCTGCTCGAAGAGCGGAGCGGCGTCGTGATAGCGGCCCAGCCGACAGGCGATCCAGCCGAGGTTGAGCGCCAGGTTCTCCGCTTCGCCGGGGCCGAGGTGTGAAGGTTGGCCGGCGAGGCGCTCGGCAAACAAGAACGAGTCGTGCAGGTTCCACTGCTGAAAGCTGAGCCACGAGGCGTCGCGCAGGGCGTTGGCGTGGGTCGCGTTCGGGCCGGGGGCGGGATCGTGGACTCGCGCTGCGGCGGCGGCGAAGATCAGCGCCCTCCCGGGTTGGCCGAGCAGGCTGTAGACCTGGCTGAGGGCGGTCCGGTGCGCGGCGAGCCCGAGCGAGTCCGGCCCGAGCAGGGCCTCGAGGTCGGCGAGTCTGGGCTCGAGAAGGTCCCGGGCGCGCTCGAGCAGTTCTTGTGCGAGCTCGGCGGGTGTGTCCTCGACCTGGGCGAGGTCGAGGAGGGTGAGGCTGATGTTGAACTCGACGCGGACGACGTCCGGATGGTGCTCACCGAGCCGCAGACGTCGGCTCTCGAGCAGGCGCTCGTAGAGTCGGAGGGCCCGGCGGTGCTCGCCTCGCTCCGCGATGGCGGTGGCCAAGCGATGCTCGCGGCGTTCGACGGTGAGCGGGTCGAGGGCGGTCTCGATGCTGCGCTCGAGGGCCGCCTCGGCCTGACCGTAGTCGCCGCGGGCGAAGGCGATGTCAGCGTCGAGGGCGTAGACCTGGGAGCGCCGGTCTGGGGAGAGGGCGGCGAAGCTGGCCTCGGCGCGGTCGCGCCAGCGCTGTCCGGTCTCGGGATCCCCGAGCAGGTCGATGTGGACCTCGGCCAGTCGGCTGCGCAGGTCGAAGAGCAGGGCGTCGTCGTGACTCGAGAGGGCCTCGAGGTAGGCGCGACGAAGGCTGCGCTCGGCGTCGGGGCCCTGGAGCAGGGCCTGTGCGACGCGGCCGTCCAAGGCCAGGGCGGCGCTGATCATCGGGCTGAACTCGAGCGCTTCGGCCTCGTCGATGAGCACCCTCGAGAGCGTCCTCGCCTCTGCGTAGTGACCCTCGGCGAGGTGCATCTGGGCGTCGTCGAGGCGTTGCTCGAGCACCCGAGCGTCGCCGGTGAACCACCCGGGAGGGGCCCGCCCCGGCTGGACCTCCAGGCAGTCGAGGGGATCGCCGAGCACCGCGAGCAGGTGGTCCAGGCGCTTGAAGCTGGCGATGTCTCCCTCATCGAGGTGTGTGAGCAGGGTGGCGACCCGGCGCAGGTGGTGCCCGAGGCAGGCCTCGGCGGCGAGTGACGAGCTGCGGAGCTCTGCGGCGGTGGCCCCGTCGGCACCCTCGTCGTTTGCCACGGCTCGGCAGGCTTGAAGCGAGGCGTGGCGCCAAGCCGCGCGCTGGCTGGCCCGCGCCGCGCTCAAGCGTCGGCCGACACCGGCGCCCCAGGTGGGCGCCAGGGACTGGGCGCGCCTGGCGATGTCGAGGGTGTGGGCCTCGCTCCAGACCTCGTCGAAGCCCGCGCTCGGATCGCCGCAGCTAGCGGGCCCGCCGTCCATGGCCACGATGCCCGTCAGGGCGCCGACGAGGGAGCCGCCCACGAGCAGGCCGAGGGCCATGAACCACTGACGCCGGGGCCGGCGGTCGAGGGTCTGGAGCAGATCTTCGAGTGTCGGCCAGCGCTTGGAAGGATCGAGCTCGAGGCCGCGCAGGAGGGCGCGGCGCAGCCACGCTGGGGACACGGATCCGGCGGGTGTGGGCAGGCTGGGCAGGTCGGCCCCGCCGGCCTCGGCCAGCTGTCTGGGCTGAAAAGGTCGCGTCCCCGCGAGCGCCTCCCACAGCGACACACAAAACGAGAATTGGTCGCTGCGGGCGTCCGCGGGGGACCCCGCGATGAGCTCGGGGGCGATATAGCCGGGGCTCCCCGCGACCCGGGTCGCGGCAGGCGGGGTGGCGTTTGTGGGTTCGTGGTCTCCCTGGGAAGAGACGGTGTCGCCGGGCTCCAGCGAGGGATCGATGGCGAGCCCAAAGTCGACGACCCTAACCCGTCTGTCTGTGCCCACGAGCACATTGGTCGGCTTGAAGTCGCGGTGGACGACCCCCTGCGCGTGGGCAGCGGCCAGCCCTGCGCCGGCTTGTCGGTAGGCGTCCAGGAGCTCCCCGCGGCGGCGCTCGGGCTGGGTCTGCCAGTGTTGGAGGGTCTGACCATCCACAAACTCCATCGCAATGTAGACGTCGCCACCTTCCTCCCCGACCTCGAATACCCCGACCACGTTGGGGTGGGAGAGCTTGGCGAGGGTCTTGGCCTCGGCGACGAGGCGCTGGTGGGCGGCGCTCGACATCGCGCGCCGGCGGACCAGCTTGAGTGCCACGACTCGGCCGAGGCGAGGGTCGCGGGCGGCGTAGACCACCCCCATCCCCCCCGCGCCGACCCGGCGCAGGATCTCGTAGTGGGCGACCTGTTTGATCGTGGAGGCCTCTCTGGCCCCCGTGTCACCAAAGATGCGCCTCGCTATGCGGCCCTCCATGCCAGTGTCCAGCGTCGACTCCGGCTCGGGAATCTCGAAGGAGGGGGTGTTGTGGGTGTTGTCGGCCACGGGGTTGGGTATGGGTAGACGACCCACATTTGTTGTGTCCGCTCAGCGGGATGATCAATTCAATTTTTTGATCGTCAGTTTGACCATCGGTTTGATCATCGGTTTCGACGACCGGTTTGACGACCGGTCTTGATCATCAGTTGATCACCGACTTTGAAGCCCGATGATGATACCGTGTCTCAATGCGCTCAGACGAGGAGCTTTTGGATGCCTGGCGAAGAGGTGATGCTCAGGCTGGCAATCAGCTATTTTCGCGTCACTTCAAGACCGTCCAGCGCTTCTTTCTCAACAAGACCAGCGGCGAGGTCGAAGATCTGGTCCAACAGACCTTCGAGGCTTGCACGAGCGGTCGAGATCGCTACGAGGGGCGGGCCCCCTTCAAGGTCTACCTGCTGAGAATCGCTCGCAACCTGCTCTACAGGCACTGGGAGGCCCGGAACAAGCGTCGGGCGGAGGACATCGATCAGCTCTCGCTCGCGGACCTGGGCGCGGGCCCGTCGACGGCGCTGGCTAGAGACGAAGCCCACCGGCGGCTCGTGGATGCGCTGCGCCAGATCCCGCTCGGGCAGCAGGAGATCCTCGAGCTCTACTATTGGGAGGAGCTCTCGGGGCGCCAGCTCGCCCAGGTCCTGGGTGTGTCCGAGAACACTGCGCGCAGCCGCCTGCGTCGAGCCAAGTTGACCCTGGCGGACGCGCTGCATCGAATCGAGGACGAGGCTCGGGTCCCCTGGACCCCAGATGTGGAGTTGGAGGCGCGCGCACGGGCAATCCAAGAGGTCGGGGTTTTGGTCGAGAGCGCTCAGGGAAGTTAGGAATTTAGATGCGCCTATCCGCATCCACTCCGGAGGCGGCGGACATGCAGGGTCATGAAACACAAGCTCTTGTCAGGTCGCCGCCCCCTGTTCGCCGCTGCGTTGGCGGCGACCTTCATCACGGTCACCAGCCTCTGCGCGTGCATCGACGAGTTCGACGAGGTCGAGGACGAGCTCGGTCTCGAAGACGATGCGTTCCGGGCAAAACCAAAGGGTGGCACCTGCATCACGCCGCCCTCGGGGATGCGTCTTTGGCACAGCTACGACGAGTCGACGGGGCCCACGGCCTTCGACTACAGCTTCGCACCGGGGGCCGCCCACGGGACCCACGTCGCCGTGACCCCAGGGGTCGCGGGCGAGGTCGCCAGCGCGCTCGAGTTCAACGGCAGCACGTCCGCGGTGATCGTCCCCGATGAGCCGGTCCTCGATCTGGATCAGAGCAGCTTCGCGGTCGATTTTTGGATCCGCCCCAACGTGGGGGAGCAGCGGGCGATGCTCCTGCGCAAGGGGATTCAGAGCGCGCTGCCCTCTGGAGCCGGTCAGTTGGATGAGGGCTTTCAGATCAGCTGGAACGGAACCGCGGTGTTCGTGACTCTGGCCAGCGCGGGGGCTTCCACAATTCGCCAGATCGGTGGGGTCAACTCGATCACCCCGGGTCAGTGGAACTTCGTTGCGATCAACGTCGACCGGGTCGCCGAGACGGCCCAGCTGTGGATCAACGGGGTAGACAATGGGCTGCTCTCGATGCCCAACCCAGGCTCGATCACTACAAGCGCGGACCTCGTGATCGGGGACAACGGTATCCACGCGACGGACTGGAGCTTCGACGGGAGCCTGGATGAGCTCGAGCTCTTTGGTCGTGTGCTCACGGTCGCCGAGGTCGCGGCCCTCTACATCGCGGGACCGAACGGGAAGTGCAAGACCTGCCCGCCCGAGAGCGAGACGGTGAACTACGCCTCGACGGACCCGGAGGCCTGCGCGGGCGGGGATATCCCCGCCGTCTTGTGTAGCCCGTCTATGGGGTGGCAGTCCTTCGACAACCACTGTGGCTGTGGTTGCATCCAGGTCTCCGGCGGCGGCCAACAGTAGCGGAGGGACCCTGCGTGGGAGTCCCGCTTGTGCGGGATTCCCACTTGCGCAGGAACAATTCGTTGATCATCGCGCCCGATCCCGCTCGGGCGGACATCCAGGTGCATGAACGAATTACAGCGATTCAGGTCCAGGTCCAGACGCCGCTCGAGGCGTCGCTCGCAGCCGATGGTAGCGACCTTGTTCGGGTTGGCGTTCGCGGTCGTGGCCACGGTCTGCGCGTGCACGGAGACCGTGGATGAAGATGAGCTCAGCCTGGAGGCGGACATGCTCCGGGCCTCTGCCCAGGTGGGAGCTTGCGTGACGCCGCCCGCGGGCATGGTGTTGTGGCACAGCTACGATGAGACCAGTGGCCCGACGGCCCTCGACCACAGTTTTGGTGCAGGGGCGGCCCACGGTGTGCACGTCAATGTGACACCGGGGCTCGCCGGCCAGGTCGCGCTTGCGCTGGGCTTCAACGGGGCGACATCCGGCATCCGGGTCCCAGATGATCCGGTGCTGGATTTCGGCGAGCACAGTTTTGCGGTTGATTTTTGGATCTACCCGGCGGTCGGAGAGCAGCAGGCGGTGATCTTGAGTAAGGGCACCCAGGGCGGGTCGCACTGGACGATGCTGCAGGGCCTCCAGATCACCTGGGACGGCGCGTTCTTGAACGTGACGCTGGCCAACAATGGGAACTCGTCGATCGCGTTCACCAATGGGCCGGGGCTGATCGTGCCCGGGCAGTGGAATTTCGTCGCTATCAATGTAGACCGGGACCAAGAGATGGCCCAGACCTTCGTCAACGGGGTGGACAACGGGATGTTCCCGCTGCCCGACCCAGGCTCGATCAGTACCAGCGCGGACCTTCTGATCGGCGACCGGGGGACCTTGGCGTTCACCTGGACCCTCGATGGCCGCCTCGATGAGTTCGAGATCTTCAAGCGTACACTGACCGTCGCCGAGATCGGGGCGCTGTACAGCGCGGGTCCCGACGGCAAGTGTAAGAGTTGTCCACCCGCGAGTAGTGTGATCAATTATTCCTCGACGGACCCTCAAGCCTGCGCGCAAGTGGACACTCCCGTGGTCGACTGTGAACCGTCGGAAGGTTGGCACAGATTCGACAATAATTGTGGGTGTGGGTGTATCAAGGTGGCCGGTGACGGCATGCAATAGAAAGTCGATGAGAAGGGGGGGGAGAAAAAATCTCGATCTGTCCCCTGGAACGGCCTGTTATGGGAGACAGGAAGTGTTCTCGGTCGGGGTCTTCGCCTCTGAGGTGGGAATATTTTGTATCTTTACAATCGCAACAAATATTCGCCTCGAAGCTCACCATGGTTCATGATCGAGCCGCGCCTTGGGGTGACTCCATAGTTGTGAGCGCAATGATGGAAGCGAGCGCGGGGCCCAGTAGATCGGGGCGGGCCGCGGGCAGGGGGCGCAGCGCCCCAGATACGGCCGCCTTCGAGGCGCTGTATCGGGACCACCACGCGTTTTTGTGGCGCTGTGCCCTGCGCCTCGGGGTCGCCGAGGCCCACGTCGCAGACGTCTTGCAGGAGACCTTCCTGATCGCCTATCGCAAGTTCGAGGACTACGATGGTCGCTGCCGGGAGAGCACCTGGCTGTTCGGTCTCCTGCGCAATGTCGCGCGTAATTTCGCCCGTGGGGAGCGGAGACGGCGAGAGCGCTATGCGGCCTTTGGCGCGCTCCATCGAGATCTACACTCCCAGCCGGAGGGGGCCACAGAGTTGCTCGCCGCCCGGCTGCTCTGCGATTTTTTGGGGACTCTGGAGGCGGCGCGGCGGGAGCTGTTTGTGCTCGTCGAGTGCGAGGGGATGTCGGGCCGGGAGGCGGCCCGGGCCCTCGAGCTCAACTCGAACACGGCGAAGGTCTGGCTGCGCTGTGCTCGGCGCGAGTTCGAGACCTACTTTGCGAGTGAGGCCCACAGCGCGAGCTTGGCTTCGGTGGGGGGGCCGGGAGCCCTGCGCAGATGCAGGCGGGGGCTCGAGCCCCCTGCGGACGCCCAGCGTCGCGGTTGGCCGCTGCTGGTCACCGGTCTGGGCGCCCACGGCATGGTCGGCGTGGGTGCGGGGAGCGGGGCGGGAGTTGGTCTGCTGAGCGCCCTGGGTGGGAAACTGGCGGTCTTCGCTGGGGGTCTGTTGATGGTCGGGGCGGTGGCCCTGGGTTCGGTCTTGTCGTCTCCCAACGAGGGCGAGGGCGAGGCTCGAGCACCGAGCGTGGAACAGGCTGGAGCGATGCGGGCTCGGGGGCGCAGGGTTCCGGGTGGCCAGTGGGTTCCGGGGGTTCCAGGGGCAGCCGACGAGGTCGAGGCAGAGCGACCGGGCGAGCTGGATTCGACGGGTCCGGCGATCGTCGTGCAGGCGGGTCGAGCCGAAACCCGGGCGTCCAGGGGGTCGGTGCAGGCGGGTCGCCCGAGCGCTTCACAGGACGATCCGACCGAGGACCTGGGCGCGCTCAGGGCGGCCCGGCGCTCACTGATCGCCGGGCGACCCGAGGCGGCCCTCGCCCAACTCACCCAGGCGGAGCTCGGCCGGCGGGTCCCGGCGCTGGCGATCGCCATCGAGGTGGGGGCGCTGTGTCAACTCGACGATCGGGACGGCGCGCGGACGGCCGCGGATCGCTTTCGGGCTGCACACCCGAGCGAGCCGATCTCCGATCGATTGGTGGGGCTGTGTTGGGAGCTGTGAGCGGGACTCGGGTGTGGATGGTCGCTGTCGCTGTCGTCGGTCTGCTCGAGGGTTGCATCCTGGACACGACCTACGTCGACGTCGCGGGGGCGGGGGATTCGGAGAGCGTCGGCGCGAGCGCTGGGACGACGGCCGAGACGGGCTCGGGTGGGGTCGACGGGATGGACTCGGTGGGCGATGGGACCGACAGCGGGACCGACGACGTGGGTACGGATGGGGCGGACAGCGGGGGTACGGACGACGGCGCGGGTACGGACGGGACCGACGGCGCGGGTACGGACGGGACCGACGGCGCGGGTGCGGACGACGGTGGGGGTACGGACAACGGTGGGGACTCGGACGGCGGGGACTCGGACGGCGGGGACTCGGATACGGGAGAGATGGCCCTGCCCTGTGTGCCGCCGTTTACCGGTCTTCATCTCTGGCACCGCTACGACGAGCTCATCGCGGGCTACTACCCCGACCACGCGCCGTCCTCGTCGGCGGGCCACGGCCTCGACGAGGGGACCACCCCGAGCGCGGGGTGGGTCGGTGATGGAGCCCAGTTCTCGGGCAGCGCCGTGGTCAGGGTCGGAACCTCGAGCATCCTCAACCCGACGGTCAACAGCTTCTCGGTGTCGATGTGGGTCCGGGTGGATCCAGACGAAGACGACGCGGTGCTCGTGAACAAGGCCACGCTCGACCTCGGGGTGCCGGACCCGGCGCTCCTCGATCGGGGCTGGATCTTGAGCTGGTCCGCGGGCCTGCTGAGTTTTCACATGTCCGATGGCCCGAGCACGGTCGTGGCGACCGCGGACGGGCTGTTCCTCGACCCCGGCGCGTGGCGATTCGTGGTCGTGGTCGTCGACCGCCCGCTCGGGGAGATCCGCTTCGCCGTGGACGACCAGTGGTCGGCGCCCCAGCCCTTCGCCGCCGGGATCGACGTGGGCACGAGCGCGCCCCTGCGGATCGGTGGGTTCGCCGAGACGGGTGCCTGGGGCCTCGAGGGGGAACTCGACGAGCTCCAGCTGTGGGCCAAGGTGACGCCCGAGGCGGAGGTCAGCGCCCAGTTCTTCGCGGGTGCCAGCGGCCTGTGTTTCAGCTGCCCGGAGGAGGGGGACCCGGACTACATGTGGGCCTCCCAGGACCCGGAGGCGTGCATCCTCGACCTGGCCCCGGCCATCGACTGCCCACAGGACCAGGGGTGGACCGGGTTCGAGAACATCTGTGGCTGCGGCTGCCACAAGACGGGCTTCGGTGGCGAGTGAGCGCGCTGTTCGTGGCAGTGCTGACGGCGATCGTGAGTCTGGGTCCCTACGAGGTCCCACCCGAGTGCCCGAGCGCGGAGAGCTTCGCCCGGGAGCTCGAGGGGCTCTCGGTGGGGCCGTCTGGGGAGGGGGTCTCGGTTCGGGTCGACAAACGAGCGGGTCGCTACGAGGCCCGGCTGCGCTTTGGCGACGATTCGGGGGCCGTGAATACCCAGGACCACGACTGCGGGGCGGCCCTGCGCTCGCTGGCGCTGCTTGGGGCGATCGCCCTCGATCCCTTTGCGGAGGACCTGTTCGCGCGCAGCTCCCCGTCGCAGATCGGGTTCAGGCAGGAGGGACCGGCGGAGACCGAAACTGGGGAAGAGGAGCAAGTCGAGGCCGAGGGGGAGCAGGGGGAGAGGACAACGGAGCGGGGGCGACTGACCCGGACCAGGGAGGAGCGGGAAGAGCGGGAAGAGTGGGGAGAGAGAGAATCCGAGCGGGAGGAGCAGGCAGAGACCACGCTGAAGCTCGACGGACGAGGGAGGACGCGTGAGGTCGAGCGCCCGGGAGAGGCGGGACCCGAACAGCCTCGGGCCGAGCAGCGCAGGGCTCCCTGGCGCGGGCGGGCCGGGTTTGGGGGCCTGGCTGGGGTCGACTTCCAGTATGCGCCCGGCCTGTTTCCCGCCGACGCCACCGCGCCGCTCGGGGGCTTCGGAGCGCGGGCGAGGCTGGGCCTGACCCGCCCTTGGCTCCGGTCCCAGCTCCTCGCCACGGTCGTCGCTGGTCGGTTTCGAGATCCCACGGGGATCGGCGGGGCGAACCTCGTGGCGTGGGCCGGCGGGGTCGAGGTCTGCGCGCTGCCGGCATGGCGGGCGCTCGAGTTTCCGGTCTGCGGGAGCGTGTTCGCGGGGGCCATGCACGCGCGCGGTATCGGGGTGAACGAGCCCCAGCGGGTGGTTCGACCCTGGCTCGGGGCCGAGCTCCACGCGGCGGTGGCCTGGTGGGTGCGGCCGCGCCTGAGCCTCGAGCTCCGGGCCGGGGTCGGGACTTCGCTGCTCCGGCCGAGCTTCGCCTCGCGGGAACCCGCGGCGCGCTACGTCGCGCCGGCCGTGTATGGGAGCGTCGGACCGGGGATCAGCGGGCGCTTCTGACGAGCCGCCTCTGACTTGGCGAGCCCGGCCAGGTCGTCGGGTCAGCCCAAGAGGGCTTCAGCGCAGGGCGTGATGAGGTTGCGCCGGCCCTCGGTCCAGCAGCGCTGGCGCTCGGCGAGGGACTGCCATCCATGACGCCGCAGCGCGCGGGCCGTATCCGGGTCGTCGGCGAACAGCTGGTCTTCGAGCTGGGGTGTGGGTGTGGAGGCGAACGCGGCCGCGGCTCGCTCGCGCAGATTGGGGTCGCGCTCGAGGGCCCACTGAACGAAGCGCCAGGCCAAGGTGGCGTGGCGCAGCTCGTCGTCGGCGATCCTGCTCAAGGTCGCGGCCAGGTGTGGATCGTCGACCCCCTCGGCCAGGGCGGCGAGTTCGAGGGCGGACAGGGTCTCGCCGATGCAACCCTCGAGGATGGCGGCCTCGGTGGCCTCGGCGAGGCTCAGGCAGCCGCGGTGATGCTTGCCCTTCGGGGTCCGGCCATAGCAGCCGGTGACGGTGAGCGCTCCAAAGCGCAGGGTCCTCCCGGTCCAGCGCTCGGCCAGGCGCCGGGCCTCATGGGCGTGGCGCTGCTCGTCGATCGCGGCCTGGGCGCTCTCCCGAACCAGGTCCGGCGGGGCTCCGAGCGCGAGCAGCTCGGCCGTAAACCGGGCGAAGCTGGCGATGGAGGCGTGCTCGGCCAGGGCGATCTCGGTCCAGCGGGTGGCCAGTCGATCGCGCAGCGCAGGGCTGAGCTCGGGGGCGTGGGCTCGGGCTTCACCGGCGATCAGGCGCGCGGTCTGGAGCCGGCCGTCGACCAGGAAGGGCCGGCCCTCACCACAGAAGACGGAGAGACCCACCGAACAGCAGGCGCCATCGATCTCATAGGGCCCACAGAAGGTGCCATCCATCTCCCACGGGGAGTCTGGAGTACAGCTGTACCAGTCGCCCACGCAGTCGCCGTCGACGCAGAGATCGGCGCAGTCCTGTCCAGGTTCGGGGATCACACAGCCCAGAACCGGGGTCGGTTCACAAAATTCTCCGAGCTCCAGGGCGCAGCCCTCGAAAGAATCGGCCTCCTCCCAGGAGATGAAGTTCGCGGTGCACAGGCCGGAGCCGGGAAGGTCTAGTTTTACGCCGTCGTCGGAACCGTCGTCGTCGGTGGTCGTCGAGGTGGAGGTCGCGGTCGCGGTCGCATCGTCAGAACCGTCGTCTTCATCGTTGATCGTGTCGCCGTCGTCGTCCCCGACCTCTGCGTCTGCGCTCCCGGAGGGGTCGGTGGTCACCCCGCCCGAGCCGGAGCTCGAGTCGGAGCCGGGGGAGGGGCTGCACGCGAGGGCGAGGCTCAGAGGGGTCAGCCCGAGGGTCGCCAAGATGTGGCTGCGAAAACGGCGGCTGAGGGAGGTGACCGGTCTCGAAACCATGGCCCAAGGGTAGCAGGAAGGTGTCAGGTGCCAGGTTCAGATCTACCTTTGGCGGCGCCGGACGCGAGCTGCCCGATGTGAGGGGTTTTGCCGCAGGTCGTTCAGGCGGAGCTCGGTCGCAGGCGCGCTTCGAACACAGCCAGCACACGTTCGAGCGCCTCGTGGGTCGGATGGCCGCGCTCATCGACGAGGTGTTCGGTCAGCACGCTGTGGGCGAACCGGGGGTTGGCGTGCGGGTTGCCCGGCCCCGAGTCGATCTCGATGCCCTCGAAGCGGTCCCCAAAGGCCTCTCGCAGCCGATCGAAGCGGGCCTTGGGACACATTCGATCATGGGTGAAGCGCAGGGCGAGCACCGGGATGTCCTCGTCGCGGCTGCGCGCGGCGATGGTCTCGAGTTCGCCCGGGTCGAGGTGGACGGCCCGGCGTCGCCGCTCGCCGAGCGCGACGGGGAGCGAGGGCTGGGACAACACGGGCGCCTGCATGCAGGGGTCGAGCATGAGCGAGAGGGCGAAGTTGCCGGTCAGGCACATGCCGACCGCGCCCACGCCCGGGTCGTCGGGGCGCTCGGCGTGCAGGGCTCGGGCGAGCGCCCGCAGCCACTGGGTCACGAGCGAGCGCCGGCGCGTGGCGAGCAGGTTGAACTCGCGCGAGATGCAGGTCTGGGCGATGCTCTTGATCGCATAGAGAGTCGATGGGGGCTTGCCCGGGACTCCAAACAGATGGGGCATCCAGACCTGGAAGCCGCGCTCGGCCACCCGCAGCGCGAACTCGCTGACCTTGGGGGTGATCCCGGGGATCTCGGAGATCACGAGCACGCCCGGTCCCTCGCCGTAGCGGTAGACGCCGCGGGACCTGCCCTCGAAGGCGAAGGGGCGAAGCTCGAATTTGCTGAGCACACCACGTTATAAGCCTGTGAGGTGATCGTCGTCGATGATGCCGTGGCCTTTGGCGAGGCTGCGTTCGCGGGCTTCGAGGCCGGAGTGTTGCGCCTGCCCAGTCGGGAGATCGATGGTCCACGGCTGCGGGCTGTGGGCGCCTCTGCGCTGATCGTGCGCAGCGTGACCCGGGTCGATGCGGCGCTCTTGGACGCGGCGCCCGGCCTGCGCTTTGTGGGCACGGCGACGGCCGGCATGGATCACCTCGAGCTCGGGGTCCTGCGCGCGCGCGGGGTCGAGGTCGCGAGCGCCGCGGGTTGCAACGCGCGGGCGGTCGCCGAGTGGGTCGCCGTCGCGCTTCTTACCCAGGTGCGCGAGCGTGGGGATGAGCGAGGTGTGTGGGCTTCGGGGCCCGTGGGTGTGGTCGGCTTCGGCAATGTCGGTCGACAGGTGTGTGCCCTGCTGCGGCGCCTGGGGTTCGAGGTTTGGGCCTGCGATCCGGCCTTGGCCCGGGATGGGGCTCGGGACGGGGCTCGGGATGGGGATGGGGTGGGGGTGGGGGTGAGCGCAGGGCCGCAGCGAGAGCCGCTGCTCGACCTCGACACCCTGTGGGCCCGCTGCCCGATCGTCAGCTTCCACGTGCCGCTGACCCGCGCGGGCCCGGACCCGACCTACGGCCTGCTCGATCTCGACTCCCCGGCGCCGGCGGGGCCCAAGCTGATCCTCAACACCAGTCGCGGGCCGGTGGTCCGAGATCGGGCCCTGGATCGGCCGGACATCGACGCCATGATCCTCGATGTGTGGGAGCGGGAGCCGAGCCCGAGCGCGGCTCGTCTCGGCGACCCGCGCCTGCGCCTGGCCTCGCCCCACGTCGCGGGCTACAGCCTCGAGGCCAAGATCGCGGCGACCCGGATGATCCACGAGGCCCTCGCCCGACACCTGGGCCAGCCCGCGCGCTGGGTCGGAGCAGAGGTGCTCGCGCCGGCACGGTTCTCGGGTTCTGGGCCGGGTCTGGCCCAGGGAGCAGGGCTCTCGGCCTACCTGCACGCGGTCGTCGATCAGCCTGGGGACGACGCGCGCATACGCGCGCTGGCGAGCCTGGAGCCGCAGGCCCGGGGGCGGGGCTTCGAGGCGCTGCGCCGGGGCTACGCGCTGCGTCGCGAGTTCGGGGCCTACGCCCTGTCCGCAGACCTCCCGGCCCCGATCGCCCGAATCCTGGCGCTGTTGGGCTCTCGGCCGACCGACTGAACCGCTCTCGCCGGACCGGAGACTGGTTGCTCGTAGCCGGACTCTCCAATGACCAGCCTTGCGAACACCTCGACGCCCCCCGCGCCCTCGCTCTCTCCAGAGCGGGCTCTGCTCACCCCACTGTGGATCGCCGCCTTGGCGGTGCTGATCGCCAATGACCACTGGCTCAAGGGCTCCGGGCTCCTGCCGGAGGTACTCACCGGCAAGCTCAGCGACTTCGCCGGCTTGTTGGTGGCGCCGGTCCTGCTGGCGACCGTGCTCCGGATCCGCAGCCGTCGGGGTTTGGCGGCCTGCCATGTCGCGGTCGCGGCCGTGTTCGCGGGCATCCAGTTCTCGTCTTCCTTCGCCGGGCAATGGAGCGGCGCCATGGGTCTGCTCGGTCACCCCTGGGCGATCACCTCGGACCCCAGCGACCTGATCGCGCTGCCGTTTTTGCTGCTCTCGTGGATGGTTCTGACCCCGGAGATGGAGGCCCGGCGCGCGATCTTGCTGCCGCTGCAGCGCACGGCGGTCGCCGGGTTGAGCGTCCTGGGTCTGTGGTCCACGGTCGCAACCTCGGACATCGACGCGGGGGTGGATCCGGGCGACGTCTGGTACGAAGACGTGTTCGGCCGGGTGTTTGTCAACAACGCCAACGACTTCGAGATCTCCCTGTTCATTCGACCCTTGCGCAGCGAGTTGGGGCTCCAGTGTAGCGAGGTCGCCAGCGACCCGGGGCGCCTGCTCCCGGACGAGGCCTTCGGCGAAGCCGTGCACTGGACCCTCCCGGCTCAGACCAATGTCGCGATCGGTGCGGAGAACGGGGGCTGTTTCGCGGCTCTGGTCGCCGGCGAGGGCATCCCTCCGCAGATCGTGTTCCTCGAGGAGTCCAACGACAGCTGGTTTTCAGGCCAGAACTTCGACCCCAGTGCGCTCGGAGTGCTCGGTACGGCGCTCGTATTCAGCGAGGACGCCGGGGCCAGCTGGGTCGGCGGCGAAGACTTCCGCTACACGCCCAATGAGGCGGCTCCGGAGCAGCCCGAGCAGTGCGAGGCCCCCGAGCAGGAGACGCGCCTCGATTGGTCGCCCTCACCCAGCGGGCCCCTGGAGGTGCTCTCGATCGCGGCGGGACTCGACGGTTGTTTCGAGTTTTCTCTCCAACCGGTCGCGCTCGGTGAGGACGTCGAACCCGTCGGTGCGTCCGAGCTGTGGTACCTGTGTGTGCCCGAGGCGGCCATGCCCTTCGTCGAGGGTGACTACCTGAGCCTGAGCGAGCCCTGGACGGACGCCGAGCGTGAGCTCGAGGTGTTCCGCCTGGATCCGCTCACCCTCGAGCCGGAGATCGTCGAGGGCCAGGTGGCCCTGCGCGCCAGCTACCTCCGTGGAGCCCGAGAGGTCGACGAGATCATCGATGAACTGGGCATGGCTGTGAACGCCGTGTCCCTGAGCTCCTGTCCGTGGCTGGTCGAGCCCGGCTGTGCCACCTCGGAGCGCCAGCTCGAGCTCGCGGTCGCCGGCCAGGGTTTCCTGGCGGTCGGTGACCCGGTGATCTTCGACGGCATCGGCGAGCAGGCCACGCGCCGCACCGCCATGCTGACCTACGCCAGGGAGCGGGCAGTCCTCGACACCTGGTGCTCCGAGGGCGCGAAGCGGCTCCGATACGACATCGATATCGCGGTCGTCACGGAGCCGCTGCTGTGAGCGCGGTGAACCGAACACTCGCCTCCGGCGACCACTTGAATATAGAGGGCTCCCCCATGAACAGCACACACTCCACCTCGCCCGAGACCAAGACCATGACCATGACCAAGACCAAAACCGACACGCCATCGGAGCTCGCCGGCAGGGCGCTGGGCCGCTTCGGGGCCCTGAGCCTCGGCCTCCTGAGCCTGCTCGCGGTGCCGGCCATGGGCTGCTCGGAGGCCGGCGACGGCTTCGCTCAGAACACCGCCGACGGCGGCTCGGGCCTCGACCCTGGGGTCGGCCAAGGTGGGGCCCAGGACTTCGGTCTGTTTCGGGAGATCCTGTTCGAGGGCGACATCCCCGGGCCCGAGACCATCGACGACCTGGGGTTCTTCGCGGAGCACAAGATCGCCCTGCCCGAGGCCGACTGCGGTGACGAGGTGTGTATCCACGGGATGCTCGGCGTCATGGGCAACATGATCTCGGGTTCGAACTGCACGGTGGTCCTGGTCGGGATGAACACGAGCATCGACCCGGCGCTCATCGACCGCCCACCCCTGAACCTGAGCATCGCCGTCGACCTCAGCAAGTCGATGGCGGGCGTGCCCATCGCCCGGGTCCGCGACGGGCTCTTGAACATGCGCGAGAGCCTGGACCCGGCGGATCGGATCACCTTGGTGGGCTTCGGCGACGGGGCCGAGGTCATCGTCCAGCAGGTCGCGGGGGACTCCCCCGAGTACGAGGCGGCTGTCCAGTCCCTGACCCCCGCGGGCGCGACCAACATCTACGCCGGGCTGCGCACGGCCTTCGAGGAGGTCGACGCCTTCGCTATGGAGGGCATGCAAAACCGGGTCTTGCTGGTCTCCGACGGGGTCGCCACCGGGGGCCTGACCTCGCCCAGCAAGATCGAGAACCTGGTCGAGTCCTGGGCCAGCCACGGCTACGGGCTGACGACGGTGGGCCTGGGCGAGAGCTTCGACGTCGGGCTCATGGGTACCCTGGCCGAGCTCGGCAACGGCTCGTTCTACTACGTCGAAAACCCGCAGGCCGTCGAGGAGGTGTTTGTGGAGGAGGTCGAGGCGTTCACCATCCCGCTCGCCAAAGCAGTCACCATCGATGTGAGCGTGTTCGAGGGCTACGATCTGCGGGCCGTCTATGGCACCAAGCAGGTCGACACCTGGGGAAACCAGGCCCACATCGACATCCCGATCTTGCAGATCGCCCATCGCAAATCCGACGAGGACAATCAAAAGGGGCGTCGGGGCGGTGGCGGGGCCATCCTCCTCGAGCTCCTGCCCACCGGCGAGAGTCCCGGCGAGGTCGGTCGTATCGAGTTCGAGTACGAGGTCCCGGGCAGCGGCGAGATCGTCGAGCAGAGCGTGGACATCAGCTCACCCCTGGCGGCTTGGGAGACCCCCGAGAACGGCTACTTCGGCGACGACGCCGTGCAAAAGGGCTTCGTCATGCTCAACATCTACGTCGGTTTCCGCATGGCCTCGACCCGGGCGAGCTCGGGTGACTACGCGGGTGCGTTGACGGTGCTGCGACCCCTGCTGTTGTCGGTTCAAGATTGGCTGGTCCTCAACCCCGACGAGGATATCGAGGACGACCTCCTCTACATCAACCTGTTTATCGACAATCTGGAAGCGCAGGGCGGGGCGACCAACACGCCCAACCCCGTGCCTCCCGAGCCCTGGCCCAGCGACTGACGAGATCCAGGCGCGATAGGACGCCTCAGTTTCAGTGCGCGTCGTCGAAGCTCGCGGTACTCCGGTGCCGCGAGCTTCGGCGATCTTTGGTGGACGAGGGGAGGGGGCCCTTGTGGCGAGGCCCGGCTTGCTGGCCCATCCGCGACCCGGGTAAGGTCGGCTATGGCTCCGCTCCCGACCGCCGCGTTTTGTGTGGGTCTGCTCGCACTCTTGCCGCCCTCGGGCGAGGGTGTCTCCATTCAGCGCCCCGGGGAGCCCGGTGAGGCTGCGATCGCACCGGCACACATCGAGTTCGAGGTCGCCCAGAGTGAGGCAGAGAGCGAGGCGGAACTCTCCAACTTTGGACCCGAGGCTGAACCCGACCCCGGTCTCGGCCCGGAGGTCGATCCCCCGTGGCCGGCCGACGCCGTGCCCGAGCAGGTCGAGCCGCCTCCGCCGAGTGGCGTCCTGCCCGGCTGGGACAGCGATCCCGCACCAGGCGAGAGCGAGAGCGAGAGCGAGAGCTGGGATCAGACCCGTCCCCAGGGCCCGCCGCTTCCAAAGTCCGGGCGGCTCATGTTCTCGCTCGCAGGTGTGGCCTACGGTGCAGCCCTGACTCGACAGCTGGTCACCGGTCTGCGCTGTGACGATCTGTACTGCGGGTTTCGGGGGTTTACCGACGACGCCCTCATGCTCGCGACGATCGGCTTCGCGGCGAAGGGAGGCTGGCTCGCCGGTCGGCGCGCGGCGGTCGTGGGCGAGCGCCGCGGGGATGCTGCTCGGGTGCCGACGGGGCGCAGGATCGCCGGGTGGACGCTGTTCGCCGCCGGGCTCAGCGGACTGATCGTCGATGTCGGCCTCTACAACGCCTGCTACAGCAGCGCCGCCGGGCCCTACGCCGAGCGCAGCGGCTTCGGATACAGCTGCTCCGCCGGGACTTCGGCGGCGGTCACTGACATCTCCGGCCTGGTCGGGGCCGTCGGCGCGGGTCTCGGGTTGTCGGCCGAAGCGCAGATCAAGCGCGCGCGGGTCGGGGAGCTGAGCCTGCTGCCCTATGGCGGCCGCGGTCGGGTCGGTGTATCGCTCTCGGGCCGGTTCTAGCCCGGTCTCGACGATGCCCAGCCAGCCGACCTCCCCCCGCAGCCGAGCGGTGTCCCCCCCCCGGTTTTTTCAGGCGCTGATCGGGATATTCTTTGTGGTGCTCCTGCTCTCGTCGGGATGCGAGCGCGAGCCCCAAACCATGCGCGTCGAGATCGACGTCACCGGGATGACCTGTGAGACCTGCGTAACGGCGATCACCTACGAGGTCGGGCGCCTCGAGGGGGTCGAGGCGGTCCACGTGGACCTCGAGGCGGGCACGGCAGAGGTGACCTTCAAAGCGGGGGCCGTGGAGCCGGCGGCGATCGAGAAGGTGATCGAAGATATCGGCTACGAGGCCGAGCTCGGCGAGCCCAAGGTGCTCGCCCCGGGCGAGTGACTCCCCGACCTCCACAAGAGCCACACAGACCCGCAGAGGCTCTCAGCGAGCGGCCCGTTCGAGTCGATCGGCGATCGCGGCCCAGGCGGGGAGCGCAGGCACCCGGGTGATCAAGATCGTGGCGCAGTCCAGCTCGTCGAGGGTGTGCAGGGCGGCGTAGAGCGTCCGCGCGTAGCCCTCGGGATCGGCGGGGAGGCTCAGGGGGTGGTCGATCCCCAGCCCATCGAGCTCGTCGAACACCGCCGGCACATGGGAGATCAGGCCGACCGGACCGGCGAGTCCAGAGAGTCGAGCAGAGAGCGCGGCCCCAGGATCGAGCAGGTAGAGCGCCGCACCCGGGGCGTAGTGGCGGTCGAGCATCCCCGGGCTCGGCCTGGCCACGCCTTCGTGGAGGACCACGCCTTCGTGGAGGGCCGCGTCTGCGCGCAACAGCGGTCCCACGACGGCCTCGATGCTCGGGATCGGCAGCCCACCGGGGCGCAGCAGGACGGGCCGCGCTCCGCAGAGATCGAGGACGGTCGACTCGATGCCCACCGCGCTCGGTCCGGCGTCGAGGATCAGGGGTGCGCGCGCGCCCAGAGAGCGCAGGACGTGGGCGGCGGTGGTCGGGGAGACGCCCTGAGAACGGTTGGCGCTGGGGGCCGCGATCGGCAGGTCGGCGGCCTCGAGCAGGGCCCGAGCGACCGGGTGGGCGGGCGCTCGCAGGGCCACGCTGGGCAGGCCTGCGGTCGCCAGGTCGGGGACCTCGGGTCGCTTGGGCAGGACCAGGGTCAAAGGTCCTGGCCAAAATGCGCGGCACAGCGCTTCGGCCAGGGCCGGCCACGCTCGGGTCAGGCGACGGCCGTGGTCGGCGTCGAGCACATGGACGATCAGCGGGTTGTAGCTGGGGCGACCCTTGGCCGCGTAGATCCGCGCGATCGCCCGGGGGTCGAGGGCGTGGGCACCGAGGCCGTAGACCGTCTCGGTTGGAAAGGCGACCAGTCGACCCTCGCGCAGGGCGTCCGCGGCCCGCTGGATCCGCGCGGGTTCGGGGTGGGTCGGGTCGACGGACAAGAGCCCCATGGCGGCGGAGAATACCCGGACCGTTCGCGTGTGGGTTTGGTTTCGGGGTCGCCATGCTCGCGGGCTCCAGCCTGGTTCGCCGTCGTCGCTGCGGAATGCCGCGTGGCTGTGGATCTCGGATCCGTGTAGGTCCGAGGATGCGTGGGTCTGAGAACGCACACGCGCGAAGGGTCCGGGCTTCCTCCCGCCACATGGGCTCAATCCTGACGCGCCGGTGAGGTTCTAGGCGCCCAAATCCTGACGCAAAGGTAAGGGGTTCAGGCAAAATCGGACTCCAGCGTGAGGATTTTGAGACCGCTTGGATTCTGAACCCAAACCGAAGGTGAGATTCTCCGCATCAGGGTGAAATAGCGCGCACATACTGGCCACTCTGGAGGGCTCAAATTTTGCGTCCGAACCGCATTTCCTGCGGCGATTCACAGCGCTGGCGCAGTCAATGCGCCTGGGGACCCTGGGTTTTCTTTCAGAGATATCGTAGTCACCAGGAGGCTTCACCGGGCCCGAGCGACACCGCTAGGTCCGAGTGTTTTGTCATTGAGAGAACCAAGATCATGTCCCGCAACATTCATCTGGTCCATCTGGTCACGCTGCTCGCCGTCGTTGGGGTCTTCACTGCATGTGGGGACAAGGGTAGCAGCGCAAACGCCGAGGCCGTCACCGAGGCGAACAAGATTTGGACCGAGCGCTGTGTGACCTGCCACGGCCCCAAGGGGGACGGCAAAGGTCCGGGCGCGGCGGCACTCGCCGTCAAGCCGCGCTCGTTCACGGACCCGGCCTGGCAGGCCAGCGTCGACGACGCCCGCATCAAGAAGGTCATCGTCGAGGGTGGGGCCGCTGCGGGCCTCAACGAGGCGATGGCGCCGAACCCGGACCTCAAGGACAAGCCCGAGGTTCTGGCCGAGCTCACCGCCAAGATCCGCAAGATGGTTCAGTAGGGCCAACTACTTTGTCGCTCTGTCGGACCCGCCGTACTTCGGCGCTTCCGTCGAGCCAGGGATCACCTGGGCGACATCACCTGGGTGATGTCACCTGGGTGATGTCGTTCCCGAGGGCGCTCGAAAAGTTCTGGCCGATATGGATGTTCTCTACTTCTTGTTGCCGCTTGCGGCGCTCATGGTGTTCGCGGCAGTCGTCGCGTTCGCCGTCTCTGCGCGCAGGGGGCAGTTCGACGATCTCGACACTCCCCCCCTGCGAATCTTGTTCGACGACCCCGCTGTAGACGAGGAATCACCGCGTGAGTGACACAACAACGGAGACCATCCGCTATGACGACGCGATCGTTCGCAAATTTGCGGTCGCTAGTTTCGTCTGGGGACTGATCGGAATGATCGTCGGGCTGCTCTTGGCCCTCGAGCTCTCCGATCACAGCTTCAACCTCGCCCCCTGGCTCGCCTTTGGTCGGCTTCGGCCACTGCACACCAACGCGGTCATCTTCGCCTTTGTCGGCAATGGGATGTTCGCGGGTATCTACTACTCGAGTCAGCGCCTTCTGAAGGCGCGGATGGCCAGTGATTTCCTGTCCAAGATCCACTTCTGGGGTTGGCAGGCGATCATTCTCTCGGCGGTGGTCACCCTGCCGATGGGCCTGACCTCGAGCAAGGAGTACGCCGAGCTCGAATGGCCCATCGATATTGGGATCGCCGTGATCTGGGTGGTGTTCGGGGCCAACTTCTTCCTGACGCTGCGCCAGCGTCGGGAGAAGCATCTCTACGTCGCGCTGTGGTTCTACATCGCCTCGATCATAGCGATCGCCGTGCTCCACATCGTGAACTCGATGGCCGTGCCGGTGGCGCTGTTCAAGAGCTACTCGGTCTACGCGGGGGTCCAGGACGGCCTGGTGCAGTGGTGGTACGGGCACAACGCGGTCGCGTTCTTCCTGACCACGCCCTACCTGGGGCTGATGTACTACTTCATGCCCAAGGCGGCGGATCGGCCGGTCTACAGCTACCGCCTGTCCATCGTTCACTTTTGGGCGCTGGTGTTTCTCTACATCTGGGCGGGTCCACACCACCTGCTCAACTCGGCGCTCCCGAACTGGGCGCAGAGCGTGGGGACCGCGTTCTCGATCATGTTGTTGGCCCCGAGTTGGGGCGGGATGATCAATGGCCTGCTGACCTTGAGGGGGGCCTGGGACAAGCTGCGCACTGATCCAGTGCTGAAGTTCTTCGTCGCCTCGATCACCTTCTATGGGATGGCGACTTTCGAGGGCCCGATGCTCTCGTTCAAGAGCGTCAACGCCCTGACCCACTTCACCAACTGGACCATCGCCCACGTCCACTCCGGGGGCCTCGGCTGGAACGGGTTCATGACCTTTGGTGTCCTGTACTGGCTCCTGCCTCGTCTGTGGCGGACGGAGCTGTACAGCAAGAAGTTGGCCACTGCCCACTTCTGGTTCGGGCTGATCGGGATCGCGGTCTACGTGCTCAGCATGTACATCAACGGCGTCACCGAGGGCCTGATGTGGAAGGAGTTCGACCCGGACGGGAAGCTCGTCTACGGGACCTGGGACGAGATGGCGATCGCCCTGCGCCCGACCTATATAGTGCGAACGATCGGCGGCAGCCTCTATATCGTGGGCGTGCTGATCATGGCCTGGAACCTGATCCAGACCTGGAGGAGCCACGGCGACCTCGCGGACATCCCGGTGGAGGTTCCGGTTCGCCGCGACCTCAGCAAGCCCGAGGGGGACACCTGGCACCGCCGACTCGAGGGCCGGCCCTTGGCCTTCACCATCTGGACGACGGTGGCGGTCGCCGCGGGCGGCATCTTCGAGATCATCCCATCGATGGCGATCCGCTCGAACGTCCCGACCATAGCGAGCGTCATGCCCTACACCCCCCTCGAACTCGAGGGCCGCGATATCTACATCGCGGAGGGCTGCGTGAACTGCCACTCGCAGATGGTCCGACCCTTCCGCGAGGAGACCCTGCGCTACGGCGACTACGCCAAGGCTGGGGAGTTCGTCTACGATCACCCCTTCCTGTGGGGGTCACGACGGATCGGGCCGGACCTGCTGAGGGTCGGCGGGAAGTACCCGGACCTGTGGCACTACAACCACCTGGTCGATCCACGCTCGACCTCGGCGCGCTCGCTGATGCCCACCTACGAGCATCTCGCGCAGCAAACCCTGGACCTCAGCCACACTTCGGCGAAGCTCTCGGTGCACGCCTCCTTCGGGGCGCCCTACACCGAGGGGGAGATCGGGGCGGGCGAGGGCCTGGCTCGACTCCAGGCCGACGTCATCGCCGACGGGCTCATCGAGCAAGGCGCGCCCGACATCCGGGATCGCAAGATGGTCGCCCTCATCGCCTATCTCCAGCGGCTCGGCATCGATGGCAAGGGAGCCATCGTCGAGGGCAGCCCACACGTCGAGGCACCCGCCCAGGGCCTGCCCGAGAAGAAAACCGAACCGACGGTCCAACCAGAGTGAGCGCGTGATGAAGAGCGAAATCCTATCTCTGAGCGAATACGCCTATCTGGCGGAGATCAGCCTGGTCCTGTTTGTCGGTGTGTTCGTCGGGGCCGTGGTCTGGATGTTCCGTCCGGGGGCCAAGGTGGCCTACGAGGCCATGGCGAAGATGCCCCTCGATGACGTCAACCCCGTCGAATGTCTCGCGGCCAGCGAGCGCAAGAAGTAGGAAGGAGCACGCGATGGCAGAGACCCACGAAGAGCCCCTGGGCCACGACTACGACGGGATTCAGGAGTTCGATAATCCGCTCCCGACCTGGTGGCTGTACATGTTTTACGGATGCATCGTATTTGCGTTCGTCTATGTCCCCTACTACCACTTTGGACCCGGAGTGCTCCCGGAGGAGGCCTGGGCAGAGGACATGACAGCCTGGTACGCCGCCCACCCGCCGCCCGAGCTGGCGACCAGCGAGGAGCTCGAGGAGATGGCCGCCGACCCGGCGTTCATGGCCGCGGGTGAGGCGACCTACCGCGTGCGCTGCGTCTCCTGTCACGCCGCGGATGGGGGCGGCCTGGTCGGCCCCAACTTGACGGACGACTTCACTGTCTACGGTTTCGAGAGGGACGAGATAATGAGGGTCGTCTATCACGGGACCAAGTTCGGGATGTTGGCCTGGAAGAACCAGCTCAGCCTCGAAGAGATCTATCAAGTCGCGTCCTACGCCCGGAGCCTGCGGGGACGGACCCCGGTCAAGGCCAAGGCGGCCGAGGGCGTGGCGATCGAAACATCCAAACTGCCCTGATCGAAGGGCTGAGGGTGACGCTGGCGAAGACCGGCGCAGTAGAGCGAGCGAAGCTCAGGAGGGTGTATCCATGGCAGACAAAGTCGACGACGGGCGGGTCTCCACGATCGGGGAGGGTGGCAAGCGGGTCTGGCTCTACCCCAAGTGGATCCGCGGCGACAAGCTCAACGCGCGCGGGGTAGTCCACTGGGTATTGATCGTCCTGCTGCTGATCGGCCCCTGGATCGACATCGGCGGTCACCCAGCGACACGCGTGGACATCCCGGGGCGCCGGCTGTACTTCTGGGGCGCGACCTTGATGGCCACCGACGGGGCCTACCTCCTGTTCTTGGCCGGCTTCGTCGTGTTCGGGGTGTTCTTTTTCACCGCCCTCTTCGGTCGGGCGTGGTGTGGCTGGACCTGCCCCCAGACCGTATTTCTCGAGTCGCTGATCCGTCCGGTCGAGCGCTTTATCGAGGGCAGCGCGAGCCAGCGGCGCAAGCTCGACGCGGGGCCCTGGACCGGAAAAAAGGTCGCCAAGAAGGCCGCCAAATACGGGTTCTATCTGCTCTTCGCCAGCGCCGTAGGCACGACTTTCACGGCCTACTTTCTGGGCCGCCACGGGGTGCTCGAGGCCCAACTCCACCCCCTGAGCCACCCGGGGGGCACGGCGACCTTCCTGTTCATCACCGGGTTGCTGCTCTTCGACTTCGCTTGGTTTCGGGAGCAGACCTGCCTGGTGGTCTGCCCCTATGGGCGCTTCCAGTCGGTGCTCCTCGACGAAGACTCGCTCGCGGTCGGCTACGACCACCATCGGGGCGAGCCCCGGGGCAAGGTCAAAGACGAAAACGCCGGCGACTGTGTGGACTGTCGGGCCTGCGTGACGGTGTGCCCGACCGGGATCGACATTCGCAAGGGTGCGCAGATGGAGTGCATCCAGTGCATGGCCTGCATCGACGCCTGCACGCCGATCATGAAGAAGCTGGGTCGGGAGCCGAACCTGATCCGCCTCGACAGCCAGCGCCACCTCTCAAGCCCCAAGTCAAGCCCCAAGTCAAGCCCCAAGTCGAGCCCCAAGTCGGACGAAGTCGGGTTCTGGCGTCGCGCGCTCCGGCCCCGAGTGATCGCCTATGGCGTGGGCCTGGTGGTGGTGTTCTCGATCATGGTGTTTGCGCTCGGCCAGCGTCAGCCCGTGGGCCTCGACCTGCACCGCATGTCGGGGGCGCCCCCCTACATCGCGCTGGATGAGGGGCGGGTGCAAAACTCGCTCGAGATCCGGATTCAAAACCGGAGCGCGGAGCCGCGCGCGTTTCAGGTCTCGCTGGTCGACGGCGAGGGCACCGAGCTGCTCGTCCCCGGAGGCGAGCTCGTGGTCGAAGCCGAGAGCACCCGTCAGTTCCCCGTGTTCTTGATCCGCGCTGCGGACCTGGGAGATGGGCAGGTCGTGCTCGAGGTCAGCGACGACCTGGGGTTCTCGGAGAGTGTCGAGATCGTGTTTTTGGCCGGATCCCGGGGGGCACCATGAACAGCATGAACAGCATGAACCGGCTGCGGCGGGTCGCGTGGCCTGTGGGGATCGTGGTCGGTCTGGGCTTTGTCGTGGTCGTCAACGGGGTCATGATCAGCGTCGCCCTCTCCAACCCCTCGGCCCCGGCGTCCCTCGATCACTGGGCCGAGTCCCTGGTGTGGGAGGACGAGCTCGAGCAGCGGGAGCGCTCGGCGGCCCTGGGCTGGTCGCTGCGCGAGGTCTCTCGCGACGACCAGGGCGGGCTGGAGCTCTACATCGTCGACCGGGAGGGGGGGGCGCTCCAGGGGGCTCAGGGCAGCCTGCGAATCGAGCGCGCCGACGACTCGAGCCGGGACCAGGCCTATGAACTGAGCGAGCTCGGCGGGGGCCGATACCGCAGCGTGCGGGCGGTCCCAGAGACCGGCTTCTTTCAGGTCGAGCTTGATTTGATCAGGCTGACCAGGGGCCGAGAGGAGCACTTTGTCGTCCGTTGGACCGTGGACCTGGGGGAACTAGGGGCGCGGGAGCCCGCGGAGACCGGAGGATGACGGTCGGTTTCGGCGCCGGCTTGGTCGCCGTTTTTGTCGCCAGCCTGGTCGGGAGCCTGCACTGCGTCGGTATGTGTGGGGGATTCGTGGCCGTGGTCGCGGGCGCTCAGCGGCCCGCCAGCGGCCAGTGCCCCTCGAGCCAGCGGCGAGACTGGCGGCCCTCGCTGGCCTACCACGCCACACGTGGGGCCGCGTACCTCGTGCTCGGCGTGCTCGCCGGTCTGCTCGGGTCGGGGCTGGATCAGGGCGGGAGCCTCGCTGGGATCCAGCGGGTCGCCGGGCCGTTGATGGGCCTGGTCTTGATCGCGCTGGCGCTCGTGTCGCTGCGCTCGAGCATCACCGGGCGCGGATCGGCCACTGCCGGATCGGCGACCGCCGGAACGCGTGAACCGGGCCTGATCCAGCTCGGAGCCAAGGGCGAGCCGAACGTGATCGTGCGGGTTCGCAGGCGGCTGACCCGGGCGGTCGCCGAGCGGGGCGCCTCGGCCGGGGCCGCGGCCGGACTGCTGACCGCGCTCTTGCCCTGTGGATGGCTCTGGGCCTACGTGCTCGTGGCGGCGTCGACGGGCTCGGTGGTCCAGGGCGCGGCCGTGATGGGGGTGTTCTGGCTCGGGACCGTCCCGGCCCTGTTGGGTGCGGGTCTGTTGGCTGGGGAGCTCGGACGTCGCCTCGGTCGGCACGCCCCCAAGGTCACCGCTGGGGTCATGCTCGTGCTCGGGCTGCTCAGCTTGTCGGGCAAGTGGACCCCCGTCCCGATGACCGGGAACCGCGAGCCGGCAGCCCGCCCAGAGTCGTCAGAGTCGTCAGAGCCGACATCGGCCGAGCGACCGGCAGGGGATCCGGTGGCCGAGACGAGCGAGCAGCCCGCAGCCGGGGGGGCGCTCGCCCTGCCCGACGGAGCTCCCTGCCACTAGCGGGACTTGGGGTACGCTGGGAAGGTGCTGCGATCGTTCAGACCTCGCCGAGGTATCGAGGGTGAGCTGAGGCGTCTCGCTGGGCCCGCCGGGCGCTGAGATGAGGGAGGAGCTCGCCTGTGCCCACTGTGGGCTCCCGACGGGGATCTCGGCTCCCGACCGGGACCCCGGTCAGGGCGGAGACACGCCCGTGTTTTGTTGTCGGGGGTGCCGGGCAGTCTGGGAGCTCGTCCATGACGCCGGGTTGACCGACTACTACGCGCTGCGCGACCGCCTGGGGACCGAGACCGAGGCCGGTCGGGGGCGGGCACCCCTGGCCGCAGACGAGCCCGCCTACGTCCACCTCGACGACCCGGAGCTGCAGGCCCGCATCGGTGGGCCTGAGAAGGCTCAGCTGCACGTCGTCGGCCTGCACTGCGCCGCCTGTGTGTGGTTGATCGAGCGGCTCCCGGCGGTGGTCGAGGGGGTCGACGAGGCCCGGGTCGACTTCGGGGCCAGCCGCCTGTCGCTGAGCTGGGATCCGGCGCGTGTGAAGCTGTCGACGATCGCCGCGTTTCTGCATCGGGCCGGCTATCAACTCCACGCTCTCGACGCGGAGGCCGAGGACGCCCGTCGAAAACAGCGGCGCGCCGAACTCATTCGGATCGCGGTCTCCGGGGCCAGCGCGGGCAACGTCATGTTGGTCAGCTTCGCCCTGCACGCGGGCTCGGTCTCGGGGATGGAGGCCGAGTGGCACCGCCTGTTCAGCTTCGCGGCGCTGATCTTGGCGCTCCCGGCCGTGGTCTACGGCGGGCTCCCCTTTTACCGGGCCGCCTGGTCGGGCCTGCGGATGGGGCGTCTGCACATCGACCTCCCGATCGCCCTGGGTGTGCTCGGGGGTTTTCTCGCCAGTACTTTGGCGAGCTTCGGGGTCGGCGCGGGCGAGGTCTATTTCGACTCGGTCAGCCTGCTCGTGTTCCTGCTCTTGCTGGGGCGCTGGGTGCAGCAGCGCGGTCAGGCTTGGGCCCTGTCCCGGACCGATCTCATGCAGCTGCTGGTCCCTGCCCAGGCCCGCCGGCGCCGGACGGACGGGGCGCTCGAGATGTGCGTGGCGGCGACCCTCGAGGTCGGTGAGCAGGTCGAGGTCCGGGCCGGGGAGCGCCTGCCCGTCGACGGGAGGCTCGTGTCCGGACGGGGGACCATCGACGCCAGCAGCCTCACGGGCGAGTCCCTGCCTATGGCGGTCGAGCCTGGGTGCTCGGTCTTGGCCGGGACCCGCAACATCGAGGGCACCTTGACCATCGAGGTCGAGCAAGTCGGCGCCGAGACTCGGATCGGTTCGCTGGCGGCTCGGATCATGGCGGCCGACCGGGCCCGGGCACCGATCCAGAGGACGGTGGATCGGCTCAGCGCGGTGTTTGTCGGCGTGGTCCTGGGCCTGGCGGTGGTCGCCGGTGTGGCCTGGTGGTTCGTCGATCCCAGCCGCGTGTTCGCGGTCGTGGTCTCCCTGCTGGTGATCTCCTGCCCCTGCGCCCTCGGGTTGGCGACCCCGGTGGCGCTGGCGGTGGCCCGGGCCAGGGCGAGTGAGCGCGGTGTCCTGTTCGCCTCGGTCGCGGCCCTCGAGGCCCTCGCCAAGGTCGAGCGTGTGGTCTTCGACAAGACCGGGACCCTGACCACGGGCCAGCTCGCGGTCACCCGGGTCGCGCTCCTCGAGGAGGTCGAGGAGGTCGAGGAGGCCGAGCTCGCGGCGCTGATTCGGGGGCTCGAGACGGGCAGCGGTCACCCCCTGGCTCGGGCCCTGTGTCGGTGGGCGGGGGACGGCCCTGCCGCCGAGCTCGAGGAGCTCGAGGACCTCGTCGGCCGGGGCCGAGCGGCGATCTTGGTCGGGTCCGGGTCCGGGGTCGGGTCGGGGTCGGGGTCGGGAGCTCCCCGCCAGGTGCGGATCGGGAGCCTGGCCTGGCTGTCGTGCCCGGACGCGCTCTCGGACGCGCTCGCGGACATGCTCGCCGCGGGCGAGACCCCGGTCTTGGTCGAGCTCGACGGCCGGGCGATCGCGCTCTTGAGCCTCGCCGACCAGGTCCGCCCCGAGGCCGCTGAGGCCCTGCGCACCCTGGAGGGGATGGGCCTGTCGCTGGCGATCCGCAGTGGCGATCACCCTGAGACCGTGGCCGCGATCGCCGGCTTGTTGGGGGTCGAGGACTGGGCGGGCGCCATGTCTCCAGAGGACAAGGCGGCGGAGTTCGGGGCCGGGGGCGGAGCCATGGTCGGCGACGGTGTCAACGATGCGCCGGCGATGCGGGCGGCCAGCGTGGGTATCGCAGTGCGGGGTGGGGCCGAGGTCGCGCTGCGGGTCGCCGACGTCCACCTCTCGCGCCCAGGGCTGGGTGAAGTCGTCCGGCTGTTTGTGGGCGCGCGTCGGACCATGACCGTGATCCACCGCAATCTGCTGTTTTCCCTGGCCTACAACGTGGTGTTTGCGAGCTTGGCGGTCGCCGGTTTGATCGACCCGCTGGCGGCCGCCCTGCTCATGCCCGCATCCTCGCTGACGGTGGTCTTGTCCTCTGCGCTGGCCCGGACTTTTAGCGACGAGGACGAAGGTGGACACGACAGCCGTCATGTCGACAAGAGGGCGCGAATCTAGCGGTGCTCAGCAGGGTCCCACGCACCCCTTGCGGCTGACCTCGGGCTTGATTGTCGTCCGGGCGTGCATACCTTGGCGGCGCATGAAACGCAGCGAAACAGTCTCCAAGATCATGACGGCTGAGGTCGAGACGGTGCACACCGCTCAGAAGCTCAGTGAGGTCCGCCGTCTGCTGGCTGGGAACGCCTATCACCACGTTCCAGTCGTCAGCGGGAAGGAGCTGGTGGGCATCATCAGCGCGACCGACATGCTCAAGCTGAGTCTGGCTGCCTACGGTGTGGACCAGCGGGCCATCGACGCCATGTTGGACAGTCAACACACCATCGAGTCGGTGATGACCAAGACCCCCACGACCCTCAAGGTGAAGGACACCATTCGGACCGCGGCGGAGATGCTCGGTGAGGGCAAGTTTCACTCGCTGCCCGTGGTCGACGAAGGCAACTTGGTCGGGCTCGTGACCAGCACCGACCTCATCCGCTACCTGCTCGCGCAGTACTGAACCGAGGAGACCTGTGATGTCAGAACCGAACAAGCTGCGAACGGTCGGGAGCTGGATGAGCCTGCACCCGCACACCATCGGCGACGATCAAATGTTGGACACCGCCCGCGAGCGGATGCTGAGCCTGGGGATCCGTCACCTGGGCGTCCTCCACGGCGGCCACCTGGTGGGGATCGTGAGCGACCGAGACATCACCTTGGTGGAGTCCGTGCCCGGTGTGGATATCGGGGAGGTCGCGGTCAGCGAGGGCATGAGCGAGGAGCCGTGGACCGTGAGCCCAGATGCGGAGCTCGCCGAGGTCGCGCGGACGATGGCCGAGCGCCGCCTGGGTGCGGCCTTGGTCGTCGACAAAGCCGGGGGCGACGTGCTCGTCGGGGTGTTCACGACCATCGACGCGCTCCGGGCCCTGGCCGAGTTCTCGGTCGAGTTCGCCAGCTGAGCCGCCGAGAACGCGCTCTCGCGGCCTTACGACCGCAGCACCGAGCCCTCTCGGTGCTGCGGTTTCAAGGTATGTACTCCGCCGCGAGAGCGACGCGTTACCCTGGCGAGACGCGACTCGAGCACGGACGGCACGTGTCACCACCCTCCGTCGGTCCAGAGCTCGCGTCCCGAGTACCGATGTTGCTGAGCCCCTTCAATTCCTTGCTGGTCGTGTCGGCCTTCGCCGCGTGGCCCTTTGTGCTCGCAGGTTGGGCTTGGCGCCGCCGCGGGAGGCTTCGGGCTCAGGCGATCGCCGCGCGTGCGGAGTTCGAAGCGCCGCGCTCCCTCGCCCCCGGTCTGAGCGTCGTGGCGGGCGTCGTCGAGTTCGCGCCGGGTGAAGAGATGGCCGTACAGGTCGAGCACAGGCAGGGCCGACTCATGGTCCCTGGAGAAGACGGGCTCGTGGCCAAGGACTACAGAGAAGCCTGGCTGAAGTGGATGCGCCCGTTCTACATCTGTTGCACGGACGGTCAGCGCGTCCTGGTGCGCCCGACCCCACAGACCCTGTTGATCGACGAGGTCGAGGTGTTCCGCTCGGGCGAGTCCTGGGCCGAGGATGGGACCCGCATCAAGGCCGAGCGCCACGTCGCGTGGTTGGCCCCTGGGGAGCGACTGGTCGCGCTGGGTCAGGTCTCCCGTTTGGTCGGGACCGATGGTGGGTCCACCTGGGTGCTCGATGCGCCCAGAGGGGGGGCGATGAAGCTCGCAACACGACCCGCCGAAGAGCAGGGTCTCCAGACTCGAGTTCGGGCCAGCGAGGTGAGCGTCGCCCTGTGTCTCTCGGCATTCCCGGTTCTCGTGGTGGTCGCGCTTTGGCCCTTCTATGTCGCGCTGTTCTCCGGTGCGCGGCCGGAGATCTCCTCTGCTGCGGCCGGCGTGGGGCTGATTGCGATGCTCATCGCCGGTACCGCCGTGCATCTCTCGGGCCTGCGGTCGACGCCCTGGTGGGAGTCGAAGGGCGCCCGCACTGCGACGGTCGTCCAATCGTCGAGACGCGACAGTTGACCTGCTCTCGCACCGAAGTCGCGTGGTCGCGCTCGGCGGTTTGCTACGGCGCGCCCACGATGGCGCAGGACTCGAGCGCCCCATTGATACCTTCGAGCTCCGCTTTGGAAGTCGACTTCGGCAGGGCGAAACCATAGTGCTGGCGCTCGAAGAGCACGCGGGGCACGAGCTCGACCCCCTTAGCCACGCCCTGCTCGATGGCCCAGCGCAGCAGCGGCTCATCCCAGACCAAGGCCTCGATGCGGCCGTCCCCCAGGGCCTCGAAGGCCGACTCGCGGCTTTCGAAGGTCGCGTAGGGAATGCGCTGGCCCTCGAGCCACTCGGCGCTGGTGGTTCGCGCCAAAGTCCCGACCCGAAACCGGGCGAGGTCGTCGGGATCGTGGATCGTCAGATCGTAGCGCTCGACGGTCAGCGACGAGGCGATGGTCGCGGTGACCATGGCGATGGCGATCATGGACGCGAACATCCACAGCAGAGCGAGGGTCCGGCCGAGGGGAGTCTTGGGGGCCTTGTCGCCGTAGCCGACGGTGGTCATGGTCACGGTGGACCACCAAAATCCGCTCGCCAGGCCGGCCCGGAGCGCCGGGGGGAACTGGTCCGGGTTGGCGCGCCGTTCGAGCAGCCACACGAGGGTGCCGACGATGAACTGAGCCAGGCCCAAGGCGGCGATCAGGACCAGGAAGGTCGGCTGGACCAGGGTCGAGAAGAACTCCAGCCACTGCGGCTTGCGCTTGGCCATGGCCACGGCCAGCCCGGTGGTGTGATAGGGCTTGGTGAACGTGACCCGCTCGAGGCGCTCTTCCGAGATGGTCAAGGCGGCGACGGCGATGTCGTAGCGCCCCGCTTCGAGGCCCGTGAAGATCCCCGCCAGGTCGGTCTC